>Ga0157365_10000695_pt1 | contig 14318 bp, 14 predicted proteins | sample AttsexASBM3_FD_111478 | JGI IMG/M metagenome (GOLD analysis project Ga0157365, IMG submission 111478) | Fungus gardens microbial communities from leaf cutter ant in Ribeirão Preto, State of São Paulo, Brazil - Atta sexdens ASBM3 | ecosystem: Host-associated > Fungi > Mycelium > Unclassified ... | reverse complement strand
GTGGCCCCCACCCGTTATGGCGCAGGCATTGCCTATAAACTGCATGAAGCCGCAGCCAATGGCCTGCCGGTGGTGGGATCGCCGCTACTATGCCAGCAGGCGGGCTGGCGCGACGGACAGGACATGCTGTGCGCCAGCGTTACGGACCCGGCGGATTTTGCACGGCAGATCGTGCGCCTCTATCATGACCAGACCCTGTGGGACACGGTGCGGGACAACGCGCTGACCCGCATCGCCACCGAACATGCCCCGCAGGAATACGCCAGCCGGGTGGCGGACATCATGAACGCCGTATTTACACCGGGATAAAGGCCAGGCCTGTTTCCGGCACACTACCAACAGGAACCGGACACATGGCCCAGACGGAAAATATTTCCTTTGCCCCCAGCATTGACGCAGCCCTGCGCGGCCGGGTGCTGGACGCACCGCATTTCCGCCGGTGGTATCAGGGCATGCGCGAACGCTTCACCCTGCGCCACGTGCTGGTGCGCGACGCCATTGCCTTTGATTCACACCGCATGGGCTTCATACTGGTCGAGGCCGACGCCCTGCATGACGGCCACCGCGTGCCCGGCCTTGCGTTGCTGCGCGGGGATTCCGTATCGGTGCTGCTGGTGCTGAAATGCCCCGGCCATCCCGACCGGACCGTGGTCACGTGCGAGGCACGGGTGCCCGTGGCGCGGCCCGACCTGCTGGCGCTGCCAGCGGGAATGCTGGATGGCGGCGCATTTGTCAGCACCGCGCTGCGCGAACTGTCGGAAGAAGTTGGCGCGGATCTGCAGGTCCGTGCGCAGGATCTGGTGAAGCTGACCGATGTCTGGCTGTCCCCCGGCGGGTGTGACGAGGCGATTGGCCTGTATTATGCCGAACTGCACATGACTGAACCGCAGGCCCGTGCCCTGTCCGGCCGGCAGACCGGCCTTGCACGGGAAAATGAATATATCCGCCTGCGTGTCCTTGACCTGTCGGACCTGCCCCATATCGGGATGACGGACGCCAAAACGTTGCTTTCATGGCACATGTATCAGGCACGACGGTAAGCGCCGCTTTTTTTGTTGACACAACCCCGTGAGGACACTCATAAAGTCTGGAAGCAGACTGCCTTGTGCACCTGCTTCTTGGACGTTTCCTCCCTAAACTCAGCGGTGCATATGCACCGCTTTTTTTTGGCCTGTTTTATCAAAATTTCCTATAACTGTCCGTCGTGTCGTATACTCGGCACCCCACCCATACGAGAGACGGGAAAGAAAGCAGAATGAGCGGTATCTTCAATGATGTAATGGGCAAGCTGAGCGACCTTGCAGGCGCATCGGGCCTGTCGCAGCAGGTGCACTCCTATCTGTCGCAGCTGCTGACGCCCGACACCCTCAGCACGCTGCTGACGCAGGCGGAACAGGCAGGACTGGGGGACAAGGTCCGGTCATGGATCGGGGACGGCCATAACCTGCCCATCTCCACCGATGAACTGCGCAGCCTGCTCAGCAGCCAGCAGGTGCAGGCCATGGTGGACAAGACCGGCCTGCCCGCCGCCACCATCCTGCCCGTACTGGCCCACCTGCTGCCCGAAGCCGTCAATACCCAGACGCCGCAGGGACAGGTTCCCACCAAGACGGCCTGACCGCATGACGGGGGCCGGGCCATCCGCCCGGCCCTCCACTATTCAGCGGCCTGCTGCCCCAGCAGGCCGCCATACAGCACCAGACGGTCCACCAGATCACGCAACACCGCCTGCACCGCGGCAAAACCCGCATGAGGCGCCAGCGTGTCCTGATCCATGTACAATGCCCGGCTGATTTCCAGTTGCAGCGCCTGCACGCCACGGCGCGGGCGCCCGTAATGCCGCGTGACATATCCGCCGGCAAAGGGAACATTGCGCGCCACGTCATAGCCATGACCGACCAGCACCTGTTCCACCAGCGCCGTCAGTTGCGGTGAACACGCCGTACCCCACGCATTGCCCAGAACAAAATCCGCCTGCATGCCCCGCCCCTTCAGCGCGGGCATGGAATGGGCATCCAGCAGGATGCAGCAGCCATGCCGCGCCATGCTGTCGTCCACCAGGCGACCCAGCGCGTCATGATAGGGCTGCCAGCAGGTACGGATCCGGGCCTCGGCCTCGCTGAAAGGCAACGGGCGTGGATAGATCGGCCCGTCATGGGACACCATGCGCGCAATCGTGCCAAACCCCGCGCGTACCTTGCTGCTGGTCGTATTGCACCAGTCAGGCAGTTTTTCGCTGAACATGGTGGGGTCAAGTTCCCATGCCTCGCGATTGGCGTCACAATAGGCGCGGGGAAAGGTTGCATGCAGCAATGTGGCCCCCTGCCCCGGCGCCGCCGCGAACAGCTGGTCCACGTAGCAGTCCTCGCTCCGGCGCAGGGCGCGGGCGTCCAGCCGGGACATGCGCAGGAATTCCGCCGGGTAATCCCGCCCGGAATGGGGCGATGCCACGATTACGGGCGTTCCCGCCCCATCGGGATGATGGATGTGGAAGGGCGGCGCGACCGGGTTCATCACGGCATTTTTTCTGCACGCGACGGCCGTGAACGGCCATGCAGGATCACAGGCAGGAAGGCGGGACAGCACATGCCTGCCATAGGGACAGGTGGCCGCTTTGGGGTCAATGTGATTTTTTTCAAAACAGGGGTTGCATCCCCCTGAAAGGGTGAGTAAAAGCCACCTCACCGGAGCCGATTGGGCGCATAGCTCAGCGGTAGAGCACTACCTTGACATGGTAGGGGTCACAGGTTCAATCCCTGTTGCGCCCACCACTCGGCTCCGGGTATTCTCCCAAAAACGAGCGTTGCGTGTGATAATTTCCGGAACGGGAAAGTTCATTATCGTCCGCTATCGTTCATGGTTTACCGCCATGATCTGTGCAAAATCCGTACAGTGTTTTTGGCTTGTACCCGCGCCCCATTCCCCCTATAATCCCCACGCTGCGGTACACATCCGCTTGGCTCCGATTATGCTGCCGCTTTTGTGCCCTGCGTGGCGTCTTTCCTGACGTGCTGCGCGACCTGATTACGGCGGAGAAGCCGCAGACACATCGCATGATGATTTCCGCAATAGTGAATCAATCAGCGGCTTGTGAACGTGACGCCGCAGGCGCATCGGGGCGAACAGGACCGACCGTTTGACCATATCGCACACATTCAGAGCATGTTGGCCGAATACCGCAATATCGCCTGCATGGACCACCTGTGACAGAAATGGACCGCAACCATCAAGAACGCCACGGTTGCCGGGAAGATGCCTGATACCGAACCATCTCAGGCGACGGTGAGCGGAAAAACCTTGCATCCTTCCGGCGCCAGAAGTGCATGACGTCCTCCACCTCTCGCCGGATGAACGTGCGTATTCGGCCATGATGCGCCAATACATCAGGACAGACCAAAAATTGTGTGCCTGTCGTTCTCAATGCGCGTCTCAAGGGAGATACTACAATCTGTTTCCCGCGCGGCAGGACGATCCCCCTGCGGATAGAAAATGCAAACATGATTATGCGCAGCAACAGTCCGGATGTGAGGAACCTTCATGTCCGGCGGACAGATGGCTGCCCTGTAAGTGCATGGAGACCCGCACGAATGGTTAGCGACCGCATTGTGCGTCAATGGACTGACTGACACCCTGCCAACAAAAGGGACATCCCGCATGGCGTGCAGTCCTTCGGCAGCATATGTGCCGTTGAGGAGATAGGGGTCGTGTCATCAGCAACGGGGCATAGACCTCGATATTTACGTAATCCTCGACATCTGACCCATGCGCGGCTTTTCAGGCAGTCGGCAACCGTGAGGGTTGAATTCTGGATAAGCGGCGTCAGCGGGACCGCGCATGATGGGGCGACCTTCAGCCCATATCCCCGGATCTGGCCGCCCTGTCCGGTCGCTGGTGGGCCCAGCGGACAGCGCGGAACACGTCAGGTTTCTGGACATCGGATACTTCATCATCCGCAATCACACCTGTCGGATGTGCGACCCTGCCTGTCCCAGATGGGCATGAAATACCTTTTCAATATCCAGTTCCGCTTTTGCCATGGCCGGATCGGCACACGGCGCCGCAGCCAGAATGTCGGAATCATCCGGACGGGGACAGGTAAATCCAGGATGCCGGGTCGGGGCAGCAATAGCCGCCGCCCCAAGGGCCATGGAGGCCAGCAGCCCATATCCCACCCAGCAAGACACGCGCATGCAGCAGACCTTTTTTATGAAACTGGCCGCGACAATGCAGAAAAGCACCATATGCGGTACCCGCCGGGACCGGTGACCATGACGCGGATATTGTCCGCTGAAAAAAAATATAAGATCGCATGGCTATCAAACAAGGCAGGTAGAGGAACTTCGCAACCCGATAAAAATAAGCCACCGAAGCTATGGAGTCCGTCAGTGAACGGAACTGCCACACGACACCACGTCGTCCTTTTTCCCGGTTTCACGATCTGGCTGGAATAAGGGATCTGAATTCAGGCATGTCAGTAGTGAACAGGAATCCCCGGATCGTCAAAATTTCTTGAGAAAATTGAATCCATAGGTCCGGTGTTTACAATATGACGGCTCCGTTCATCGGGCAGGCATCTTCAGCATATCGCTGGTTTCTTCAGGCAGATGACCCCGTATATCGGCGGATAGCGCATAAGCTCCTCGCATCCCGCAATCTTAGCGGGCTGTTTCTTTTCCGCCATTCGATCGCGGGACATGCAGGTCCGTGATGACCGTATTGCGAGACTGTTCAACGGCGGGCACACAAGATCGCCCTTCAGGCTTTTTCCATATGTCTGCCGACAAAAGACTTCTGGCGTATCGTGCCTGTCTGGTATGTTCGCATGATAAACAGACCGGAACAACCAGCCCGAAAGAAAACCGGAGACTGCCATATGCCGTTCATGCGCAGATCAATGATTTTTGCGGCAATGGTCGTACCCGTCGCACTCCTTTCCACAACAGCCAGCGCGGCCGCGCCTTCCCCATCGCCCATTCAGACAGTCGTTGCGGCACCGGGGCCAGATGGGCCGCTCGGGGGTACCATGCTTTCCCCCGACAGGGATGCTCCTGTCGTGCTTATGATCCCCGGCTCGGGGCCGACAGATCGGGACGGGAACAGTCCACTGGGGCTGAAGGCGGCGACGCTGAAGCTACTGGCTGAAGGGCTGGCCACACATGGTATCGCAACCGTTCGCGTTGACAAACGGGGGATGTATGCAAGCGCTGGCGCCATTCCCGATGCCAATGCCGTAACAATTGGCGGTTACGCGAAGGATGTTCATTCATGGATCACGTCCATCCGGCACATGACGGATGGACGATGCGTCTGGGTTCTTGGCCATAGTGAAGGCGGTCTGGTCGCGTTATCGGCAGCGCAGGACAGCACCGATATCTGCGGCCTGATCCTGCTCGCGACGCCCGGGCGGCCAACCGATCAGACGCTTGCGGAACAGCTAAGGGCCAACCCGGCGAATGCACCAGTGCTGGATCAGGCACTGGCTGCGATTTCTGACCTGAAGGCCGGACGCCATGTTGATGTCAGCCAGTTCCATCCTGCCCTGCAGCGACTTTTTCATCCTGCGATCCAGGACTTCCTGATCAGTGAATTCGCGATTGACCCGGCAAAACTCATCTCCACGATTCATAAGCCGGTCCTGATCGTGCAGGGTGAACGCGACATGCAGGTCAGTGTTGAGGATGCACACGCCCTGAAACAGGCCGACCCGGCGGCGAAAACCGTCATGCTGCCAGATACAAACCACGTACTGAAGCCGGTCGCGTCCGCTGACCGTCGGGCCAATCTTGCGACCTACGCCAATCCCGACCTGCCGCTTGTTCCCGCCGTCGTGCCGGCCATAGCGGATTTCGTCCTGTCCGCCCCACGCTGATCCCTGCCGGTGCCGCCTTGCGTTACGTGCTGGAACAGATCCAGCCAGATTCATGCCGCCGCCATTCCTCCACAACGGCTGCCCGCTTTTGCGTGGTCCGGCAAAGGCGCAGGATATTCACCACGGTCATCATGATCGTTCAGACCGGGTAAACCGCCCCGAAACGGGGCACAAAATGCCTGTCACGACGCAATAATGCGGCGGAGTTCTGTATCCAGCCGAGACACGGCTGCCCCGAAATCAAATCCATCATTATCAAAGATAATGTCGCTGAAGGTGCGTGTATCATAGCCTTCAGCAATCATGGCCTGTATCCGGTCATGCTCCCCGGCATCGAAATGCCGCCCGCGTCGTGTGTCGGTTATTGTCTCATACGGCGCTTTCAGGCTGACAAATACTGTCATGATGTTGTTTTCATTAAATTTTCTGCGGAAATAAATCCAGTTCATGCAGGTTAGCGGGTACGCAATAATAACGCACTTTCCCTGCTGGAGGTGCCCGGCCCCTACGCGCACGATAGCGCGGCTTGTCTGCAGTATTGAACAGAACCACGGACGGTTTGAATCGGACAGGTCATCCCCGTCAATGAATGCGGCCCCATTGCGCGCCGCCACGGCACGCCCCAGGCTGGTCTTGCCTGAGCCGACAGGTCCATTCAGAAACACCGCGATTTTTGACATTCACAATATCCAGACCAAATCACTGGAACAATCATGCCCAGTTTCGGGACAGCTGCACAGGTATCCGTATCAACCCCGGTGAGGTCAGGATAAAGCAAAAAATGAGCAGGCCGGGACTCCCGACATGCAACCATGAACAGCCATTCACGCCCGCAGGTCCTGTAACCGCGACGCTCGCCCCATGCCATGACAGAGATCTGGCCCGCATTACGCCCCTGTACAGTCAGGGGCGGCGATCCCCGCCATGGATGGCAATTAGACATGTCTAATTTTTCTTAACAGACACACCCCCTATGGCGCAGAGGGCAGGAAATGTTAGAAGCAACCTGCATGAAACGCTGAAAATGATGAAAAACGGGAGAAGTGGGTGAGCAAAACAATCTTGGTCTCATCACCGAAGGGCGGCAGCGGAAAATCAGTCATTGCCCGGCATCTGCTGACTGCGGCGGCGCAGGACGGGCTGAACGTGACCGGCATAGATTATGACCGTCAGGGCACGCTGGACAAATGGGGCCAGAGGCGCGTGCATACACGCAGCAAGTTCCCGGATTTCGCCCCTGTGCCGGTCATCACCGGCACGCTGCAGAACTGGCGCGCGCCGCTGAAGACAGCGTCACAGGCCGACCTGATCGTCATTGATACGCCGCCAAGCGTTGAAGACCATATGGCCGCCATAACCAGCCTGGCGCAGGCGGCGGATCTGGTCATCGTGCCGTCTGTCTGCACACAGGATGATGTCGATAGCGTTGCGCCGTGGATAGAAGCGCTCAGCACCACGCATTGCCGCAGCATGCTGGTCCTGAACCGCGCCAACCGGCGGACAAATTCGTTTGCGCGGGTCCGTGGCCGCCTGATCAAGATTGCTGATGTCTGCCCGGTTGAACTTCCCCAGCTTGAAGACGTACATGTGCCCAGCGCACAGGGACTGACGCTGCTTGATTTCACCAAAAGCCGGGGACTGGAATCATTCGAGGAGCTATGGACCTGCACGAAGCGGAGGGTGTTTCAGTGAGCAAGGGCCAGCGCCTCGGTCGCAGCAGACTTCTGAAACTTCTGGAAAAGGATGACGCCCCGCAACCGGTCGACAGTCGCGCTGAAACCCTGACATCGCAGGTTGTGGTGCAGGACGACGTGGTGGCGGTGATCCGGGATGTATTCGAAGGCACGTCCCTTCTGTCCGATCAGGGCAAGGTTTCACGCATCCTTGCGGTCCGGACCGAAATCAATGAAAGCTGGGGACAGGCAAGGGATGCGTTCCTGTCGATCGGGCGCGCGCTGCTTGATCTGGAAAATGTGCTGTCGAAAGCGGAATACCTGAAACTTCGGTCGGGATCAGATCGGCTGTTCCCCTTTTCGGATGCAACCGCAACGCAGTTCCGACAGATTGCGCGCGCGGTTGAAAGCGGCCGGATCCCGTTGGAAAAATGCCCCGGCAGTTATGGTACGGCATACCAGATCACGCTTCTGAACGACCAGCAGCTCACACTTGCCTACGAACGTGGGCTGATCCGGCCCGATGTCACACGCAAGGAAATTGCCGGCCTGCGCAGGGAAGTCATGCCGTCGGTCAATGATGCCGCCCGCATGGATCTGGCAGCCCTGCGTGAGGAACGACGCCGTCTTGTCCGCAGGGAACAGCAACTGGCCCAGGACCTCCACACGGTCCGCTCCCGCATTGCGGAGCTTGGGGAACTGCTTGGCTTCAGCAACGACTGACCCAGCCCCCTGAAGGTGAAGCCGACAGGTGACAATCCTGGGGGCATGGTCGGCGTCACACATGGGTCCACCGCACATCATGGTCTGCCCGCCCCCTTCGTCACGACCGTCACGATATTCCCGGTCCAGTGCTGGTGGCGTGCAGGCGTCAGGTCGTACCACATCAACGGATTCATGGTACATTGCGCGACCGGGTTATCAGTCAGACATATTCCGTAAGGGCAACAGGCACCGTCGGGCCAGGTGCGATAGAGATGCAAAATCTCATGCCGGCTGGCACGGGTTTACCATAAAAGACATGCAGGACAGTGGCGCCGCATTACGTCCATGAACGGCCCAAAATCCCGCCGATGACAGATTTTCAATCCGGGCGCAAGTCACCGCCACGACCGCATCACTCCCGCCGGGCCGACCACGCAGGCCCCTGCATTCCGCAGGGCCGCCGCTCCCGGTTGTACAATCAAGGCCTTACAGAGATATAACATCATCGTTTCGAACATGATTACATATTATTTCATATTTTATACAAATCTGTTCAGTATTGGCCCGTGTGCCCGGCACGCAACACATGCAGTTATTCTTTCAGACTCAGATGCGAATCATTTGCGTTCTCACCTACTCCCCCCTATCAACACGTTGTTCCCTTCACAGTGTTCAGGAGGCGCGCCTGCGGGATGACGCTTCGGGAGTAATGAATGAGCCAGCCAGACCAGTCCCCCCCACCCCCGCCGGCCAGGGGCCTGCGTGTCGCCGTGGCCCTTGGCATGACCATGGGCATTGGCGCGGGCGCCAGCGAAGCCAGCGCCGACGACACCACGCCCCCTGACCAGCCCAATGCATCGGACAGCACCATCCACCTGTCCACCGTGCGCGTGGGCGGGCATGTGGATGCGCCGGATGCGGGATACGCATCGGGCAATACAAACAGTGAGATCCTGCACATTTCACGCATGCCCGACCGGGTGCGTGATACGCCGCAGACCATTACCGTCGTACCGCAGGAACTGATCAGACAGCAGCGCGCCTTTACGCTGGATCAGGCGCTGGCCAATGTTCCGGGCATTACCCTGTCCACCGGCGAGGGCGCTGGCGGCCTGAACGGGGACCAGTTCCGTATTCGCGGCCTGCAGGCGCGGCAGGATATCTATACCGACGGACTGCGCGATTTCGGCACCTATACGCGCGATACCTTCAATACTGAAAGTGTCGAGGTCATAAAGGGGCCATCGGGCGAATATTTTGGCGCGGGCAATGTCGGCGGCGTCATCAACCAGAGCCAGAAACATGCCCATGCGGGCACCAGCTACAGTTATGACCAGTCCTTTGGCAGCGGTCCGCTGTACCGTGGTGTGGGGGACATCAACTACCAGATCAACGAAGACATGGCCATTCGCGTCAACGGCATGTTCAACCGGCAGGACGTGGTTGACCGGGACAACGTGACATCCAACCGTTACGGTGCGGCGGTTGATTTTGGCGTCGGATTGCGCAGCAAAACATCATGGCACCTGACATGGCAGTGGCTGAACAGTAACAGCAGACCCGATTACGGTGTCAGCATGATGCAGGTAAACGGCATCTATCGCCCCATTACCGAATACGGCGTGGCGCGCAATACAAGCTATACCCGCAGCTTCGACTTTGACCGTTCCAACATCCATACGCTGACATCGGCACTCAAATCCGACATTACGCGCTGGTTCACGCTGACCAACGATACGCGGCTCAGCCTGTACCAGCGTGATTACACCGCCACCACGCCCGCCGCCTGTTCGGGGGCATGTGCCGCCGCCATCCTGTCCGGCGCCAATTACGCCCTTCCCTATGGCGCGGGTGGCGGCGCGGCATACCGGCAGGAAGGCTGGGGCGTGCAGAACGTGCTGATGGGGCGCGCACGCTTCAATACGGGCTTCATGCACCATGACATCAAGGCCGGGGTCGATATCAATTACGCCAGTGACTCCCGCTGGCCGGGCAGCTTCACCAACCGGGTGAATGACCAGACGATCCGCAACCCGCAATATACCTATTCCGGCACGTCCGTAAGCTTTCCCGCATCGGGGTACGGCAATGCGAACGCACGTGACCTGGGGCTGTTTTTTGCCGACCGCATCCAGCTGACGCGGCAGCTTTCCCTGTTCGGCACGGCGCGGTGGGATTCCTTCGCCAGCACCTATTACAGCAACGCCACCGCCAGCCGGGGCCGCGCGGAGCAGAAATCCGACCGCTGGAGCCCTTCGGCCAGCATCATGTATTCACCGCTGCGCGATACGTCCTTTTACTTCACCTTTGCGCGGTCGTACAAACCCGTGGGCACCGATGTGTCCTCCCTCGTCACCATCAAGCCGCAGGCGGGCGACGTGGCGCAGAACGGCGTCAACCTGTCACCACAGCGCAGCGACCTGTTCGAATTCGGCAACAAATCCGACTTCTTTCACAAGCGCCTTGGCACCACGGTGTCCTTTTTCCAGATCAGCGAAAACAATTCGCGCTATTATGACGTGAATGGCGACATGGAAACCGGCTTTGCCGATTCCGGCAGCGGCCGCCGCATCCGTGGCGTGGAACTGAGCGCGGACGGCAGGATCACGCACGACTGGCAGGTCTTTGCCTCCTATTCCTACATGGATGGCCGGGTCACACACAGCAATACGGGCGATAATGGCCGGACAGCGCCACAGGTCCCGCATAACAACATGTCGGTCTGGACATCGTACGACCTGTCGCGCGCGCTGCTGCGTCCGCAATGGGGTAGCCTGAAGGTTGGTGGCGGGGCGCAGTATTCGTCCGGCTACTGGGCGGGACCGGATACGACCAATACCGCGCGCATGCCCTATACCTTCAACCTGAACGGCATGGTGTCATGGGAGTACAGGCATTACCGGGTATCCTTCAACGCCAATAACATAACCAACCGGCTGAATTATGCGTCATCATTTTCCGGGTCGCGCGCGGTTCCCTCGCCCGGACGGTATTTCCTTGGCAATATCGGCATCACGTTCTGATCGTATACGGCCATGAACACCCCCCCGATTTCCGTTGTGGAAACGCAGCTCATGCTGGGACAGATCCATCTGGACCACGGTCGCCTGCAGGACGCTTTCATGATGTACGAGGCCGCGGCACGCAGTGGCGAACCGCGCGCCCTGAACATGCTGGGCCGCGCCTATGAACGCGGCTGGGGGACCGCGTGCAACCCGGCTGCGGCGGCCATGTATTTCCACAAGGCCGCATATGCCGGTGATCCGTGGGCGGCGTTCAACCTGGCCGACCTGTACATGGCGGGGCTCGGGGTGGCGGGCGACCCGGACCGGGCGGGCGACCTGTATGCCATGGCCGCGCGTGGCGGGGTGGCAAAGGCGCTGACCATGCTGGGCCTTCTGGCGGAAGATGGAACCTGCGCGATGGTGTCCCCCCGGTCTGCCCCCCTGTTTTTCCATGCCGCTGCCATGGGGGGGGACTGCTGGGGCGCCCTCAACCTGGGTCGGCTGCATCTGGCCACAGGCGACGGCCCGGCCGCAGTACACTGGATACGCGTGGCGCTGGAACAGGGATTTGGCGATGTGTTCCGCGCCATCATCCACCTGCTGGATGGCGTAACGGACCCCGCGCTGCGCCTGCTGGCCACGCAGGCGGCCGGGCGGCTGGATCACCCGCGTTCCCGCCACGTGACGGGGTCATAATAATAATATGGAACTACAGATGAACCTGATTGTAAAAAAGTATTCGACCCCGTTCATTACGGGGCTGTTCGTGGTTTCGGCCATATCGGGCACGGCCCTGTTCTTCCACTGGATGCCGGGCCTGTTCCATTCAATGCACACGTGGCTGAGCATGGTGCTGCTGGTGCCGTTCGTCGCGCATGTCTGGCGCAACTGGGCACAGTTCCTGCTGTATTTCCGCAATCCCTCCATGCTGGTCGCCTGCGGCGCGTGCCTGCTGGCTGCGGGCGGGTTCATGGTGATGACGGGACATGCGGGTGGCAATCCGGCCCAGCGGCTGTTTCCTGTCCTGACACATGCGCCGCTGACCACGCTTGCGCCCCTGCTTCATGCATCGCCGGACGAACTGGCCGACCGTCTGGCGCATGCGGGTTATCATGTCCAATCCACCGATGAGACACTGGAACAGATCGCAATGGACGCCCGGCAGCGGCCCAATGATGTCCTGCTGAAGATCCTGCCCCACGGTTCAGGCCACCGGCATTGAACGGGCCGCCAGCACACCCACGCGGAGAACGCCGATGCTGATCCACATCCCCGCCCTGCTGACCCGGCAGGAAATCACGTACTGCCGTACCGTACTGGAAAAATCCCGGTGGGTCGATGGCAGGGTGACGGCAGGCGATCAGTCCGCCAAGGCGAAATTCAACCTGCAGATCCCCCATGACAGCCGGGAAGGCATGGAACTGGCGGACCTGATCCTGCAGGCGCTGGGCCGCAACCCGACATTCAACAGCGCGGCATTGCCGTTGCGGGTCTTTCCGCCCCTGTTCAACCGCTATGACGAAGGCATGCGGTTTCATACCCATGTTGATAACGCCATCCGTCCCCTGCCGGGCACGGGCTTCCGCATCCGCACCGATGTGTCGTCCACCCTGTTCCTGAGCGACCTGGATGAATATGACGGGGGCGAACTGCTGATTCAGGATACCTACGGCACGCAGGAAATCCGCGTGCCCGCAGGCGATATGGTGCTTTATCCCGCAACCAGCCTGCACAGCGTGCGCGAAGTGACGCGCGGCAGCCGGTGGGCGTCATTCTTCTGGTCACAGTCCATGATACGCAACGATGTCCAACGCACGCTGCTGTACCAATTTGACCAGTCCATTATTGAAACCCGCAGGAACCTGCCCGACGATCACCCGGCCGTGCTGGGGCTGACGGCAACCTATCATAACCTGCTGCGGCAATGGTCCGAACTGTGACATGACAGAAGCCCCGCATGGCCATGGGGGGGGATGCACCCCTTCCCTCCCGCCCATGCGCGCGGCATAACGGTGGGCATGATGTCCGCCCGCCTTCGTATTGTCCCCGTACTGGCCGTCCTTGCCCTGATGGCGGCGCTGTCAGGCTGCGCGGACCGTGATGATCCGCGCATGGACCGTAATGCCCGCGTGGCCGCCGACCACGGCAATGGCGGCCCACAGGGGGACTGGGGCAGCCTGGGCGGCGGCTGGAGCGGGCCGGGGAACATGGGGTGGTAGCAGGAATGAACGGACAGAACGGGTCAGACAGACGCCGTAATGCCGCCATCCACCATGATAACATGCCCGTTTACAAAACTTGACGCATCCGACGACAGAAAGACCGCAGCCCCCACCAGTTCCTCCACATTGCCCCAGCGGCCCGCGGGCGTGCGCTGGCACAGCCATTGGGTGAAGGCCTGATCGGCCACCAGCTTTTCGTTCATTTCCGTCTTGAAATAGCCGGGCGCGAGACCGTTGATCTGCAGGCCATGGCGTGCCCAGTCGGTCGCCATGCCTTTGGTCAGGTTTTTGACCGCGCCCTTGGTTGCAGTGTAGGGCGCGATACCCGGTCGCGCCAGTTCGCTCTGTACCGAACAGATATTGACGATCTTCCCACGCCCACGCGGCAGCATGTGGCGGGCCACGGCCTGCCCTACAAAGAATACCGCGTTCAGGTTGGTTGATATCAGCGCATCCCAGTCGGCCCGGCTGAACTGGTCCAGCGGCGCGCGGCGCTGGATGCCGGCATTATTTATCAGGATATCAATCGGGCCCTGTTCATATTCTATGTTTTCAACCCCGGCGATGACGGCGTCCTGATCCGTCACGTCAAACGCGGCGGTCGTGACATCCAGCCCTTCCCCCGCCAGCATGTCGCGTGCGGTGGCCAATGGTTCGGGATTGCGCCCGTTCAGCACGATTTTTGCCCCGAACTGCCCCAGCCCACGCGCCAGCGTCAGCCCGATCCCACGTGACGCGCCGGTTACCAGCGCGCGTCGTCCCGCCAGTGAAAAAAGGGGATTATCCTGCATGACAACTTCCTTCTTCATTATGAAGGCGGCAACCGTAGCAAGAATAACACCCG
>Ga0157365_10000694_pt1 | contig 14323 bp, 8 predicted proteins | sample AttsexASBM3_FD_111478 | JGI IMG/M metagenome (GOLD analysis project Ga0157365, IMG submission 111478) | Fungus gardens microbial communities from leaf cutter ant in Ribeirão Preto, State of São Paulo, Brazil - Atta sexdens ASBM3 | ecosystem: Host-associated > Fungi > Mycelium > Unclassified ... | reverse complement strand
TTGGCTATAGTCCGCCTAGTCGTGTCGATCAGGAGACTTTTCTTGAACTGTTCAGGCTGAGAGGTGATCTGGGCCGCATTGGTGGTCTTCTCAAGCTATGGCTGGTCGATCGGCCTGATGCTGCAGTGCCAAATAAGGTCGTTCGGGAGGCTTTGGTCGAGATATTGGAACGCCAAGAGCAGGTTGCTGATTTGATAAGTGAGATGCGCCCCTTAATTCGACGTTAGAACGCCTACTACATTGTCCAGAAAACGGTAGTTTTCTGGACAATGTAAAAACAGCCATTGCAGGCTAGTGAAAGGGCATTTATCGGGTTAACATTCGCGTCAAGTTTTCAATGTCCCGGGTTTGTCAATGAATCAGCGTATTGGGTATGCGCGGGTCTCTACGGAGGACCTGCATCTGGACTTGCAGCGCGATGCGCTCCAGCAGGCAGGGTGTGGCGTCATCTATGAAGAAGCAGCAAGCGGGAAGAACGCTGCGCGGCTAGAGCTGGATCAATGCCGCAAAGCACTGCGCAGTGGCGACACGCTGGTAGTGTGGCGCCTCGATAGGCTAGGCCGCAGCTTGCCTGATCTAGTGCAGATCGTTGGTGATCTGGATCGTTCGGGCATCGGCTTTGAGAGCCTTACCGAGAAAATCGAAACGAATAGTGCAGCGGGCAAGCTGGTCTTCCACGTGTTCGCAGCCCTTGCGGAGTTCGAGCGCAGCCTGATCCGTGAGCGCACCCATGCTGGACTTGCCGCTGCACGTGCTCGAGGCCGCTCGGGCGGTCGCAAGCCCAAGCTAGGGGAAAAGCAGCTGCGAGAGATTAAGGCGCTCCTACGCGACCCGGACATCCAGGTGGCGGATGTGGCGCGGCGGTACGGTGTTTCGAGAACTACTTTGTACAAGCATGTGGGGGCTGTGCCGCCGAAAAAATCGCGCGACGTCGATGCCTGAATTTCAACCATTTACGGCACATTTTGACCTGCCGAATGGCGAAAAAATTGCCATAGCGAGGATGCGATCCGTGTCCAGCTTTATCAAAAAAACGAAACACGGAGCCTGACGTAATGCTCGGTTTGACGCTCAGAGAAGAATTTCGAGGCAAACGTCTCAAGGGTACAGCCATCGAGCTGTCCAACGACCAGAACACGGGTGCGACCCAGATCGCAGCCAAGCAGTTCTTGGAGATCACCTATCCCACACACGATTTGCTGAAGGGCATCGAAGCTGTCGGCCCCAACCAGGGCCGCCCGGTTGTCGTGATCGGCGAACGCGGCCTCGGTAAATCGCACTTGATGGCTGCGCTCTTTCACGCAGTCACCGATCCCGCATCGACGGGTGCGTGGCTCACTGCGTGGGCAACCACGCTGGCCGATCCCGCTGTCGGCAAGATTGAGCTGCGCAACGGGATGCACGTCATCGGCGAAAGTCTGCACCGCCATCGGTACAAGTTTTTGTGGGAGGTGCTTTTCGAGAACCACCCTTACGGTACCTACATCAAGGGCAAGTGGGAAGGCCAAGGCGCGTCCAAGACCGAAATCCCGTCCGACAAGCTCATCATTGAGCTGCTGGAGAACAAGCCGACGATGCTGCTGCTGGACGAGTTCCAGACGTGGTACGACGGCCTAACCAACACCAAACAGTACCCGTGGAAGAATTGGGCGTTCAACTTCATCCAGATTCTTTCGGAGATCGCCAAAGAACGCCCTGATCTGTTGGTGCTGGTGATTTCGGTGCGCAACGGCGGCAGCGACGCCTATCAGCAGGTGCATCGCGTCAATCCGGTCGCCATCGACTTCAAGGCGGGTGGCAGCGCCGAGCGCATTCAGCAGGATCGCCGCCGGATGCTGCTGCACCGTCTGTTCGACAACCGCTTGCAGATTGCCAGCGGCACCATCGAATCGCTGGTTGCGCAGCACGTCGCTGAATCCTTCCGTCTGCTCGATGTGCCGTCCGCCGAACAGGAACGCAAGCGCCGTGAATTCACCGAATCGTGGCCCTTCGCGCCGCACCTGCTGCGCCTGCTCGAAGAACAGGTGCTCATCGCCACCGACGCGCAGGAAACGCGCGACTTGATCCGCATTCTTGCCAACCTCTACAAAAGCCGTGGCGACGCTGTGCCTGTGCTCACTGCGGCCGACTTCCGGCTCGATGACGACTCGTCCGGCATCGGTGCGTTGCTGGAAGCCGTGGCGAATCAGCACCACCGCGCGCTGCGCGAAAAGGCACAGCAGAACATCATCTCGCTGCAGGAGGCGCGGCACGACCACTCCAGCATCGCGCCACACCTGCAAGAAATCCTCGGCGCGCTCTGGCTGCGCTCGATTGCCGTCGGCAACCTCGCCGGAGCCGAGCCCGCCACGCTGCAACTAGACATCACTCGTGGCAAGCCGGTGGATGACAACGCCTTCCAGGTCGAGCTGGCCACCATCGTCGAGAATAGCTTCAACATCCATCAGGATGGCACCAAACTGCTGTTCCGCGAGGAGGAGAACCCACGCGCCAAACTCATGGCCTACGCCCGCAACGACAAACTGTTCGCCGACCGTGCGGATCAGGCGCAGCTCGCCAAGCAGGTGCGCTACGTCATTGGCGGCAGCGACGAGGTTGCCAAAACCTTCCGCGTGATCGCCTTGCCGAGGTCGTGGGTCAACGATCCGTGGACGGCACTCGACGAAGCTGAGCAACCCGACAAGTGGGATGACCGCCTGCCCATCCTCGTGCCGCCCGAGGAGGCCGACAAGCTCGACGCCACGCTGGGCCGCTGGCTCAAAGACCAGTTGCAGAAACGTCGCAACACTGTGCGCTTCCTGCTGCCGCGCTCGGGCAGCACCAACTCCTTCATGGATCGTGACTTGCTCATCCTCGCCCGCGCCGAAATGAAGGCGCAGGAATGGGGCGGCCAGAATCCCGAATACAAGAAGCTACATAAGGAGTTCGAGAACACTCTGCGCGACAACCTTAAGAAGCGTTTCGATCGCTTTGCCGTGTTGCAACGCTGGAATTTCGCCGACCCCGCTCAATGCAAGTTCAGCGTCGAGCGTTTGGACAAAGAGGGGGCGCAAATTCCCGAAGCCATCGAGGAGGTGCTGACCGGTGACCTGTTCGTGCCAGAGGATTTCGAGGATCTGGTGCTCGAATACGCCAGCAACAACGAATCGGTCGGTAAGCTTTTACGAGAACTGCAAGAGCCACGCCCTGCCGGGCAGGACTGCATCCCGTGGCTGGGCGAAACGGCGATGAAGGAACGCCTGCTACGATTGTGTGCCAAGGGCAAGGTCGCCATCAACGTGCGCGGCATGGAGTATCTGCAAACGAACCCGGGCGAGGACGACGACGCCGCTTGGCGGCGCCTGCGGCCCAAGCTTTCGCTCACGGGCCGCCACCTCGATGACGTGTTCGTGATGTTGCCCTCGGCCGTGCCCGCAACGGGCGGCACCATGCCGCCCGTGCCGCCGCCGGCTAGCGCACATCCGACCGGTAGCATTGCCCCCGCGCCGGGCGTGTCCGAACCCACACTGGGTGGTTCGCCCGCCCCCACGCCGGGCGGCATCTTCGGTGGCGATGGCAGCACCACCAAGCCGCGCACGCCGCTGTCGAACCCGGCCACATCGCCGCTCAATCTGATCGGCATGATTGAAGGCTGGGGTATTGGTCCTGCATCTGCCGTCCATGAGGTCCAACTTGTTTCTAGTGGCAGTGCAAATGCTCGGCTCGTGGATGCGCTGAGGATTGTTGGCGAAGCGAGCAGTGAAGTTACGATCAAGGTTCGTACTGCCTCCGGCGCCCAGCTCAGGGAGCTGCTCAAGAAATTACCCGATGGCATGACCTTCGAGCTGAACCTTGAGAGGGAGGACGACTGATGGCACTGACCGCCAGCGACCTGCAGGCCCTGACACAAGGCTCCGACGCTGATGCTTGGCGCGTCATCGTTGAGCAAGCCGTCGAGATCGCTCGTAAACCGCTGGCCGCAGGCAATGCGCCCAGCGAAGTCGTCCGCCGCGACCGCGAGATTAGCGCACTGGATTTGTTCCTATCCTCCAGCGGCTGGGATTTGTGGCAAGCCTTTGGCGACAGCGTTGAACGCACCTCGGATCGTTTGGTGCGCTGGTGGTGCGAGCCCTTCAGCGCCAAGGCGGTTTTGATCCTCGACGGCCTGTCTTTGCGCGAATTACCATGGCTGTTACAGGGCGCGAAAGAACACGGCTTCACCACCCACGAGGTCGCCGCCTGCGCGTCCGAACTGCCGGGCGAAACCGATGAGTTCGCCCGCGCGCTCGGCTTCAGTAGCCGCAGCAGGCTACAGAACAACGGTGGCGGCTTCGCGCATAAACTGCAAGCTGCCAACACTGAAACCGTGGACTTGCCGTGGAAGGACTGCCAAGCCCTGATCAGCAGCGCGCCGAACCAAATCTTCTGGCACCACTGGCCCGACGCCAAACTGCACGACATCGCTGGCCAAGGCCAAGGGTTGGAACCGCTGACAAAGGATGTTGCCGAGCAACTGAGCAGCGACGACTTTTGGAGCTTCGTCGGGCACCTCGCCACCGGGCGGCGATTGGTTATCACCTCTGACCACGGCTACGCGGCCACCGGCTACTTCCCCGATGCGGATAGCGAGGTCGGCCAATTTCTCAAGCAGACATTCGGAAGCTCGCGCAGCAGAACGGGCGCTGGCGACACCGGCCCCTTCGTGCCGCCCGTGACATTGCAGATCAACAGCCCCCACGGTGAGTACTTGTTGGCCTTGGGCCGTAGGAAGTGGCGTAGCCAGGGCGGCTACCCAACGCTCACGCATGGCGGCTTGTCGCTGCTGGAAGTGCTGTCGCCGTTTGTCGAGCTGACCAAGTAAGGATTGCGGCTGATGGCCACCAAAAAACAACTACTGCAACAAGAAGTCGCCAAGGCCGTAAGCGCAGGCAAGGCCGTCGCGCTGGAGACCGTGGATTTCAACGACCCCAACCGCCCCAAGACCTGCCTGGAGGTGGATTTTCCCATCCTGCCAGTCAATCAGGTAGCGATCATTGAGGGCAACGCGGGCAAGCCAATCTACCAGATGTCCAAGTGGTGGGCGAGGCGGCGCTCCAGCGTGTTCCGTTCGATGTTGATCGCGGCGGCCACCAAGGCGCCGGACGACCCTTCGCACGCGGCCAAGCTTGTGTGGGACAACTACTACGCCAACCACCAGAAGAAAGGCGCGTTCAAGCAACTGAAGGTAGCGGACATCTTCATGGGCGGCGGCACCACGCTGGTGGAAGGCTCGCGCCTCGGCATGCAAATGATTGGCAACGACCTCAACCCTGTCGCGTGGTTCGTGGTCAAGCAGGAGCTTGCCAATGTCGATCTGGAGCAGGTGAAGAAGCTGCTCGCTGACATAGAGGCCGAGGTCAAGCCGCAGATCATGCCGTACTACTACTGCGACGGCCCGGAAGGCGAGAAGGGCAAGTGGACGCATCGGCCGACGAACAAGGCGATGCCTTCCGATTTCGACCCCCTTGCAATCCCACAAGACGAGCGCAAGGACTACCACTACGACGGCCCGGAGATCATCTACACCTTCTGGGCCAAGCACGGCCCTTGTCAGGTGACGGGCTGCGGCCATCGCACGCCGATCATGAGCAGCCCGGTGATGGCGGTGAAGACGCTCACCGTAAAGCATTGGGAACACACCTGCGACAAGTGCGGTCAGGCGTTCGATGTCGAGGAAGAAGCCGCGCGCATGGCCCCCGATGCGCCGCTCTACGTTGCTCCCACCGAAGCGCCGTACTCCGTGTTCGACCGCAAAAAGGGGGTGATCTGCCCGCACTGCGGTCACACCGCGTTGGTGAAACTCGGCAAGGGCAAGAACAAGAAGGTGGAACTGAGTCTGCTAGTGCATCCGCAATGGCTGGCGGGCGAGACAAAACAGGACACCAACGGCCAGTCCTACGGCGGTTCGGCGCAGGACGACGTGGCGGCGACCACGCGGTGGGATGCGGCACGCGCCGCGAAGATTCGCTTGTTGGAGGTGCGGGGCCCTTTGCCGGATGAAGTTACCGACCCGGAAACGGGCATCACCTTCGCGCCATCGAGGGGCACTGTGCCCAAGAAATCGCACTACGCCTGCTCGGCCTGCGGCACGGTGCAGGACGTGCTGACCACCATCAAGGCCACGGGTAAGACCGGGCCGATGGCCGCCTACGCGGTGCAGGGCTATGCGCCCAAGCGCAATGCAGCAGGCAAGCCCTACAGCGGTCGCTTCTTCGCTGCTTACGACGTGGTGCACGCTCGGCAGTATGATGCCGCGTTCGCGGAATGGGAAGCACGCAAGGACGCCGACCTGAAGGACTTCTGGCCGCGCTCTGAACTGGCCTATGGCTTCATGACCCACCATCTGCAAGGGGGCGTGCCGAACCACGGCTTCACGCACTGGTGGACGATGTTCAATCCGCGTCAGTTGCTCGTTCACGCGCAACTGCTAAAAGCCATCGTCGAAGTCGGTAATTATGACTGGAAGGTGCGCGAGTATGTTCTGGCAGCATTCCAGCAATACCTGCGTAACCAGAGTCAGTTTGGTTTCTGGAACCCGCAGCGGGATACACCCGAACCCATGTTCTCGAACAACAACTACCACCCGAAATCCACGGTGATCGAGAACTGCGTTTTCCCCGCGCTAGGCCGCGGCAACTGGGCATCCAGTTCCGAGGGCATCCTCGAAGGCCGCGATTGGGCGATTCAACCGTGGGAAGCGGTGAGCATACAGGCGTTGACGCGCCGTGACCCCGTGTTGGCAGAGCAATTGAGCGGCAAGAGCGAAAAGGTGTATCCCGGCGATCCTGTGCTGGATGTGGCCGTGCATCAGGGTTCGTCCACCGATCTGGCGCAGATTGAAAGCGGCAGCCTCGATTTGGTCATCACCGATCCGCCCTTCGGCGGCCTGTTGCACTATTCGGAGCTGTCCGATTTCTTCTACGTCTGGCTGCGCCTCGCACTGAAGGACAAGTATCCCGCTTACTTCGGCAAGGACTACACGCCCAAGTCGCTAGAGGCGGTGGCCAACAAGGCGCGCGAACCGGAAGACCCGGATGGTTTCTACCAGCGCCTGCTCACGCAGTGCTGGCGCGAGGCGCATCGCGCGCTCAAGCCCAGCGGCATCTTGGCCTTCACCTTCCACCACAGCGAAGACGAACCGTGGGTGGCGGTGCTGGAGTCGCTGTTCGACGCGGGCTACTACCTTGAAGCGACATATCCCATCCGATCCGACGAGACCAAGGGCGAAGGCGAGTTCGGTTCCAAGACCATCGAGTACGACATCATCCACGTCTGCCGCAAGCGCACCGAAGAACCCAAGTCGGTGAGCTGGGGCCGGATGCGCCGCGAGGTGATGGCCGACGTGCGCCAGTTGCAGGCCATGCTGGAAAACCACGCGAAGGAAGGTCTGCCTGCCGCCGACATTCAGGTCATCCGGCGCGGCAAGGCGCTGGAATACTTCTCGCGTCACTACGGCAAGGTGTATGTGGACGAAGGCCGCACCATTTCCGTGCGCGACGCGCTGGTCGGTATCAACCAGCTCATCGACGAGGATGCCGACAAGGGCAAGGAAGCGCCGCCAGTCAACGCCGAGCCGATCACGCGCCAGTTTCTGCGCACCTTCGGCGTGGCCGCTGAGCTGAAGCGCGACCAGCTACAAAAGTTTCTAAAAGGCTCGATCACCACGCCGGACGAATTCGTGCAACGGGGCTGGTGCGCGGAGAAGAACAAGGTGTTCACCCGCACCGATCCGCTGGAATTCGCCCGAGAATGGCAAGGCAAGCACCGCCGTCGCCTGACATCCGATCTGGATCAGGCGTTGATGCTGATCGGCGCGTGTTTCGATAACAGCGGCATCAATGCCTCGGATACGCTGAAGAACGAAAACTTCAAGCCGCACGTCGCGCTGAAACCGTTGCTGGATTGGCTGCACCGCAACGGCCCGGATCAGGCCACCCGCAACGCGGCGTCGCGTGCGACGACGATTTACAACACATGGGCCGCAAGCCTTGGGCCGCAACCCTCGCAAGGCAACCTTTTCGATAATGACGGGGAGTATGGGCGATGAGGCAACTGCTCGATACTGTATGGCAGCGTCGCGGCACCAGTTGGGTGTGGGATGAGGAAGCGCGCAACCAGATTTGCTCAGCCAGCGAGGTGTGGAGCTTGCGCCAGTTTCTGCGCGCCAAAGGGCAATGGCCCGACGAACTGCCCAGCAATGGCGGCAGAACGCTGGTAGTCGCCGGGTTGGATGGCAGCCTCGACCTGCTGACACCAACGGATGCTGAAGCGTGGCTGGCCGACACCATCAAGCCTGCCGTGCTGTCGTTTCAAGACGAATGGGGAAGCGATGGCGCGCTGGTGTTCTGGCTGCCCGGCGGCCACAACCGCATCAGGGCGAATGCCGCCACCGATGAGGTGAGCTGGCTATGCCACACGCCCCACGGGCACCAGATCGACCTTGGGCGTATTCTGTGGGGCCAAGCCAATGAGTATCCGCAGGAAATTCTGCTTCGCGACGGCGGTAGGCCTGCCGGCCTGTTCCATCTGCGAATTACTTGAGGGTGGTTGAGTGACGGCAGAGATTAAGTTCCAACCCGGCGAGCGCATCACCCACCACGAGTACGGCCAAGGCGTCGTCCTCGATCCGGCACATGAAGGGTATTTGCGCGCTTTCTTCGGCGTCGGTGAACGCCGAGTGCCTGTGGCGTCGTTGCGGCGCGAACTCACGCGAACCGCACGCATCCTGCGCGCCGTGGACGGCGGCGCTGAGCGGTCGCGCAACGCATGGCTGTCCTACGAGGCGCACGCGTTGCCGGCTATGGAAAGCGCCTCGGCGCTGACATCGGCCAAGATCGATCTGTTACCGCATCAGGTGGTGCTGACGCACCGCATCGCCACCGCGTCGCCCCGGCGCTACCTGATCGCCGACGAGGTGGGTTTGGGCAAGACCATCGAAACCGCTCTGATCTTGCGCGAGTTGGCCAGCCGGGGCGAACTGAGCCGCGCGTTGATGGTGGTGCCTGCTGGCCTCGTGAACAATTGGCACCGGGAGTTGAACGAGGTGTTCAATCTCGGCTTCGAGGTGTTCGGTTCCAAGGGCGACATCACCGATCGTAAGACCAATGCTTTTGCCAAGCACGACCGGCTGATCGCCAGCATCGACACCTTGAAGCGTCCGGCACGCATCAAGCGCCTGCTGGATGCGCCGCGTTGGGACCTGGTGGTGTTCGACGAAGCGCATCATCTCACCGCCTATCGCACTGGCGGCAAGGTTCGCAAAACCGAAAACTACAAGCTGGCCGAGGCGCTGAAAGATCATTCCCGCGACCTCGTGCTGCTATCGGCCACGCCGCATCAAGGCAATCACTTCCAGTTTTGGATGCTTGCGCAACTGCTGAATCCGACGCTATTCCGCAGCCCCGAGGAGATGGTCGAAGAGCGGCACCGGCTAAACACGGTGATGTTCCGCCGCACCAAGGCCGACGCATGCCAGCCGGACGGCTCACCGCTGTTTGCGCGCCGTTGGGTTCATACCGAATCTTTCGTGATGAGCCAGGCCGAGCGGCTGTTCTACGAGAAGCTGCGCGAGTATCTGGAGGACGGTTTTGATCTCGCGCGCCGTCAAGGCAGCCAAGGGCGGGCGCTAGGTTTCCTGATGGCGATCTTCCAGAAGATCGCAGCGTCGAGCTTCGCCGCCGTGCGCCGTACCCTCAAACGTCGCCTGCTGATGCTAACGTTGCACGAAGCCTTCCTGCGCGACGAGGAACTCGACATCGAGGGCCGTGAACGCCTGACCGAGGAGGCGCGGGAGCTGCTTCATGAGGAATTTGGCCTGTCCCGCGACAGCGTCGGGCGCAGCGAGGTGGATCGCGTGCTGGCCGATCTGAAGTACCGGCTGGTGAAGAAGCTGGACGAAGAGGCGTTGGAGATGGCCTCAGACCCCTACGGTAGTGAGTATTCGGCCACACAGGCGGAAGAAGCCGCGTCGGCGGTGGTGAACCTGCATCTACCCGAAGAGCGCCTGCGTATTGGCGACCTATTGCGTCTGTTCCCGGCCGAGCGCGAAACCAAGATGCAGAAGTTGCTCGACGGTTTGGGCACGCTGTGGCGGCAGAACTCCAGCGAGAAGATCGTGATCTTCGCCACTTACCTCGGCACGGTGGACATGATCGCCCGCGCGATAGAGCAGACCTTCCCCGGGCAGGGCGTTACGGTGCTGCGCGGTGGTGACCATGGCGCGAAGGTGGCGGCGGAGCGACGCTTCCGCCTGAAGGACGGTCCGCGCGTGCTGGTCTGCACGGCGGCCGGACGTGAAGGCATCAACCTCCAGTTCGCTCGCGTCTTGTTCAACTTTGATCTGCCGTGGAACCCGATGGACATGGAGCAGCGTATCGGGCGCATCCATCGCTACGGTCAGCGTGACACCGCACAGGTCTATAACCTCGTGCTGTCGGACACCATCGAGGGTCGCATTTTCCTGCTGCTTGACGAGAAGCTGACCGAGATCGCGCGCACGGTCGGTAAGGTGGATGACCAGGGCAACGTGGCCGAAGACCTGCGCGCGCAGATTCTCGGGCAGTTGTCGGAACGGCTGAATTACGATCGCCTTTATCAGGAGGCTCTGTCCGACCCGGAACTGAAGCGCACGCAGGTGGAGCTGGAGGCGGCGCTGTCGAATTCCCGCGAGGCGCGGCAGGTGGTGTTCGACCTGTTCCAAGACCTCGATGGCTTCACTCTTGACGATTACAAGCCATTCTCCGACGTGTCGTCCAGTCTGGATCGGCTGGTGCGCTTCCTCTCAGTAGCGGTAGCGGATCGCCAGCAGAAGCTCATCAAGGTGGACGATGTGACCTACGACCTCGTGAACGTCGACGGAGCGCGTCGAGCCCGTTTCACTCTGAGCCGCGAAGCTGCGACCGATCAGGATGATCTTCAACTTATGGGTCTGGATCATCCGGTGGTCCAGGGCGAATTGGGCCGCTGGCGCAGCCTACCTCCAGAAGACATCGGGATCGCCGTAACTGGCGATGTGGACGAGTCAGTGCTGCTGTCCCTGTGGATGATTGAGGCATCTGCTGGCAACGGCGAACGCCGTATGGTGTTGCAGCCTATCGCTGTAAAAGAAGACGGTACACGAGTTCCAGGCGTAGAGCGGCAGTGCGAGAAGTATTTGCAAGCTTCTCCAGCAGCGCCGATGTTTCGACCCGAACAGCGAAGTGACCTATTCACCCGTGCTGTGGAGCCGACCTTACAGCGCGAATTGAAGCACAAGGGGACCGCGACTGGCGATGGCAGCTATTCGGCGGAGTTAGTTGGCTACGTGGAAATCTGCGGGCGGGCAGGGGGAGCCCACATATGAAAGGCCAGTGACCTTCGCCATCATCGCGCCTCATATTTTCCAATGTCAAACTTCAGCATGGCACTCTTCATGGTATCGTGGAGTTTGTTATTTTTAGTATTTTGATTTTAAAGGAATATTTGTGATTATAGATAATCGAATGGGAATGAGGTCGTCGGGTAATTCTCTCGATTTTTGAATAAACTGGGGGAGCTGGAGTTGATCCGGCTCCCTTTTTTGTTTGTATGCGCTTCGACGCCCTGTGCGAAATGTTCATGTCGAACGGCGTGCAATAAATCGGGCTTCTATTGTCTGCACAAAACCAACGAGAACTGTTTTATGGCGCGTGCCTATCTCTCCTTAGATCATCGCTTGCTGTCCTCGTTGTCAGATGATGCCCTTCTGGGGCAGTTAGCGTCACGCCTGCCGTTCACGGTTGAACGCACACAGAAATCCGCCTGGGCATATCAGATTGAGCACCTCAGGACGCTCTTGCGTGCCTTTCCAGAGGCGCACGCATTTGTGGAGTTCCTTATTCCTCGAATGGGAAGGCGCGCAGACCTCGTTTTGCTGCTAAGAGGTATAATCTTTGTCATCGAATATAAGGTCGGTGCTTGCCGTATTGACCGTGCGAGCTTCGATCAGGCTCTGGGCTACGGTCTTGATCTCAAATATTTTCACGAGACCAGTCATGAACGGCGCATTGTTCCTCTGGTGGTCGCAACAAAGATGGCGCACGCAAAGGCACGAAAATACGAATTTGATAATGATGGAATAATGAGACCAATCGGCATTAATAATGCTGAGCTCGTGTCTGTGCTTTTCGATATCTGTAATCATTATGCTGGGGCAAGCATTGAGCCTGAGAGCTGGGAGAGAGGTCGCTATCGGCCCACGCCAACGATTATTGAGGCCGCGCAAGCTCTTTACCGTGGTCACTCTGTAGAGAGCATATCGCGTTCGGAAGCTGGGGCGGAAAATCTCAACCAGACAGCACGCTATATTACCGGCGTTATTGAACAAGCGAAGCAAGCGCGACATAAGGCGATCTGCTTTGTCACCGGTGTCCCCGGTTCGGGCAAAACACTTGCTGGCTTAAATCTGGCGACAGAGCGTCGGCGTGGGCACGAAGACGAACATGCACTCTTTCTGTCGGGAAATGGCCCGCTTGTTGACGTTCTACGCGAGGCACTCGCTATAGATGCAGTCAGACTTGCCCGAGATCGCGGTAAATCCACAAATAAAATTCTCGAGCGACGCCATACTGAAGCCTTCATACAAAATATTCATCATTTTCGTGACGAGGCATTGCGCTCATCTGCGCCGCCAATTGAGAGGGTTGTGGTTTTTGACGAAGCGCAGCGTGCTTGGGATCGGGAGCAGACATCGAAGTTTATGCAACAAAAGCGTGGGCGGCCTGATTTTTCGAAATCCGAACCCGAATTCCTCCTTTCAGTTATGGATAGGCATAAGGACTGGTGTGTGATCGTCTGTCTTGTCGGCGGTGGACAAGAAATCAATACTGGAGAGGCTGGCATCGATGAGTGGCTAAGAGCTGTCGCACACAGTTTTCCAGAGTGGCAAGTTCATGTGTCACCAGATCTACATTTTGAGAACATACCCCAACATCTGAACCATACGTCCGCGCTTCATCTCTCGACGTCGATACGATCGTTCCGTGCAGAGTTTTTATCAGATTTCGTCGCCCAAGTTATTGCCGGTAATAGGGACGAGGCGCGTCAACTCAGAAAGCGTGTGCAAGGCTTCCCGCTCTATATTACCCGTGACCTGAGCTCAGCGCGTCGTTGGTTGCGGATGAAGCGTCGAGGCGATGAGAGGGCGGGCATACTGGCCTCATCGAATGCCGCGCGCTTACGCCCGGCCGGCATATTCGTGAAAGCAAAGATGGATCCCGTGCATTGGTTTTTATCGCCTCACGACGATGTTCGGTCGTCTGATGCGCTAGAGGATGTTGGGACCGAATTCGAAACGCAGGGTTTAGAGCTGGATTGGACGTGCGTATGTTGGGATCTCAATTATCGCCGCGCGGATCATCACTGGGCCAGTTATCAATTTAAGGGGACGCGTTGGCAGCAGGTGCAAAGTGAGGCACGCCAGCGTTTCGTCGCTAATGCTTACCGTGTTTTGCTTACCAGGGCGCGTCAGGGCATGGTTCTTTTCATTCCATATGGAAGCAGCGATGACAGCACGCGTCCACCAGAGCTTTACGACGCTATTTTCGATTTCATGGCCGGATGTGGGTTCGATGTCCTGTCAGAGTAACATGCATAATTGAGTGGATAGATTGCACAAGTTTTTGCCGCCCGACCTCTCCGAGGCGTGCGGGACCGGTTAACTGAAAGGATGACACGTGAGCAGCGTTCCAACACTTTATGGGATAACCACCTGCGACACGGTGCGTAAGGCACGACGTTGGCTGGAAGGGGCTGGGATCGCCTATCGCTATCACGATCTTCGCAAGGATGGATTGAGCGCCGAGGATCTGGCGATTTGGGTGAAATCCGCCGGATGGGAGGCGCTGCTCAACAAATCTGGCACGACGTTTCGCAAGCTCCCGGATGCTGAAAAGCAGATCGATACAGAGGCGCAGGCAGTCGCGCTCATGCTGGGGCATCCTACCGTCATCAAGCGGCCTGTTCTTGTATGTGACGGCGTGGTCACGCTGGGCTTCAAGCCCGAGCGTTACGAGGCGCTTTTCGCCTCGAAAGCCTGATTGACCGAGCGGCGGATGGAGGAGAGGGTCAGCCCTCCAGTTCGCTGTCCCAGTACAGATAGTCGCGCCAGCTTTCATGCAGGTAGTTGGGCGGAAAGCTGCGACCGTTTTCCTGCAGGCGCCGTGTTGAGGGCTGCACGGGCCTGATGCGTGGATGCATGCCGATCTCCGCAGGAAGTTTGGAGCCCTTGATCAGGTTGCAGGGGCTGCACGCCGTCACGACGTTCTCCCACGTGGTGCGTCCGCCCTTG
>Ga0157365_10000692_pt1 | contig 14351 bp, 6 predicted proteins | sample AttsexASBM3_FD_111478 | JGI IMG/M metagenome (GOLD analysis project Ga0157365, IMG submission 111478) | Fungus gardens microbial communities from leaf cutter ant in Ribeirão Preto, State of São Paulo, Brazil - Atta sexdens ASBM3 | ecosystem: Host-associated > Fungi > Mycelium > Unclassified ... | reverse complement strand
CGCTGAGCTGGCGCAGCTCAGTGCGACACCATGGGCAAGCCGCATGCCCTCTGCACGCACGGCAGCCGCAATCATCAATATTGCTGCCTATACAGGTATGAGACTGGGTGAGATCTGCAACCTGCGATGCGCCGACATCGAGATGATCGAGGGTGTTGCCTGCTTCCAGATCCGCCCGCACAACGAGAGCGGATGGTCCCCGAAGACACAGGCAGGCACACGCATCGTACCGATCCACCCTGAGCTGATTGCAAAGGGTATCCTGTCTTTCATGAAGCCCGATCAGGTCTGGCTGTTCCCGGATCTGGTCGTCACTAAGACGGGCGACCGCTCGGCGAGCTTCTCTCAGGCCTTTGCGCGCCTCAGAAGCAGAGCCGGACTCCCCAAAGAGGTCTGTTTCCACAGCTTCCGTCATGCAGTTTCGACTAAGCTGCGCAATACCGGGCATGAACTGCGCGAGATCTGGATTGACCGTCTCCTTGGGCATGAGGCAACTCATCGCAGCCAGGGGACCATGAACTACACCTCCGCAATTGACGTCCCTAATCTCAAGCGTGTTGTCGAAGCGATCAGTTACGAGACGCTTGATCTAGTGATTTCTGAAACTTGAGCAGAGACACGGCTCAATATTTCTAAGTTGTCCGCTCTCGCCTAAATGTCGGACGTGCGACATCGCGGTCTGATTTGCAGGTACCAGACAGTCAGAAAATATCGAGAAACCGGTGGTTTTCTGAACACGTAAAAAATTCCATCTGCGACCATTCGAACCGCGACAGTCGAGTTAACATTCCCGTCCACTTTTCAGCGTGTCAGTTGTGTCAATGAATTCGAGGACCGGCTAATCTCGGAGTATCCCCGCACGCGGCATAGGATTAACGCCTTGCGAACGCTATCTTGGCGCAGAGCGCTGCGTTGGCCGCCCGGGCTGGCAGGGCGGCCAGGCGACATGAAAACTCGCACACGGGGCAATGAGGAGCCGCCCCGCTGAACCTCTACGTTATTCTTAATACGAAGTTTTCTTTTCATTCTAGGCAGTTGGACCGAGCATATTCAGGTCAGCAATTGTCCATCAGATCATCGACCTTTGTCGCCTTGATGTATCGGGCCGGATTTGGGCCGCCCGCCAAGGCCTTGAAGTGCGCTTCACCGCAGGCAATTTTGGCCGCTTCCTGATCTCGCAGATCGTCGACGAAAAGACTACCTTTGGTCTCCACCACGAAATACAGACGCTCGCCACCATCGACCTCGACCAAAACCGCCCAGTCTGGATTGTAACTACCTAGGGGCGTCGGCACTTTGAACCATCCCGGCAGCTTGGCGTAAATCTTCACCGCCTCGTTTTTCTCAAGCTGCTCGGCGAAGGTGCGTTCGATCCCGCCGGAATCGTAGATCACATGCTCAAAGACTGACTTCTGAGCGTCCTTCAGCATGTTGCGCAGGTATCCGGTCAGCTCTTCCTGTTGAAACAGCTCTTGTGCGTAATACTGGTCGCCGCCGATCCGCTGGTATTTTATGCCGTCAACAACCGCCATCCTTTTGGTCCGGTTGATCACCTCGCCCGCGATCTCGATGAACGCCTGTGGGTTACGCTTGAAGTCGGTCAGGCGACCGCACTCGATCAAAATGCGCACGAGGCTTTTGCGCGTGAGCTGCGTCCGGTCCTGAAGGTCGGTCAGAACGTCGGGAAGGGCGATATCTCCTTCCTCGATCGTGACGATCGTCCCACTGTCCTTGTCGCGTTCCTTGGCTTGAACACCGCCCTGGCCGATGGACAGGTCGGCCTTTCTGATCCGTACCCGCGCCTTCGATACTGGCGGACCGTTGGCGATGGCCGTTGCGCAATCCGTCAACAATTTCTCACTGTCGAAATGTACGCGATAAGTCGTCTTGTGCTTGATGCGGTCCCACAGCGCCTGAAACTCGGCACTTTCCAGAATGGCTTGCCGCGTTTTGACGACGACGCGCTCATCGGCGTTCTTGATGTCCAGCTTGCCCGCCACTTTTTTCAGAACATCGCGCACCGACGCCACATGTTGCGCCAACGCCGGCAGCAGGGCGAATGAGCCATCCTTCAGTGCCGTTCGCAATGCATCCTGCACCTTCCCCTTGGCGTCCACAAAGCCTTGCGATTTAAGGTGATCGAAGATGGCTGCCGACTCCTCGAAGCCAAGCATGCCGGTCGATCCGTCAGCCTTGGCGATGGGGATTGCTGCGAACTGGTGCTTCTCGACGATGCCGAACTTGATGCCCGTGTCCCTCTCGATTTCCTTTTGCAGGTTCTCGGCGAACTCTTCGTAGCTTTCGGTGGCGATCACGGTCAGCGTGTTTATGTCAAAGCCGCGCAGGCGTTCGCCCTTCTGGTTGACGCAAAGCCGCAGGCCACGACCGATCGTCTGCCTGCGCTCGCGCTCCGTGCCGATCTCGCGGAGCGCACAGATTTGGAAAACGTTGGGATTGTCCCAACCCTCCTTCAGGGCCGAGTGCGAGAAGATGAATTTCAGCTTCGTCTCGAAGCCGAGCAGCTTTTCCTTGTCTTTCATAATGAGGCTGTAGGCTCGTTCCGCGTTGTCGCGCGCCGACTGATTGTTCTCCGCCGTGTCGGTCCAGCGCCGCGCCTTGTCGATCGAGAAATAGCCGTCATGAACCTCCTCTGCTTCAGAGGTCAGATCGACTTCCTTGAACAAGCTGACGAATTCGGGGAGCTTCGCCGCCCGGCGGTATTCTTCCTCGAAAATCCTCGCGTATTTGCCCTTCACCGGATTTCCGTCAGCGTCATAGGCGCGGTAATGCTCAACCGCGTCGATGAAGAGCAGGCTGAGCACCTTTACACCCAACGGCGCGAGGCGCGTTTCCTTCAACAGATGCTCGTGGATCGTGCGGCGGATCATCAGTCGCTTGAGCGCATCCGCATCAACTTCGCCCACCGCCTGGCCGGGCTGGAGGAAGATTTCGCTGCCTGGCAGTTTCACTTCCAGAAGTTGGTTGTCGCGTCCGGCGCGGATCTCGCCGATCTGGCAATCGGCGTAGAGGGCGCGCCCGGTCAGTTCCTCCAGATTGTCGCCGTCCCGAACGACCACTTCCTTGGGGCGCACCTGCTTGCCTCCCAGCACGTCGATCTCGACACGCGCCGAGATCGACCCCTTGCGGTTGCTCGCAGAAACAAATTTTACATAGGCCTTATTGTGGCCGCCCTCGACCTCCAGCGACGCCACCTCGATCTGCTTGACCAGTTTGCGCTCATAGGCGGCGACCGCATCGAGGCGGAACACCATGTGGTGCTTGTCGACATGGGTAGCTGAATAGCGCAGCGTGCAAAGCGGGTTCATCTCGCCCAGCGCGCTTCTGCCAGCGCCCGAAAGGCCGCCATCGACGCTTTGCGGCTCATCGACGATCAGGATCGGCTTGGTGGCGCGGATCAGGTCGATCGGCCGCTCGCCGCCGGTCTTCTCGCTGTCCTTGTAGAGATTGTTGACGTCCTTCTTGTTGATCGCACCGACCGTCACCACCATGATCTGGATGTTGGGACTGGTGGCGAAGTTGCGCACTTGGCCGAGCTTGCCGGAATCGTAGAGGAAATAGTCGAAGGGCTGGCCGGAATAGAGCCCCTTAAAATGCTCCTCGGTAATTTGCAGCGTCTTGTAGACGCCTTCCTTGATCGCGACCGAAGGCACCACGATCACGAATTTGGTGAAGCCATAAAGTTTGTTCAGTTCGAAGATCGTACGCAGATAGACGTAGGTCTTACCTGTACCTGTCTCCATTTCGACTGTGAAATCGCCGGAGGTCAGTGTCGTCGATGGTGCAAGGCCGTTGCGGAGCTGAATGTCCTTCAGGTTGGCGATGATCTCGTCATCGAGCAGCGTCAGCCGGTTGCCAATGCCCAGATCGCTTTCAATGTAGCCGAGTTCAGCTGTGACGCCGCGAGCGGCGTCATCACTCAGCCGCCCCACACCGGCAGCCTTCGCCGTGCCGAAAGCCGTCACGGTGAATTCGGTGCGATTGATCTCCTGGCCACGAAACAGGTCGGCGACGGCTTCGATGGCATACTTCTGGTAGTCGAGATCGGGCTCGAAATGCAGTTTCATTGAAGCGTCCTTACAAGCTGCGCACGTCAATGATGCCGTTCTGATTCAGGATTGCCGCCATGTTGGTCTTGGCAATGTCGTCAGCGAAACCCGAATCCTTGAACACGACACGCGTATCGACGGCGGGTGCCAGCGCCGCGCGCCAGGCGACGATGCCGGAGGCCAGAGGTTCGACTACGTCCTTTGTCAGTTCGTCGGCAAGGCAGGCGATCAACGCGCCACCTCCAATTGAATGGGCGGTCTTGCCTGCGATGGTCTTGATATCGATCGGCACGCATAGATCGAGGCCGAGCTTGAGCAGCAGCTCATAGAGAACGTCCTGCTCGGTGCGCCCCTGCACGAGATGCTCGGCATTCTTCAGGAGGCTGTCTTCGAGATCAGCAGCGTCGGGTTCCCACGCGCGGATGTTTGATGACGCGAGCTTGAAAACGCGAAATCCAAAGTCGTTGCGCATGAGATCGACATTATCGTTGAAAGTCGCACCTACCCGACGTAGCCGCTCCTTCGTGAGCTCAGACAAAACGCGCTTCTTTCCATTCTCGTCACAGAATTTCACCGCCAAAAGCTGATCCCGATCGTCTGGATCCAGAGGCTCTGGTAACTGGACTAGAACTAAACGGCGACTAGTCCCCTCACGATGGTTCAGCTCCCACACAGCATGCCCTGTCGAGCCGGAGCCTGCGAAAAAATCTAAGACAATATCGTCCGGTCCAGTGCAGTATCTAATCATCCGCGCAAGAACGATGTGATCCTTTGGGTTGTCGAAAACCTTTTGACCAAAAATGTCTTTCATCACATCGTTCGATGGTTGGGAATGTCTATAGAAGACGCTTCCCATGACCTGCAGTTTTTCACCGGCGCTTTCGCCCGAAACTCCCTGACCATCGATATAGAGATATGACTTTAGAAATGGAGACTTGGTGTGGTCTTCACGAAACTCGACGTAGCCATCGCGAATCTTCTCCGTCATTGTTTCCTCAACGAACCTCCAGCCGTCGTCTGGAATCTTACAGGGCTGTCCAGTGATTGGGTGCGGAAGGATATATTTAGGTCCACCGCCGCCGGGCCAAGAAATGTTGTTGTCGCGCCAGATTCCTCTCGCGTCGACGAATCGCGACCTTGCATACTTTTTTGACGGATTTTCATCAGATAGTGATCTGTAAAATTCGACAAGGCCTTCCGAAATAGCGTCATAATCATTCGAGTGGATCGTTTTTAGTCTATGATATTCTTGCACAATCTCGGTCACGCCCTCTTTGGGTTCACGCCAAGCTGGTAAAAGCTCCTCTATCAGAGCCAAATCCTTTGCAAACCCGACGATGTATTCGTGCCCCAGAGAAAATCGTCTCGCATCATTCTTACGCCCACGCTCCCAAACAAGCGTAGCAATGAAATTTTCCTCCCCAAATATTTCTCTACAAATAGAAACTAGATTCGATAGTTCCTTGTCGTTTATGCTTATGAAAATTACACCATCTTGTCGCATTAGCTGCCGGGCAAGGCGCAGTCTTGGATAAAGCATATTCAACCAGTTGGTGTGGAAGCGCCCGGAGGACTCTGTATTTGAAGTAAGTTTGCGCCCGCCTTCTATTTGTCCAGTTGCCGCTAGATAGTTTGCAATATTATCGCTAAAATTATCAGAATAAACAAAATCTTTTCCTGTGTTATAAGGCGGATCGATATAAATCAATTTTACCTTACCGGCGTAACTCTTCTGCAAGAGCTTCAAGACTTCGAGGTTGTCGCCCTCGATCATCAGGTTTCGCGTCGTGTCCCATTCGACGCTTTCTTCCGGGCAGGGAAGCAACGTACCCGCCGATGGTGTCAGAGCGATCTGCCGCGCGCGGCGCTTTCCGTGCCAGTTCAACCCATATTTCTCATCGTGCTCGTCCACCGCGCCGCCGAGCAGCCCCTTCAGAACCTCGAAGTCGATCTTGCCTTCGGTGAAAGCCTCCGGGAACAGCGCATTCAGCGCCTCTATGTTGCCGGCAATGATATCGGCGCTTTTAGTTTCGGGGCTATCAGCATCAAGCTTCTTCATCATCAGTTCCAACTCAGTCAAGGGCAAATCCGTGGATGCGACGATCAGGCCGTTTTCAGGTGCAAAATTTCATTTTCAACATAGGCGCGGAAATCGGCGGACGAGGCGAAGCAGCGAAAGCCTGCTCCGCTCGCCAAGGCGAGTGTCTCGGTGCTTTCATTCGGCAGCACAGCGACAGGAGCGCTCAACCCCGGCTGCAGGCCTTCGGGCCAAGCAAGGTCAAATAGGGCCTTCTGTACGCCGGTTGCCGGATCCGCATAGTCAAACGCGATCTGGCCGCGCGGCAGACCATGCCCCTCTACCCAATCGTTGAGCGATTCCAACTCGGCCTCTACGGCCTCGCTTGTGATTCCGCCCATTTCCAACGCCAGCGCCTCTACCACGGGCGCAGTGATACCCATCCAGCGCGCGTCGCCGTGGAGCAATTCCTCGAAACACCGGTTCGCCTCAGCCGCGAGCAGATCCTTCCGAACTTCGAGGAAATCGAGATAGCGATCCGCCTTCCAAAGCGTGGGGTCGGTCGGAATCCACTGTGACGCCAAAGCTCCCGGATGTTTGGCTTCGACCTCCGGGAAATAGACCTCCGGCAAGCGATCGCTGATGTTGAGATTGGTGTCCTTGGTCAGGAAACAGAAATTCGCCAGCGCGTTCACATCGGCGCGCCGGTGCTTCAGCTTGTAGAGCTGCGCCTTGGGAAAGATATGATGCACTTCCAGACGGCTCATTTTTCCGAGCAGACTTACCCGGAGCGCCAGCCCTGTGCCCCAATCCCGCGCTTCGCCCATCCGCGTCAGCATGTAGAGCACCGGATAGAAGCGCGCACCCAGGCTCCAGCCAGTGAAATGCCCGGCTTCAACTCGCAAGCCGCCATGCCAAAGCCGAAGCTGTTCAAGCAGCGTGTCCAGTCCGCCGTTCGGGCCTTCAAGCGCCGCCAGATCCTGGTCTATGAATGTTTCCGTAGAGCCGGAAAAGCGGCCCCACATGCCAGCCTGAGCAAACCAGAACAGCAGCTTGTCCCGCTCCTTGGCGTTGAGGGAGCCTTTTTTCTGGTCCATGTATCGAACCATCACGGGCACGCCGAAGCGTCCAAAGAATACCTGGTCATGGTCGAGACCAAGCCGTCCAGCGATCAGGTTCAAGGACGCGTCGATTTGCTTGTTGGCACGCTTTAGCCCGTCCTGGATGTCGAGCGCGCCTTTGTCATGCAGGTAGCTGAACTTTGCCTCGCCGGTCAGAACAGTGTTCACCGAGCGCAACAGCCAATCGAGATTGAACTGATACCCAGCAGCGGTCCATTCTTTCAGCTTGGCTTTCATGGAATCACGCGCTTCCGGCCATTCGGCACAGATTTTCGCGAGCGCCAGATCACCCTTCGACAGTTTGGTGCCGCCGCTATTCACGCGGTTGAAGATATCGACCACGATATCGAGGGTCTTGTCCTGTCCGGCCACCTCCTCGATATGCAAATCAATCTCGGTCACGCCAAGCAGTGCGCCAAGTCGACCGACATAGAGGCCGACATTGGATGCATGCATCGGATCTGCGGAGAGCTGCGCAATCAGCGCACCCAATCCCGCATTCCCTGCCTTCATCAAATTCGTGACATCGATCCAAAGCGGATCGTCTTGCATTTTCACCGGCTGATAGAAGGCGAAGGTCTCAGTCCCCAAATGGAAGCGCAACCCGCTGAAGGCTTGGGCATTGCCGTCAAAGAACTTCGGCGGATGGCCTCGCACCACACCATAGAGCGACGTCATGCGTTGTTGGCCGTCGAGCAGCAACTTGACGATCCCCGCCGCAAGCGGCCCGTCGCCGCGGTGCGCCGCCGTCTTTGCTTCGGTTGCCCACACTAGCAGACCACCTACGGGATGGCGTCGATAGAGAGAATCGAAAAGGCCACGAACTTGATCGCGGTTCCAGACGTAGCCTCGCTGAAATTCGGGCAGCGCCATATGTCCGCTGTCGATATGGTCCAGGATCGTTGAAATTTTCATACGCAATCTCCCAGCATCAACTTCTTGTTCCGATCCATCTCGGCCTCGATCACTTTGATTTTCTGATTCAGGTCGACGCGCAGGCTTATCTGCTTTGCTTTTGCGGCCTGGGCCCGCAGTTGTGCGGCATCGCGGGAAAGTCTTGCGTGCTCTCCGAGTGCGACGCGGCGACGTTCGAGCGTCGCTGCATCGTCGCCAACAGCAAAAATGCCCGACAGCCGCGCCGCCGCCAGCGCCTCGATGCGCGCCAGCCAACCGTCATAGACCGCCGACAGATCGCGCGAAGGCTGTTTTCTCAGCGCCAGACTGTTCTTGAAGGCGCGCTCCATATCCGGCGGCGCGAGGGGATCGAGTCCGCTGACCGCGATCACACGCTCCACCACGACCTTGTTGCCCTCGTTCTGCGCGGCGCGCTTGGATGCTACGGATAGTCCAACACCGGCAGGACCCGCAGTGATGAGCAGCACCGGATAGGGAATGGCGCGGTGGATCAGTTCGGTCAGCCGCGCGGCGCGGGCTTCAGCGCGAAAAATCGCGGCGATGACGGCAATTTCCGCATAATCGCGAACATCGTCCGCAAAAGCCGGAATGGCGACGGTGTTGGGTTTGAGCGCGGCCAGCCATTGTATTTCGTCAATACCATCCTGGATTGCCCGTTTGTCGGCAGACGTCGGCGCGCCCTGTTCGACGAGCATTTTCTTGGGCACGCGCGCATCGACCCGTGCGCCCGGCGGAAGATCGAGGGCCGAAACAATCGCGGTGATTGCCGCCATATCCGTCATGACGTGCTCGTCGCTGATGGGGCCAATGCGACCAGAAAGGCCACGACCTCGAAATCGTTGATCCCGGCAAACTCGCCCTTCATTGCGTGGGTGCCGCCCATCTGGAACAGGCTGGCGACGGCGCGCTCCTCGCGCTTGCCGACCAGACTGCCGACAGCGCGCGCCAGCAGCTTGCTATAAGGCTCCATGTCACGGCCAAACCGCGTCGCCTTGTCGAACCGCGCATAAGACGCCGTATCCGGCTCGTCCTGACCGAGGCTGAGCTTCTTCAGCCGGTCGAGCACCTGCTTGGCCTGCGTATAGGGGAGCAGGACTTCGCCATAGTCGCCGACATGAACGACATAATGCGGCGCCAGTGGATAGTCGGGCTCCGCAACGGAGCCCGCAGCCTCGCCAACAGCGCGAAGGCAAAAGATGACACCGGGTGGAATAGGGTTTTCCCCGTCGCCAGGGGCCTCGGTGACAGCATAGGTTCCGAGCGGCAGGGCATCGAGACGATCCCGATTGACGCGCAGGTAGCCCGCGAGGTCGATGCGGAAATCGTTGAGCGTCAAGTCGGCGATGGAAACGCCGCTTGACAGATCCTCAAGGTCGATCACCGCATCCTGCAACTTTTGGAGCTGGGCGCGGCGGTATTCAAGATCGTTCATCTCGTTGCCGGCTTGGAACTCGATGACATTTTCCTCACCGGTCGCCGACACGTCGAGCAGCATCATGCGCCCGCTGACGCGCGATTCGAGATCGAGATATTCATCCAGCTCCATATTAGGCCAGAAGTTGACCAACTGAATTTTCGTGTTCTGCGAACCGATCCGGTCCACGCGTCCAAAGCGCTGGATGATGCGCACGGGGTTCCAGTGAATATCGTAATTGATCAGGAAATCGCAATCCTGAAGGTTCTGCCCCTCGGAAATGCAGTCGGTCGCAATCAGCAGGTCGATCTCGCCTTCGGCGGCGAGTTCGACGGGGCGCTCCTTGGAGCGAGGTGAAAAAGCGCTCAAAATGCCGCTCATGTCGCCGCGCACGCCGGGCATCGTCGTCCGGTTCGATCCGATGCCGCTGACAACCGCGGTGTGAACGCCAAGCGTGTCCCGCGCCCATGCGGCGATGTCGCGATAGAGATAGTCCGCCGTGTCAGCGAAGGCAGTGAAGAGCAGGATCTTCCGGTTGTCCAGGTTGATCGGCGCGCGCATCTTGTCGACGATGATCCTCTTGAGCGCGGCCAGCTTCGCGTCGCGATCCGGTGTCACCAGGCGCGCGGCCGACAGCAAAGCGCCAAGGCGGTCACGATCTTCGACGAGGTCTTGCCGCCAACGAACTCGATCGACATCTTGCAGGAGCACTTTGACCTTGCGGCCGACCAGCAGCGCCTCGAAAGCCGGATCGTCGACGTCAATATCGTCAATGGGCGTTTCCTCGACGGAATCGTCATGGGCATCGATCTTGGCGAGTAGCGCCTCAACGTCCTTGAGCTGGCGCTCAATGGTCAGCGCGAATGATGCGACGGAGCTTTCCATCCGTTTGAGGATGTTCACGCGCAGCAGGTGGATCAGGCTTTCTTCGCGGTCAACCTGCCGGAAAAAGCTCTCGCCGCCGCGAATTTTGGTGCTGTATTTCTCGTCGTAAGCCGCCTGTTTGTTTGGCAGCACGTAGCGAAGTGGTGCGTACGCGCCGAGGGTCAATCTGCGAATCTCGTTATTGATCTCGCGGATCGGGCGGAAGGCGCCATCAAGGTCGACATCGGCCTTGATGTTCACCGGTGGCAATCGATCCGGAAACTGGCCGGTCTCGGAGGTTCCGTAGTAGCGTTGAACATGCTTGCGCGACCGGGCAATGGTCAGCATGTCGAGCAACTTGAAATAATCAAAACCGAGCATATCCATAAGGCGGGCGGGCCGGCGTTCGGCCTCGCCTAGATCGAGCCAGCGATTGAATTGGCTTTGAGCCTTGCGGATTGTCGCTTCGATGCTGGGAACGCCATGGCTTGCCAGCGCGACATCATCGCCCTCGGTCACGAAAGCGATCTGGTTCTTCAGGTCTGCAAGACGATTGTTGACCGGCGTGGCCGACAACATCAGCACCTTAGTCTTCACCCCGGACTTGATGATCCGCTTCATCAAGTGATCGTAGCGAGTGTCCCGATCCTTGTGCGTTGGCTTATTTCGGAAGTTATGCGACTCATCAATTACGACAAGGTCGTAGTTGCCCCAGTTGACGTGGCTCAGATCGATGTCGCCCGACATGCCGCCATCGCGCGATAGATCAGTATGGTTGAGGACATCGTAGTGCAGCCGGTCAGGCGCGAGGACGTTTCGTCGGTCGTTCGCCTTATAAAGGGTCCAGTTATCCCTCAACCGCTTGGGGCAGAGCACCAGCACGCGGTCATTTCGCAGCTCATAGTATTTGATGACCGCCAGCGCCTCGAAGGTTTTACCCAAGCCGACGCTGTCGGCGATGATGCAGCCGCCAATGCGTTCCAGCTTGTCGATTGCGCCGGTCACTCCGTCGCGTTGAAACCGAAAAAGCTTCCTCCAGACGACGGTATCGCGGATTCCAGTAGCGGACTTGATGATCCGCTCTTCGTCCAGCTCGTCACCCAGATCCTTGAACATCTGGTAGAGCATCTGGAAATAGACGAGCGACGGCGCCCGTTGCGAGGCCATATCCTCCAGAGCTGAAACAAGAGAGGCTTTCGCTCCCGATTCGGCGCGCAGATCATTCCAGTTGGCTTCGAACCAGTCCACATAGCTGGCGGCTTCGGCCTCCGAATCAGTCGCTTGTATGAGACCAAGCAGCCCGGCGGGTGTTAGACCGAGCCCCTCGGTTGTGAATGAACAGGAGCCCATCATTGCCGCACCCGGCAACAGGTCTCCTCCAACGTAGAAAAGGGACTGGGACGGTACCCTTTGTGCATTCCGTATATCCGCTTTCTTGCCGATCCACTCGGCGGCAGCCCTCGCAAGCCAGCGCCCCTGAAGCCGGCCCCTGAAAGCAATATCGGCATCGCCACCAAGCAGCAATGTTGCGATCGAATTCGGCTCACCCAGCACCATTCGGCACCGATCAGCACCCTCAAGGGCGTCCTTAAGTTCGGCGAACGCCAGAAGCGAGAAGGCTGGCGATACGAGATCGACGCGGGCACCAGGCGTGATCCAGTCGCGCAGAAGGTCAAGCGCCCGATCTGTTCCGCTGTTTCGAAGGAGCCTCATTGCTTGCCTTTCGGAAGAGCACGAGGAGGCGATGGCCTTGGAGATGCATCGGGTGAGGAATCGATAAATTGTCGAATAGCTTGGCGGATGACCCATGACAGCGACGCATCGCGGATAAGCGCAATCTCGCTGAGCGCTCGATAGTCTTGCCCCTCAAGGCTTACTGTGAGGCGTATAGCCTTCCGAGACCGCTCGTTCATGCCCACCCCCAAATCAGGCGGCAAGTATGGCAACTACTGCACCGAAGTTCAACAAAGTGATGCACTTTTCATCGCAGTCCGGGGTTGGCGAGGCGGGACCGCAGCTGGACGGAGCAATTGGGTTGCCTTCATGGGGCAGGCCAAGCGTCGCATTCATTGGAGGCAAGGCTCGCTTTGCTCGAACTCGGAGGTGCTTGCGACGACGGCATCATGGTTCATGAAGGTCAGCGGCTAGGAGAGGAATCCTTCGACAAATGGGCAGTAACGCCCTTATCGCGATAGATGAGGCCGCCTAGCTGTTGAATTAAAAATCTCATCGCGGCGCAAGCGGGATTGGCATTATTCATGGCATCAATGCCGTGTGATATTATTATAATATTGATATAAAAAGATAAAATTTATCAACTGATGTTCGAATGAAAATAATAGAAGGAACTACTAAACGAATGCCTATTTTTCCCGTTACCCATCCGAAACCAGACAGACCGCTTTCCCCCCATAGCCGCCCCCTCGCGCCGAACCTACCGCCCCTAGCCGCGTTTTCTGTCCCGGAACCGGTCATTATGGTGTCGGTGTCAATCAGACCGGCCGGGCGGCCCGGGCATCCGTCCCGGAACCTCCATTTCCGGAATGCTTCCGCCCGCAGGAAACCGCGCGCCAGATCGTGGTTTTCGAGACGCCCATGATCTTTGCAATTTCGTGCAGAGATTTCCCGGCGTTGTGCAGCTCAACCGCGTGCCGACGCTGCCTCTCGGTCAGCCGCGCAGGCCGCCCAAGCCGTGACCCGCTACGCCGGGCCGCCTCCAGCCCGACCCGCGTTCGCTCGCGGATGATCTCGCGCTCGAACTCCGCAAACCCGGCGAGGATGGTCAGGAAGAGCTGCCCGTTTGCCGTGCCGGTCTCGATCCCAACATCGAGAAGCCTCACGCGTATCTGACGTTCCACAAGACTGCCCACCAACCCCATGACGTCGAGCATGGTCCGCCCCAGCCGGTCGAGACGTGCTGCAACGAGACTATCCCCCGGCTGTAATTTCACCAGCAATTCCGACAGACCCGGTCGTGACGCGGCCGGTACCCCGCCCGAGACCGTATCGAGCACGATCTCCCTCACCCCTTCGCGCTCGAGTGCCAGAAGCTGCGGATCATGCGTCTGTTCATCGGTAGAGACGCGTGCATAGCCATACCGTGTCATGAAAACCCCCTCGGCTGTTTCGGAACACGGTTCGGAGACGGGACACCCGGCCCGATGCCGTGCCGTCCCGAAACCGACGGATTGTGAACCGGTCATCACAACCGGCCAGGACACGGTCGAGCCGCCGGAAAGTCAGTCAGGGCAAGGGTTTTGCAAGGTCGGGCTTCCGCTCACCCATAACCCCATTATTGCCCCGCCATGGCTTCTGGAAGGCTCTGACTGACACCTGTCCCGTCCCTGTGATGACCTGCGTCACATCACTCCGGGGGAACCATGAAACGCGTCATCGCCTGCCTCTTGCTGTCTGCAGCCTCAGCGCCGCTCGCTCAGGCCCAGGATATGGAGGCTTTCCGGCGCAACATGGTCAATGCGGCCAATGCGCTTGGTCAGGGGCACGTCACGGAACCCCCGACCGCTCCTGCGACACAGGATAATGGCGGCGTCGCACTGACGCAGAAGCTCACCTATTCCAGAATGAGCAATGCGCTCGGTCAGGCTTCCATACTCGGATTGTCACTCGGCATGTCCGCCCCCGAAGCCACTACCGTGCTGCGCCAGTACTGCCAGACAGAACCAAGCATCCGGACCGAGACGCTACGGACATCGCATAAGGGGGTGGATATCGAGAGCCAGCCCTACCCGGCATCGCTGGGCTGCCAGCGCGAGAGTGACAGGATTGATGTCACCCTCGCCCCACCGGTCATGGGCGGCGTGGTGACCCGCATCGAGCGCAGTGTCTCCTATCCGCCCCTCAATGCGCCCGGATACGATGCCCTCAGGGCCGAACTCACCACGCACTACACGGCGCATCTGCCGCCGCTGTCGGATGGAAGTGCCGCAACCGCG
>Ga0157365_10000690_pt1 | contig 14358 bp, 14 predicted proteins | sample AttsexASBM3_FD_111478 | JGI IMG/M metagenome (GOLD analysis project Ga0157365, IMG submission 111478) | Fungus gardens microbial communities from leaf cutter ant in Ribeirão Preto, State of São Paulo, Brazil - Atta sexdens ASBM3 | ecosystem: Host-associated > Fungi > Mycelium > Unclassified ... | reverse complement strand
TGAATATTACATTCCCGTTATCGCTTTTTTGTTTGGAACTGTCTTACTGGTCAGTTTTGAATTTTATCGAGGTTTGAATGGACTTACCATTCGTTTCCAGGATCGTGCTTATTGTATGTTTTTTGGTGTAATGATAATCTGGATGATTATCGGATTCTATTTGGGATTTCAGGCAGACCATGGTATCCACTAGGATACCATGGTTTTTTCTTATAAAGATGGTGAAGGTGTAGATTTTTTAGGTGTGTTTAATTGAGGTTGAGTTTGCTCAAGCTTCGCATAAATCTCATCATCAAATTGTGCAATTAAAAGATTAATGTCTCTGGCAATGCCTGTATCGTCATCAAGAACTTCTTGAGTAATATTTTCACCAAGATGTTTACTAACAACAGAAAGTAAATCCTGTTTAAAATTGTGAGAAGCAAATTCAGCTCTGGTTGTTAAATCCAATTTCTCAGTAGTAGGATAAAAAACAGGTTCATCTTCAGATACATCACTTGCTACAAACCAGCCACCTACAGCCTGTGTGTAAGCTCCTAATATTTCTCTTGAGAATCCATAATCTCCTAATGACATGCAACTTCTTGGTCCACTGTAGTACTCGCCACCATCTCCTAAATGCTCTCCATAATATGCCGTATCGGTTGTAGGAGCTTGATAATTTAATACACTTAATGTTCTGGACTCTGGCTCTCTATTATCATCATGGACTACATCAAAGCTGATTCGAAAAAAAGAGTCAGTATATGTTTTCCCATTATATGTGTGATTCTCGATTTTTTCTTCAGGGACACTGACAATTTTTATAGAAAAACCATCTGCTAACTGTAGGCCAGATAGAATATTAGCAATTTCACTGGGGGATTGTGGGGTGGGAATAATATTTTTTGTATCAACACTCATTATATTTCTCCTATAAGTATTTTTTCTTATTATACGTAAAAGATTACATATCAGAAATATGTTTGCTTATTCTTCTGAAGAATGCTATAACTTATCAATAAGGATATTTATCATGAATGCTGTTTTTGATAGAGTAGAACAACGCATATTAAATATGGATTATCTTAAAACAAAATATTCCTTCAATGGAATTTTTGAAATGTATGGCTTGGCAGACCAGCTTTGGCTTGTGAAAGAATGTTCTATGATTGAAGGGACATCTTACCACCAATGTCTGTAAAGCCCCGACCTGGGGGAAGGGACTTTACAGACATTAATTATATACAATAACTAAATAATTATTGTAAACCAATAAATTATCTGTTATACTTATATTAATATGATAAAAACGTTTCAATACAGGATTTATCCAACAAATAAACAAATACACGAATTGAATGTTCAATTCGGTATTAACCGTTATATTTGGAATGAAGCGTTACATCATATTAAAACAGATTTGAACAATAAATTCCCAGGTAAATCCATACTGGAGAAAAGATTGGTTCAAATTAAAAAACAAGAAGAAATACTATGGATTAAACAGGCTAATAGCCAATCACTTCAAAAAACAGTTAAAAGATTAGCTAAAAGCTTTGATAACTTTTTTAAAAAGAAAGGAAAATATCCCAAGTTTAAAAAACGGAAAGATATTCAATCCCTGGAGGTTCCTCAACGTTTTGACCTGGAATTGTGTCAGAACAAGCGTAAAGCTTTGTTAAAAATTCCCAAAATTGGTTATCTGGATTTACGTTATCATAGACCTATTATTGGACAAATTAAAACAGTATTAATATCCAAAACTCCTGCCGGAGAATATTATGCTTCATTGGTTTGTGAAACTGGCATAAATATTCCTGTAGATTGGATTAAGGATTTTGATATCACCGGTATTGATTTAGGGTTAAAAGATGTTATCATTGATTCAAATGGTCAAAAATATGATAATAAAAGGTTTATGAAGCATGAGCATCGTAAGATGCGAAAGCTACAACGTAAATTTGATAGGCAAAGCAAGAACAAGCGTAAGAAAGTTATCAAACACGGCAAGAACAAACGTAAAGTATTAGTTTATTCAAAGAGATGTGAAAAGACTTTGAAGGATATTCAGAGTTTGCATCGACATATAGCGAATAAGAGAAAAGATTATAATCACAAGATATCCCGAAAGATAGCAAACGAAAACCAAGCGGTAGCTTTCGAGAATTTGAATATCCGTGGTTTAATGAAAAATAAACGACTATCCCGTTCATTTGCAGATGTTGGGTTGAGTCAGATTGTATCTTTTACAAAATATAAGATGCAAGAATTAGGTAAACCCGTATTTATTATAGATAGATTTTATCCGAGTAGCAAGCTTTGTTCTAGTTGTGGAACAAAGAAGAATGATTTAAGATTATCGGATAGATTTTGGACGTGTGATAATTGTTGTGAAGAGCATGACAGGGATGTTAATGCTGGGAAGAACATAAAAATGGCCGGACAGGCCATGCAGGATGATTTAATTGATATAATTAATTCAGGTATGTTATCGACTGAAGTTAAGGATAATGTATTAGATACAGTAAGACTAAAGAACTTTGCTGCAAAGTTCAATGCAGTATCAATGACCTGCGGAACTCTGGAAGTTTGTTCAAAAACTTCTTCAGCATCTTTATTAGCGAACTAATAAAGATGCCTCGTTCTTTAGGGCGAGGAGTATGTCACTATATCTGGAACCAAAAAATATATAATGGTAAAATTGGGGAGCAAGCTTTCCTGGATGTGTTAAAACTCTTTATTTAATAGTATATGAAGAGTTTTTATTTTCCTTTTGAGGTTGTGGGATTATAACATTATGTCTAATAGAGAATCCGTCTTTTCGAATGGTTCCATTTTTATAAACAAAAAAATGGATATAAACAGGAGTTCCAGGAGCATAACGATTAAACTCTGATTGAGAAATATTCATAGACTCATTATTTGAAAAGTTAATACGATATTTAGTAACATCCTGAAATGTTATCACATTATGAATTTGACCATCAACAAGCATGATCTGATTATTAGGTTCACTGTCAGTATAAGTACTATATCCTGTAATCGTAGCTAAAAGATTATGCTCTGGACCTACAATAGTTGTTGAATCCGATATGTTTGTGTTTATGTTATTAATAAATTTTTCTACAGGTTTTATACATAAAAAAGCTATAATAATAGCTATGGAGACACCAACTACGGTTTGATAGATAATAATTTTATTTTTATTCATAATATCTCTTTCAATTCTATATTCTGCTTATAGCAATTTATTTATATATTTTGGAGATATTATGAATATCTTCTAGATATTTAAGCCATTTTCATCATCATGAATTTTCTCAAATCTACCATCAAAAAATTCTGATTTCTTTCTTGTCCAAATATCTCCTTCTTTACCAATATAAGTAACCATTTCAGCATAGTCATCTTTATCAGAACTTTGTAAGCGACTTTCACAAAGTATCATATACTCAGTACCACGCTTAATATGACGGTATTCAGGTTTAAATAAAAACATAAGAGGTTTCTCCTTTATTTTTGTGATACCACAGAATTCAATGTATTTAAACTATCTATTGCATTTTTTTTCATAGAATCTGTTAATTCTGAATCTTTTTTTACATTATTAACATAAATGTTATGATGGTCTGATTCATAATTCTGATGTATCATAGAGTGGTAATCATACTCAAGATAATAAAGATCATCTGTTTTTAAAATTACATTACTATGTTTTACAGTATAATTGTTATTATCTTTATGAACATAAGTTAAATCTACAAGATAAACACTATCGTTTATCCATCCTTCTTTATGTCTCTTCAGAATTTTTAATGATAATGGGAAATCATTTAAATTGAATTTTTGAACAGTCTTATTATCCAAAACCTTATAGATCACAAGGGTATTATATGCACTCTTATTTTCTAAAAGTTGAGAGGCCATTTCGTAAAACACAGGTAAATTATGTTCTTGAACTTCATCCTGGTATTCTACTAATAGATTGTCATTATTATACAATAATGAATCTGCAAAAAAAGCATCCCTAATTAAAAACTGTAACATACAAATTAACGCTATAACACAGAGCAACATAGTAGATATGAGTATCCATTCTGCTACACTTACATTTTTTATTGTATTTTTGAACGCTATCAACTTATTGCTATTGACTTTTGTATTTTCCATGATTTTATCCTCTTCTTATCTTTTAATCTTCGTTGTATCTGGAGTTAGCAACTTAAAATCTTTGGAAATACTGTCTTTTATTTCCTGAGATGGTTCTGTTTTAATCCTTGTATCTAAGAGAAATTGCTCATGTATTGCCTTATATAAAATCTGTAAGTAATTACTATAAGCACTCTCTAGATAATAAAGATCGTCTGTTTTCATAATGACTGTTTGATGTTTGATCTGATAATGATTATTGTTATTAGAAATATAAGTCAAATCTACTAAATAATCAGTATTATTCATACCTTTGTTTTTGTGTGTATTTAAAATTTTTAAAGAAATCGGAATACTGGATATAGGAAACTTTTCAACATTATGGGTATCAGACATCTGATAGATATGAAGATTTTCAACAACTTCACTATTCGTATTGAGAGTAGAGACACTGTTATAAAAACTATCTAGATTATGTTTTTCTATTTCGGTCTGGTATTCTCCTAAAAGATTTGTTTGAGAACATATTAATGAATCTGTAAAAAAAGCATCTCTAATTAAAAATTGTAATACTAAAATGAACCCTATGATAAGTAAGAATAGAATAGACATACATATGTATCCCATAATACTCATGTCTTTTAATTCGTTCTTTAAAGCTATAAACTTATTGCTATTGACTTTTGTATTTTCCATAGTTTTATCCTTTGTTCTTGGGAATAAAACAAGAAAATACAAAAGTCAATTTTTTTCTGATATAATATAGCTTTTTATGGAGAAAAATTATGGCTGAAAATATTGATGCCCCAAAGAAACGTGGTAGAAAACCTAAAACAGTTGAAGTTGTTGAGCCAAAGAAACGTGGAAGAAAGCCTAAAGTTCAAGCCGAGTCAAAGGCAACATTAACAAAACCAAAAAGAACACCTGAAGCAGTTAAACCAATTAGTATTCCTCCTGTTCCAGCAGATGTTATCAATAACACAATTACAACAGGAATAGACTCTTTGAAAGACAATGTTCAAGATGTCGTTGATAATACTAAAAAACTTTTCACTAAAGAAAAAGTAGAAGCAGATGAAAGAGGATGGGATGTTCCTGAAAAAGATATTAAGTTTACAACAGGTGAAAATCCATATAATTTCGAGCTGGAGCATTACCCTTATCGTGACGAATGCTTCTACGAAAAAGTTGAACCCCTGATTATTCCAGCATTAATTGCAGGAACCTTCTTAAATACATTAATTATTGTGACTAAGATTTTCTGCAAGAATAAATAACATATAGATTATGGTTATAGAGACCGTCTCTATAACCATAATCAAATTACTCAATTTCCGTATAAATGACATCCAGGATATCAACATCTCCTGAACTCTCACCATGTGAAAGAGAGAACTTAAATATTTTGGAGATATCAGATTCTTCTTCATCATTCCCCCATTCATAATAAACTTCAGAATGTTTACCCGCAAGCTCACCTAAGTAGAAGCTTCTGGGAAGTTCTTCATCATCGTCCTCTTCAAATCTATTCTTAAGTTCTTCCCATTCACTCTTTAACATAATCTTTTTATATATAAAGCTATCACGACCATAATATGCCGTAAATTTTACGAGAATACTGTCTTTATATTTGATTTTTGCTCGTTCCAATAAAATCTCATCATAAGAAATCTGTGTGCCATCATCCAATATGATACCGATGTCATTAAAGATATAATTCATTGTGTGGTCCTTTGTTTTTTGTATTATAAGATATTTCTAATTTCTTTAGCAAGATATTATTTTTCTAATATATAAATAATGAGCTTATGGAGAATACCATAATAGTTTTCACTATTATCATCCGAAAATATATTTCGCATTTCTTCAGATAGCTTTAATTTATCTATCAATTTGTTTTTAAATTGCTTATAAAAACGCTCCTGAATTGGTTGACCAAATACAATACGATTGCGTTCCTCTGCTTCTTTAACCATGGGTTCTAAAAAAGAAATAATATTATCCCATTCTTTTTGATGAGTAATATATTCTGGAATAGGATATTCATTATTTGTATAAGATTCAGTTATTGATTGAACGACTGACTTCTCTCTTGAGTAGCTTTCTATTTCACCATCACTCCAGTTTGAATTTTCTATATCAATAATTTTTTTATTAAGAGCATCCGAAAAATTATTTCGATTGCTTGAAATTTGTGGACCACTATTATGACCAAAGAAATCATTGATATCATATTCAGTATCATCTTTAGCCATGTCTATATACCTTGAATGGACTTCCTGATTTAATGATATATCAAGAAGCTCATTTAGATTATTAATATCTAAGACCTTCATTAAATCTTTCATCATTTCAATATGCCTTTCCTGTGTAAAGAAAATGGCTTTCTTATTGTTTTCTATCTCATTCGACATTAAATATTTGAAAGCTCTAGCAATCATATGAATATCTAAATGGTTAGAAATTCCTATACATTTACTAGGAACCTTTTTTGCAGTCTTTATCAATTGATTAACCTGTTCACAAAGAAGATGTTTTCTATCAAAAGATAAGTGAAAAAATAGTTTAATATTATCTCTTAATTCAACACGAAGCTCTGGAATCGTCATATCACAACAGTCTGCAATTCTTTCTATAATATTTCTTATCTTGTGTTGAATATCTCCTATAGCCTCTTCAGAAAGGATTGTTGGCACTATTTTATTATGATATTCATAATATCCTATTGCTTCCAATAGAGTATTATAGTTATCATCATTAAGTGACATATCTACGAAAAAGCCAAGAGGCTTATCCTTTCTGATTGTGCCTGGTCTCGTAAAAAGCTGATATACTTTTGTTGGCTCTTTAACTGAAGTATCACAGAAGACATAACATAAATCCTTATTGTCATATCCCTTTAAATATTTGGAGACTAAAATTAAAATATCAATTGAATCCTCATCTCCAGATGAAAAATGATGAATAATATCATCATGAGAAAATCCACTAAAATCTGATAGGATGTCAGAAAGATGATAGTCTTCAGCAGAAAAATCAACAGCAAAACGATGGCCTCTATATGTATGAGAATTAATGTTTTTATTGAAGAAATCAATAATTTCAAGCGCATCTTTTTTAGAATTTACAACCCAAAAAGCCTTGGTCTTGAACTTATTAGAATATATTCTTTTATCTTCCTTTTCTTTGAAGTTAATAATAAAATTAATTCTTTCTTCAATATTTTGTCTTGATAAAGCTGTAAATAGCGCGTTAGTTGCTTTTGAAACCTCTCTATTGGCATCTCTTAATCCAGACATTCTATCTTCTATAGGATCAACTGATTCAACTCTTATGCTACAAATTTCTTCGTCTCTATGATAACTTGAAATTTCTCTTTTGGAGTCTTCAAATTTTGAATGAATTAAATCTGTATATTCTCTTCCAAATCTATTAATTCCTTCCTTATTCGTATAAATATCATAGTTTACTTTGTAATACAGACCAGGCACAACAATATTTAATCGTAAAGCATAATCATTTGTTAATTCATCGAAATATTCATTATTAAAATCATTATATGACCCCGCAGAAACATCATAATTGTTTTTAACTCTTGGGGTAGCAGTAAATGCCAAATAAGACGCATTGGGGAACTGTATGTCTCTACAATCCGACATCTCTGCATTCTGATGTGTATGCACCTCATCAATAATAAATAAGACCTTATGACTATTATTAACAGCATAAACTTCCTCACTGTCAATCTTCTGCATATTCATAATATAAATGCCTTTGGAAGCACTTGTAATTGCCTCTTCATAAGAGAAACTATTATTATAACTACTGCGTCTTCTACATTCAATCTTATGAACAGGAATATTATTGGAAAAATTAAACTGATGACAATCTTTCCAAAATTGTTCAGCAATCTTTGTATCTGGAGCCTGAATGAATATTTTATCAAACTTATTATGAAATAATGAAAGAGTCATTTCAATACAAGAACGAGCTGAAATCGTTTTTCCACTTCGAGCTGGGTGCTTAACTAAACATCTAAATGGATTATCATCTTTAAACGTAGAGTACTCTTTAATTTTATGAAAAAAAGCTTTAATTAAAAAATATTGTTGTACCCTGGCTGTAGATAAAATAGTCTTTGTCGGATTATTTTTGTCAGGAGCTATGGAGAATATTCCAAATTTGCAGAAAAGCATAAGATTCATCTGGTTGTTAATGATTTCATGAAAGAAATCCAAGAAACCATTTATATCTTCTTTATCTCTTATATGTTTGCCATAGTTTCTCCATGATGCGATATTTGATAAATTATCATATGACGCCATAATTCCTGTATCATTCCCATCTGTCGCCATAAATAACATAAATCTATGATATGCTTTTTTGCTTCTAAAATCATTTAAAGCTTCAATTAACGGATATGTCGTTTGTGGATTTTTTACCTCAATAAGAATAAAAGGTAAACCATTACAATAAATTGCAAAATCTGGATATTGATATCTATCACTCTCAAGATATAATGCCTTCTCTCGAATAACAGTTATCCTATTATGAGAACACTGTCTTTCTGTAATATTCTGATCCAGTATAAAATATCTGAATGAACGGGGTCCATTCTTACATGGAAAACTAATTTCATGATCCATATTAATAAACAGATGATGCAAGCCTTCCTGAGGAGTACGATTATATTTTGCGGAAAAATTTTCCCATATAGCTTGAATCCTATCCTCACGGCTTATTAAGATATCAGTATTATTAAGAATAAAAGGATTTAAACGCTTAATAGCTTCAATAAACTCATCTTTGAGGATATATGATTTATAACTATTCCCATAGACAGTCTGTAACGATTTAGATTTAAAAAGCGTCTCATCTTTAATTGAAGTATTAAGAATACTCTCAATCTTTTTCGTCATTCTTTCTTGAATTGCTTTTTCATTCTTAATGTATTCAGACATAACATAACCCTATATACTATATATAGTAGCAAACTTTTATGTTATGTCAAGGACTAATTAATTTTCTTCAATCTTTTCTAAGACATAGCGACCAGATAACAATTCTGACATAGCCCATTTAAACCTCTTTTTCTGCATCGCAAGAAGCTCTTTCATCTGTTCAATATCCTCTTCTTCTCTTTTTAATAAAGAGGCTATTTGTTCTTGCTCGTCTATATTATTGGGTTTAAAAAACTGATAGTTGTCAAAATCTTCCATTTTAATATATTTAATTACTGAACCTACAGATTTTATTTGTTTTTTAAAGTTTAACATACAATAATGTAAAAACTTCATAGATTCTCCATTTTGAAGAACATATGTCCTTTGATATGCATTAAATCTACCGTTATAATATTTCACAACTCCAGGATCACCATTTCCAGAAACTAACAAACTTTCTCCTTCAAAGGCATATGTGTCTATAAATAATTTCTGGGTATTTGAACACGAGAAAAAAGGATACTGTCCTTTTTCCGAGGCTTGATTAGTATCTAACTTTCCTGTTCTAATAGTTATTCCAAAATTTTTCAATGTATATAGGCTCCAATCAACAGGAATCTCCATATCCTTCCCATTAACCTCTACCGTTTTAAAGTGTTCATTTTCAACAAGATTAATCTGTTCTCCATCCTTTTTGATACGTAGTCTTCCTGTAGTTAACTCCCGAACATAATAACGAAGCCTTTTCTCCATAGAAGCAATAAGTTCTTCTGTTTCAGAAATGGTGTTTTCCATTTTAGAGAGGAAATTGGCGATTTTATTTTGTTCGATAATATTATTAGGAGTTATGACATCCAACTCTAAAATATCTTTGTTAGATAATGCTGGGTAATTGCTACCTTTTGCAGTCCTGACTAAATAGGTATAAGTAGGATGAAATTTTAAATACATATATATATAGACATAATTAATAGAAGTACATGATATAACTGAAATTCCTGATGTAACAACTTTATTTGCGTCTTCTTCCCTAACACATGCAAGTCCTTTTAAATTAGGTCGAACTAATGATAAAAGTACATCATCTCTTTTGCATATATTTTGAGCCCTGCTCGGAATTAATGGGTACTCTAATGTAATAGAAGAAGTGATTTGATAATTTTTTATAGATGCTATATCAATATACTCTATTGTATTTTTTTGTTTTTTATATTTTATTTTATTAATTTGACATATACTCTTTAACTTTTTATTTTCCCAATCAACAGGAATCTCAACTTCTTTTCCATTAACTTCTACAAATTTAGTTTCTGTATTATTTTTAACTATCTTATACATTTTTCAATCCCTAGCAGACATAAACGTTTTTGTCAAAGAAATTAAGTCACCGAATAGTTTATTCTGTAGCTTACTAATATCTTCTTCAAGCTCATCAATATCAATGACTTCCTCTGGTTCATCTGTATCAATATACTTATCAATAGATAAATTAAAGTCATTTTCTTCGATTGTCTTGAAATCAACATAGCGAGAATATCCTTCGATATCTCTTTTTTCCTTAAAAACTTCATGAGCATTTTCTGAATGCGTATCAGTCCATCTGTTATATGTTCCATCCTTATCAAAATCATTGACTGCATTAATCAACATAACTCCAGGTTTGTCATTTTCACCTGTAATTAAGTGCTGGTCCTGTCTATTTTTATTGATAACCCAAATACAAACAGGGATAGATGTAGTTCTGAATAGCTTACTGGGTAAGGCAACAATACCTTCGACCCAACCTGTTTCCAATATCTTCTGTCTTATAGATTTCGTTGTGTTTTTAAATAGAGTTCCCATTGGAAGAACAATAACTGCACGCCCTGTATCATTCAGCATGTCTAAAAGAATTTCCATAAAGGCATAATCACCATCACCTTTTTTGGGAACACCATAAAGCCATGGCTCTTGCCCAATCCTTGATTGTGCATAAGACTCACCATAGTCTTTTAATCCATAAGGAGGATTAGCGAATGCAAAATCAATTGTCTTGCGTTCTTTCCCAAGTCCTTCATCATATTCAAGTATGCTATTTTTATTATAGTGTGTATGTTCTTGATAGTCATGCAACGCAACGTTCGCATTACCAATAGCACCAGAGCGAACATTCTTCTCACCTGTAATGATACTTACTTTTTCTCTTAAATCACTCTCATTTTCTTCTGGATTTAAAGCGAGCTTATGCTTTACGAACTGATTGGCCATTTCAATAACACTGGAACACGCTCCAGATGTAATATCACAAACAGAAATATAGTTTTTATCTTTAGCATCCATGATATCTAAAAATTTAATAGCACCATGTACCACATCAGGTGGAGTAAAGAATTCTCCTCCCTTCTTTCCACCATCTTCAGCAAAACGTTCCAACAAATTCATATAAACATCAGCAAAAACATGATGGGGAGCAGATTTAACAGAGAAATCAACACCAATAAGACTATTAAGAATTTGTGAATAGACTTTTGAATCTAAAACAATGGATTCATTTGATTTTTCATTTTTATCTTGTTTTCGACTACCAATTTTAGAAGTAAAATTGAAGATTTCAAACAATTCTTCATAGACAGGATTTTCAAAATTACGATTAAGATAATGTACCAGATCAATATTATTATAGATTTGCGGAATTATGTTTTCTGGAACAGAATATTCCTTAACACATTCAATATCTGGATATGCTTTAGCAATACCTTCATTTTTATCAGTTATGTATGTTCCGTCCACGTCCTCATATTTACGAATATTATAGTTTCCATCTGCATTGTCAGAAAATTTGGCAATATCTTCCCAATCCATTCTCCAGGTCCATAATGCATCCTTTTTGATAGCAATTTCGGGTCTAATATTGCGATGATGACGCATATAATCATCGAGATTTCGAGTTGAAATTTCTCCAGATTGCATCTTTTCTAGTAATTGTTTTTTAAATTCAGTACGCTCATCAATTAATCGTTTAAGAATAAGGGTTCCAATTGTAATAGGAAGATAATCAGATACTTCTCCATTTCCTTGATCTCTAATCTTATCTGCAAAGTCCCAGACAATCTGTTTAAGTGTTGAATACGTTAGGGTTTTAGTCATGAATATCTCCGATATATTTATTATGATAAAATAATATATGAATTATGTCAAGGTTTTGATGAAAAGGATTTTTTTATATTACACATAATTAATTCGCAAATTTTAATATACTTATGTTACTCTTATAAAGAAAGGAAATCATAATATGTTAAATCAAAATATAAAATACATTTATAAAACAAAAAAAGAATATCTAAGCTTTTTTTTCTATTCAATCTGGGGTGTTGTGGCTTTATCCCCCCTGGGAATGGCTGGACTATTTGACGGTAATTTTCCTATAAAAATATTTTTCTTATTATTAGCTGTTCTTTTTGCGATATCTTTCTATAATATCTATATTCAATTAACATATAAAGAACAAGAAATTACACAAGAAGCTTCTGTTGTCTCTTATGAATTTAAATCTCCGATTACAATGCACCTGACTGGTGATGAAAAAGTCTCTGTTCGTATCCAATTTGATAAAAATTCGATCAGTGTTCCTATGACCAAAAAAGAATATGACGCCTTAAATATTTCTCAAAATGACAACACAGTTATAGTAACCGGACTTGTCAAAATTACTGATAAACATAAATTTTGTCCATTTATCCTTTTCCAAGATTTTATTACAATTAAAGATATCAAAAAAGCCGATATCAATGTAGAAAAATCTAAATTCGTATAAAATCAGTTGACATATTAATTTAAAGTTTTTTATATTAACAATCAAGAAAGGAACATACAATATGTTAAATAAATATACGGCATATATAATAAATACAAAAGATGCCCGTTTTTCTCATTTTGCTAATTTAGCAATTATGCTTTTTTGTTGTTTTATATTAGAAATCCCATGTGTAATGTATTATTCTCTTTATGCAGGCATTCGAGGATTAGTATTCGGTCTATTCTTGTTATTCCTAATTGCAATCATTCTTTATCAATTTTATGTACACTATAAATATGATGAACAAGAGATTACACAAGAAGCTTCCGTTATCTCTTATAGAATAAATGATCGTATTTTTATTGAACCAACTGGGGATGAATCATTATTAGTTTTGTTAAAATTTAATAAGAAATCAATCTTAGTCCCAATGACTAAAAAAGAATATGATGCCTTAAAATTAACTAAAGAAAACAATAATGTTATTGTCACCGCTCTTGTAAAAATTACAGATGAGCATAAAATGTGTCCATTACATTCTATGTATGATTTTATTACAATTAAAGATATCAAAAAAGCTGATATCAATGTAGAAAAATCTGAATTCGTATAAAGTTAAGTAGATGTTATCTAATTCTGTATAGATAACATCTATCCTTTAATTACAAATAATGATGACCTTTCTGTTTAATATTTTAAAATAAATATGATTAAAATAGCCCCCTTGTTTTTAAAATTTAATTGGGTTTAATATAAACTTCCTATGGAAGTAGATAACTAGTCAGGATTTATAGAATCACCGGATGGTACTGGATATTAACTTCCTATGGAAGTAGATAACACCTTCAGGAAAAGGGAAGGGAAAAGATATTCGAATATTAACTTCCTATGGAAGTAGATAACACAGGAGAACCAACAGTATTAACTTGTTGTTGACCATATTAACTTCCTATGGAAGTAGATAACCTAAATCTGGAGCTATTGGACTCATGCAATTTATGCCATATTAACTTCCTATGGAAGTAGATAACTCTGAGTTGCTTAACTCGTCTTTGTTATTGTCTTCATATTAACTTCCTATGGAAGTAGATAACATAGAATATACTTATGATATAATAAAAGTAATGCCATATTAACTTCCTATGGAAGTAGATAACACATTGGAACATTGAACATAGTCTACGATTCCGTGAATATTAACTTCCTATGGAAGTAGATAACTCTCCAGTTTTCTGGGAAAAGAAAAACAAACTTTCCATATTAACTTCCTATGGAAGTAGATAACGAAAATGACAGATTAAAAGCACAAAATAATGTAAATATTAACTTCCTATGGAAGTAGATAACCCTTGTTTTATTGATTATTTTTAACATATAAAACATATAAAGGAAAAATTTTTAACCTTTTTTCCTAAAAAATACTCACTATACCCCTCAATTTTAAGCACCATTTACATCGTAATTCAATTATCAAAGAGCTAAAACAGTATAACACATATTCTATAATAT
>Ga0157365_10000689_pt1 | contig 14364 bp, 7 predicted proteins | sample AttsexASBM3_FD_111478 | JGI IMG/M metagenome (GOLD analysis project Ga0157365, IMG submission 111478) | Fungus gardens microbial communities from leaf cutter ant in Ribeirão Preto, State of São Paulo, Brazil - Atta sexdens ASBM3 | ecosystem: Host-associated > Fungi > Mycelium > Unclassified ... | reverse complement strand
GTGACGTTCGCGCCTTCATACACGCGCTGCTCCGCCCTGGTGAATGATGGTCTGGTCGGCCACGCCGCCCTGACGGACAACCTGCATGCCGCCTTTGGTAACGGTGGTCGCGATAGCCGTGTCACAAAGCGTCACGCTCTGGCTGCCGTTCTCGCTAACCGTTGAGGAAGCCACCGTGCCGCCTTTATTGACAACCTGATCGCCGATCACGGTGTTGTCGATAACAATCGCGCCGTCATTGACGTTCTGGATCCCGCCCGCCTTGATGATGGTCGAGATAACCGTACCGCCGCTGTTGACGTTCTGCGTACCGCCCAGATTGATGGTGGTGCTGGTCGCCGTACCGCCGGTCAGCACGTTCTGGATACCGCCGTTCTCAATATTGGTATTGAAAGTCTGGCCGCCGTTGTAGATGTTCTGCACACCGGTGGAATAGAGGCCAGTGTTTTTCGCTACCCCGCCGCGGTAAACGTTCTGCACCGTGTTGGCTGAGAAATCTGCGCCGTCTGCGGTACCGCGCACGTTTTGCACGGAGCCGTTAATCAGCGAGGTGTTAACCGCCGTTGCGCCTGCGGCGATGTTCTGAACCGCGCCGGTTTCCATCACCGTGTTGACGGCGCGCGCGCCGCTCAGCAGGTTTTGCTCGCCGCCGCGGTTACGGGTTTCGGTAACGACCGCGCCGTTGTAGACCGTCTGCTTCGCATTGTCGTTCAGCCAGGTCGAGGTGACGTTCGCGCCTTCATACACGCGCTGCTCCGCCCTGGTGATTTCCGAGCCCGTGGTGGTGCCATAAACATCCTGCACGCCGCCATCAATAACAATCGAGACTTCAGCGTTGGCATTTTTGTTGACTATCTGACGCCCGCCATTTTTGACGATGCTGACAATAGAGGTGCCGTCAACGACCTGCAGGCCGCCATCCACGAAGGTGAAATCCGTGGTGCCGCCGGTAAAGACGTTTTGTCTGCCGCCGGTGGAGATGGTGCCGCCGTAGGTGTAGCCACCCGAATTAACATTCTGCACGCCGCCTTTCTCGACGCGGGTCTCGTAGGCTTTGCCGCCGTTGCCGATATTCTGGGTGCCGCCGAGCAGACGGGTCGCCAGCGCTTTCGCGCCGTTGTTAACGTGCTGCTCGCCGCCGTTCATCACGGTGGAGATAGCGACAGCCTGGTTGCTGAGGATCTGGGTGCCGCCTGCGTTAATCACGGTATTACGCGACCAGCCATACGGGTCGACAATTTGCTGACCGCCGGTATTGATGACCGCGTCAAAAGACTGGCCGTCCACGCGCTGTACGCCGCCGCTGTTGACCAGCGTGCCTTTCGCCTGGCCGCTTGCCGCGATGAGCTGGACGCCGCCGTCGCTGATGCTGGTGCCGGACGCGGTGCCTTCAACCAGTTGCGTACCGCCGCCGAACACGGTGCCGTCAGACGCCGCGCCGCCGAGTTTGACATGCTGGACGCCGCCGCTGTGCACGATGGAGCCCGCCGCCAGACCGCCGACGTTGACAAGCTGCAGACCACCGTCGTTGATGACCGCTGAAATCGCCGTGCCGTCAACCGCCTGGGTGCCGCCGCTGTTGATCTGCGCGTCCACCGCTTTACCGGTTTCCTGGACGAGCTGCGTACCCCGATCGCCGATGCTGGTGCCGGATGCCGTACCCGCTACCACCTGCGTGCCGCCAGCGAAAATCTTCGCGGTGGACGAGGCGCCGCCTTTGTTGATGTGCTGCAAACCGCCGTTGGTGACGACAGAGCCGCGCGCCAGACCGCCGTTATTGACGATCTGCGTACCGCCGTCTTTCACGATGGCGGACGTCACGGTGCCGTCAACGCTCTGGACGCCGCCACGGTTAACGTGGGTGTCGTTCGCCATACCGGTTTTGCTGATAAGCTGCAGACCGCCGTCGCTGATGCTGGTGCCGGACGCCATGCCCGCGACCACCTGAACGCCGCCGCCGAAGATAACGCCGTCGGAAGACGCGCCGCCGAAGTTAATCTGTTGCAGGCCGCCGCTGTTAACGGTGGTGGCGCGCGCCAGGCCGCCGCTGTTCACCAGCTGGATGCCGTCGTCGTTAACAACCGTGGAGGTCGCGGTGCCGTCAACGCGCTGCAGACCGCCCGAGTTCACCAGAGAACCAAACGCCAGACCGCCCGTTTTTACGTGCTGGATAGCGTCATCGCCGATAACGGTTCTGCCTGCGGTGCCGGAAACGGACTGAATGCCGCCGAGCAGCACGGAATCAGACGCCGCGCCGCCGAATTTGACATCCTGAACGCCGCCGTCGCGCACGACCGTTTTATTGGCGTGACCGCCGTTCTGCACCAGCTGGACGCCGCCGTCGTTGATGGTGGCCGCGTTCGCGGTACCGTCGACGTTCTGCAGGCCACCGCTGTTAACCGTCGCGCTGACCGATTTACCGGTCGCTTCGATGTGCTGCTCTGCACCAGAATCGATCTGGGTGTTGGACGCGGTGCCCGCCAGCTGCTGGACGCCGCCGAAGAGGTGTGCGTCTGCCGACGCGCCGCCGAGCGCCACGTGTTGCAGACCGCCGCTGTTGACCTGGGTGTCTTTGGCCAGACCGCCGCTGTTGACCAGCTGCGTACCGCCGTCTTTCACGACCGCGGAAATCGCGGTGCCGTCAACGGCCTGGGTGCCACGATAGTTGATCTGGGTGCCGGTGGCTTTGCCGGTGACCTGCACCTGCTGCGAGCCGCCATCGTTAACGCTGGTGCCGGTCGCGGTGCCGGAGACCTGCTGGATGCCGCCGCCGAAAATCACGCTGTCGGCTGCCGCGCCGCCTTCTGCCACATACTGCAGGCCGCCGCTGTTGATAGCGGTCGTGTTCGCCAGGCCGCCACGGTTAACCAGCTGGATGCCCTGGTCATTGATGGTCGTGGTTTTCGCGGTGCCGTCGACGCGCTGCAGGCCGCCTGCGTTAATCAGGGTGCCGGAGGCGTTCGCGCCCACCTGGACATGCTGCACGCCGCCGTTGCCGATGATAGTGTCGCCTGCGGTGCCCGCCAGCTCCTGGGTGCCGCCCAGCAGAATGGAGCCGGAGGCTGCGCCGCCCAGTTTCACATCCTGCACGCCGCCGTCACGCACGATGGTGCTGTTAGCGTGACCGCCGGTCTGCACCAGCTGGGTGCCGCCGTTGTTCACGGTGGCGTAGTTCGCCGTGCCGTCGACGTTCTGTAAGCCGCCGCTGTTAACCGTGGCGCTGACGGAGAGGCCGGTCGCTTCGATATGCTGCTCTGCACCGGAATCGATCTGGGTGTTGGAGGCCGTGCCCGCCAGCTGCTGTACACCGCCGAAGAGATGCGCATCCGCCGACGCGCCGCCGAGCGAAACGTGTTGCAGACCGCCGCTGTTCACCTGGGTGTCTTTCGCCAGACCGCCTTTGTTGACGAGCTGCGTGCCGCCGTCTTTCACCACAGCGGAAATCGCCGTGCCGTCAACAGACTGGGTGCCGCGGTAGTTGATCTGGGTGCCAGTCGCTTTACCGGTGACCTGCACCTGCTGGGAGCCGCCGTCATTGATGCTGGTGCCGGACGCGGTGCCAGAGACCTGCTGAATGCCGCCGCCGAAAACCACGCCTTCAGAGGCCGCGCCGCCCTGGGCGATGTATTGCAGGCCGCCGCTGTGGATAGCGGTGTTATCCGCAAGACCGCCACTGTTAACGAGCTGGATGCCTTTGTCGTTGATGGTGGTGTTTTTCGCGGTGCCGTCAACATTCTGCAGGCCGCCTTCGTTAATCAGCGAGCCGGTTGCAGAGCCGCCGGTTTTCACGTGCTGTACGCCGCCTTTACCGATGACGGTGTCGCCCGCGTTGCCCGCGAGCTGCTGGGTGCCGCCAAGCAGAATGGAGCCGGATGCCGAACCGCCGAGCGCCACGTCCTGGACGCCGCCATCGCGCACGATGGTGCTGTTAACGTGGCCGCCGGTCTGTACCAGCTGAGTACCGCCGTCGTTGATCGTCGCGTAGTTCGCGGTGCCGTCGACGTTCTGTAAGCCGCCGCTGTTGACCGTGGCGCTGACAGACAGGCCGGTCGCTTCGATATGCTGCTCGCCGCCCGCGTCAATCTGGGTGTTGGACGCGGTGCCTGCCAGCTGCTGGGTGCCGCCGAAGAGATGCGCATCCGCCGACGCGCCGCCGAGCGACACATGCTGCAGACCGCCTTTGTTCACCTGGGTGTCTTTCGCCAGCCCGCCTTTGTTCACCTGCTGAACGCCGCCGTCTTTCACGACCGCCGCGATCGCCGTGCCGTCAACAGCCTGGGTGCCGCCGTCGCCAATCTGCGTGCCAGTCGCGTTGCCGCTGACCTGCACCTGCTGCGAGCCGCCCGCGTTAACGCTGGTGCCGGACGCGGTGCCGGAAACCTGCTGGATGCCGCCGCCGAAAATCACGCTGTCAGACGCCGAACCGCCCTCTGCCACATACTGCAGGCCGCCGTCGTTGATTGCGGTGCTGTTAGCTTTACCGCCGCGATTAACCAGCTGAATGCCCTGGTCGTTAATGGTGGTGTTTTTCGCGGTGCCATCGACGCGCTGCAGGCCGCCTGCGTTAATCAGCGAGCCGGAGGCGTTCGCGCCCACCTGAACATGCTGCACGCCGCCGTCGCCAATAACGGTATTGCCCGCCGTGCCCGCCAGCTCCTGGATGCCGCCAAGCAGAATCGAGCCGGATGCCGAGCCGCCGAGTTTCACATTCTGCACGCCGTCTTCACGCACGATGGTGCTGTTGGCATGGCCGCCCGCCTGGATAAGCTGGGTACCGCCCGCCTTAACGGTGGCGGCATTCGCGGTGCCGTCGACGTTCTGTAAGCCGCCGCTGTTGACCGTCGCGCTGACCGATTTACCGGTCGCTTCGATATGCTGCTCCGCGCCCGCGTCAATCTGGGTATTAGAGGCCGTGCCCGCCAGTTGCTGGGTGCCGCCGAAGAGATGCGCATCCGCCGACGCGCCGCCAAGCGAAACGTGCTGCAGACCGCCGCTGTTCACCTGGGTGTTTTTCGCAAGACCGCCGCTGTTAACGAGCTGGGTGCCGCCGTCTTTGACGATGGCGGAAATCGCCGTGCCGTCAACCGCCTGGGTGCCGCGGTAGTTGATTTGCGTATCGCGAGCCTGGCCGCCGACCTGCACCTGCTGGGTGCCGCCGTTGTTAATGCTGGTGCCGGACGCCGCGCCGGAGACCTGCTGGATGCCGCCGCCGAAGATAACACCGTCGGACGAAGAGCCGCCCGCGCTGATGTACTGGAGACCGCCGTTGTTAACGGTGGTGTCGCGGGCGAAACCGCCGCGCTCGACGACCTGATGGCCGCCATCGTTTACCACGGCGGAAATCGCCGTGCCGTCCACAGACTGGGTGCCGCCACTGTTAATCAGCGTGGTGGTTGCGGTGCCGCTTGCGAACACATGCTGCTCGCCGCCGTTGCCGACAACGGTATGCACCGAAGTGCCGTTAACGCCCTGCACGCCGCCGTTCAGGATAACGGTACGCTGCGCCTGGCCGTCTTTTTCAATCACCTGCAGCCCATCGTTGATGGTGGTGCCGGTCGCCACGCCCTGCTGGCGGACAATCTGCACGCCGCCGTCGGTAAGCGTGGTTTTCTGCGCCAGCCCGCCTGCGACAATCTGATTGCCCTGCGCGCCGATCGTATGATTAGTGGTCGTCCCGCCGACCAGAACCTGCTGGGTGCCGTTAAGCACCTGCTCGTCCTGCACCGACGAGGTGACATCGGGCGTGAATGCGAACGCCCCGCCGCTGGCAAGCGCGCTTCCTACCGCCGCCGTCAACAACACCGCTCCGCTGGCGCGCTTGCCCTTCGCTCGCGTGAGCTCAGAGACCACGATAAACGCGCGCTGGACTTCACTCCACACCAGCCGGTAACTGCAATTAAGACTTCTCTTCATGTTGATGCCCTCGAAACCCGCTCACACCCCGTCACGCGGCGTGTTGATTTGGGTCTGCCAATGCTGTTGTTTTGATGTCGAATGGGTTGCTTTTCAGGGAGATAAGCCGCCGTAAGTGGCCTATCACCTGTTTACCCGTGATAAAACGCGTGCACTCGTACTGCCGGTCCGTGCCTTTGTGGCGCGGACACCAGAAATAGTCCTGATGGTCAAAATTCAGACGCACGTCATCCCAGCAGCCGTTGCAGACGTGGGTGTTGATGACGCGCCAGGGGGTATAAAACTCGCTGCCGGGCAGGCTGAAGCCGCTTATCAGCACCACCGGAATGCGACAGCCCCAGGCAAGCCAGGAGAGACCGCTGCCGAGGCCGATGAAAAAGTCCGCGTGCTCAAGCAGCGCCACGCGGTCGCGCAGCGGCAGGCTGCCGGTGAAATCTTCCGCGCCGTGCGGAATTTTGTTCCAGACGTAGCCGCGCCCGACCACGCGCTCTTTGTCGATGCACAGAACGCGATAGCCTTGCGCTTTGAGAAATTCGATAACCTCATGCCAGCCGGTGCCGTTATTCCAGAATTTGGCCTGGCTCGTGGATTGCGTGGCGATGCAGACATAGGGTTCGGCAATCTGGCGCGGGGCGTTCTGGCGCAGATCGGGCACGATTTCGCTCGGGTCGACGCCGAGAATATGACCGGCAGTGCGGTGCAGGCCGACGGCACGAAAATCAAACGGCTGTTTGTCGAGATCGCCCTGAAAGAAAAGCCCGACGCGCCAGGTGGCGTAAGGCGGCTCGTGATGGGTGCGCTCGCTTGCCCAGCGATCCGGCGCGTAAAACTGCAGTTCCGGGTAGACCGGCGCGAAAAGATCGATAATCGGCTGCGCCATGGTGCATTCCACCTGGCAGCCGAACGTCTGGCGAAAGCGCTCTGCATAAGGCACCCAGCCGACCAGGTCGCCCAGCGTGCCGGTCGGAAAGGAGATCAGTACCGGTTTGTCGCGCATATCGAGCGCGTGATCGAGCAGCGGTTCACTGTGCCCTTTCTTCCAGACCTGCAGACGAAAAGGCACATAATACTTTTTGGTGCTAATGACCCAGCCCTGCGCGATATCACTCGCGAAAAGTATATTTCCGGTTTCATTGTCGCTTATTTCAACGCGCCAGTCGCCCGCAGGCAAAAGCAGTCGCGCGCCGTCATTAAAATCGTACAAAATGCCTTCCGGTCCCTGCTGCGTGGGTTTTTCCGGGGGTAAAATAAAGGCGTAGCCATTACTGGCAGATGAAGTAACCGTCATCGCCATACCTACCTTAATTATCAGTATCAGGGTTATGCTGCTATTAAATAATTAACCCGACGTGTTTCAGACACACGTCAATCCTCGGACAGGGAAAGCCCGAGACAGTTATTTATCCGACATCTTGCCCATCCATTGAGCGGTCCGAATGATGGTTTTAGTGTAGCTACATCGTTACTTATTGCAAATTTTTACCAGATATAAATATTCTTATAAATCAAAGACATGAATAAATGTCACGCTGAGTGACTTTTCACTAAAGCTAAACTTTACAAGCATTTAGCTCTCTTATAGAGACACCACTTTAGGATTATCCTCACCTTGCAATACGCAGATAAGGGGTTTTCGGGGCGGGAAAGATATATTGCGGAGCGGCAAGCGAAACGCGAAAAACATACTCTTTGTTTATTTTCAATAGGACAAACGGAAGCGATGCGGTCTTTCTTATGTCAAATACTAGTAGGGTTTTGGAAACCCGCTGGATTTATTAATGAATAAAAATTAAACAGCACGGATATATTTGAAGGTGATAATAGTTATTTTTAACGCCTGCTGTTAATCATAATAGACATCCCGAAACGTTTTGGCCCGGGAAATATATATCGCGCACTTTTACATCTATTTGCGAGCGCGCTCACAAGTTATCTGTACAATAAATGTCGTGTGATAACGTTTTGTCATGCTTCCTTAACGGCTAAGCAACAGAAACGAAGCGGTGGGAGGTTTTCCATTATGAAACAGCGTTTTTAATTCCTTTCTGCGCTTGTGGAGGCTATAATGCGGGCATTCTAACTTGAATGGTTTCAGCACATTGGATAACGCCTTTACCGTCGAACATTCGCGCTCTCGCCGCCTGGCTGAACCTCAAGCACACTTTCTCCTGCACGCTTTTTTGATGTCACCTATCCTTAGGCTGTGGCATCACAACTTTCGCAACACAAGTTTACCCGACCGGCAGAGCACGCCGCAGGGCATGATTTCCATATCCTTCAACTAAAGATTAAGACTGTCATGAAAAAGACGAAAATTGTTTGCACCATCGGCCCGAAAACCGAATCCGAAGAAATGCTGACCAAAATGCTCGACGCGGGCATGAACGTGATGCGCCTTAACTTCTCCCACGGCGACTACGAAGAACACGGTCAGCGCATCAAAAACCTGCGCAACGTTCTGGCGAAAACCGGCAAGCAAGCCGCTATCCTGCTGGACACCAAAGGCCCGGAAATCCGCACCATCAAACTGGAAGGCGGCAACGACGTCTCTCTGAAAGCGGGCCAGACCTTCACCTTCACCACCGACAAATCCGTTGTCGGCAACAGCGAAACCGTTGCGGTGACCTATGAAGGCTTCACCAAAGACCTGTCCGTCGGCAACACCGTGCTGGTGGATGACGGCCTGATCGGCATGGAAGTCACCGCCATCGAAGGCAACAAAGTTATCTGTAAAGTGCTGAACAACGGCGATCTGGGCGAGAACAAAGGCGTTAACCTGCCGGGCGTCTCCATCGCGCTGCCGGCGCTGGCCGAAAAAGATAAAAAAGACCTTATCTTCGGCTGCGAGCAGGGCGTCGATTTCGTTGCGGCTTCCTTTATCCGTAAACGTTCGGACGTTGAAGAGATTCGCCAGCACCTGAAAGCGCACGGCGGCGAACACATCCAGATCATCTCCAAAATCGAAAACCAGGAAGGCCTGAACAACTTCGACGAAATCCTCGAAGCGTCTGACGGCATCATGGTAGCGCGTGGCGATCTGGGCGTAGAGATCCCGGTTGAAGAAGTTATCTTCGCGCAGAAGATGATGATCGAGAAATGTATCCGCGCGCGTAAAGTGGTTATCACCGCGACCCAGATGCTGGACTCCATGATCAAGAACCCGCGCCCGACCCGCGCTGAAGCTGGCGACGTGGCGAACGCCATTCTGGACGGCACCGATGCGGTCATGCTCTCCGGCGAATCCGCTAAGGGTAAATACCCGCTGGAAGCGGTCACCATTATGGCGACCATCTGTGAACGTACCGACCGCGTAATGACCAGCCGTCTGGAGTTCAACAACGACAGCCGTAAACTGCGCATCACCGAGGCCGTGTGCCGCGGCGCGGTGGAAACTGCCGAGAAACTGGCTGCGCCGCTGATTGTCGTCGCAACCGAAGGCGGTAAATCGGCGAAGTCCGTACGTAAATACTTCCCGGACGCGACCATCCTCGCGCTGACCACCAATGAACTGACCGCGCGTCAGCTGGTGCTGAGCAAAGGCGTGGTGCCGCAGCTGGTGAAAGAGATCTCCTCTACCGACGATTTCTACCGTCTGGGTAAAGAAGCGGCGCTGGAAAGCGGCCTTGCGCAGAAAGGCGACGTGGTCGTGATGGTTTCTGGCGCGCTGGTACCGAGCGGAACCACCAACACCGCTTCCGTGCACGTCCTGTAATAATATCCACCTTTTTTAAAAATGATTAAAAAGGCGCCGAGAGGCGCCTTTTAATTTGGCTTAAATAGACGCTGTGAATAAAAAAGCAAATCGGATTTCACTATTTAACTCTGTTTCTTTCTAAGATGAATCCGATGAAAGTTTGCTGTTTTCCTTCATTTTTTTTAATGATCCGCGCAATGTCGATGCTTCTTTGAGCGAACGATCAAAATTAAGCGCATTCCCATCAAAAAAATATTCTCAACCTAAAAAACTTTGTGTAATACTTGTAACGCTACATGGAGATTAACTCAATCTAGAGGGTATTAATAATGAATCGTACTAAACTGGTACTGGGCGCGGTAATCCTGGGTTCTACTCTGCTGGCTGGTTGCTCCAGCAACGCTAAAATCGATCAGCTGTCTTCTGACGTTCAGACTCTGAACGCTAAAGTTGACCAGCTGAGCAACGACGTGAACGCAATGCGTTCCGACGTTCAGGCTGCTAAAGACGACGCAGCTCGCGCTAACCAGCGTCTGGACAACATGGCTACTAAATACCGTAAGTAATAGTACCGTGTTAAAGAAAAATGGCGCACATTGTGCGCCATTTTTTTTGTCTCTCTCCTGCCCCGCTTTCTCTACATACTCCCGACAGACTCTGCTACAGCAGAATGGGTCTCACTCTGCGATTGGCGCCTCTCTACACCCTACTGCACCGTTACATGCGCGACAGGCTGTACCGCAGCCTCTGACAGCCCGACGCCCGCAGGTGGCGCTACCGTTGCCCTGACGCTCTGTATCGGCGTAATTTGTGCGGGCGGCGCGCTATGCGCACTCACCGCCACCGGATAACCCGCGCGGCGCGTCAGCGCGTTATCGACCGCCATGGCGTCAGTGCCTGCATCGTCAATAAACTGTCCGAAGGCGGCTGTAATGGCCACTGGCATCGTCTGCGGATTGTCCGCGTCGCTACGCGACAGCGGCTGGTGCACTTCGACATAGCGCTGGCCGTCCGGCTCGCTGGCATATTTCACCGGCTCGTTGATTATCTGCACGCGCGTGCCCCACGCCACCTGATTAAACAGCGCTTTGATATCCGCGGCTCGCATCCGGATGCAGCCAGAGCTGGCGCGCAGGCCGATGCTGTTACGCGCATTGGTGCCATGAATGAGATACTCGCCGCCGCCCTGCTGTAAACGCAGCGCAAAGCGCCCGAGCGGGTTATTCGCCCCGGCGGGTATCACGGCAGGCAATGTGATGCCCTGCGCCTGCGAGCGGGCGCGCATGGCGGCCGTCGGCGTCCAGGTCGGATTGGGGATTTTCTGGATAATGCGCGTCGACATCACCGGCGTTTCGCGCCCGTTCAGGCCGATGCCGATGGGATAGACTTCTACGCGGTTTTCGCCGGGCGGATAGTAATAGAGCCGCAGCTCGGCCAGATTGACGACAATGCCTTCGCGCGGCGTATCCGGCAGCAGCATCTGCGTCGGAATGGTCAGCTCGCTGCCCGGCGTCGGCAGAAACGGATCGACCGTATTGTTGGCCTCAAGCAGCAACAGCACGCCGGTCTGGAACGTTTCGGCGACTTTCTCCAGGTTTTTACTGACAGCGGGCACGATATAGGTCTGGTTCTGACCAATCAGGCGGCTGCCGGGCGGCGGCAGCGGGTAGTCGACAGCGTGGGCCTGCGTCGCGCCCATTACCAGCAGCGCGAGCATCGGGAAGGAAAAAGTGCGTTTCATAAGCACGACCTGTTTTCACCGGCGCAGCCGGAATGCTGAACATCCGCGAAGCCCGCAGGGGCCGCGCGTGACAGGAGAAAGCCGTGCTTTAAGATTAGCTCAGGTCGGCGGCTTTCGCGCGAATAGCGCGGATCATCGCCTCTAAGCCCTGCGAGCGGGACGGAGTGAGGTGCTGCGCCAGCGACATCTCTTCAAACCACGGGCGCACGTCGAAATTCATGATGTCCTGCGCGGTCATCTGCTGATAGAGCGCGAACACCACGGCGATAAGCCCTTTAACGATAGCCGCGTCGCTGTCGCCGCGCATTTCAATCACGCCGTCGTCACGCGGTGTCATTACTATCCAGACCTGGCTCTGACAGCCCTGAATGCGGTATTGCGGCGCGCGCTCCGCGTCATCAAGCGGGGCCAGCCGCTGGCCGAGCTCGATGATATAGAGATATTTTTCTTCCCAGTTAGCGCAGCGGTTAAAGTTACGCAGCAGTTTCTCTTTTTCCGGCAAACCAGCCATTCTTGCTCCTTTCAGCCTAACAGACGATGAATGCGGATAAGCCCGGCCACCAGCCGGTCCACTTCATCTTCGGTATTGTACATCGCGAGCGACGCGCGGCACATCGCAGGCACGCCGTAGAACTCCATCAGCGGCATCGCGCAGTGATGGCCGGTGCGCACCGCAATACCGTAGTTATCCAGAAAACTGCCCACGTCGTAGGCGTGATGTTTGCCGAGGTTAAAGGCAATGACGCCCAGGCGCTCCGCCGGGCCGTAAATCTGTAAATCCGGCACCGCCTGTAGCTCGCGCAGCGCATAGGCCATCAGCGTGCGTTCGTAGTCGTGAATGGCCTCAAGGCCGATGGCATCGACATAATCCATCGCCGCGCCAAGCGCGATAATGCCGCCGGTGTTAGGCGTCCCGGCTTCAAAGCGCCACGGCGCCGCCGCCCAGGTGGTGCCCTGCGTCAGGCTGACGGTCGCAATCATCGCGCCGCCCCCTTCCCACGGCGGCATCGCCTGAAGGATATCTTCTTTGGCATACAGAATGCCGATGCCGGTCGGCCCATAAAGCTTGTGGCCGGAGAAGAGATAGAAATCGCAGTCGAGCGCCTGGACGTCAACCTTGTGGTGCATCACCGCCTGCGCGCCATCCACCAGCACTTTCACGCCCGCCTGGTGCGCGGTGGCGATGAGCTCAGCGACCGGGTTTTCCGTGCCGAGGACGTTGGAGACGTGCGTCACCGCCAGCAGGCGGGTGCGCTCGTCGATGAGCGACGGCAGTTTGTCGATCTGTAAGGTGCCGTCCTGATTAATCGGCAGCACGCGCAGCTGCGCGCCCGTGCGCTCGCAGAGCATCTGCCAGGGCACGATATTCGCGTGATGCTCCATCGCGGTGACGATCAGGTTATCGCCCGCGCGCAGCTGGCTGTTGCCCCAGCTGTTCGCCACAAGGTTAATGCCCTCGGTGGTGCCGCGCACAAAGACAATCTCTTCCGGAAGACGCGCGTTAATAAACTGCGCCGCGCGGGTACGCACGGCTTCCATCCGCTGGGTGGCTTCTGCGCTCAGCGTGTGAATACCACGATGCACCGCCGCGTAGCCGTGGCGGTAGAACTCCGCCTCGGCCTCAATCACCGCCGTCGGCTTCTGGGCGCTGGCGGCGCTGTCGAGATAGGCCAGCGGCTGGCCGTTAACTTCACGCGACAACACCGGAAAATCGCTGCGCACCTTCTGTAGAGAAAAACTCATGCCTCTCCCCCTGCGAAGCGCTGGCCGATACGCGCCAGCACCTGCTGTTTAAGCGCCTCGTCGTGGATGCTTTCGGTCAGCTCCGCGGCGAACGCGTAGATAATCATCTGCTGCGCCGCCTGTTCATTTATGCCGCGCGAGCGCAGATAGAACATCTGCTCGTCGTCGATACGGCCTACGGTGGCCCCGTGGCTGCATTTCACGTCATCGGCGTAGATTTCCAGCTGCGGTTTGGTATCCACTTCGGCAAGGTGGCCCAGCAGCAGGTTATTGTTGGTCATCTGGCCGTCGGTTTTGATGGCGTGCTGCGCGACTTTAATCAGCCCGTTAAACACCGCGCGGCCCTTGTCGCGCACGATGGTTTTATGCAGCTGGCGGCTGTTGCAGTAGCCTTTGTTGTGCTCAAGCCAGGTGCGGGTATCGCACACTTCGTTATTCACCGGCAGCGCGAGGCTGTTGACCCGCAGCGTGATGTTTTCGCCGTTAAGCTGCGTGCTGGTGTTGTGGCGCAGCACGCCCGCGCCGAGCAGATAACTGCTGCTGGCGGCGTGCGCATCCTGCGCGGCAATCAGGTCATTATGCGCGAAGTGCCAGCTTGCCGGGTTTTCAAACGCCAGCTTGTAGTGATTAAGCGTTGCGTTGGCGCCCACCTGCAGGGTCAGGCGCGCGCCGGTGAAGTGCGGCTGTTCGTCACGGCTCACGTAGTGCTCGATAACCGTCGCCTGCGCGCCTTCGGCGAGCTCCAGATGATGCCGGTAGTGAACCGTGTTGATTTCATCGCCCGCGCGGCCCGCGCTGATATGCATCAGCAGCAGCGCTTTTGACGGCTGCTGGTTACGCGCCACGCGAATGTGCGTCACGCTCTGCGCGAGGCTCTCGGTGAGGTGTAAAAACGCCTCCGGCTGCACCGGCGCGGGCAGCCCGCGGCGGCTGTCGCTCACGGTGATGTCAAAGCCGCTGTTGTCCGTCGCGTCACTCAGTTCGGGCGCGAAGCGGCCATCGACAAACACCAGGCGCAGCGCGTCCACGGGCAGCGCCAGCGCGTCAAACGCGGCGCGCTCCAGCGGCTGCGGCGCAGGCGTCACGAAGTCGTGCTTCAGCAGGCCGTCGAGCGGCGTGTATTTCCAGTTTTCATGCTTGCGGGTGGGCAGGCCGAGACGCAGGAGCTGTTGCAGATGCTCGCGCGCCTCCTCGGAGCGCTCCCCGCCCTGCGCTTCAAACAGGCGATGCCACTGTTGCAGCGCGTTACTGCTGTTCGGTAAGCCAGCCATAG
>Ga0157365_10000688_pt1 | contig 14376 bp, 11 predicted proteins | sample AttsexASBM3_FD_111478 | JGI IMG/M metagenome (GOLD analysis project Ga0157365, IMG submission 111478) | Fungus gardens microbial communities from leaf cutter ant in Ribeirão Preto, State of São Paulo, Brazil - Atta sexdens ASBM3 | ecosystem: Host-associated > Fungi > Mycelium > Unclassified ... | reverse complement strand
CCGGTCAGGGCGATATCCTGCAGAACAGCCCTGCCACTGCGGGAAAAAGTCAGCCGCTCGATTGTGAGTCTCACCTGTCAGAGCCGCCCTTCGCGACGCAATTGCCTGAGCACGAGAATAAAGCCCAAGGCCCCGAAAAGCTCGGTCATCATGCCAAGGGGAATTTCCGACGGGGACAGGCTACGCGCCGCAGTATCGGCAAGAACGAGGCAGCTGGCGCCCAGCATCCCGGCAAAAGGCAGCATCAGACGATGATTCGGCCCGATAAGGAGGCGCGCGATATGGGGCATGATCAACCCGATCCAGCCTATGATTCCAGCGAGCGAGACGGTCAGGGCGCTCAATGTCGTGGCCAGGACCAGGACAGCCGCGCGCAGCATCCCGACAGGCAGACCCAGACTATGCGCCTCGTCATCGCTCAGGGCGAGCGTATCGAGCACACGACCGCCGCCCCATAATCCCGCCATAGCGAGCAGCATCAGGGGAGACAGCAGAGCAAGCGTGCTCCATTGCGTCTGGGCCAGACTGCCGAGAAGCCAGTAGATAATTGCCGGAAGCTGATCGAACGGATCGGCCAGATATTTGAGCAGGGACAAAAGCGCTGTGAACAGGGCACTGCTGATCAGCCCCCCCAGAAGCAGAGGCAGAACCCCTTGCGTCCCGACCAGACGGGCGATCGCAAATCCCAGCGCCACGGCAAAGCACCCACCGAGCACGGGGGCGATTCCGAGAAGTAAAGAACCGGCGTGGACAAGAAGTGCCCCCGCCGCCCCGAAAGCGGCACCGCTCAGCACGCCAAGCAGATCGGGCGATACGAGCGGGTTGCGGAACACGGCCTGAAAGGCTCCGCCCGACATGGAAAGCGCCGATCCCACAAGCACAGCCGCCAGAATACGCGGCAAACGCGCCTGAAGCAGCACCGCGCGGATTTCATCGGGTCCCTGACCGAGACAGGCCTGCGTCAGCTGAGACAGGGATATCGGGTAGCGCCCGCAGATCAGGCTGGCGAGCACCACCAGACAGAGCAATACTGCACCGAGGCCGAAACACAGCGTCGTACGTTTGTTTTTCAAGCCATCAGAACCCGACTGATCCAGCTGGGCCGCGTCATGCCCATGCGACACGCAGGAAGGCGATGGAATGTCAGGATCGTGGATCACCGGTACGGGGCCGATGGAGATCGTTGATTCATCGCCTCCCGCTCCGGAAAAAGCTGTCGAGATCCGGCGACAGGATCGTCCCGGAACGGGAATCCTAAGGCAGTTTCACCCGACAGGCTATTCTTCATCGCGCGAAACGGCAGAGCGTATCGCGCCGCAGAAAACCCACGCCACGAGACCCCGAAGGTCTCGCAGGACGAGAAAAATTCAATAGATTTTCCGGGAAAGTTGCCCCCCTTGGGGGGCTTTATCTGGTCGGAGTGAGAGGATTCGAACCTCCGGCCCCTGCGTCCCGAACACAGTGCTCTACCAGGCTGAGCTACACTCCGAACCGATGGATGGGGCTATACTGCCAGTTGACCGGCTCTGCAAGGGGGGCAGACGATCAAACTCGGTCAAAGTCGGTCGGTTTGTGCGTTTTCTTCTACTCTGGCGGTCTGGCCCAGAACTTCCAGCGCCGTATCGACATCGGGCACCACCTGATAAAGGCGGCGCGCCGACGGGTCGGCAAGCCCCTGTTCGATAGCGGCTTCGAGGGCGGCAATGACATGCACGGCCCAGTTGGCCACATTGACGATCAGGATCGGTTTGTCATGCAGGGAGAGCTGGCGCCATGTCATGATCTCCATCAGCTCGTCGAACGTCCCGAGGCCGCCCGGCAGAACCAGAAAAGCGTCGGCCTGGGCAAACATCAGACGCTTGCGCTCATGCATCGAATCCGTGACGATCAGATCGGTCACCTGCTCGTTCATCACCTCGCGATCGTGCAGGAAGGTCGGAATGATGCCGGTTACCTCGCCCCCCGCCTCAAGCGCGGCCGAGGCGACCACGCCCATAAGTCCTACCGCGCCGCCGCCATAGACGAGATGAATATCGCGCTCTGCCAGACCTTTGCCCATGGCGCGGGCAGCCTCACCGAAAGCGGGTACGTTACCGTGGCGCGAGCCGCAGAATACCGCGGCGGCAGCGATTGTCATTTCAGTACTGTCCTTCGATCTGTTTCAGACTTCGGCTGTGTTCAGGTTCTGGCTGCGTGCTTCAACCTGAACACCTGGAGGATACCGAGGAATGTAACGCAAGCCGTGAAGATGAACAGGGCCATATACCCTGCCGAATGAATGACGAGACCGAGAAGCGGGCCCGAAATACCGATGGCAAGGTCGAGAAAAACCGAGAAGGCGCCCAGTGCCGCACCGCGGTTTTCGGCCCCTGCCCTGTCGACGGCCAACACGCCGAGAGCCGGGAAAACCAGCGAGAAGCCCGCCCCCGTCACGGCGGCGCCGAGCGTTGCAGCCTCGGCAGAAGGCAGGAAGGCGAGAATCAAAAGACCCAGCGTTTCGACCGCCAGAGAGATCAGGGTAACGTTTACCCCGCCGATACGCCCGATCTGACGCGCAAAAACGAAACGTACGATAACGAACACGATGCCGAACACGGCAAGGGCCTGCGCTGCATCCGGCCAGTGCTTGGACGCGAAATAGAGCGCGAGACACGAAGATATGGCGCCGAACCCGACCGACCCCGCAGCGAGCGCACAGCCATAGGGCAGGATAAGGCGGAACACCTTGGCAAAAGGCATGGCGGGCGCGTCATATTTGACCGGTTCGACGGCAGGATAACGCGCAGCCAGAAACGTTCCGAGGGCGGGCAGGATCGTCGAGACGATACCGAGCGTGACAAGACCGCCCCACCCGCCGCCGAGATGGGAAAGCTGCTCGCCTATCGTGGCCCCCAAGGCGATACCGCCATAGGACGTGATACCGTTCCACGAAATGACCTGCGCGGTATTGGCCGCACCTGCGCGCCTGATGTTCCAGACGATCGCCGATGTCGATGTCCAGCTTTCGGCCCAGCCCAGCGCCAGGCGGCTGACGAAAAGACAGACCAGCGCGAGCGGAATGAATGCGGCACTGATCCCGGATGCCAGCAGCATCAGACCAGAGAAAATACCGAGTGCGAGGCCACGCACCGCGACAGGTTTCGGGCCTCGTGTATCGATGCGTTCCCCCGCCGAGGCGCGTGAGGCGAAGGTCGCGAAATACTGCAGCGACACCGCAAAGCCAGCGATGATCGTGTTGCAGTGCAGGACCTTGTGCACGAAGATCGGGATCACCGCCATCGGCAGGCCGATGACGATATAGATGATGAGATTGAGCGATACGACTGGCAGGATAAGTCCAAGAGGCGATCTCTTCGCCTTCGCCTGCCCGGCAGTCATCACGTCATCCCCAATCTATCATGCAGTACCCAGAGGGTCAGATTTGCCAGCCCGCACCCGTGCTGTCACCCCGCCAGAACAGGTTTTTGGCCTGTTTTTCGCGTTTATGCTGCGCCAAGCGCACAGATGAGAACGGAAACGGCGGCACCGAGCCATAACGATGAGGTGGAAAAAACTGAATTCATGGCGGCAGATCCTTCCACTGGAGAGCGATGGACTCCCTGAACGCCGCAGCATACGGAAAGTCAGCAGGCTGACTCACCAAAAAGTGTCAATTGTGCGGTTTTTTCTTCTTCATCGTTCACAAGCCCCGTAAGTGTGACACCCATGAGCCGGACGGCCCGCTCGAACGGGAACAGGCTGTCGAGCAGATTGCCTGCCTGCGACCGCATGGCGTCCATGGTTGCGAACGGGGCCGATCCGGAGCGCGTACGGGTTACGATCTGGAAATCGGCATATTTCAGCTTGAGCACGACGGTCCGCCCCGTCAGGGTCTGGGCCGCACATTGCCGCCAGAGTTTTTCGCACAGCGTATGCAAAATCGCGCGTGCATCTGTCAGGTCGGTCAGATCGGTCTCGAACGTGGTTTCTGTTCCGATCGATTTGCGTACACGGTCCGCCACCACGGGACGTTCGTCGATTCCGCGCGCGATCGAGGCGTAAAACCCTGCGGCCTTGCCGAAATGACGCGCCAGGACCTCGATAGGGATCGTGCGCAGATCGGCCCCCGTGAATATGCCAAGCCGGTTCATTCTGGCACGTGTGGCCGGACCGATCCCGTGGAACTGCTCCACGCGCAGAGATGCCGCAAAATCAGGGCCCATGGCCGGCGTGATCACGAATTGCCCGTTGGGCTTGCGATGATCGGAAGCGAGTTTGGCCAGAAAGCGATTATAGGAAATGCCAGCAGAGGCCGTCAGTCCGGTTTCTTCTGCAATCGATGCCCGGATCATCTGCGCGATCTGTGTGGCCGACCCGTGAGTGCGGTAGCTCTGTGTGACGTCGAGATAAGCTTCGTCGAGAGAGAGAGGCTGGATCAGACTCGTATAACGGGCAAAAATCTCATGGATCTGGCGCGACACGGCACGATAGACATCGAAACGCGGCGGTACGAACACCAGATCAGGACATTGCCGCAGGGCAGTACGCGATGGCATGGCCGAACGCACACCGAAACGCCTCGCTTCGTAACTTGCGGCAGCGACGACACCGCGCCCTTCACCACGCCCAACGGCAACAGGCCGTCCACGCAGTTCGGGCGCATCGCGCTGCTCGACCGATGCATAGAAGGCATCCATATCGATATGGATGATGCGACGCGCCGAAGAATGTCCTGTCGGTTCAGACATGGCCTCTTTTGCCACCAGAAAACAGAACAAAACAAGATCACGCGTCATGGTCCGACCGGGATTTAAAGGCTATCCCGGCCGCTCCTGCCTTCAGGATGCGAGACCGCTCTCCTTCGCCCATGACGGCGGGCAGGCCTCACGCACAAGCGCCTCGATCAGATCGACAGCCATGGGCGTATCGTTCAGACACGGAACAAGCGTTAGTTCCTCGCCACCTGCCTCTATGAACTCATCACGCAGTTCATGGCCGATCTCATCGAGGGTCTCGATGCAATCGCTGATAAAGCCGGGCATGATGACGGCAATGCGCGTAATACCCTGCTCAGGAAGGGCCTTAACGAAGGGCGCCGTATAGGGCTGTATCCATTCCATGGGCCCGAAGCGGGACTGGTAGGTAATGGGCATCTGCGCATCGTTCAGTTCGAGCGCCTTGCGCAGGGCCACGATCGTGCGTTCGCAATCGTCGGGATAGTAATCCCCCTTGTCGACGCAGATTTTCGGCAGACCATGAAAGGACGCGACAATGCGCTGCGGCTTCCAGCTCAGACTCGCCAGATGATCGCGCACGCTTTTTTCCAGACCGGCAATATAGGCCGGATGATCAGGAAAAGCGGGGACGGTCATGACAGCAGGCTGGCGGCGCAGTTTCATGAGCGTACGAAACAGCTGATCGTTCGCTGTTGCTGTGGTCGTTGCACTGTACTGGGGGTAAAGCGAAAGATAGATGATGCGATCGCATCCCTGATCCATCAGCTCTTCGACAGCCTGCCTTATCGACGGCTTGCCGTAACGCATGCCCCATGCAACAGGCACGGACGACCCGAGACGGGCTGCCAGCTTCTCGGCCTGCGCCCGCGTGTAGACACGCAAGGGGCTCGCATCTTCCACGCGATCCCAGATCCTTGCATAGGCTTCGCCACTTTTCGACGGGCGGGTCGTGAGCACGACACCTTGCAGAATGGGCTGCCAGATTGCGGGCGGAGCCTCGATGACGCGACGATCCGACAGGAACTCGCCCAGATAGCGTCGCACCGAGAAATAATCCGTCCCGTCCGGCGTGCCGAGATTGGCGATCAGAACGCCGGTCTTGCCGCCGGGAGGCACGGAAGTTGCTGGGGTCTTGTCGATGAACGCCATGTCTCTCTATCGATCTTCTGGTTCTGGAGAGACTGAAAACCGCTCAGCGTGCGGTGGGTTTCCGTTTGACGCGCACGGGCACCGGCTTGGGCGTGGGTGCCATACGGAGCACGCCGAGCGCACCCAGAGCAAACAGACCGGCAATAAGGGTGTCGATAACAGGCATCGTCAACTCCGTTCAGGCCCTTGCAGTACGATCCTGCATCCGCCCTTGACGGAAGTTTGGCACTACGCGACGCCCACGCAATGCCAAATCCTCAATAATGACATTAATGTAATGCCGGAATAGTCAAATCAGGCCTTTGACTTGATCAGATCGAGCGCAATCAGCGCCTCGGCGATCTGTACGGCGTTGAGCGCTGCACCCTTGCGCAGATTATCGGACACGCACCAGAGCGCCAGGCCGTTCTCAACCGACTCGTCGATACGCAGACGCGAGACATAGGTCGCATCCTCGCCCACGCATTCGATAGGCGTGACATAGCCGCCATCATCGCGCTCGTCGCGCAGGATCACGCCATCGGCCTCGCGCAGTGCCTCGCGGGCACGCGCCAGATCGACAGGCTCTTCGCATTCGATATTGATGGCTTCGGAATGACCGATAAAGACGGGCACACGCACGCAGGTCGCTGCGACCTTGATATCGGGATCGAGAATCTTGCGCGTCTCGACCGCCATCTTCCATTCTTCCTTGGTCGACCCGTCAGGCAGGAAGCTGTCGATATGGGGGATCACGTTGAACGCAATCTGCTTGGTGAACTGGGCAATGGTCGGCGGATCGCCCACAAAGCTGCCCTTGCACTGGGCAAACAGCTCATCCATGCCATCCTTGCCCGCGCCGGAAACCGCCTGATAGGTGGAAACGACGATGCGCTTGATGGTGAACAGATCGTGCAGCGGCTTGAGCGCCACCACCATCTGTGCCGTCGAGCAGTTGGGGTTGGCGATGATGTTGCGCTTCATTTTCTTGAGCGCATTGGCGTTCACCTCCGGCACGACCAGAGGCACATCCGGCTCCATGCGGAAATGCGAGGTATTGTCGATCACGATACACCCGGCCGCCGCAGCGCGTGGGGCATGAACGGCAGAAACCGAAGCGCCCGGCGAGAACAGGGCAATATCCCAACCCGTGAAATCGAACGTTTCGAGGTTCTGGATTTTAAGGACCTTCTTGTCACCGAAGGACACGTCCTGCCCGGTCGAGCGGGCAGAAGCCAGCGCCGCCACTTCGGATACAGGAAAATCTCGCTCGGCAAGAATGCGCAGGAGTTCACGACCCACAGCACCAGTCGCGCCCACGACCGCAACGCGGTATCCCATTATCACATTACCCCAGTCAGAGTTTGCCAGTCAGAATTTGAGCCGTCAGAATTCGATCGTTACCGTGCCGGCCCGTTACCCGCCTCAGCGGGCAAAGGACAGACGCTTGAACAGCGCCGATAGCCGGTGACGGCGCAGTTCATAGCGCGCCTTATTATTCGTGGCCATGTAATTCAGCTGGATAGTATAGCGCGGACCGACATACTGACGATGTCCGTGCCAGGTTTTTGGACCGTTGGGGAAAATCACAAGCGTACCGTGTGCAGGTTTCACCTCGACATCGTAATCTTCCAGATTGTCGGGGCCGTTGAGCAGACGCAGGCAGCCTTCCTGAGCCGACCATGCCGCGCTCTCGGGGTTCAGATAAAGCAGGATCGTCACCAGCTTGGCTTCTGAGTCGCAATGAATGCGACCGTCCTTTTCGCGTGTGCGGCCGCGCAGGGTCAGCATGCTCGGCGCGTCCTCGACATTCAGGCCGAATTTCTGCGCCACGATTTTCTTGAGTTTCGGCCCCTGCAGTTCTTTCGTCAGAGCCCTGACGGTCGGATGCAGCCTGAGGCCCTCTGGCGGGAACGACCCGCCGGACTTCATCTCCGGCATCAGATTGATGAGTGTCTGGAGGTCCTCTTCGCGCACGAAGTTCGGAACGACCACATGTCTGAACGGTGCCTCGCTGATCGGGGTCCGTTCAAGGGCTTCATATTGAAGAGCGATCTGTGACATGGAAGGTGAGCCTATTCCTGCTCCACAGCCTGCACAAGAGGGATGCTAACCCTTCATGCGATGATGCAGATGACGGACGGCACTGTTGCGCACGAACTGCGTATATCCGGCGCCGATGCGATCCGTATCGGAGAAGCAGGAACGCAGGGAAACCGGGCCGGAAACCGGCTTTTCACCCGGGGTATAGGCCGTATGAACCAGATGGGGCGCATGCGTGCAACGCAGCGGAGCACGACTGTCGAAATCCAGATGACGGCCCTGTTGCTCAACCGGTCGTTCCGGAGTCGCAAGCGCGCAGGACACGCCCTGGCACAGTAGCGAAATCGTGAATACCGCGAGTGCGGGCATGCGACGCATGACAGACCCCTCCAAACTGCAATATCGGAACGCCCCTGTATGGGTTAGATCACCCGATGTTCTGGTACGGAGTCTAAGACGGAGAGCGGGATTGAAAGTTTCGACTCTTTCTGACCCCGTCTGCAGAACGTGCGATTGTGAACTGAAATCGTTCGGAAAAGTTTTATGCTTGTTGCTGATAGGCAAGAGTTCCATGGTGACCACCGCCATGAGAGTGCCATTTTGAAGTGTTATCCAGTTCCGGACGTGTCAGCCGGGGAGGGCTGCAAGCATGGGTGAGATCGGTTCGTTACCTACGGCGCTTAACGGCGCCAATACCGTCTATCTGGCGGATCTGCATGCCAAATGGGCTGTCGATCCACGCAGCGTGGACCCCTCCTTTGCGGATCTGTTCAAGGCGCTCGACGCCGAACAGGCTGCGGCCCGTCAGGCCGCAGGGCTGAATGCTGCCGACAGGGCCGCCTGGGGCGAACAGGCCTCCCTGCTCGACGCCCGCTCACAAACCCTTCCTCCCTCGCGTTCGGGTGGCGAGTTCTCCGCCACCGATCTGCTGTCCAGCGTCGATGACAGCGTGCGTGCCATCCAGCTGGTGCGCGCCTATCGCGTACGCGGTCATCTCGAGGCGCGCCTCGATCCGCTCGGGCTGCAGGTTCCGAAATCCTATACTGAGCTTGATCCGGCCACCTACGGTTTCGGCCCCAATGACCGTGACCGCCCGATCTATCTGGGCCAGATGGTCAGCTCGCTTCTGCCCGAACGCGCCAGTGCGACCATCAACGAACTTCTTGCAGCACTGCGCCAGACCTATTGCGGTCCGATCGGCGTGGAATACATGCATATCCAGGATGCCGCCCAGCGCCTTTGGCTCCAGCACCGCCTCGAAGGCGACGACTGGCGTCATATGTTCTCCGCTGACGAGAAAAAGACCATTCTCAACCAGCTGACCGAAGCCGAAGGGTTCGAGGGGTTCTGTCAGAAGCGCTTCACCGGCACCAAGCGCTTCGGACTGGAGGGCAGTGAAGTCACCATTCCGGTGCTTCATGCCATTATCGAACAATCCGTGCAGCACGGCACACGCAGCGTTTCGGTCGGCATGGCGCATCGCGGTCGTCTGAACGTGATGGCCAATGTCGTGCAGAAGCCCTTTGCCGCCATTTTCTCCGAATTTGCCGGCGCATCGTTCAAGCCGACCGACGTACAGGGGTCGGGAGATGTGAAATACCATCTTGGCACGGCTGCCACGCTTCATGTGTCGAACGAGAAGGTGCGTGTGACCCTTCTGCCCAACCCATCGCATCTCGAAGCGGTCGATCCGGTTGTGGTGGGGCGTGTGCGCGCCATCCAGGATTCAGAGGGCTGTGTCGGTCTTGAAAACCGCTATCGCCATCTCGGCCTGCTGATTCATGGCGATGCCGCTTTTGCCGGTCAGGGTATCGTTTACGAAACCATGGCCATGTCACAGCTCATCGGCTATCGCACCGGCGGTACGGTTCATGTGGTGACGAACAACCAGATCGGTTTCACCACCATTTCGGCCCATGCGCATTCGGGCTTTTACTGCACCGACATCGCCAAGGCCGTTCATGCGCCGATCCTGCATGTGAATGGCGACGAGCCGGAAGCTGCGGCCTATTGCGCCCGTCTTGCTGCCGATTACCGGCGCGAATTCGCCGCCGATGTGGTGATCGATCTCGTCTGCTATCGCCGCCACGGTCATAACGAGGCCGACGAACCGGCCTTCACGCAGCCCACCATGTACAAGGCGATTGCTGCCCGCCCCACGACGCGCGCCCTGTATGCCAAGCGTCTGGCACGTGAGAAGATCATCGATGCCGAGACCGCCGACGATCGGTTCCAGTTCTTCCAGGACCATCTGCAGGAACAATTCGAGGCTGCCAAATCCTACGAGCCGAGCCGCGAGGACTGGCTGGAATGCAACCAGGATCCGTCCCGTCTGTCCGACGAACCGCTGCGCGAACAGCCCGTCACCGGCATCAGCATTTCCGGGTTGCAACGCGTTGGCGCAGCACTGACGCGCATCCCTGAAGATTTCGCCCTTCATCCGCGTCTGCGCCGTGTCATTCAGGCACGCGCTCAGGCCATAGAGACGGGTGGCGGCATCGACTGGGCTCTGGGTGAGGCACTGGCTTTCGGGTCGCTGCTGCTTCAGCATCATCCCGTGCGCCTCTCGGGTGAAGACTGCCAGCGTGGCACATTCAGCCAGCGGCATGCCGTGCTGATCGACCAGATCAACCAGAGCGATTATGTGCCGCTCAACAACATCGCCGACGGTCAGGCGAAAATCGAAGTCTATAACTCCCTGCTTTCCGAATTCGGCGTGCTGGGCTTCGAATACGGCTACACGCTGGCCGCTCCCAATTCCCTCGTTCTGTGGGAAGCCCAGTTCGGCGATTTCGCCAATGGGGCACAGGTCATTATCGACCAGTTCATCGCCTCGGGTGAAACCAAATGGCTGCGCACATCGGGTCTGGTGATGCTTCTTCCGCATGGCTATGAAGGCCAGGGTCCGGAGCATTCATCGGCCCGTCTCGAACGCTATCTGCAGCTTTGCGCGGAAAACAATCTGCGTGTGTGCAATATCACGACCCCGGCAAACTACTTCCACGCCCTGCGTCGCCAGATTGCACGCGAGTGCCGCAAGCCCCTGATCATCATGACGCCGAAATCGCTGCTGCGTCATAAAGAGGCTGTATCCGATCTGACCGATTTCGGACCGGAGACGCGTTTCCGTACCGTGCTGCCGGAAACCGATGCGCTGTTGCCCGATCAGGATATCAAGCGCGTGGTGCTCTGCTCGGGCAAGGTCTATTATGACCTGCGTGCGGCGCGACGCGAAAGCGGAAGACAGGATGTGGCCATCATCCGTCTGGAGCAGCTCTATCCCTTCCCGCGCGATGTGCTTTCGCAACAGCTGGCACGTTACCCCAATGCGCAGATCGTCTGGTGTCAGGAAGAATCCCAGAACGGCGGTGCCTGGGCCTTTGTCGATCGTCGTATCGAGAACTCGGCCGAGCGCTGCAATCACGCTCACCCGCGCCCGATCTATGTCGGCCGCAAAGCCTCAGCCTCGCCCGCGACTGGTCTGGCCAGCGAACATCAGGCCGAGCAGGCCGCTCTGGTGCAGGAAGCACTGGGCTGACGCCTCATCCGCCCCGGATTTCGGTCCGGGGCGGATGAGGCCTGATATTTTCAGAAAACAGAAACCGTCATGGGGCCCGCCCCTCACCTGTCACAGAATCATACCCTGCGACAGGTGCCCTGCGTCACGTCTGGACACGCAGGCTAAGACTTTCCTTAGAGATGCAGCGCCTTGTCGAAAGCTGCCATCGCAGCTTCCTTCACCGCTTCCGAGAGCGTCGGGTGGGCATGGCAAGCCAGAGACACGTCTTCGGCGCTTGCCTTGAATGTCATTGCCAGAGTGGCTTCCGCTATCAGTTCGCCCGCACAGGCACCCAGAATATGCACACCCAGAATACGGTCCGTCTTGGCATCGGTCAGCACCTTGACCCCGCCATCGGTCGCCGCAATTGCGCGCGCGCGCGCGCTGGCCATGAAAGGAAAGCTGCCGGTCTTGTAGGCCACACCGTCCTGCTTCAGCTGCTCTTCGGTCCTGCCTACCATGGCAAATTCCGGTTGGGTGTAGATCACTGAAGGAATGGCGTCATAAGGCACATGACCCACATGACCGGCCAGCTGTTCCGCCAGAGCAATGCCCTCTTCCTCGGCCTTGTGCGCCAGCATGGGGCCGGCAATCACGTCACCGATCGCATAGATGCTCGGGCAGGAAGTGCGGAAGTGACTGTCGACCTGCACACGCCCGGCCTCATCCGTCTCGATCCCCACACTCCCCAGACCGAGCCCTTCGGTATAGGGTTTGCGTCCGATCGCCACGAGCACGACATCGGCCTGAAGCTGCTCGGTTTCTTCCTTCCCGACCTTCTGAACGGTGAGCGATTGCTCATCGCCCTGCGCCTCGACCTTGGTCACGCGTGTCGAGAGGCGGAATTTCAGCCCCAGCTTTTCCAGTGAACGCTGGAACTGACGCCCCAGCCCACGGTCGAAACCCGGTGCGATATGATCGCCATACTCGATGATCGTGACCTCGCTGCCAAGACGCTTCCACACACTGCCGAGTTCGAGGCCGATCACGCCCGCGCCGATCACTGCAAGGCGTTTGGGCACCGCTTCGAGAGACAATGCGCCTGTGGACGAAACCACGCGCTTCTCGTCGAAAGTCACGCCCGGCAACGCTGTCGGCGCACTGCCTGTCGCAACAACGATGGACTTTGCCGTAACCGTATCGCCACCGATCGTCAGGCTATGCGGGCCGGTCAGGCTGGCCTCGCCCACGCGGAACGTGACGTTGTTCTTGCGAAAGAGATAGCCGATACCCTTCACCGTATCGCCAACGACACGCTCCTTGCGCGCCATCATCTGGGGCAGGTTGAGCCTGGGCGTGACATTGTCGATGCCAAGCGCTGCAAATTCGGTCTCTGCCTCATGCAGACGCTCGGAGCTGTGCAGCAAGGCCTTCGATGGAATGCACCCGACATTGAGGCATGTGCCGCCCGGCGTCTCTCTCTTGTCGATACACAAGACCTTCAGGCCGCGCTGGGCGGCCTTGATCGCACAGACATAACCGCCCGGCCCTGCGCCGATCACGGCCAGATCGAAATCATGGGTTTCGGACATGGCAGTTTCTTTCTCTTCAGACATCGATGTGTTCTTGCGACGGTTTTCGGTCCGGGGCTGTTCTTTCAGAAGCCCGGGCGCCCTGAAGGCGCCTCAGACATCGAGCAGCAGGCGTCGCGGATCTTCCACATACTGCTTGACGCGCACCAGGAAGCTGACGGCCTCACGCCCGTCGACCATGCGGTGATCGTAGGACAGCGCAACATACATCATGGGACGGATCACAACCTGACCATCGACGGCAACCGGTCGGTCCTGGATGGCATGCATCCCCAGAATACCCGATTGAGGCGGGTTGAGGATGGGCGTGGAAAGAAGTGAGCCGAACACGCCACCATTGGTGATCGAGAACGTGCCGCGCGACAGCTCATCGAGCTTCAGCGTACCGGCGCGTGCGCGCTTGCCGTAATCGTTGATGTTGCGCTCGAGATCGGCAAAGCTCATCTGGTCGGCGTCATGCAGAACAGGCACGACGAGTCCGCGTTCACTCCCGACCGCGATGCCGAGATTGACGAAACGGCGATAAACGATCTCGTCGCCGTCGATCGTGGCATTGATGGCAGGAAATTCCTGAAGCGCCTTGATGCAGGCACGTGCGAAAATGGACATGAAGCCCAGTTTCACGCCGTGCTTCTTCTCGAAAATCTCGCGATATTCGGCACGCAGTGCCTTGGCCGCGCTCATATCCACTTCATTGAAGGTGGTGAGAATGGCCGCTGTGTTCTGCGCGTCTTTCAGGCGTCTCGCGATCGTCTGGCGCAGCCTTGTCATGGGCACGCGCTGCTCGCGACTATCCTGCTCCGTCTGACCCTGAAGAGCCGCAAGTGCGCTCGCAACAGCAGGCGACGCTGCCGGCGCGGCAGGTGCCGATGGAGCAGACACCGGTGAAGCTGACTTTGCTTCAGCAGGATTCTGCGATGGCTGACGGGGGCGAGCCATCTCGGCGATCACGTCCCCCTTGGTGATACGACCATCGAGCCCTGTCGCCCGACCGATCGTCTCGGGCGCAATATGCTCCTCGGCCATGAGGCGCGCAGCGGCGGGCATGGCTTCGCGCTGTGACGTATCGGTTCCCTTCGCAGGAGCCGGAGACGGCGTAGCAGAGGCTGAAGACGATGCCGCCGCGGCGGGCTGAGCCTTGTCCGATGGTTTATCTGGCGCAGCGGTAGGCGTTCCGGACGGATCGAGCGTGCCGAGCACGCTGCCGACGGCCACTTCAGCCCCTTCGGCCATGAGATCGTGACCCAGCACGCCGGCCTGAGGCGCAGGCACCTCGACGCTGATCTTGTCCGTTTCCAGTTCGACGACGGGCTCATCGGCGGCAACTGCCTGTCCGGGTTGCTTGAGCCAGCGGGTAATTGTTGCCGAGGTGACGCTTTCACCAAGAACCGGCACCCTG
>Ga0157365_10000687_pt1 | contig 14385 bp, 14 predicted proteins | sample AttsexASBM3_FD_111478 | JGI IMG/M metagenome (GOLD analysis project Ga0157365, IMG submission 111478) | Fungus gardens microbial communities from leaf cutter ant in Ribeirão Preto, State of São Paulo, Brazil - Atta sexdens ASBM3 | ecosystem: Host-associated > Fungi > Mycelium > Unclassified ... | reverse complement strand
TCAGGGCTCACAATCCCCGCTGGTCTTTCACCCCGTTATCAGGCGACGGTGCGGCTCTTCACGGAGGACGCTTCAACCCGATTGGCACACCTGCCCTTTACACATCACTTCGGATGGAGACGGCCTGGCTCGAAGCCCAGCAGGGTTTTCCATTCAAGCCGCAACCTTTGACCATCTGTGCCTATGACGTCGATAGCGACCCCGTCGTCGATCTGACCGATCAATCCAGTCTTAACGATCTGGGATTCTCCGTCGCCACCTTGGCATGTCCCTGGGAAGACCTTGCTGACCAGGGCAAGGCGCCGCCTTCATGGGAACTGGCAAAGGCACTCATGGCCGACGGAGCGGCTGGCATCATCGTCCCGAGCTTTGCTCCCGGAGCAACACAAAATGACAGAAACCTCGTCTTCTGGGCATGGTCTGACAGTCTGCCCTCCCGCGTAACCGTCATTGATGATGAGAGGCGACTGCCCACAACTACAGCATCATGGCCATAAGCTAATAGAAGATGGAAGTTGCCGAATGGTTGTCGTCCTGTTCCCTCGCTTCGTGGTCGTTATTGGGGGAAGTGGAAGGGCCGGTTTCGAACACGCTGGCCGTATACCGGACATCAGGTTCTAATCAGCTTGATCTTACTTGGGCGCAAAGCTGAATGACGGCGTTTCTCACGGCCATGGTATCCAACGAAGCTTGGGCAGCCGCCCCCCGACGGGAGGGTCAGCCGAGTCCGAGGAGTGGACGAAAAGACGAACCGGTGGGCAAACGAGAGATGGTGACCGGCATTTGGGTGACGGCCCAGTCCCGATTCACCACCATTGAGATAAAGGCAGCGAAATCAAACTGGCCCGACGGCCTCGATAGAAGGTCTCTGGCGACCCGGAATGGTACAGCCCCTTTCGAGAACAGCGCCTCCAGCTTTTCCGCAATTGCTCTATCATAAGGATGGCCCGCGAGCTCAGCCAAGGTGCGTCCGGAAGAGTCGACGAGAAGATAACCTATGCCACGTGGCTGAAGATGCTCGATCGCCGCCAACCCTTTTTCCACGGTCCGTTGGCGGAACATGTTGAAGATCGGCTTCACCTCAATCACCAGAATCCTACCCTCTCGGTCCCAGGCCACAGCATCGGGATAGTAGAGTTTCTCCTGCCCTTCCGCCGTGTAAGGAAAGGCGATTGGTTGCTCTTGATACCAGAACACCTCTTCCGACCGTTCAAGCCAAGTAAAAACCCTTGCTTCCATACCCGATTCACACATTACTATTCGCCCTAACTTGTCGCTGCGCAGAGGAATTGCATCTCCTCGACTTCCTTCGACAGGGGAGCGTTTCCGTCCAATCATGTCTTTGGGGGGTGTGTTGAAATGGGCGAACTTACCATGCATGATTGCCTTCATGGCCACATCTGCCCATCGGTCGAGTTTCCAATGCCCGAGCAGTTCTGGATTCCGGCAGGCTTCCATGGCCGCTTGCTCGGCCGCATGGCGCAAGGAGGAAGTTTTACCAAGGGCGCCGGAGGCAATCATCAGCATCAGCGTGAGTTGCTGTGCCGCTACGACATTATCGTTGACGAATTTGACGATGGCACGAGCCGACACAGTCGGATTGCTCCAGTCCGCTTTCGGTGACAGCTCAGTAAGCACAATGCGAAGCCGATCTTTGCTACCCTTCCGCCGTGGAAGGACGGCGTTAATCGTTCGAAAGGCCCGGTTGCGTCGCTGTCGAATCCGCTCGCGACTCCGGCCCAACTCGCAGCCGAGTTGAGCGAGAGTCACATGCTCACCATCTCCTTTCAATCCCAGTAGCCGAAGAGCGATGATCTGATCCATGGAGTCAGACACGCAAGTTTCTACCGAGTTAGCCAGAGCCTCTCGGAAACGGTCTGATAGTGGATCATCCGATAGGTCCTCCTCGTTTGAGAGGGGCGACGTCACCACAGTTTCACGCAAAAGGACGTTGAGATGATCATAGGCCCGCGCTACCGTAGCAATAGCACGCCGCCCGGGCAGCCCCTGCTCAGCCTGCTCCTTCAGATTGAGCAGGGTTGCGACTAGTTGATCTATGCCTCCTGAAAGCCGCGTTTCCCATGGCTCCTTCTCCACATAGGTGGCAGTATAATCAGGAGCAGACGGCGTGGATCGCCCCGTTTCTATCAGTCCTAGGCGCTTGAGCCGGCTGCGGATGGCGCCAACGCCGCGTTCATGATGGTTTGCCAGGTTCTCGACTGAGACGCCGCTTCGAAAAGCAGCTTCTAACTCCTTGTCTTCCTCCGGCAACCAAGACTGCCCGTGACGTTGCTGCTTTTCCCCGATCCGTCGATCTACAATGATGCTCATATAACAATGATCATCACACGAACGGTATATGGGTAGAAATTATCTGTGTGGTGCCCGGTCATTTTTCATTTATCATCTTAGATGGGATCGTAGATCAGTGAAGTCTACATGAAAATCTTCGAATACTAACGGCCTAACGAAAGTCCGCCAGTTCCGGGGCGTACTTTGTGGGCGTAAACTCAATCACCTCGTAATCTGCAATGCCATAAATGTGGAAGGGATCCTCTGCCAAGATTGTATCCAATTCTTCGCGTGAAACCTTCCCATTGGCAAGGATCACGCCGCCTGTGCGAGGAGTCTTTGCGCCTGATGCCAAAAAGATCCCCGTAGCATAGTAGCGGTCCAAGAAGTCCCGATGCGGTCTGATATGCGCTTCGACTTCATCGACGGACGTCCGATAGCTCAGGCTGACGACGAACATGAACCCGCTTCCTCATTCTGTATGCCGCTCAGGCTGCGCTAAAAAACTGGAAGCGCCAAGCTCTCCTTCGTCGCCAACCGCACATTTTTCCACCCCGCTCTAGGTGCTGCCAAGTTGTTGCTGACGACATCACGTGACCGAAGGTCGTCGGAAATCGAAAATGTCCCCCAAGATCACTGACAGGAGAGATCACCTGTCGAAAGACGCCCAGCACTTCTGCACGCTGAGCGTGCGCCAATGCATGTTCTTTACACCCATCATCTCTGATATTTTGAGCGGAAACTTCATGAAGGAATAAGTGTATGTCTCTGAAGCTCTTTTTTGCTCCAGGCGCAAGTTCACTGGCAGCCCATATTCTCCTGCGAGAAGCGGAAATTCCGTTCACATTGGAACGTGTTGATTTGATCGCCAAACTTTGGTCAGGTGGCCATTACGACCAAATAAACCCAAAACTCTACGTTCCGGCACTTATGTTGCCGTCGGGAGACGTTCTGACCGAAGGCAATATTATACTACAATATATTTCCGACCATGCGCCATCCAAGCACTTGCTTCCGGCGAACCATGACCTCGACAGATATCGGGCCTTGGAATGGCTGAACTTTATCGGAATGGAGATTCACAAAAATTTTATTACACGCGAGCGTCACGGTGGTGTCGCCGCAAACTTTCTCGCAAAGACGCGCGATGGACAAGCGTTTACCCGTGAACTGGTCACGCCGCGTCTCTCGTACGTCGCGCGTCACCTGGAAACCCGGTCATTTCTTCTCGGTGATCATTTTTCGGCACCCGACGCATATTTTTTTGTCATGCTGACCTGGGCCGGGCGTCTTGCTTTGGACATTGGTCACTGGCCCTCTCTTACCGCGTTCTTCGAGCGTGTTGAAAGCCGTCCGGCAGTCGCTGCAACTCTACAAATCGAGGGACCTCCCCACTCCCTCACACCCGAAGGGTAGTTTACCGGTGTCCTAGCGATGCGTGCCTCTGCGAAATACGGTCTTTACATGATCTATAACCGTGCGAACCGAAGGCACGTCTTTGCGCTGACTATGAATGGAGAGCCAAAGGTCGCGACCGAGCGGCGGCCCCACTCCATCGCACCTCTGTAGATTTTCATTTCTGTCACCGACAAGGCGAGGTAACACCGCGACACCCAGTCCGTTCTCGGCCGCCGCCATCTGCGAGGCGACATCATCTGATGCGAACGCTACCCGCCGTTTTCCACGGACACCATCGATCCACGTCTGTTGCGGTATATGAGCGAACCTTTCGTGAAATGTCACGAAATCCCATTTTTCGCATGATCGTCGAAGGTATGCCGGCGAACCATATATAGCGTACGCAATCCGGGAAAGACGTGAAACAACGACGCTTCCCGCGGCCGGTCTTACAAGACCGATAACGATATCGGCCTCTCCTCTCTCGACAGAAACGATGTGACTGCTGCCGCTGAGTGCGATCTGAAGATCAGGGCGCTCCATACACAGTGTGTTCAAACTTGGTGCAATGACGTGAGTAGCAAGAAGAGGTAATGAATTTACTTTGACGACGGCTGCTTTATCGCCAGCATTAGCCTCTATATAGCGCAGGACCGAGTCACTCACGGTGCGCATAGTCTCTGACAGTCGAGCGATTTCAATTCCATGCTGCGTAAGATGACAGCTCCTGCCAGAACGCAGAATGAGAGTCATGCCCATTATTTTCTCAAGATGCGCAATCCGTCTGCTCACCGTGGCGTGGTCCACTCCGAGCGCCCGTGCCGCCGCGGCAATGCTGCCGCATCGTTGAAGCGTGCATAAATAGAAGAGTTCCTGAAAGCTCGGGAAGCGGTCGCTTTCCAGCGGAAGAGCATTCTCCATCGGCAGCCTTTCAGATTTTTCCCGGCAATAAAAAAACTATCGCCCTATTGGGAGCATCAGAAGCATATTTGCGCCTCACGATTGGGCCCATCGACATATCCGATGAGGGTATCGGAATTACTCGCTTCCCATATATACGTGTGTCCGCGTATCGTCTAGAAAGAAACGGAAACACGAGGTGATGTCATGTGGACGGACCATACCGCAGCCGCGACTTCGGTGACACCTCTTTCGATCGATGCAGCCATCCTTGAAAAGCCGCTAGGTGAGAATTCGCCGATCGCACGCTACGCGCATACTCTTGGAAGATTCCGCTCGAAATCTCGAGACATCCAGACGCCTCGTGATGAGATTCTGTTCGCAAGAACATTTCATGACGAGTTAAAGAATCTGGCCGCGGGTCTTAACCTGCCTCCCGAACACTTCCAGATCGACACATCCGGAGATCCACTGGAAGTCACGGAAGGCCGCGGACGCCATTTGATTTGTCCCACCCATTTCGAGAATGGTGCCTATTTTAGCCATCCTCACGCTGACCACCAGATCGATTATGCGCCTGAAGAATTACCAAAAATACAAATCGGCAAATACGTCCGATTTGGCAAGGGAGCAGGTGTCAACGCCGGAGCCGACGTGGTGATTGGAGACGGCGCCTGGCTCTCGCCGGGAAGCCTGTTATTGCGCCAGGATCACGATGCATACGGAAGACCCTCTGTAGGTGCCCGCACGGTCGCAATGTCCACACTGCCGCCAATCACATTGGCTGAATTCGCATGGGTAGGTCGGGACGCAATGATTGGGTGGAATTGCGACTACATAGGACGTTGTTCGATTGTTGCGACCCGGGCGTTCACCAATACGTGGATAGGTGATTATAGTATAGCTGGAGACCGTGGGCGCATACTTCAGTACCAGCCATTCAAGGCCCACTTCATGGAGGAATTTAATCCCTCGATTGAAACGCTGCTTCAAATAGACGCGTGGGATGAGATCGACGCAAACTGGCGTGCGGCCTACGCCGTGATGCGCGATGGACTCGAGCGCAAGGACCTCACCGATGGAATAGCGGCACTCGCAGGGGAGCAGGCGCGGCGTAGCAATATCCTGGTGATCAACGCCAGCCATAGTTCTTATTTTGACGTATTCAAAGATCAGACGGTTGATATCATAAGTGAATCGAGGACCTTGTGGGCCCCATTTTTACAATATGCTATTGACAAGCGTATGACAAACATCCGCTTGCGGTCGCAACCGGTTCTCTCATCACTCCCTTTTCCGACTGGCGGAAACTTCCACTATCGACGTGCGGTCGGTTATCACCTGGTCATAGTCGATCCATCCACCGATCCACATCACTCTCCATCGGTGGATGAGCTTCTTCGCGTCGTAAGACCCGGGGGGCAGTTCTTGTCAGCGCAGATTTGCTCACGGGCACTCATGAAATTAGCAAGACCGGGCGAATAGGATCGCAAGATTTCGCTCTCGTCCGTAAGCCTCACGAGCCAAGCTAGTGCAAGTCCAATCTCCATGAATGGAGGTGCGTGATGATCAGATTATCAGAAGTCTCAACAAACGGGGCGACATCAATTCGAATCCGCTCGAACCCGCAGGAAGCGACGCGTACTTTGTTATGCGCAGAGCACAGTATGTATGAGTTCGTCATCAATTCAATTGGTGAGGGAGGAGATATTACTGAGAAAATCGCGGAACGGATAGCCAGTCAGGGAGCTGCAGATATCCACTTTGACCGCGTAGGATTGGACATTCCACCGCTGCTTCCTACGGCCCACTGTTCTGCATTTGTCTGCTCATTCGGCTATACGTTTAACTACATCAATGGCGTATTGGCGCCTGAGCGCGACGCTCCAGACTGGTATTATAAAGGACATGGAGCAAGTCTGAGCTCAGCGACGACAACGCTCGTTCGCCCCTATTATGGATCCGGGATGACCATCGAGGGTGAGCATGTCGCAGTCTATCTTGTTGATCGCGCGGGACGCCCCAGGTATATCGGCTATAGCCTTGCAAACGACGCCTCTGATGCGACTCTCCGGCATGAAAAGCCGAGCTTGGCAGCGTTATCGAAACTGTATTCGACCCCGATTGCGCGAGAATTGGTCATACATCCCCTGCCGGCGTCCAGAGAGATAACTGCTAACATTATTCGCGATGGAAACGTGATTTGGGAGCGGGCCGGTCTGCTGGGAACGGATCATATGAGATTTCCTCTCGCCGATCTGGAGCGGTTGCTCTTCCAACACTCGCACCTTCTTATCCCCGGCATGGTGTTCTACGTACTTTTGGGCGCCGCTATCAGTAGTTCAAAGGATTGGATCGAGCTCACTCACGGGGACCGCATTGTCATGAAGACATCAGAGGACAGCCTCGAAGTCAGCAGTACGTTCCTTGATGAAGCCGTTATATATTCGTGCTGCGTATAGACCAAATCGGAACGGTGCTTGCGCGTTCCCTGACATCAAACGTGCCAGAACCGTTCTATTCACTCTGCTCACCTTGGTGAAAGATAGGAGACGAGCGCATGAGACCCCGAAGCGTCAGAAAAGATTCCGCACAGGATAAAATCGATTACGCACTGATCCGGCAGCTTGCCGCGATCGCGCGGGAGACGGATCTCTCCGAAGTTGAGATCTCGAACCGAGCCACTCGTATAAAGGTTGGGCGGACACCGGGAAGCGGGCCTTCCCCAATTATCCTGCCCGGGGCCGTCAGTGATGATAGCAAGGCCTCGCCGCCTGATGTGCCAGACAACGACGAGGGCGAGCACGTTCTTTCGTTCATGGTCGGAATTGTTCATCTTACCAACAAAAATATGAATCTGCCTTACGCGATTGAAGGGCAACAAATCTCAAAAGATCAGACTATCGCCGTCGTTGACGTGATTGGAACGATCCATCCAATAAAATCCCCCAGAAACGCAATATTCCATGAATATCTCATAGCTGAAGGTGACGCTGTAGATTACGGTGCTCCTGTGGCAGTTGTAAAATGATCTCGTCGATCCTGATCGCAAATCGCGGCGAAATCGCCGTGAGAATCATTAGAACCTGCCGTGAGATGAAAATCCGAACGATCGCCATTCATTCGACCGCCGATGCGGACGCGATGCACGTGCGCCTCGCAGATATGGCGCTTTGCGTCGGGCCGCCTTCGCCACGAGATTCATATTTGAATATTCCGGCCATCATGGCCGCAGCCGTCGTAAGCGGCGCCGATGCCATTCATCCAGGCTATGGCTTCCTCTCAGAGAACGCGAGCTTTGCGGAGGCGGTTGAGGCCCATGGTCTCGCTTTTATTGGCCCCTCCGCGGCACATATCCGGATGATGGGAGATAAGATTCGCGCCAAGGCGACGATGAAGGAATTCGGCGTCCCTGTCGTGCCTGGAACCGAAGCGGCTGTAGCTAACGTCGACGACGCACGAGTGATCGCGGAAGAAATAGGGTATCCTGTGCTCGTGAAGGCAGCAGCAGGTGGCGGCGGGCGTGGCATGAAGGTTGCGAGAGCCAGCGATGAATTGGATGAAGCAATTTCTGTTGCGCAAGCCGAGGCGAGAGCGGCATTTGGCGACGGATCGGTTTATCTGGAGAAATACCTCGATACGCCAAGACATATAGAGGTCCAGGTCCTGGGTGATCAGTTTGGCTCTGTTGTTCATTTCGGGGAAAGAGACTGTTCCCTGCAACGCCGCCATCAAAAGCTCGTCGAAGAGGCGGGGTCCCCCGCGTTGAGCGATACGGAGAGGAATGAAATAGGTACGGTGGTAACATCAGCCTTGCAGAAAATTGGCTATCGAAACGCCGGGACAATCGAATTTCTGTACCAGGATTCACGCTTCTACTTCATTGAAATGAACACACGGCTTCAAGTCGAACATCCCGTGACAGAAATGGTCTGCGGTATTGATCTTGTACGAGAGCAAATTCGCGTGGCGCGCGGCGAGCCCATTGGATACGGGCAGGAACAGATCAGGTTTATGGGGCATGCAATAGAGTGTCGAATCACTGCTGAGGATCCTTCGACATTTATACCTTCCCCCGGCACGATCAGCTTCTTTCATCAACCCGGCGGAATTGGTGTCAGGATGGATACTGCAGTTTACTCTGGTTATAAGGTGCCCCCATATTACGACAGCATGATTGGCAAGCTCATCGTCCATGCGTCTTCACGGGGCGAGGCAATAGATCGTATGCGTAGGGCGTTGGATGAATGCGTAATGCAGGGTTTAAAAACTGTCCTGCCCCTGTTGCGCGCGATTATGCGCGATGAAGAGTTTGAGAGGGGGAATTACACCATCCACTGGCTGGAAAATTTCGTGATGCGCTTCACCCCTGATCAGACCGAAGATAAAAAGAAAGCTTGACCTCCGATTATTCGTTTTCATACGATAAGAAATAGAAAATTCAGGATATTAAAGAAAAGATAATGTCATCTCTGGAGATTTAAGGCGTTTTCGGTCTGCATAGTTCAGTTGACGAGGAGATAGCCGACATGCCTCTCAATGATCTGCTTGCCTTTGTGGAGGCTGCGAGGGCGGGAAGCATGACGCAGGCCAGCATAAGGCTGGGAAGAGTACAATCGAGTGTCTCGCTCAGGATTAAACATCTTGAAGAAAAACTTGGCGTCAAGCTCTTCGAGAGGACGTCTCATGGACTGGAGATTACGGCGATTGGTAGCGCATTTCTGCCAAGAGCAAGGGATATTATCTCGCAGTGGGATGCCGCGCTATTGCAGATCAACCACGTGAACGATTCCGCCGTCGTTAATGTAGGTATCGAGATTACAGAGATTGTCAGACTCCCCAGGCTGGTCAGTTCATTATTAGACCGCAATCACGACATTGATGTGCGTGTCTCCGCGGTCCATTCTTCTGCTCTTATGAGATATATTAAAGAAGGACGACTGGACATTGCCGTCGCCGCGAAAAGTGGCGCGACGCGCTTTGATGCCCGGCATCGGCTTCATCGAGAGAAAGTTGTGATCGCTTTCAAAGGGAAGGTCAACTACCGAGAGCGCGGAGCAACATTTATTGCACTTACTCACTCAAAAGAGTGCGTATTTTATGACGGAATGATGCAATATTTCGCCGGGTTCGGCGCGAAACCAACTGTGGTTGAGTGCGGGAACTATGATGTCATCAGGTGCCACCTTGAAAGGGAGGGCACAATCACGTTCCTGCCCGAAAGCATGGCCTCGCACATTGATGGCGTGATAACGCACCCAATCGTTGCATCAGACGATGCGGCATCATATGAAATTGGCCTGATCAAGAGAGATAGTATTCATGGGCCAGCGATTGATCAGGTAAATGAGGCTTTGTTCACATTTTATGGCGCCGACAGGACGGGATCGGGTCAAAGTCGGTCGCGTATAAGGATTCCACCCGATATTAGTGATCAAGCGTTGCCCTTATCCACGAACTGAGATCCTTAAGTTCTTCCTCATTTATTGTGTGGCCGAGAGCATAACAATTGTAAGAGACGGAATGTCCCCAGCTTCTTAACTGATCCCGCGCCTCGTCGGCACGAAACAGGGGGACGTATTCGTCCTGGCTGCCGTGGCCCAGGAATATGGGGAGACCATTTCGAACCGTACTGTACTCCATTGCCAAACGAGTTCTGAGAGGAAGATAGCCAGATAGCGCGAACACCCCTGCGAGCTGGTCTGGAAACTCTAATCCTGTGAGAAGCGACATCGCCCCTCCTTGGGAGAAACCTCCGATGATGACGCGCGATGGAGGAATGCCCCTGCGCATTTCGTTATGAATCAGAGATTGAAAATATCGCTCTGATTGGCGCATTCCGACTTCGTCTTCTTGTGCAAGAAAATCGTCTTCGATGAGGTCATACCAGGCTGACATGATGCGGCCCTCGCACCAAGTAACTGGGCGCATTGGCGCGTTCGGTAGAATGAATCGCGCAGGGGATTTTTGGAAGGAGGCGAGTTTCCGGGCTACCGGCAGAAAGGTGTCCGCGCTGGCGCCAAGTCCATGGATAAGAATCACCGTAGCTCCTGGTGATGGTCCGGTCTCGAATTCGACAGCTGGGGCTATTCGCATCGCTATTCACCTTCGATTGAGGAAGCGGATTGACCTTGATGTAATCAAGATACGGGTATAATCGTACCATTGCAAGGTTACGGAGGTCACCATGAAGCTTGAGATCTGGTCTGATTATGCCTGCCCCTACTGCTACATAGGCAAGAGGTTCCTCGAAGCGGCGCTCGCGGAATTTAAGCACAGGGACTCAGTGAAGGTTGTATTCAGGGCATTTGAACTCGATCCATCTTCCGGTCCAGCGGTGACCACAACGACGCTCGAGCGCATCATGCGCAAATATGGGAAGAGCCAGGCTGCCGCGCAGGACATGATCGACCATATCACGGACATGGGCGTGCGCTCCGGTATCGATATGCACTATGGCTCAGTTCGATACACCAATACCTTCGACGCCCATCGCCTGACAAAACTCGCGGAAAGGCACGGCGTTGGAGAAGCAATGACGGAGCGTTTGTTCAAAGCCTATTTTACCGATAATCTTCCTCTCGCCGATCACACAATTCTTGCAGAAATCGGCAAGGAAATCGGGCTTCCCCATGGCGACACGACCGCCATGCTGAATTCCGATCAGTTCAGCAATGAGGTCCGTACGGATGAAGCAAACGCATCATCTGCAGGCGTCCATGGCGTGCCATTTTTCGTCTTCAATGGCGCATACGGATTGTCGGGGGCGCAACCGAAAGCGCAACTACTGGCGGCTCTGCGTCAGTTTTCGAACCAGATCAAAAATGTGGCAGAAAGCATCGATCAGGGTAGCCACATGTGCGATGAAGACGCTTGCGCGATACCACCGGCTACGCCTTGATCACCTATCATATAGGTCCTGACAATTGGGCGGCAAGTTAGGCCGGAATTTCTTGCCGGTTCGGGTCGTATTCGGCAATCGTCGCAAAGGTCAACGGATCGTTGACCAACGGTTTTAAAACAGCGTCGATGAGCCCGGGGAAGCGGCTGTCAAGATCTTCTCGACGCAATTCCAGACGGTATTCCCGCCCGATATGTCTCTGCCAGACGACGCCGCTATCCCGTAACGCCCGCCAATGATGGGTCATGGTGGATTTGGGAATTTGAGGGAGGACATCGCAGCATGGATGTTCTCCACCAATCGCAATGGTTCGCACTGCGGCCAACCTTATGGGATTGCCGAGTGCGACCAGAACGTCCTCAAGCCTGATGTCTTCTTTTTTAGGATGCCGGGCTATCATGGGGCGAAATTGGTACGCGTACCTTGTGGCTCCGTCAAGAAAGAGCTGCTGCCGCGCATATCTTTGAAAAAATCCTTCTCGGTGGGTGGCCATACATACGATAATACGGATATAGACGTATTATTGGCGTGTAACCCCATCGCAAGGAGAGTATCATGGAAGCGAGGGAAAGGCGTTGCGTAGCTGTGCAGCGGACGCGCGTCGGCATCTTATTGCATTCGCTGTGTCTTTCTGGATCCACAACAATGCTCTTGCTGACGGGGTGCGTGGTCGGACCTGATTATAAGGCGCCCCCTACGCCGGCGGAGGCTTCATTTGGCGAAACTCAAGCTGCGCAGAGGGCGACCCCCACGGCAGCGATCCCCCAGATTACCGGGCCCCAGCCAGGTCCTGACTGGTGGCGACTCTTTCACGCGCCAAAGCTCGACAATGTGGTCGCCGAAGCCGTGAAGAGCAACTGGTCGATCCAGGCAGCCCAGGCCAACCTGCGCAAGGCCGCTGAAGGACTCCATGCCGCCCAAGGCAGCCTGATGCCCCAGATCGACGCCACCGGTACCGAGGGGCGGCAGGAATACGGGGCCGCCCTGTTCGGTCCCTGGGCGTGGACCTTCCCGGCCTTCTCCGCGTATTCGGCCGGCCTCGACGTTTCCTATGACCCCGATATTTTCGGTGGCAACCATCGGCTCGTGCAGATGGCCGGCGCACAGAAGGATGCCGAACGGGAGCGCCGTGATGTCACGATGCTCCTGGTGGTTGGCGACACGGTCCTGACCGCCTTCGAAGCGGCCTCGACAGCAGACCAGATCACCGTGATCCGCAGCGTGATCGACACCGACCGGGCCACGCTCCGGTTGGCGACACTCGCCTGGCAGGCGGGCAGGAGGCCCCGGCTGGATGTCGTGACCGCCGAAGCGCAATTGGCGCACGACCAGTCTCTCCTGCCACCGCTGGTCAATGCCCATGAAGCCGCGCGAACGGCGCTGGCCGTCCTGACCGGCCATTCGCCCGCCAACTGGACCGCACCGACCCTGACCCTCGCCGATTTCAGCCTTCCGTCGGACATCCCCGTGGTCGTGCCATCCGAACTCGTTCATGCCCGCCCGGACATCATCGGCGCCGAAGCCACGATGCGCGCGGCGAATGCCGAAATCGGCGTCCGGACCGCCGACCTCTATCCCCGACTGACCCTCAGCGCGGCCGTCGCCGCCGAGGGGCTGATGGGCGGCCCCGCCGGTGCGGCGTGGCGCCTGATCGGAGGGGCTGCTCTGCCGCTGTTCCATGGGGGAACCCTCATGGCCCGGAAAAAACAGGCGGAAGAGGACTACCGGATCGCTTTCGATCATTACCAGTTGGTGGTCATCAACGGCTTCCGCGAAGTCGCCGATGGCCTGAACGGCCTAAAGAACGCCTCGACGGAACTGGATAACCAGCGACAGGCCCTGACCTCGGCCGTTGACGCGCTGACCTTGAGCCAGGCCGGTTATCAGGCGGGCCGGGAGAGCATCCTCCAGCCGATCAACGCCCGGCGGCTCGTTCTGCTCGCGCGCCAGAACACGGTGCGGGCACAGACCGAGATGTTCCGCCAGACAGTGCGGATCATGGTGGCGACGGGCGGTGGCCTGGCCGACGCCCATGTCTCCCCCGATCAGTGGCGATCCGTCCGGCTCGCGGCGCGATGACCGGCATCTGACGCACGTTCGACCTCCAATGTCCGGACTTTCCAGCCCTATAGGTACGCATATCCGCGTATACCAATAACTTGGGAGATATCTGTGCGACACTTCTCCGTCCCCTGGCACCATGCCACCGCTCTCGCGGTGCTGCTGTCCCTGCCCACCGCCGGCAGGGCTGCGGACACTCCGGCAACGGCGGTATCCGTCTGGCCGGTCAAACCCGTCCCTTTCGCCGCCCATATCGAGACGATCGGTCAGGTCGAGCCGTTCCAGGGGGTAACGCTCTCCCCCGAAATCGCCGGTCGGATCACCGAACTGGATTTCGATTCCGGTGCGACCGTCCGGAAAGGCCAGTTGCTCCTGGTCCTCAATGACGCACCGGAACAGGGCGAACTGATCCGCCAGAACGGCGAACTGAGGGCGGCCGAAGCCGAACTTGCCCGCGCCCGCTCTCTCATCCGCACCGGAGTGGAAAGCCGCGAGGATCTGGAGACAGCCACGGCACGCTTCGAAGCCGCGAAAGGTAATGTCGCCAGAGTGCAGGCAGTGATCGACCAGAAGCATATCCGCGCGCCCTTCGACGGCGCCGTCGGGATCAGACAGGTCAATCTCGGCCAGTATCTGAATCCAGGTGACGACATCGCCACGCTGACGTCCTACACCCGGATGCGGGTCAACTTTATCCTCGCCGAAGAGAACGCCGCCAGCGTGCAACTCGGGCAGACCGTCCACCTGACATTCGACACGACGCCGGGGCAGGATTTCACCGCCACGGTCACCACCATCGACCCGCGCATCGACGGTTCGCATACGCTCTCCAT
>Ga0157365_10000686_pt1 | contig 14386 bp, 10 predicted proteins | sample AttsexASBM3_FD_111478 | JGI IMG/M metagenome (GOLD analysis project Ga0157365, IMG submission 111478) | Fungus gardens microbial communities from leaf cutter ant in Ribeirão Preto, State of São Paulo, Brazil - Atta sexdens ASBM3 | ecosystem: Host-associated > Fungi > Mycelium > Unclassified ... | reverse complement strand
TGGTGGGGGTGCAGCCATTTGGCGGGCATGGGCTGTCGGGCACGGGGCCCAAGGCCGGTGGGCCGCTTTATCTGGCGCGGCTGGTGCGGGGTGGCTGGTTGCCGGAGATGAACCTGGCCCCGGCCGACCCGGCCCTTGCGGTGTGGCTGGGCGCCGATGTTGCGGCGGCAGCGCGGCCATTGAAGCCGATGGATGTGAAACTGCAAGGCCCGGTCGGGGAGGAAAACCGATATGTCACGCGTCCGCGTGGCTGGGGTTTGTGTGCTGCATCAACGCAGGCGGCGCTGGCGGGGCAGGTTGCGGCGTGTCTGGCGACGGGCAATGGCGTGTTGCTGTCGGACGCCGCCATGCGGCTTCTGGGCCCTGTTCCGGCGCCTTTTGCCGCGCGGGTCCGGCGCGCGGGCGGGGGGCAGCGCGCCGCGTTCGTGCTGTTTGCCGGCGCGGAGGATGCGTTTGCGGCCTTGCGGGTAGAGCAGGCCGCGGCGGAGGGGCCGATCGTGCCGGTGCATGGTGCGGATACGCGCGGGCGTTATCCGCTGGCGATGCTGGTGGCCGAGGTGTGTGTGTCGGTTAATCTGGCGGCGGCGGGCGGGGATGCGAAATTGATGGGCCGGGCATCATGATTGCAGAGTGAACCGGGCCGCTTTGTGTGCGCTATCGCTGTATCCGACATGATGCAAGGAGCATGAGCGTGGCCCGATCCCCTATCCCTGATATCACTCTGGCTGATGGGCACACGATCCCGGCGGTGGTGTTCGGCAGTTATGGCATGAACGGGCGTGCGGGGGCTGCCGGCATGGTGCAGGCGGTGAAGTCCGGCTATTTCGGCATCGATTCCGCGTTCAACTATGAAAATGAAGGGGCTGTGGGCGAAGCCGTGCGCACATGCGGCGTGGCGCGGGACCTGTTGCGGATCACGTCCAAGCTGCCCGGGCGGCACCATGCCCGCGACAAGGCGCTTCTGACCATTGAGGAGTCGCTGTTTCGCGCGGGGCTTGAATATTTCGACAGTTATCTGATCCACTGGCCCAACCCGATCAACGACCGGTATGTCGAAGCGTGGGGCGCGATGATCGAGGCACAGAAGCGCGGCATGGTGCGTTCGATCGGGGTGTGCAATTTCCTGCCCGCCCATCTTCAGCGCCTGATCGACGAGACGGGTGTGACCCCTGCGATCAACCAGATCGAGCTTCACCCCTATTTTCCACAAGAGGAACAGCGCGCCTGGGACAAGGCGCATGGCATCGTAACGCAGGCGTGGTCGCCACTGGGCCGTGCGGGCGACCTGCTGGCCGACCCGATGATCGCTGCGATCGCAACCGAGGTGGAGCGCAGCCCGGTTCAGGTGATCCTGCGCTGGCATCATCAGCTTGGGGTCATTCCGTTGCCCAAATCCGCCACGCCCGAGCGTCAGGTGGCCAATCGTTCGATCTTCGATTTTGCGCTGAACGACACCCACATGGCCCGGATTGCCACGCTGGCGCGGCCTGACGGGCGCATTGAAGGGCAGGACCCGGCGGTCTATCAGGAGATGTGACGCGCAAGCGGCCTTTGCGCGGGCCGGCGGATGGACTAGAGGCTTTGGGTCATGACATCCGATGCTTTCGTGCCCGACGTCCGCCCGCACCCGGTTATCTGGATTCTGGCCGGAGAGGCCAGCGGCGACGTGCTGGGCGGCCGTCTGATGGCGGCGTTGCGCGCGCGGCTGCCGGGAGTTGCGTTTGCCGGTGTCGGTGGTGTGCGGATGCAGGCCGAGGGGCTGGACCCGCTGTTTCCCCTGTCCGATCTGGCGGTCATGGGGCTGGTGGAGATTTTGCCGCGCATCCGGCTGCTGTCGCGGCGTCTGGCCGAAGCGGCCGACGACATTGCGCAGCGGCGCCCCGATCTGGTTGTGACCATCGATTCCCCCGGGTTTGCGCTGCGCCTGCTGCGGCGGATTTCGGGGCTGGGCATTGCGCGGGTGCATTATGTGGCGCCGCAGGTCTGGGCGTGGCGGGAACACCGGGTGCGCGAATTTCCGGGCCTGTGGGACCGGTTGCTGTGCCTTTTGCCGTTCGAACGCGCGTTTTTTGCGAAACATGGGCTTGATGCGCGCTTTGTCGGGCATCCGGTGCTGCAATCGGGCGTGGACACGGGCGATGCGGCGCGGTTTCGCGCGGCGCGCGGGCTTTCGGCCGACGCCCCGGTTCTGATCCTGATGCCCGGCAGCCGCCGGTCGGAGGTGCCGCGGCTTTTGCCGGTGTTTGGCCGGATGCTGGCGATCCTGCGCAACCAGAGGCCCGATCTGGTGCCCGTGTTGCCGGTTTCACCCGTGGTGGCGGAAACGGTGGCACGCGCGGTGGCATCGTGGCCGGTGCGGCCGATTGTGGTGACCGACACGGGTGAGAAGCACGATGCGTTTGCCGCGGCCGGTGCCGCGCTGACCAAATCTGGCACATCGACGCTGGAACTGGCGCTGGCGGGTGTGCCGATGGCCGTGACCTATCGCGTTAATCCGCTGACGGCGGCCATCGTGCGGCGGCAGATCAAGGTGCCATATGTCGCGATGGTCAATCTGTTGGCCGGGCGGGGGCTGGTGCCGGAATTGTTGCAGGAAAACTGCACGCCCGAGCGCCTTGCGCATGAGGTCATGACATTGCTGGGCGATGCCGGCGTGGCGCAGGCGCAGCGCGATGGTTTTCGCGCGGTGATGGAAAGCCTGCGCGCGGGCGACCGCGCCCCGGCCGATGCCGCGGCGGCGGAGATCGTGGCCCTGCTGCGGGGCACGCCCGCGCAGGATGACGCGGGTTAAGCGCCGTAAAGCGTTTCGGGCGAGACCAGCGGTTCGGCGATGATGACGGCCCCTTCGGGGCGCAGCGCGGTGTAGAAGCAACTACGGCGGCCGGTGTGGCAGGCAACGCCGTCCTGCGTGACCAGCAGCAGCACCGCATCGCCGTCGCAATCGATGCGCGCGTCGATCAGGGTCTGAACCTGCCCGGAGGTTTCGCCCTTGCGCCACAGTTTCTGGCGCGAGCGCGAGAAATAGCACATGCGCCCGGTTGCCAGTGTTTCGTCCAATGCTTCGCGGTTCATCCACGCCAGCATCAGCACCTCGCCCGTCTGGTGGTCCTGGGCCACGGCGGTGATCAGGCCGTCGGCGTTGAAGCGGGCGCGCTCAAGCAGGGTTGCGCGCATGGCGGGGTCGGGGATCTGGGTGGACATGGTTCAGCTTTCGGCAGCGGGGGCCAGCGCATCGGCCAGCCAGGGGGCGGGGGTGGTTGTCAGCGCGACGGCGCCGGCGTGCAGCGGCTGGCCAAAGGATTCGGTGCGCAGCATGGCCAGCCCCTGTGATCCTGCGACCGATCGCAGGTCGCCCACGGGTTTTTCACCCTGCATCACGGGGGTGCCGGGGGGCGGCAGGTCGGTCTCGGCCGTGACGCGCACAAGGCGGCGGCGCACCAGCCCGCGATAGCGCGTACGCGCGGTCAGCTCCTGGCCCATATAGCAGCCCTTGGTCCAGGAAATGCCGGACAGCAGCTCGAAATTCGCTTCCAGAAGCAGGGTCTTGTCGGCCTCGCAGTCATGGGCGCCGTCGGTCAGGCCTTGGGCGATGCGGTGGGCGTGATAGTCGGCCGGTGTGGCGTTTGCCGCGGTGGCACACGCCCCGATCACACGCCACCCGGCACCCGGCAGACGGGGGTCGGGCACCACCAGATCGCCCTGCGGCGGGGTGTCGCCCCATGCGGCATGGACGGCAAGGCCGGTGGGTGCGATGGCCACTTTTGCGCGCAACCGATAGCGCGACAGGCGCGGCGCCAGCATGGCGGCCTGTGCGGCGTCGCAATCCAGCAGGATGCGGTCGTGCGCGGGGTCGGCCACCATGAAGAAATCGGCCAGATATTTGCCCTGTGCGGTCAGGAACGCGCTCCAGAGCGATGGCTGCGTCTGAAGGGCTGTCACGTCGTTCGAGACCAGCCCTTGCAGGAAGGTGAATCGGTCCTCGCCGGTGACGGCAAGGACGGTGCGATCGGGAAGGGGGGGCAGCTTCGTCATGGCGTCAGCAAAGTGGCGTGCCCGCCCGCCCGGGGCAAGGGGCAAATGGCCGGGGGCTGTTGCGCCGTTTGGCGGATGGGCCGTGCTGCGATACATCCATGGGCGATGCGTATTCTGTTCATCACCGCGACCCGGCTGGGCGATGCGGTCATTTCGACCGGGCTGCTGGATCATCTGCGGCGCGCCCACCCTGGCGCGCGGATCACCGTGGCGTGCGGCCCGGTGGCGGCGGGCCTGTTTGCCGACCTGCCGGGGCTTGAGCGCACGATTGTCGTGACCAAGCGCCGGCATGACCGGCACTGGTTCGACCTGTGGCGCGCCTGTGTGGGCACGCGGTGGGATCTGGTTGTGGATCTGCGGGGTTCGGCCGTCAGCCTGCTGTTGTGGGCGCGCAGGCGGGTGATCATGCGTGGCGGGCGGCGCCCCGGCCTGCGGGTGGGGCATGTGGGGCGTCTGTTCGGGCTGGTGCCGCCGCCCGTGCCGGTGGTGTGGTGCGGGCCGGACGCCGTGGCGCGTGCGACGGCGGCGCTGCCGGCGGGGCCGCGCTGGATCGGGCTGGGCCCGACCGCCAACTGGGACGGCAAGGTGTGGCCGCCCGAGCGCTTTGTGGCGCTGTATGAAAAGATTGCCGCGCGCCACCCCGATGCGCGGCCGGTTGTGTTCTATGGCCCCGGCGCGCAGGAAGCGGCCCTTGCGGCGCCGGTTCTGGCGGCCTTGGTGGCGCGCGGGGTTGTGGATACCGGCGGGGAGCTGGATCTTGTGGACGTGGCGGCAAGGCTTGCGCGGTGCGGGCTGTTCGTGGGCAATGATTCGGGCCTGATGCATCTGGCGGCGGCGGCGGGCACCCCGACTCTGGGCCTGTTCGGGCCGTCGCGCGTGACGGAATATGCGCCATCGGGGCGTGCTGCGGCATATGTGGTGGCCCCCGGGCCGGAGGGGGTGGCACGCATGACCGATCTGGGGGTGGATGTGGCGTTCGATGCGGTGCTGGGGCTGTTGCCGGATGCCCGGCACGGGGGAGATGGGGACATGACGACACCGCACATGGCTGGCGGGGACGCCGCGTGCCCATGACCGGTGCGCAGGCGGTGCGCGTGGCGCATGTCATGGCCGGTGCGCCGATGGGCGGGGCGGAAGCGTTTTTTGAACGGCTGTGCGTGGCGCAGTCGGCCCGGCATGAACAGACCGATGTGCTGTCGGTGATCCGGCGCGAGGCGGGGCGTGCGGCGCGCCTGCGGGGGCAGGCGGTGCCGTTGCGGCAGCTTCGTTTCGGGGGGGCGCTGGACGTGTTGACGCGGCCGCGCCTGCGGGCGGCGCTGCGGCGGTTCGACCCCCGGGTTGTGGTGGCGTGGATGAACCGCGCGGCGCGTTTCACGCCGGTGGGGCCGTGGGTTGTGGCCGGGCGTCTCGGCGGGTTTTACGATCTGGGCTATTACCGGCACTGCGATCATCTGATCGGCAACACGCGCGGCATTGTGCGCTGGCTGGGCGAGCAGGGCTGGCCGGCGGAGCGCGCGCATTATCTGCCCAATTTTGCGACCGATTTCGGGGATGTGGCCCCCGCGCGGCCCGATTTTGTGCCCGCGTCGGCCCCGCTGGTGCTGGCGCTGGGGCGCTTGCACACCAACAAGGCGTTCGATGTGCTGATCCCCGCGATGCGGCGTGTGCCCGGCGCGCATCTGGTGATCGCGGGCGAGGGGCCGGAGCGCGTGGCGCTGGAGCTGCTGGCGCGGCAGGCAGATGTGGCGGCGCGTGTGCACCTGCCCGGCTGGGTGCAGGAGACAGGCGGCCTGCTGGCGGCGTGCGACGTGCTGATCTGCCCATCGCGGCATGAGCCGCTGGGCAATGTCGTGATCGAGGCGTTTTCGGCCGCGCGCCCTGTGGTGGCCAGCCGCATCCAGGGACCGGCGGAGCTGATCCGCTCCGGGCAGGATGGCGTTCTGGTGCCGCCCGAAGACCCCGACGCGCTGGGGGATGCGATTGCATCGGTGCTGGAGGACCGGGGGTTTGCGGCGCAGCTTGGCCTTGCGGGGCGTGCGCGCTTCGAGGCCGAGTTCGCCAGTGCGCCGGTGCTGGCGCAGTGGCAGCATTTCCTTGAAACTGCGGAGAAAGCCTGAGATGTGCGGCATTGCCGGATTGTGCTGCGCCCGGGGCATGGCGTGCGATGCGACCGCGCTGGAACGCATGGCCGGATCGATGGCGCATCGTGGCCCCGATGGCACGCGCATGCGCCTGATGGGCAGCACGGGGTTCGTCCACACGCGCCTGGCCATCATTGATCTCGCTGGTGGCGCGCAGCCCATCACCGTGGGCACCGGGATGCTGGTCGCCAATGGCGAGATTTATAACGATCCGATGTTGCGGCAGGGCGCACTGCGCGACGAGGCGTTCGAGACCAACAGCGATTGTGAACCCGCGTTGCATCTGTGGCTGCGCGAGGGGGTGGATTTCGCGTCGTCCCTGCGGGGCATGTATGCCATTGCGCTGGGCGAGGGCGGGCAGGGGCACCAGGAACAGGTGCTGTCGCGCGATCCGTTCGGCATCAAGCCGCTTTATTATGTCGAACGCCCCAATGTGGTGGCCTTCGCGTCCGAGCCCCGGGCCCTGCTGGATGCCGGGGTGGCTTCACGGGTGATCACGCCGCAGGCCCGGGACGAATTGCTGGCGTTTCAGTTCACCACCGGGCGTGACACCATCTTTCGCGACATCAAGCGCGTTCTGCCCGGCGAGACGATCCAGATTGCGGACGGGCGCATCCTGCACCGCCGCCGCATCTCGGCCCTGCCGGAGGGGCCGACCGAGACACTGACGGAGACAGAAGCGCTGGAGCGTCTGGACCGTGCGCTGGAGGACAGCGTGCTGGCGCATGAACGCTCTGACGTGCCGTTCGGGATGTTTCTGTCGGGCGGGATCGACAGTGCGTGTGTGCTGGCGATGATGGCGCGTCTGGGGCGTACCCATGGCGGTGACCGCCTCAAGGCATGGACCGCACGCTTTGAGGCCCGTGGCGCTGCGGACGAAACCGCGCGTGCGGCCGCGCTGGCGCGCGCGACCGGGGCCGAACACCATGTCCTGACCCTGACGCGGGAGATGGTGTGGCGGCATCTGCCGGCCATTGTCGGGTGCATGGACGACCCGGCTGCCGATTATGCGATTATCCCGACATGGTTTCTGGCGCGTGAAGCCCGGCAGGACGTCAAGGTGGTGCTGTCGGGCGAGGGTGGGGACGAGCTGTTTGGCGGATATGGCCGCTATCGCCGGGCCATGCGGCCGTGGTGGCGCGGCGGGCGGCGGATGCGGCGGCGCAGCGCGTTCGATGCGCTGGGTGTCCTGCGCCAGACGCCGCGGGGCTGGCGCGACGGGCTGAATGCGGCGGAGTTGCTGACGCGCGACCGGGGTTCGGCGCTGCGTGCGGCACAGGCGGTGGACATTGCCGAGTGGTTGCCCAACGATCTGCTGCTGAAGCTCGACCGTTGCCTGATGGCGCACGGGATCGAGGGGCGCACGCCCCTGCTGGACCCGGTGGTGGCGCGCGCGGTGTGGCGTCTGCCGGATTCGATGAAAGTGCGTGACGGGCGCGGCAAGTGGCTGTTGCGGCAGTGGCTTGCGCGCCATCTGCCGCAGGCCGAGCCATTCGCCCCCAAGCAGGGTTTCACGGTGCCTATCGGCACATGGATCGCGCAGGATGCGGACCGGCTGGCAGCCCTGGTGGCGCGGCAGCCGGGTGTCGCCGAACTGGTGGTGCCGGGGCATCTGCCGGCGATCTTCCGGGCCGCGGCCAAGCCACGGGCGGGGGCTGCGGCGTGGAACCTGCTGTTTTATGCGCTGTGGCATCAGATCATGGTGTGTGGCCATGCGGCCGATGGCACGCTGGACGAGGTTCTGGGCGCGTAAGGCGCGGTGGTTTGCGGGAACAGGAGGGGGTGGACGATGCATTATGATCTGTTGATTCGCGGGGGCATCTGCGTGCTGCCGTGGGGCGAGGTAGCGACCGATATCGGGGTGCGTTCGGGGCGTATTGCGACACTGGCCGCGCGGAGCGATGACGATGCGGATCAGGTGATCGACGCCACGGGGCTGCATGTGTTGCCCGGGCTGATTGACGCGCATGTGCACCTGCGCGATCCGGGCGATGCGTCGGTCGAATCCATTCCCACCGGCACGAGGGCGGCGGCTCTGGGTGGCATTGCGTGCGTGTTCGACATGCCCAACACCACGCCGTCCGTCACCGATGCGGACATGGTGCGGTGGAAGCAGGAATATATCTCGGCCAATGCGTGGATCGACATGGGGTTGTATGTCGGGGCCACGCGCGCCAACACGCCCGAACTGGGCGCGCTTGAGGGGCTGGACGGTGTTTGCGGGATCAAGGTCTTTGCGGGGTCGAGCACCGGGGATCTGATGATCGAGGACGATCCGGGGATCGAGGCCGTTCTGCGCAGCGGGCACCGGCGCGTGGCGTTCCATTCCGAGGACGAATATCGCCTTCAGGAGCGCAAGGCCCTGTTCACGGAGGGCATGCCCTATGCCAGCCATGCCCTGTGGCGGGACGAGGAATGTGCGTTCCTGGGCACGCGCCGCATCATGGCGCTGGCGCGCAAGACGGGCCGGCCGGTGCATATCCTGCATACATCGACTGCCGAAGAGCTTGAATATCTACAAGGATTTCGTGATGTCGCCACGGTGGAGGTTCTGGTCAACCATCTGACGCAGGTGGCGCCGGACTGTTACGAGGCGCTGGGCGCGCAGGCCATCATGAACCCGCCGATCCGCGACCAGCGCCATTTCGATGCGGGGTGGGCGGCTGTGCGCAACGGCATGGTGGATGTCATCGGCTCCGACCATGCGCCGCATTCGCCGGCCGCCAAGGCGCGGCCATGGCCCGGCACGGCGGCCGGGTTGCCGGGCACGCAGACGCTGGTGCCGATCATGCTGGATCACGTCAATGCCGGGCGCCTGAGCCTGACGCGACTTGTGGACCTGATGGCGGCGGGCCCGGCGCGGGTCTATGGCTTGCAGGCCAAGGGGCGCCTTGCCGCGGGATATGACGCGGACTTCACGCTGGTGGACATGAAGGCGCAGCGGCAGATCAGCAACGGCTGGATCGCAAGCCCGGTGGGCACAACCCCGTTCGATGGCATGGCGGTGCGTGGCTGGCCCATGGCCACCATCGTGCGTGGCAATGTGGTGATGCGGGACGACACGATTCTGGGCACGCCGCTGGGGCAGATTGCAAAATTCACGCCATGATGATGCCGCAATCCGGCTGCTAGAGCATTTGTGCCGGGTGGTGTCGCGCCACCGGCGTGGTGTGCGTTTTTGCAAGGTGAAGCCGTGGTGATCCGTTCTGTGTCCTATGCCGTGCTGTTTGGTCTGTTCGTCGGCATGTTCTGCCTTGTGACAAATGCAGCGTGGGCACAGGGCTGGACGGCGGCGGCATGTGGGGCGGAGCCACAGGCCCCCCGAGCCGATGTGTCCAGTGTCGCGGCCTATAACGCCAGCGTGGACAAGATCAGTGCCTATCAGAAGGCGGCGCGGACCTATGATGCGTGCATGGGTGCCGCGGCCTCGAAGGAGGAAACCGCCATCAGCGAGGACGCCCGCGCGCGCATCGCCCATATTCACGATGCCGTCGTGGCATCCCACGGCCGCATCGCTGCGAATTTCACAGCCCAGAACGGGGTCCTTCAGGCAGCAAGCCGGAAGTTCGCCGCGCATTGACGGGGGCGCGGGGCGTTGTCCTGCGTGATGTGGGCTTGTGCCCTGTCTGATGACGGGGTGTTCGTGTGAGGTTTTGTGCGGCCTGCTCCAGCATATAATCCCGGAGTGGTTCTTGCCGGGAACTGGTCGTGCTGGTGCGCGGTGTGCAGCCATGTTTCGCGCTGGTTCAGCAGATTGGGCAGGGGGCGGCGTGATCCCGGTTGGGCTGTGCGGCGTCCGTGCAGTCTGACGGGCTCCGGTGGTACCCTGAGAGGGCAACAGTCTTTTTTGACGGGCGCAATACGCAGTTTCCACCACCGATGCCGCTCTGAGGCTTCGGCAAGCCATGCGATGGTGATGCCTGTCTGGCCATGATTTTACGGCGCGCGGTCACCCGGACCGGGCCGAAAATCCGCGATACGATCGGTATGTTGCAAAATCCGAGGCCGCGACGATCTGACGGCGTTATGGTCCGTGATATCGGTTGTGGCGTCGCGCGGGGCCGTGATTGTTCGAAGCCTTGAGCCTTGCAAATGGCCGCGCCGTCGGGGTGCCATTTGGCCCGTCGGCCTGCCGATAGCGGGAAATGCGCCGATAGGCCGGCATATTGCATGGCTGGCGGCGTTGTCGGGGTGGTCGATCATGAGGGTGCGATTGTGATGTGTCCGGGCGTTCGCAGTTCAGGGTGACGCGCCGCCGGAGACCGCCAGAAAGCAGTCATTGATGCCTGAATTTTCAGGCAGGCTGCGACGTGGCGGGATGCGGTCGGGTGACATGCCCGGTCTGGCGTCGGGGTTCGCGCCGTGTTCACAAGGGCCTGACGACAGGGCGGCGGCAATGACATCTGGAAAAGTGGCAGGCGAACGCAACATCCGCGCAGAATGTGATGATCGGGGACGTTCGCGTGCGGCGGGCCGCATGGGCAGTCTGGCGCGCATGCGGGCGGGTTTTGTCCCCGGGCACCAAGGGGCAGATCGGTCATTTCTTCACGGTAACCTGATTGCAATGTTATATCATATCATTTAAGACCAATCCCAACGCTGCCCAAGCGTCCGGTTCCTGCTGACCTCGGATTGATGCCATGCCGCTTTTTCGCCGCCCACGTTTCCTGTGCCTTCGCACCGTTTTATTGCTGGGCACGGCGACCTGCGTGGTGCAGCACGCCCAGGCACAGGCGGTGCCCGCGACCACCGCGCACCCCGCGGCAGATGGCACGGTGGCCACCACGCAGACGGCCGATGCCCGGAACCAGCCGGTGACGCGCAGCCCGGAGATTGTGACGGTCACGGCGCGGCTGGACCGGGCGCGGGCCGACCTTCAGCCGTCCACGGGGGCCACGGTCTATCGCTTCAGCCGCCAGTCGATCGAGACGAACCCCGGGGGCGACAACGCGCCCCTGAACGACCTGTTGTTGCAGGCGCCGGGTGTCGCGCAGGACAGCTATGGCCAGATCCATGTGCGCGGCGATCACAACGAGGTGCAGTTCCGTCTTGATGGTGTGCAATTGCCTGAAGGGCTCAGCGTGTTTGGCCAGACGCTGATGACGCGCTTTGCCAATTCCATGTCCATGAGCACCGGCGCACTGCCCAGCGAATATGGTCTGTTGCAGGCGGCGGTGATCGACATCACCACCAAGAACGGCACCACCGATACGGGGGGCGATCTTTCGGTGTACGGGGGCGCACGCGATTATTTCTTTCCGTCGGCGCAATATGGAAATCATGTGGGGAAATGGGATTATTTCTTCACGGCCGACTATCTGCACGACCGGGTGGGCATCGAGAACCCCACCCCCGGTTTCAACGCCCTGCATGACCTCAGCAACCAGTATCACTTTCTGGGGCATGTGCGTTATACGGTGGATGACACGACGCGGATCAGCCTGATTGCCGGGGTGTCGAACGCGCAATATCAGTTGCCGAACAATCCTGGCCAACAGACGCAGTTTCAGCAACCGAATTACACCGCAAGCGCACTGGCCAGTCAGGCGCAGGGCAGCGTCGCCAGTGACAGCCTGAACGAACACCAGAAGGAAATCACTGATTTCGCGGTGCTGGCCCTGCAGAAATCGTTCGAGACGGTGGATATTCAGTCGTCGGTGTTCACGCGCTACAGCTCGTTGGGATATTCGCCCGATCTGCTGGGGGATCTGGTTTATAACGGCATTGCGCAGACCGCGCAGCGTTCGGTGTTCTCGACCGGCACGCAGACCGATGCGACATGGCGGGTCAATCCGTTCCACACCGTGCGGATGGGGTATCAGATCTTTGTCGAACGGAACACGTCAAAGACCGAGTCTTCGGTATATCCCGTCAGTGGCACGGACGCCGATGGCAATGACGAATTTTCACCCACGCCGATCTCCATCCACGATGGCAGCGGCAAGACGGGCTATATCTGGGGGCTTTATGCGCAGGACGAATGGAAGCCGCTGAAGCATCTTGTGGTGAATTATGGCCTGCGGGTCGATGGTGTTCACGAATATACGCACCAGTCGCAGCTCAGCCCGCGGCTGAATGTGGTGTGGACGCCGTGGCATGGCGGCACGCTGCATGCGGGCTATTCCCGGTATTTCACGCCCCCGCCGTTCGAGGTTGTGTCGGGCGCTTCGGTGCAGAAGTTCGAGGGCACCAGTGCTGCGGCCGCCAGTACGGCCAATTCAACCGTCAAGGCCGAGCGCGACCATTACTTCGATGCCGGGATCGAGCAGATTGTCGTGCCTGGCCTGAAGGTTGCGTTCGATGCCTATTACAAGATGGCCCATAACCTGATCGACGAAGGGCAGTTCGGCGCGCCGATCATCCTGTCCGGGTTCAATTACCGGCGCGGCGAGGTGCACGGGTATGAGGTGGCGACATCCTATGACCACGGGCCGCTGTCGCTGTATGGCAACATGGCGTGGTCGCGTGCCATCGGCAAGGATATCACCAGCGCGCAGTTCAATTTCGCGCCGGATGATCTGGCCTATATCCGGCAGCACTGGGTTCATCTGGATCATGACCAGCGCTGGACGGCATCGGCCGGCGGGTCTTACAGCGTGTTCTATCACACGGGCCACCCGCTGCGGCTGTCGGCCACCATGGTCTATGGCAGTGGCCTGCGGGCGGATGGCGATGTGCCGAACGGGCTGTCGCTGCCGCAATATGTGACGTTCAATCTTTCGGCCGTGCAGTCGTTACGGGATCTGTTCCATGTGCCCTATCTGAAGCGCACGCAGGTGCGGTTCGATGTGATGAACCTGTTCGACCGGCGCTATGAATTGCGCGATGGCAGCGGCATCGGGGTGGGGGCGCCGCAATATGGCCTGCGCCGGACCATTCTGGTCGGGTTGTCGCAGCGATTCTGATGCGTTGCGTTCGTAGGGGCTGCTGAAACAGCCCTTACGCGGCCCGGGTGCCTTGCCTATGGTGGGGCGCTATCAGCAAGGGAAGTTGCCGGGTCATGTCGCCGCCGAATGCACACGCGCCGTTGTGGCGTCGTTTCGTCCAGTTCACGATTCCCATGGTCGTGACGAACGTGTTGCAGTCGCTTGAAGGCACGGTCAACATGATCTGGATCGGGCATCTGCTGGATGTCCATGCGGTGGCGGCGCAAAGTGCCTATTTCCCGGTGCTGATTCTGTTTGCCGCATGTGCCGTGGGCATTTCGTCCGGGGCCAGTGTGCTGATGGGGCAGGCGTGGGGTGCGGGCCGCACGGAGCGCGTGCACGAGGTCATGGGCACGACGCTGGCGCTGGCCGTGCTGAGCGGGCTTGTGGTTTCGGTGTTCGGTGCGCCCAATGCGCGCGCGATCCTGCATCTGTTCAACACGCCGCCTGCGGTGATGGATGCCGCGACCGGGTATGCCCAGATCATGATGGCGGGCACGCCGGCATTTTTCCTGCTGATTGTGCTGAGTTCGCTGATGCGCGCGGTGGGCGATGCGATGACGCCGCTGGTGCTGCTGATTGGCGGCATTGCGGGCGCGCTGGTGATTTCGCCGTTGCTGATCGTGGGGGTGTTCGGGTTGCCGGCGATGGGGGTTCGCGGAGCGGCGCTGGGCCTGCAACTGGCGTGGATTGTGTCGGTGCTGGGGGTGACGGGGTGGATGGTCCTGCGGGGGCATCCGCTGGCGCCGTGCCGGGCGACGTGGCGCGGGCTGCGGATGCCGCTGGCCACGGTGCGCACGGTGCTGCGGCTTGGGGTGCCGGCCATGACGCAGGTGACGTCGGTGGCGCTGTCGGAAATGGTGCTGCTGGGGCTGATTAACGGGTTTGGGCCGCATTCGGCAGCGTCTTACGGGATTTTTCTTCAGATCTTCACCTTTGCGCAGTTCCCGGCGATTGGCATTGCCATCACCGTGTCTGTGCTGTGTGCCCATGCGATCGGCCGTGGCGACACGCATGAGGTGGCGCAGGTGACGCGCATGGGTCTGTATTCCGCGGCGGCGATCACGGCGTTGATTGTGGCTGCGATGGATCTGTTCGCATTGCCGGCAGCGCATATCTTCACGGCGGACGCGCAGGCTTCGGTGCTGGTGGTGCGGTTGCTGCGCCTGGTGGGGTGGAGTGCGCTGGCCTATGCGGTGTCGGGTGTGCTGTCGGCGGCGATGCGGGCGGGGGGCGATGTGCTGGTGCCCAGCCTGATTTCAATCGGCGGAATTTTTCTGGTGGAGA
>Ga0157365_10000685_pt1 | contig 14406 bp, 20 predicted proteins | sample AttsexASBM3_FD_111478 | JGI IMG/M metagenome (GOLD analysis project Ga0157365, IMG submission 111478) | Fungus gardens microbial communities from leaf cutter ant in Ribeirão Preto, State of São Paulo, Brazil - Atta sexdens ASBM3 | ecosystem: Host-associated > Fungi > Mycelium > Unclassified ... | reverse complement strand
GACTTGCTGGGTGACGACCAGCGGGTGCCATTGACCGTCCGACCCTTTGTAGGTGGAAACGAGCGGCGCATTATTACTGCCGACCGGCGTCGTCAGGAGTGTTTTGGAATACTGCCCCGTCTGAGTGCGATAAGTTTGAATCACGGAAGCTGCCGATGCGGCAGTTGGTAGCGCCACCAAGAAAATGAAAGCAATTGTATATCGAGAGGCCGGCATGCTCGCGTCCTTGCTTTAAACAGAAATAGCTACCGCCTCCCGTGGAGGCAGCCCAAGGTATGTCAGATTTTCAATTGATAATACGGCTGCTCGAAAAGCTTGCGCACGCGCTCGAAATGGCCGCGGCGAATCAGGTTTCGTGATACGAGATACAAGCAGACGATAGCCCTTCATAAAGAAAAGCGCGTCATTAGTCAACTTTTGGTGGTAACAATCTGGCACGCAGCGCACCGGCTATGGTCTGTGGCCAGAGCGACAATGTCGGGCGTCAGGCGCTGCTTATCGGATGCACTCACGTTTCAGGTATGCCGGGTTTGTGACGCCTCCCACGGCTGCCGCTCGCCACAACTCCATGTGCACATGATATGACGACGCATAGTGAAAGTCGCATGAGCCTTCTGGCAGCCCAAGGACGCCTGTAAAATCGGCGTAGACGAGCTGGGACCGCCGGCTCCGTCTTATTGTCATCCTCGAAAGCCAGGTGCGTTGCGTGGTCAAATCAAGCTGCGTGCTGATTTCGATTAGACCCCGCAGGGCGGGACAGGGCTTGCAACACGGGTGGAGCGAGTTCCGTTGGGCGTAGACTTTCTGGATGGCCTGCTCGACGCGGGGGGGGGCTACGCTGATTCAGCCGGACGACAGCAATCCGCCGACTGCGAACGTGTGGGAAATAATCGCTCTTTCTGACAGGAGATCAGCGCCCAACGGTTGAGCGAACAGATTGTGGCGCATGCGGAGGGGATGCCCGAGGGTACGCCCGTGTCCGCGAAGAGCTTGCTTCACCTCGGCAATCGGGCTGCGGTGGACCAGGCGTTGTCGCGCCGGCCGCGGCGTCTATCTGCGTCCCGTGACAAGCCGGGTTGGCACGCGGTCGCCTTCGGTGGAGCTGGCCGTCGGGGCGCTCGCCAGCCAGCGCGGCGAAGTCATCGTGCCCAGTGGGCGGCGGCCGCCAACACCCGTGGCCTCACGACACGAGTTCCGGTCCGCTCGGTCTATTTGACCTCGGGCCGCACCCGGAAAATGAATCTCAGCAAGCAGGTGGTCGAACTGCGACACGAGCCGCGCTGGCAGCTCGCCTTGGCCAGTCGGCCGGCCGGTGAGGTAGCCCGGGCGCTGGCGTGGCTTGGTCCCGAAAAGGCCGATGCGGCACTGTTGGCTTTGAAGCGCAATCTTCCACAGATCACCCTCAACGAGCTAGTAGTGGCGCCGCAGCTTCCGACCTGGCTCGCGCGCAGCGTGGGAAAGGCGGCGCATGGTTGACGAGTTCCTTGGCCTTTCGGCCGGGGTCCGCCGCGAAGCCTTGGGCGTCGCGTCAGGCACGTCGTCAAACCCATATGTCAGCCGCCGACGCGGTGATGCGGCTTCCGGACAGCATTCCAACCAGGAGCAGGTCTGGCATGAAAGTCCTATAAGATTTCTTATGCCAACTCGAAGGCAGGTCGGCGAGGGCGCCAAACCGTGGTCGGCCCAGGTCGGCCTAGGTCCCCTCAAGCCCAAGAATGCCGGAACGCCGACGCTTCCGCAATCAGGGCCTGGGCGCGGATGGCGGCTCATCCGCTGGTGACCATTCTCCAGTCTGCTCGAACTTCGTGTTGGTCGAGCCCGAAGCAGGCCGCGCCAGCAGATGCTGGGAGTCAGCATACGGCCGACTGATCTGGGCACCACGGTCATCGGAACGCATCACGACCAGAGGCTCGCCGCCGTTATCTTCCGACATGAGATAGGGCCTGACCACCGTGCTGCCGCGGTCGAACTCGATGGAGAGTTCCTGGGCCACTGCCGCGCCAGGCGGGGTCGTGCGCACAACGAGGCCATAGGCTCCCCGCTCGATGACGACCGCGGACGCTTCCGTCTGGGTCTCCGTCAGTTCGGAAGTGTCAGCATCGTCTCCGGCTTCATTGATCCGCCAGTCCCACATGTCGAACGAGGCGACGGGCAGCGTGTTCGTACGCCTGGCCTCATCGTATTCCGACAGAACAGCACCCATCGCCCTCACATCCGCAGAGCGGATTGCGGCCGCGAGCCTGTCCAGCATGTCACGAGGATCCGGATTCTTCTTGGCATGGTCTTTCGCGCTCAAGGCTAAGTCTCCCCTTCAGACAGGCAACGATACCGACACCCGAAGCAAAACCGTAATCCTGCGCGGCGTATCGGCCTGGCATGCAAGCCAGGCCGGGACCACCGGATTATGAAACCAGCCTGAGTGTCGGGCACAGTCCATCAGCGCGGGCGCCGCGGGCCATGTTGCAGTGCGCATGCGTCAGGCGCGCATTGTCCGGCGTGGTGGATCCTCCCAGGGAGAACGGTTTGATGTGGTCGACATGAGCGTCGTCCAGAGACTGGATCCGATTGCTGCAGATCCCGCAGGTGGGGTCCGCAGCAAAGAGCTCACTCTTGAAATCGGCGCTGAAGCTGCGCTGTGACCCCTCGACATCGTCGGTCGCCATGATGTTGTCGAGTATGGTGTTCCATGTATGGAATGTATAGCGGACGTTGAGCGTCCCACCGGTGCTTCGCCTGAGCGCACTAAGCCACTGGGGGTCCGTACGCACAAGATGCTCGAATGCATCGCGGATCCTGTCGGCATTCCTGACCAGCCGGTTCTTGTCGTAGCGGGCCAGCGACGGCGCCACCACCCTGAACACGCCGACGCTGGTCTGGCGCGTCCATTCCTTCCGGTCATTGAGAGCCAGGAAGGAATGGTCGCCGAAGATGGTGTGCGCGACGCTCATGGAATGCTGGAACGCCCGCATCAGCGCCGTCGCATCCTCTTCACTGATGTGGCGATACTGACGCTGAAAATCCTGGAAGAAGGGACCGAATCCATTCCGGACACAGTCGTAGCCACGCAAGTGAAAGGCCGCGAATGTCAGGGCCAGGCTGCGGTCCTTCATGCGCTCAAGACCGCCATTCGTGAGCTTGATGACACGCTTGAATGAAGGGTCCTCGCACATTTCGCGGAGTGTCGAGTTCAGGGGGCCATTGTAGATGCAGTTCGAGATCTCCTCCCTGTTAAGGGATTTACCGCCCGTATTCAGACGGTTGAAGATCTCGAAGACCGTCTCGCGGGAGATGGACGCATCGAAGGTAACGATTTTCAGCGGCGCCATCTCGATGTGGCTCTGGGCTTCCTCGGGCAGATCCCGGAACAGGCATCCCCTGTACTGGGGTAGATGCGGCAGACCGGTCAGACGCAGCTCGTTGGCCATGAACTTCCGGATGGACGTCAGACGCTGAACGCCATCAACCACATCCGCGACGCCACGGCCGTTACGCTCGTGGACGAAGATCTCGGGAATGGGAAAATTCAGCAGAATGCTCTCGATGAGCATCGACGCGCGCTTTGGATCCCAGCAGGAGCGACGCTGCCACTCCGGCGACAGACACAAAATTCCTCGTGACATCCTCCTGCAGAGCGTGAGCACGTCAACCCGCGTGGGATCCGGCTGCCGCACGCGCGACATGGGGATGGCCTCGTCCTCTTCAACAAGGCTGTCCCAGTCCTCGCGGCCGGTTTCACTGTCCATAACGCGGGTGGTAAACTGCAGTGTTGTCATGTCATATCCTCAGAAGGCAGCAGCAACACAATCGCCAAGTCCACATTCAATAAACATTGACGAACCTGCCCCTGGCGACCTTGCCGGCCGTTCCAAGCAGACATTGAAAGCACTGTATGTTAAAGCACCATCACCCTGGAAGGGAAAACGACAAAAAATCCTTTTGTTTGCCTGGAAAGACTCCGCCCTTTCGTCGCGTGTGACTAGACTGTCAGGGGAATATCATAAATGTCTGTGATTCAGAGGGCTGAAAAATGCGGTCTGTGGTGGGACGAGAAGCACAATCCTCAGTGCCTGTCGGCACCGCGGGGCGCGCTCATTCGCGCGGCGCTTCCTGAGCTGTCCATCACGCCAGCCGTGGATCTGCAGCTCGACGGCTGGGATGCCTGCCCTGCCCCGCCGGCCCTGACCGCGCTCTCCATCGGTCTGAAACCGACAGCAGGCGGTCGGGAGCCGCGCATCTGAAAGAACAGTCCAGGCGCCTGTCACTGCGGCCTTACAGGGACGGCCTGAACGAAGGACCGGACAGCCTGGCCTTCATGTCATCAGTGAAAGAGCCGTCGTCGTTGAAGACGGGCGTTTCCTCGCCGTCCTGGTCGACCATGCGCAGCGGCCAGGGATGCCGCGAATTCAGCGGGCGGAAGAGGTCCATCGGCTCGCCCTGGATGAAAAGCGTGACGTTGGTAGCAAAGATTGCGCCCGAGTTTTCGTTCTGGCCGATGTCGAAGCCGTCATCAGCCGTCTCGTCAGCTACAAGGCTGCAGTCCGGGGCGTCGCAGCGTTCAAGGTTGAGATAGACCTGCCCCAGACATTTCAACAGGTTGGCCTCGTTGAAGAGATCCCTGGGGATGACACGGGAATAGCCGGACATGGAAGGTTCTCCTTGAAAGAGTCCCTCCATTCTTCATTCAACGGATGCAAACCCGGAGACCATTTCCGGAAATTCAGGTCTGTCAGCCCGCCGACGGACGCACGTCGCTTATCCGGCAGCCGTATCGGCGGCAGAATCCCCAGAACAGCCTGTAACCGCACAGTTTGAGGACGGCATGAAGGTGGTGGGCTTCTGAGGCGACCAGGCGAATTCTGCCCGACAATTTCGAACTACCGCCCCCGGCAGAGCCAGTGTCCACTGGGGAGACGGCAAGATGCGGCGCCGCGGTCATGGCATTATAGGCGTTGACGGTGTCCGAAAGGCCTTCCGACACCTGAGATGACACTCTGACAGCTGCTTCCGGATGCAGGTCATGCATGGTCTCAAGGTCTATCTCGACGTAGTGCATGCATGCCTCCGAGCTGAGTTCATCTCACACTCACTATATCAGACACTCTGTGTCACAAACATGTCTTCATGCATGGCGGGGGCGTCACGGACGCATCCGCGGCTCATCCCGGTTCTCCTCCTGTGCCTCCTCCGGTCGCCTGGGCGCAGGAGCCCCGCTGTTCGAGAGCGTCTCGTCGGCTCTGGAGAAAGTGGCGCATCCAGTCAGCTTGGCCTGCCAGGGCTCGAAGACAATCCAGGTATCCTGCGCCTCGGGGACGAGCTTGCGGAACTGCCGGTCGTTCAGGCCGTCCAGACGATGAAGGTCTCCGGAAGCAGCGAGCGCCTTGACTCTTTCGGTCGTCATCCCCTCGTACCGGTTCAGGTAGACGATTGAGTCGTGTCCCCTTTGGCGGGCGCGCCGAACAGCCTCCGTGCCGAAACTCCCCTTGTCGACCATCCGGCACGGGTTTTCGGCGACGATGAATACTTCCAGGATCCGTGCCGCCCGCCCTCCGCGCATCCTGGCCTGCTCCAGAGAGCCGAAATGCAGCCCGCGCCCTTCCGAAAGGGCGGGATTGAAGCGGTCGAACTCGCGTGTCGTGCCATGGTACAGCCGAAGAGGTGAGCCATCGCCGGCTACCGCCCTGCTTCTGCCGAACCATTCCCGGAATCCACTGTTATCCTTCTCGTTCAACGCCCTGCCCCGCATCTGCTCCCTGATAATCCTAGATGCTGCCATGGCAACTTCCAAGCTGTCCGCGGCACATGTCGTTCGAGTTTTTCCGTGTGGTCATATATTGTGGCGGAAGGTCTTCCTGCGTATGGGGTAATCGACATGCTGAGTGAATCGGACATCTATGACGCTCCCCGTAAGGTTGGGGATGTGGTGACGAACTTGCTCACGGAGCGGGAAGCCATCCTCAAGGCGGCCATGCTGACCTCGCGCTGGGGCGAGCCGTTCATCCTGGTTCGCAATGACGGATATCCGTCCGCGGCGGGGCGCGACGTCACCATCGAGCGGGCGGGATCCGAGCCCAGCCTGCTGCCTGGGATGACAGTGATTGGCCGGACTGCCCTGGAAGGCGATGGTGTGGTCCATACGGATGCAAAGGGGAACCGGTCTGATCTGGGCGGGGTCTGGCTGAGAAATCCGGCCGTTACGGGCGCAGCCCCGGTGACGGTCTCCAGGCTGAGTCCTGAGTCCAGGGTCCTCTACAATCTGATGTCCCACCTCCTGAACCTGCAAAAATCCGTCAAGCGTGGCCGCCCGCTACGGGTGGAGGATTTCAGCAGGGCCAGCATTGCCCAGGCGAGCGACAATGAAGTCGTGTCCAATGTGCAGTATCACCTCAGGGTAGCAAGGGAGGGTCGTGTCCAGGCGGAGACCGAGCGACTGCTCAGCGTGCTGTCCTACACCGGCAAGCTTGTCGAGAAATCGGCGGCTACTCCGTCCCTGGCCGAGGCGCTCGACCTGCAGTGCCAGGCATTCCAGGTCCTCCACGGTGTCCGCACCGTGCCTGAGAACGAGAAAATCCTGACTGCTGCGGCGCGTGAGGTGGATCCGGCGCCTGCACCGAGAATGCGCTAGACCTCCAGGGCGTCCGATGCGGCACTGCCGTCGAGTTCGCGCCAGAGCATGTAGGCCGAGGCGATGACGGCAGGCCCGATGAACAGGCCGATGAAGCCGAGCATGTGCATCCCTCCCAGAATAGAGACGACGGTCTGCAGGAAGGGCATCTTTGTTGCGGTGGAGATGAATTTCGGCCGGATGAAGTGCTCGACACTGAACAGCAGCACGACGCAGAACAGGCCAATCAGCAGGCCTGCCTTCAGGGAGGTCGTCCAGACCAGGACGAGACCGACAAGGACGGCGGCGGGGATCCCGCAGAACGGAATGATGGCGGCGCACCCGATAAGAACAGTCAGCATGGCTGCGTGGTGGGAGCCGGAGGCCAGGATGACCGGGTAGCACAGAACGGCCTCGGCACATCCAAGCATCACGAGCCCCATGACGGCGCCGCGGATGCTTCGGACGACGTGGATAACGACGTCGTCCCTGTTGAGCAGCCGCCGGCTCACGCTGAGCACTGAATCCCGGACCCGTTCATAGGACAGCAGGCAGCATGCCGCCGTCATCAGGGCGATGACACCTGTCTCGATGAGGTGAGGGAGTGATTTCAGACGCTCCAGCACGAGTTCGCCGACCGCGCTGGACAAGCTGGACATCCGGTTCACGGCCGTGCCCACCGTCTGCGTCACGGTCGATCCAGGCCTGTTGACGTAATCCTGTGCTGATTGCGGCATGTGCCGGGTTATCGTCGCGACCACATGGCTGGTGGCTGTCTCGCCTTCCGAGTGGATTTGCGCAATCCGGCGGATGATATGCGTAATCTCGTCCACCTCGCTCACCAGATGGATGGACAGCAGCGTCGACAGGCCCGCCCCAAAGGCGCAGGCCGCGGAGATGATGACCAGGGCCGCCGCTTTCTGACCGATGCGCGTCCCCATCCTGCGTTGCAATGGGCGCAGGCTGATGGCCAGGACGGCCCCGGAGACCAGAGCCGTCAGAAGAGAGCTCAGGATGTAGAACGCGCCGGCTGTGGCGGCCAGGGCCAGTGCGCCATACGATATCTGACGCACCCACAGGGACGGCGCAGATCCGCCGCCGCTCATGAGGCTGCCTCAGTCTCCGTGGCGACCGGTGCGATAACATGGGCGTATTCCACCATGGCAGCCTCTCCGGCGATGGTCAGTGTGAAACGACCAAACGACACCCTTCTGAACCAGGCGTAATGGTTGTCGCGAAGGATGGCGGCTGCATTGGATATGCCTGCTGCGCGTCCGTCGGCCGGGGTGATTTCGCGCGTCTCGGCCTGCGAACAGAGGACGGCCAGCCGCAGGCAATCCTCCTGATAGGCCGTGACACGTCGCACGCGCGTGGTCCCACCAACGTTGTGGTCGCCGGTGCGCCTCGAGAACTCATGCATCAGCCTGGCGCCACGGGCCCTGTTGAACGTGGGGCGACCAATGGCGTCTCCGGGGGCCTGCATCAGGTGTGCCACGCCATCCCGGACCACCAGGAGCCCCAGGCCCAGCCGGCGGCAGAGATTTTCAGCAGAGCTGGTTGGTGTCTGGAAGCGGCCTCTGCGACGTCGGCTGGTGGGTTCCGGTACCGCGATGTAGCACTCATGGCCATACGAGGCGCGCTCCAGTGCCTGATAAACCACCTCGATGTTGAAGCTCTTCTTCATCTCGATGATTGCGATGAACTCACCACGGACGGCCACGACGTCGCAATTCCGGACCTCGCCGCGGACCGTGAACCCACGCGCCTGGAAGAATGTGCGGACCGGGGCATAGAGTTCGCTTTCACTCATCACAGGCTCGGGTTCATGGCGCGGGCCCCATAAGTTGCGGACATCGCACTGCCGGCCGCACCATAGGACGGCCCCGAACCGGGAAGGTCGACGGCTTGGAAGCGGCCCATCAGAAAGACGGCGCGCGGGCGACCGGTATCAGCCTCCAGGATGGAGACAGCCTCCCCGCCAAAGTTCCGGAAAGTATAAGCGGCACAATGGGCAGGCATCGGGATGACGTTCACCTGTGAAGTGAGGCCCGTGGAGAGCACGTCGAGGAAGGCATAGCGCACCGGGCAGGACGGATCCGATGGAGCATGCCCGGAAACGATGTCAACCATCTCACGGCCGGCTGGCGTCATCAGAGTGAAGTAGGCGACCCCGACAGGATTGCTCAGCCCGATATCGCGCAGGTGCGCCCGGTCCGGCAGAAAAGGGCCATTGCTCGGCCCCTGCAAGGCGGCATCCATCAGATAGGGCCGGGTAGCCATCCCTGGGCCATAGGCCGGAGCAGGGTTCGAGCAGCCTGAAACTGAAAGGATGCCAACTATCGACGCGAGCGCGCGCAACTTCCTCAAGGCCATCTCCGATGCCGGGTTGAACAGCTAAAAGACCATGAGCGATATCTTATTGCATGACAAGGCTTTTGTTTATGACGTCTTTGGTTCGTGCCCCTGGCAGGAAAAACGCGCCGATGCTGGCTATCCTTTTGGTTGACGTCTGTATTTTCAATAAATTATCTTGAGAACAACCCATTTGCGGCCGGAGGTCTTAATTCTATGTCGGACAATCACAACGGCGGCGTCAACCGTCGCGAACTCATCGCACTCGCGGCGCAGGAGCTTGGCATCACCAAGACGGAAGCGACCCGGGTAATCGAGAAGTTCCTGGATCTCATTCAGCGCAAGCTCATCAGCGGCGATGATGTCCGCATCACCGGTCTTGGCAGCTTCATGCCGGTCTCCCGCGGGGCCCACGAGGCCCGCAACCCGCGAACCGGCGGATCCGTTCAGGTCGGTCCGCAGGTATCGCTTCGCTTCCGCCCGAGCCAGCAGCTCAAGTCCCTCATGAACTGAGGGCGGACGCAAGATTCATGAAAAAGGGCGCTCCTGACGGGGCGCCCTTTTTCGTTCGAGACAAGTGCGATGCTGGTCCTCAGTTGACCTTGAACCGACCCCGCCCCCGGCCGGCCGCCTGGGCGGGAAGTTTGAGATTGCTGGGGATCTTGACGTCCGTCCCCGCCTCGAGAGGCGTGTGTGCGCTGTCGAGGTAGGTCTCGCCCAGCTCGATGAGTTCCGACAGATGGCCAAAGCGGGCCACGAGGGCCAGGGGTGGCGAGCGGTCGATCTCCCGGTCAAGACGCGCCGCGAAGGCGTCCCCGCGGTCCGCCATACCCTTCAGCTGCGCGTGGGCATCACCGACTGGCCATGAGACCTGCAGGGGCGCGTCGTCGCTCACCAGATCCAGACCATGAGCACTCAAGGTACGCATGAACCCTTTGATGTAGACGTCGATGCAGAGCTTCTCGTAACCCTGAATATCGTTGTCCAGAATGTGCATCAGGGCATCCGCTCCCCTGACGAAGGTATGTTTGCGGATGTCCTCTCGGTAGGGAGATGTCGACGCGAGCCGCGGAGGCTCACCACCGATGTCCTCGACGGTAACTGTCGCACCGTGACCGATGTAGTCCAGCAGCTTCAGATACTGTTCCTTCGGAGAGCTCATAACCACTGCCTTTCAAAGTCGGTGTGCCATCATTTTAAGAGCGTCGGCGAAAACACCAACCTGGAAGAACGCCTTTCCTCTTATTCATCCCCTGTCTTCAGCCTAAGCATCAAATCAGACCGGCTGTCAACAAGTCCCTGACCTGTAATGATTTAGCGGAATCCGGGAGATTCTGGCGATGTTCCGCACCTGTTCTTGTCACGCGGCCCGCAGGTGCCCCTCATGTGCCGAAGTCTTGTCGTTCTGGGCACCGGTAAGGCCTTCCTGCGTGTGATGAAGCAGGGCGCCCATGACCATGGACGTGCAGGTCGCACTCTGGGGTGCGCGATGAAAGGGAACAGGCCCGAGGCAGCCGTGATGAGACAGGCGCACTGTCGGCGTGCATGTCTCATCGATACGGACGCGACCGTCAGTGTCGGGCGGCGTCGCGCCATGCGCCGCATCGTCGGCACCGGGCTCGATATAGCTGTAGAGCGAATAAATCCGCTCCGCGCTTCGTGCCGCCGGGCTGACGCCGGCCTCGAGTTGGCGGGATGCCTTCCCCATCAGTAGGTCCAGCACCCCCAGTGACCTGAGCCGGTTTGCGTAGGCCGAGCCCGCCAGTGGCGTGCCGATGACGACCACCGCACCGGCGTTCCAGTCATCGTCTCCGAAGAGATTGAGCACTTCCGTCGCGACGAGACCGCCGTAACCCTGACCGACCAGGCTGATGCTCGTAAAACGCTCCTCGAGCTTCAGATGCTGGATGACATGGTGCAGGGAGCGCACGACTGTCTCGAATGGCGTCCACCGGCCGGAGTATCTGAAGGTGTAGGAGGTGAATCCCTCAGCCTCACATTCCCGAGCCAGAGCGGAAAAATCGGCGTCCAGTCCATTTTCCCGGTGGATGAAGATGACCGCATGACCGCCTCGCGGCGCCTGGGAGAGATGATACTTCGCAATGAAGTCCTGACAGGCTCCGTAGCTTTTCGTCTCCAGGAGGATCTTCCCCTCGGGACAGAGAACCCGGAAGTCCATCTCGGGTCCTCTCGACTGCGTGCAGTCACCAACCTGGATCCGATAGCCGCGGTGGTTGTAGATGTCGGTATGGCGTCCCGACCTGGCGCGAAGCGCCTTCATGGTGCGCCGAATGGTGTCTGAAAAGCTCATGCGCCACCGCCGTGACCTAAAGGATTCGTCATTCCCAAGTCTATCGGACGCATAATCTCCGCGTCAAAGAAAAGAGGTCTCAGGTATGCTCCTGCTTTCTGAAGTCCCGGATGGAGAAATGAAGCCCGCTGACGGAGGTCTGAACCGGTCCGGCGCGCATCTCCCATCCCTCGCCGCGCACGATATGCCCGTAGGGCGGCATACGGGCGTCGGCATCCGGCACGTCCACGTCGATTTCCGTGACGACCAGCCGTGACGCCATCGGCAGCGCCTGCTGGTAGACCAGAGCGCCGCCGATGATGAAAGTTTCCTCCCGGTCCGGCAGCCCCTCCATTGTCGCAAAGACATCGTGCCAGGATCTGGCGTGCACCACACCCTGAGGGAGCCCCGTCACGCCCAGGCGGCTCAGGACAATGTTCAGTCGTCCTGGCAGGGGACGTCCGATGCTCTCCCAGGTCGACCGCCCCATGACGACGGCATGCCCACGCGTGGTGTCCCGGAAATGGTGCATGTCCTCCGGGACTGACCATGGAATACGGTTCCGGGCGCCGATGGCCAGTGCCTGGCCATGCGCAACAATGATGGAAACCGGTCGCGGTGCCCTCAGTTCTTCGATATGGTCTTTACCTGGTTGTTTGTTTGACATAAAGGTCTTTCGTTTCAGTGAAGGATGTCGGCCCATGACGCAGGTGAGCGCGCCTCTCGATTTCGAGGCAGAGGAGAGCGGCCGGACCATTGCTGTCTACAGGACATGGCCGAGCAACTCCAGGAACCCGTCAGCGGCGGCAGCAAGATCCCGTGTGGGCGCCATCAGTTACCGCGAACATGACCGGACCTACGACGGACCTGTCCTGGACGCCCTCTCCTCGTCCCAGATGCAGGATCTTTACGATTTCACGGTCAGGATGGCCAACCATTTCGGACTGAGCCTCCGATGAGAAAGGATGCACCCATGTCGAAGGGCCTGCGTGTGACAACGGTCTGTCTCCTGCTGGGTATCCAGTCCGCCACCGCTGCGGAGCCGGCTGCAGCTCTGCCGCAGGCCTCGCCCCCGCCTCACCTGGTATTCCCGGAGGTCCACGGCGTGAAAGTCGATGCGGATCTCGACCCGGGGCTCCTTCTGGTTTCGGATGACCGGCCCGTCAAAGGGGATGCGGCCGAGCGCAAGCGGCTCGAGACAGCGTGGCTCCCTGTTGCGCAGGACGCTTTCTCACATGACGACGACCTCAAGACGATTGGGGTCGTCTACTATGTCCAGCGCACCGGGACCGCGGGGCCGACCAGGGACGTGCCTGGCGATGCATGTGACATCAGCCGCGCATCGCCCACGAAGTGCGCAGCCATCGTTTCTGGCGGACCAGGTGGCAAGCTTCGAGAGGATCTCCGGGCCGCTGACGCGCGCCTTGAGGACAACCATGGCATCTTCGTCAACCCCGCCATCCGCCCGGGGATTGTGAGCATGACCGTCGACCTCGACAGGACCTTCGCAGATCCGGCCATGCGCGGCGTGCCTGCCGCCGCCGGCCATCCCGGAATGCTGGTCGATTATCTGCTCCAGACCTACGCGACGGCCTATGGGCTTGTCTTCATGGCGACACATCCTGGAACACCGTACGTCAGCATCATCCTCAACGTCGTATCCGGCGCGGGACAGGCCAGTGGTGCCGCCATTCGACCGGCAGTTCGTTTCCTCATACCGAGGCCCATAGCAAGCCCTGACGCCGGCACAGTGTTCCGGAGCACGCTCGCGGAGACGTCCCGAAGCATGCGTCTGTCGCCCTGGTTCTCTGAAGTGCTGAAATCAGACCTCTGAGGCCTCCGCGCGCTCCTGCTTCATTATCGGTGGAGAACGCGAAATGGGGGCCGATGATGCCAGTGGCGTCACTGGCGAAACAGGGATATTCACTGCTGCCTGGTTCCCAGCAGTCAGGTTAACATCTCATGTCGAAGCAGCGGGTCGAACACGATGTGTGGGAGGGCGCTGACTTCGAGAAAGGCATCGCCGGCCGGCGTCTCATCATCGTCGGCCACAGCCACTACACCCATGAGGCAGTGCACACCGTGGACACGCCTGAGTTCACGCGGAAAGTCGTAGGCCCGGTCGTGGCCGGAACGTGTCGTGTCCCGTTCTTCACAGCCATTGCCGGCTATTTTGGCTACGAGCCCGAGGTGTTCTGGGCAAGGGTCGCCTTCTTCAATTTTATTCCCAACCTGATAGGCAGCGTGGACCAACGCTCATCGAAAGGCACACCGGAGCAGATCTCCGCAGGTCACGCGCGCGCCATCCGGATTTTGAACGCGCTTCGTCCGGACCTGGTTTTCGTGTTCTCCCAGGCAGCCTGGACCGAGTTCCCGCCGACTGTTGAAGAGGAAAACCGCACTCAGGATCTTCCGCCAGGCCCCTTGCGGTCATTCCGCCTGAACGATGGTTCGACGATAGGGATCTGCGGGATGCGGCATCCCTTGGGCGCCCCGAAAGGAAAGATGAAGGACCTCGTAACCAGAGTGATGGCATGCCCCTGATGACCAGGAAATCAACGTCTGTGAGCAGGTTTTGGAAATGAAATATCAAGAAGAGTTTGATAGAGCCCTGTCCGATATACACCAGTTGAACTTGGCTGGTATCTGGTTCAACTTATTTGTACGTGAGATAAACGATGTAGAGAAGACAGAAGACAAGCTGAAAATCTTGAAGGAGTTTTTCGTCTATGGCATGAAGAAGAATGTAATTCTGGAATACAGTCAGGAGAAAGGCGCTCCTGTGTTTTCACACGAAGAGCCTGAAGTCGTCGTGGAGCGTATGCTTGCTGATTTTCCGTTGGACAAGATTCCCTCAGAGGAAGTTGAGAGATACAGTGAGTTCCAGGTTTACGCCGCTTTCAAACACGATACGTGGGTGACTCTCCTGGAAGGTACTGGCTACTGTATCCCAGGATGAATGACCGGAATGCTCTGCGCATCAGCCCACGCTTCAGGGAGGAATGCGGCCCGCCCACGGTTGGGTGGGGATGAGGGGGCAGCCCCAGCCCGGGATGACATGTCTCCGTGCGTCTCTGGGCTTCATCTCTGATTACCTGTGACGTGTCGACTTCTTTCCGCTGGCTGGGGTGCGGAAAGAAGTCTTGTCCATACCGTGCTTGAT
>Ga0157365_10000684_pt1 | contig 14411 bp, 14 predicted proteins | sample AttsexASBM3_FD_111478 | JGI IMG/M metagenome (GOLD analysis project Ga0157365, IMG submission 111478) | Fungus gardens microbial communities from leaf cutter ant in Ribeirão Preto, State of São Paulo, Brazil - Atta sexdens ASBM3 | ecosystem: Host-associated > Fungi > Mycelium > Unclassified ... | reverse complement strand
CGCGATACGGCACCGAGAAGATGAGCGACCTGCTTCTTGTGCAGAAGCAGCTTGCGCGGTGCACGGGTATCGAAGCGGGAAAGAACGCCGCCCTGATATTCAGGGATATACGAGTTGAAGAGCCAGATCTCTCCATCGCGCTCCCCGGCATAGGCTTCGTTGATCGCTGCCCGCCCCATACGAAGACTTTTGACCTCGGGTCCTTTCAGAACCAGCCCGGCCTCCACCGTCTCAAGAATGGTATAATTGAAGCGGCCTTTTCTGTTCTGTGCGGCGATGCCGTGAGAGATCAGACCGGATTTTTTCTTTTCAGCCACAATTCATCCTGACAGGCCGGTTTTGCTCAGTGCCTCGTCAATTAAAGCGCAGGAGGCGGCGCTGGGTTCACAGAGCGGCAGACGCAAGGTCGGCGTGCACAGACCGAGGCGCGACGCCGCATATTTCACCGGTCCGGGATTGCTCTCACAGAACATGGCATCGTGAAGCGGCGTAAGACGCTGCTGGATCTCCATGGCACGCGCCACATCGCCGGACTGCCATGCCTCATGCATATCGGCGCAGAGTCGCGGGGCGATATTGGCAGTCACGCTGATACAGCCGGTCCCGCCGGCAGCCAGGAACGACACCGCCGTCCCGTCATCGCCCGTAAGGAGGGTGAAGGGCGCATCGCCAAGCAGCGCACGAAGCTGAAGAGGGCGCGACAGATTCGCCGTCGCGTCTTTCGTGCCGACGATATTGGGGTGCTGGGCCAGACGCGCCATTGTCTCCGGCAGCACTTCCACAACCGAACGGCCGGGCACATTATAGACATAAAGCGGCAAATCGGTCGCATCGGCCACGAGCATGAAATGCTGGTAGAGCCCTTCCTGCGTCGGCTTGTTGTAATAAGGTGCAACGACCAGCAGCGCGTCAGCACCGACGGCCTTGGCATGGCGCGCCATGCCGATTGCCTCATGCGTGCTGTTCGATCCGGCACCGGCCATCACGGGCACACGGCCACCCGAAACCTTGACTGTATGTGCGACGACAAGCGCGTGTTCGTCATGTGTCAGCGTCGGGCTCTCGCCTGTCGTTCCGGCCGGAATAAGGCCCGCCGTACCCTGATCGATCTGCCAGTCGATAAACCGGCCCAGAGCGGCAATATCGACCGTGCCGTCATTGCGAAAAGGGGTCAGCAGCGCGGTCAGAGACCCTCTAAATTCCTTGTTCCGTGCCATGAGCCCTCACCTGCCGCGTTAATCAAACCTGCTGCTAAATAGAACTCTAGACGCCGCTGTCAAATGGATATCGTGCAGCCTGCCCCTGCAGGCCCGCTACTCGGGATAACGCGAGGGGCTGGCCGGATAAACACCAAGTATAGCGATCTTTTCGCTACAGTCCTGAAGCATTGCGAGCGCACGGGACAGCGCGGGCTGATCCGGGTGCCCCTCGACATCCAGCAGGAAACCCGTCGCCGTGAGCGTGCCCGGGCTCATATAGCTTTCGAGCCTGGTCATGTTCACACCATTCTCGGCAAATCCGCCCAGAGCCTGATAAAGCGCACCGGGGCGGTTGAGGACACGAAATACCAGTGTGGTCATGACGCGTGGATCGTCCGCAGGGGGCCATTGTGCTTCACGCGCCACCAGATAGAAGCGGGTGGTATTATGGGCAGCATCTTCCACATTCGCACGCAGGATTTCGAGCCCGTTGAGTTCCGCCGCCAGTGCCGAGGCAACAGCGGCATCCTGACGCGACTGCCATTTCACCACCATTTCGGCGGCGCCCGCCGTGTCGAACGCCGAGCAGGGTTCGACATCGAGTTCGCGTATCAGGTTTCTGATCTGTCCCAGCGCAACGGGATGCGTGTGTATGCGCTGCACCTCTTCGATCTTCGTACCCGGCAGGGCAATGAGACAATGCTCAACACGCTGGAAATGCTCCCCGATAATCGGAAGCCCCGCTTCTGGTAAAAGTGCGTGGATTTCAGGCACACGACCGGCAAGGGAGTTCTCGCAGGCCAGCATGCCGAGCGTGGCCCGGCCTTCGCGCACGGCGTCGATCGCCGCCTGGAAGCTCGGACAAGGCAGCGTCGTCCAGCCGGGCCGAGCCGTACGACAGGCCAGATCGGAATAGGCGCCGGGGCGACCCTGAAAAGCGATGATATTGCTCATGCGCCCAGCACCTGATGAATACGCATCAGATCCTCAGGGGTATCCACCCCTAGAGGCGCCTCGTCGATCGCAGCACAGCCGATGGTCATACCGGCCTCAAGCGCCCGTAACTGCTCGAGCGACTCACGGCGCTCCAGAGGAGACGGCGCAAGCGCCACGAAGCGCGCGAGCATTTCGCGCCGCCAGGCATACACACCCACATGGTGCCAAAGCGGCCCCTCACCCCACGGAATGACCTGACGCGAAAAGTAAAGTGCACGCGCTACATCCTGACCAGGGGCGAAAGCGCAGGCTGCCTTGACCACAGAGACACGCTGCGCCTCTTCATCCGTCTCGACAGGCGCAACGAGCGTGCCGATATCGAACCCCCGTGTAACGGGCAAAAGCGCAGATGAGAGCGTTTGCGGCGCCACCAGAGGCAGATCGCCCTGCAAGTTGATCACAACATCATGAGTTCCCTGCGGATCATAGACCTCAAGAGCTGCATGCACCCGATCCGATCCACTTGGGAGCGCAGGGTCGGTCAATACGCCCGCGATATCATGGCCCTCGAGAACATCGAGAATTTCCCGATCGCCCGAGGCAACAAGCACAGGCCCCAGACCGGATGCGCGCGCTCGTAAGGCAACCTGCAAAATCATCGGCTTGCCGCCGATCTCAGCCAGAGGTTTGTTCGGCAGACGCGTCGAGGCAAGACGCGATGGGATGACGATGATCGGGTTCATGAGGTAGAAGCAGGCTTTCCGCTTGTCTTGTGAGGGCTGCAACGCGAGGCCAGACATGCCGCACCCCCCAGGATGCGTCAATCATTCGTTGGCTCGGGCATTCGTTGGCTTGGGCGTTCGGCGGCTCGGGCGTTCGCCAGATCTCGCACAAGCGTACGGTTCCCCGCTACGAACGGGCGTCACTTGCCATGCTCCCCTTCTCCCCGGCCATTTATCCCGGCCCTTACGTGAGGTCTATTCCATGTCCGACCAACCCGATCTCACCCTTTGCCTGCGCACCGCCCGTCTGTGCGCCGATCGCGCGCGCAAAGCGGTCTCCCCCCATTTCCGCAGCGGTCTCACCGTGGATGACAAAAGCGATGAATCTCCCGTCACCCGTGCGGATCGCGAGGCTGAGACGGCCATGAGGACGCTGATCGAGCAGCACCACCCCGACCACGCGATACTCGGAGAGGAATACGGATTTTCCGGCGTGGAGAGCGACTTCGTCTGGGTGCTCGACCCGATCGATGGCACGCGCGCCTTCATCACGGGCCGACCGAGCTTTGCCACGCTCGTCGCGCTTTTCTACAAAGGGCGGCCGGTGCTCGGCATCATCGATCAGCCCTTCACACAAGAGCGCTGGATCGGCGTCGAGGGCGAGAAAACGGTTTTCGAATCCTCCCATATGCCCGGTGCAGCCGGTACACGCCCTTGTCTGACGCTCGATCGGGCTGAGTTATCCTGCACCTCGCCAGACATGCTCGTCTCCCCCTACGATCGGCGCTTTGCCGGGCTCAAATCCACGACGCGCCGCACAAGCTGGGGTGGCGACGCCTATGGGTACGGGCTTCTTGCGCTCGGGCAGATCGACATAATTGCCGAGTGTACCATGAAACCGTGGGACTGGGGGGCACTGGTTCCCGTCGTTGCAGGTGCAGGTGGCATCGTGACGGACTGGCAGGGCAATGAGCTGACGCTCGACAGCGATGGCACGGTCCTCGCCTGTGGCGACAGGGCCCTACTTCCGCAGGCCGTTGCCTCCCTGCGCCCTTCCCCCTGACCCGCGTATGGGTTAGCACCGCTTTTCGGATTTGCGCCGCTGACAGGAGCCGGACATGGAAGCCTCGTTTTCTCTCCCCAAAGACCGCATTCGCATTCTTCTGCTCGAAGGCATTCATGAGAGTGCTGCCAAGCATCTCGCCGCGCAGGGATACAATCAGGTCACCTGCGTCAAAACGGCGCTTGAGGGCGAGGCCCTGTCAGAGGCGCTCAAGGGCGTGCACATGGTCGGTATACGGTCACGCACGCAGCTCACGGCACCGGTTATCGAAGCCGCTGACCGCCTGATGGCGATCGGCTGCTTCTGCATCGGTACCAACCAGGTCGATCTCAACGCAGCACGCATGGCAGGCATTCCCGTTTTCAACGCACCCTTCAGCAACACGCGTTCCGTGGCAGAACTGGTCATGGGCGAAATCGTGATGCTTCTGCGCCGCATCCCTTCGCGCTCGGAACAGTGTCATGCCGGCGGATGGGACAAATCGGCTGTCAACGCATGGGAAGTGCGTGGCAAGACGCTCGGTATCGTCGGTTACGGCTCCATCGGCTCGCAGCTTTCCGTACTGGCCGAAGCATTCGGCCTGCGCGTGATCTTCTACGACACGGTGGACAAGCTTCCCCATGGCAACGCCACGGCAGTCGACACGCTCCATGACCTGCTGTCCCAGTCCGATATCGTCAGCCTGCATGTTCCACAAACCGAGCAGACCAAGGACATGATCGGCGAGGCCGAAATACGCGCCATGAAGCCGAATTCGATCCTGCTAAACAATGCCCGCGGCACCGTTGTCGATATCGATGCACTGGCCGCAGCGCTACGCGACGGCCACCTCATGGGTGCTGGCGTGGATGTATTCCCCAAGGAACCCAAAGGCGCGGGAGAGAGCTTCGTTTCACCGCTTCAGGGTCTGCCGAACGTCATTCTCACCCCGCATATCGGCGGCTCCACGATGGAAGCGCAGGAACGTATCGGTGTGGAAGTCGCCAAGCGTTTCGTGGAATATTCCGATGTCGGCTCCACACTGGGCGCCGTCAACTTCCCCGCAGTCCAGCTCCCCGAGCGCCCGCGTGGCACGCGTTTCATGCATGTGCATGAGAACCGCCCGGGGATCATGCGTCAGATCAACGAGATCTTCTCCAGCGAGGACTGCAATATCGTTTCGCAATACCTGCAGACCGATGGCGAAGTCGGTTATGTGGTGGTGGAAACCGACGCAAGCCCCGATAGCGAACTCGACACACGCCTGCTGAACCGCCTGCGTGAACTGAAAGGCACGATGCGCGCGCGACTCATCTACCAGCGCTGAAGTCATTTGATGAATTATTGACGCTACACTAAGAATAGTCAGGAACAGAGTCGTTCTTTCCTGATTATTCGTTGGTGTCGGTGTCCAATTCATCTTCCATTGCCCGGATCCAGAGCTTCGCCTTTGCAGGCATAGATGCCATTCCGGTCACGGTAGAAATCCAGATTTCATCCGGCCTGCCCGCTTTTATTATCGTGGGCCTGCCGGACAAGACCGTCGGCGAATCGCGTGAGAGGGTGCGGGCAGCTCTTGCGGCGCTCGGCCTCGCCCTCCCCCCAAAACGGATCCTTATCAATCTGGTCCCGGCCGATCTGCCCAAGGAAGGATCGCATTTCGACCTGCCCATTGCGCTGGCCATCATGACCGCCATGGGCATTTTTTCTCACGAAGCGATCCAGCCCTATGCCGCCATAGGCGAACTCTCGCTCGACGGGCGTTTACAGGCGACAGGCGGCGTGCTCTCGGCCGCGCTCGAAGCGGTCGGAATGCAGCTCGGCCTCATCTGCCCCAGACCCCAGGCGCAGGAAGCCAGATGGGCCAGCGATACGCTCGATCTTCTTGCGCCCGATACGCTCCGCGCCCTTCTGGCCCATTTCAGCGGCGAGGCCGTGCTGGCATCGCCGGAACTGGAGCCTGTCCCGTTCACCCCTCCGCTCGCCGACCTCACCTCGATCAAAGGGCTCGATCTGGGGCGGCGCGCTCTGGAAATCGCAGCATGCGGTGCCCATTCCCTGCTCATGTCAGGCCCACCCGGCGCTGGAAAATCGATGCTGGCTCAATGCCTGCCATCCATTCTTCCCGATCTGACCCACGAGCAGGTGCTTGAGTGCAGCCGCATCCACAGTCTGGGGGGACAAGCGACTGGCAGCACGCTCGTAACCCGCCCTCCGTTTCGGGCGCCGCATCACTCGACTACCCTGCCCGCACTGGTCGGCGGTGGATCGCGATCCCGCCCGGGAGAAGTCAGTCTCGCACATAATGGCGTTCTGTTTCTCGACGAACTGCCTGAGTTCTCGCGCGCCTGTCTGGAGTCCCTGAGGCAACCGCTCGAGACAGGAACCATCACGGTAGCCCGCGCCCGCCAGACCGTGCTTTACCCGTCACGCTTCCAGTTCATCGCGGCCATGAATCCCTGTCGCTGCGGTTACCTTGGCGATGCAGAGCGCGCCTGCCGCAAGGCACCGCAATGCGGCGACGATTATCTTGCGCGCCTTTCCGGCCCTATGCTCGATCGTATCGATCTCTCGCTTTTCGTGACCCCCGTCTCGCCGCTGGACATGATTGCGGCACCTGACGGGGAAAGCAGCGCGACCGTACGCGCACGTGTCATCGAAGCGCGCCATCGTCAGATTGCGCGGCAGGGCGTGCCCAATGCACAGATTTCCGCCCAGGAGATCGCAATGGGAAGCGAAGCACGCAATCTGGTCAGCGAGGCAGCGACAAAACTGCGCCTCTCGGCCCGTGGCCTGACAAGACTGCTCCGCGTAGCGCGCAGCGTTGCCGATCTCGGTCAAGCGGACACGGTCGATGTTCCTCACCTGCGTGAGGCGCTCGGATACAGGTTACGTTAGGACTTACTGGCACAGGCCTCTGCGGTCGGCTTCCATGGTCGCCGTTGGAGCAGCCGTGTCGTCAGGACTTCAAGGCGCATCGCCAGCTTGCAGCAGCGGGAGAGTGTGCCGGCACGGACTGAAGACCGAGCCGCGCCTGCACTGTCGTGGTCTCACGGTCGGGTTACGGGAATAGCCCGGCTCGTGAGATCGCTCTCGGGAAATACACCGTCCATGCGGTGCTCATTGCAGCGCATGGACGTTTTTACCGGTCAGGGTGCCACGAGCGTTTCGGAGCGCAGGGGCGGTTCTTCCTGATCGACCCAGAGGGAGGCCTGATATTCGCTCTCGAAAGGACCGACATCGCGCAATGTGTCCCCTTCGAGAAGATACCACCCATTGCCGTTCGGCGCTTTGGGGGTCGAGGTCTCGTTGAGCAAAACAGGGAGGATCATTTTCTTGTTCTTTTCGTTCGACGCAGGGGATCAGTCGTCGGAGCGCAGATGCTCGGCCTCTTCCTTACGCGTTGCATAAGGCGTTTCCCGGTGGTCATCGAGTTCGTTCATGGCACCGCCGGGATTGCCAAGATTGTCCTCAATCCAGGCTTCCTCGATCGGCTGGCCGTTCGACCCGACGGGCCATTCCGGACGGGCGGAGACTTCTCCGGCGTGAGGGTGCTGTTCCATGGAAGCAAGCTCCTCGGCTCTCTCGCGATAAGCCTCGGGCCCGCAAGCAGGAGACTGGTCGGCTTTCCACAGCTCCTGCATCAAGGCAGCGACACGCGCTTTCTTCGAGGCTGAGTCTTTGGTCCAGTCGTTCATGATGCGCCCTCTTCCGGTACTACAGGTGACAGATTAACGAAAAAACGGCTCGCTCAGAACATTTCGATATCGATTTCGCGCAATGCCGAGCGCGCATGTGCATCCGGGTGCCCTTTATGGAAAGGCTCGTGCTCGAGAATCATGACTTCAGCAATTTCGGAAACTGCAATGGCATGCCAGTGGCCCTGCACCGGAATTTCCTTCTCATGGCCGTCTGTCCCGACATACATCAGTACCTTGGCAACATTATCGCCCTTACCGAGCGCGTGAGGCGATCCGACATAGCGTTTTTCGTTCATCGTGTAGGCAACAGGCTTTTCCTGCTCGATAGCCTCACGGAGAATTTTATATACCGACATGATCTGTCCTCAGAACTACAAATACGTCAACGAAAAATAATCGCTGATCGACCAACGGTAGTTCCGATGATTACGCACGTCACCTAAAGGTTAGGTTGATTTATATTTATCTTTCAATGCATTGCCTCACCAACGTCCAGGCGTTCGCCATGCATTTTCACCCTGGGCAGTCACCAAGAAGAAACAGGCAGACTGCACGCAGCGTGTCCTGAAACCGTTCGTCTCCAATCCACACCGGTCACGATTGGCGGTTCGTGCATACGCTACCGAGCATTCCCCTCATTAACTTATCGAAACGAGGGAATGCACGGTGACAGGTCATAGCCTATCCAGCCAGCGAGGCGCGCAGGACTTCAAGACCGCCTTCCAGATCGGCAATAAGATCGTTGGGATCCTCCAGACCGATATGCAGGCGAAAGCTCGGTCCTTCGGGCATCGCGTCCGGCAGCGAGCGACGCACGCCACCCGTCGTCGGCAGAACGAGACTTTCGTATCCTCCCCATGATGCACCGATACCGAAGAGGGCAAGCGCATCGATCATGTCGCGCATGGCAGCGACCGAGAGATCGGCACGCAATTCCACCCCGAAAAGCGAACTCGCACCATCGAAGTCGCGTGCCCAGAATTCATGACCGGGGCATTCCTCGAATGCGGGATGCAGCACGCACGCCACTTCCGGGCGACCGCGCAGCCATTGCGCCACCTGCAATGCCGAGGCCGATTGCCGTTCCAGACGGACCGCCATCGTGCGCAGACCGCGAAGCGTCAGCCAGCATTCATCGGGGCCTGCGAGCTGACCGATCTGAATGGCAGCATCGCGCAAATCCTTCCAGAGTGCGCCATCGGCAACCGTAATCGCCCCGGCGATCACATCCGAATGCCCCGCAGGATATTTGGTCAGTGCCTGTATCGATACGTCCACGCCATGCCGGAACGGCTGGAAGATGCCGATTCCCCAGGTGTTATCGAGCATCAGCAGCGCATTGCGTTCATGAGCCACGCGCGCCAGCATCGGAACGTCCTGAACCTCGAATGTATGGCTCCCCGGGCTTTCGGCGAAGACCACACGCGTGTTCTCACGCATCAGGCCGACGATCGTCTCTTCATCGGCAAGAGGCGCGTAATAGGTGGTCTCGATCCCCATACGGGCCAGCATGGTCCCCGCAAACCGGCGTGTCGGACCATAGACGGAATCCGGCAGCAGAAGGTGATCTCCAGCACTTAGAAAGGTCAGCAAAGGCAGTGTGCAGGCAGCAAGCCCGGAGGAGACAACCTGCGTATGGGTCCCCCCTTCGATCTGGGCAATGAGCTTTTCCAGCTCATGCTGCACCGGCGACCCCATCGCGCCATAAATCAGTTCATGATCGTGGCTGCGCAGACCCTGTTCGCGCATGGCGTCGAGGGAAGGAAAAAGCACGGTCGAGCCTCTTGTGACAGGCCCGTTGACGAAAGCCCCCTCCGGCGGGGTCGGCTCAGGTCGGCCGCCCTGTACCAGCAGGGAAGACAGACGCTTCCACCCGGAAACGACCTGTTTGGCGGTATTCTCCACTTTCTTCTCTCTCCATTGGTGCCCGCAGGCCTTTTGATACCTGATGGTGTTTCAAGCCGTTCATGCCGCTCACATCTCGACAGGCATGGTGGGATCGCCGCCCCATTCTGCCCACGACCCGTCGTAAAGCTGCCCCGGCGGGAGCCCGGCGGCACGCAGGGCCATGGTCAGTGTGGCTGCGGTCAGACCCGAACCGCAGCTCGTAATGACATGACGCCCCCCTATGCCGCTGGCGTGCAAACGCGCGGCAAGCGCTTCGGGTGGCAGGAAACACCCTTCTGCATCCAGAACCTCGGTGAAAGGCAGGTTGATTGCGTTCCTCATATGGCCGCCGCGCGTGTCAGGCCGCGGTTCAGCGACACGCCCATGAAAACGCGCAGCGCTGCGTGCATCGAGCACGCATTTGCCAGGATCGGTCAGAGCGTCAGAAACATCGCCCTTACCCGCGAGCAGGGCGTAACGTGTACACGTTCTATAGAGGCCGTCCGATGGAAATTCTGACGGAGATTCTAACGGAGACTCAGGCGTCGATTTCAGGGGTGACTCCGGTACGGGCACGTCGTCGATGGCAGTTCCTGCCCGTACCAGCGCGGCGAGACCGCCATCGAGCACGCAAGCGCGCTCATGACCGAAAAGCGACGCCATCCAGTGCGCACGGCATGCCCCGATGCTTCCCTTGCGATCATAGAAAACGAGGGTCGTATCGCGCGTTATCCCCATATCCTGCATGGCTCGCGCAAAGATCGACGCACCGGGAACCGTATGGGGCAGACTATCCGAACGGTCGGAGATATCGTTGATCCGGAAACGAACGGCGCCCGGAAGCGCTAACTCCTTAAACTCCGCTTCGGGGTCGCCCTCCTGCCCGGGGAGCAGGATCGAAGCATCGAGATAACGAACACGGCGCGCCGTTAGCGTCAGCAGGGTCTGCACATCGATAAGGGGGGGCAGCGTCATGAGCGGACCTTGCAAGAACGAGTTGAGAGCCGCACGATAGCAGCCAGCAGGACCGTCTGGTCAACTGGTGCCATGGGCGGCCATGGGAGATTTTGTGACAACCGAACGCATCATGCTGGGTTTGCTTCTGCTCGGTGTTGCCTATGGCTGCGGCGTCGTGCTGTGGCCCTTCCTCTCCGCCATTCTGTGGGGAGCTATTCTCACCTTCACGACATGGCCGCTTTTCAAGCGCCTGAGGCGTCATATGCGCCCAGCACTTGCTGCCGTGGTCATGATGGTCTGCAGTGCGATTGCCATCGTCATGCCGCTCGCGCTTCTGACCTCGACCGGCATTGCCGATCTGCCTCTCATCATCGGTGGTATCAATACCGAAATCGAGGCGCTCGGACGCACGCACCCGGCACCCGAATGGCTCGCCTCGGTGCCGGGGCTGGGGCCGCAACTCACCACGGCCTATCAGCACTGGAGCCATGATGTACGTGGCCTCGGCGAAGCCCTCCATCCCTATGCCGGGCAGATTGCACGCTATACGCTCAAGGCCCTCATGCAGATGGCAAGCGGGCTGGCAGAGCTGGTCATGGCGCTGTTCATCGCATTGTTTTTCTGGATCAGCGGCGATTCACTCGGTCGGGTCATCAAGGCCGTTCTGACACGCATCACCGGCGCCTATGCGGACCGCCTGATCACGATCATCGGCGGGGTCATACGCGGAACGGTCTATGGCATTCTCGGCACCGCAATCGTTCAGGGCGTTCTGACCTCTATCGGTCTGTTTATCTCCGGTGTCCCTGCCCCTGTCCTGCTGGGGGGAGTGGCCGCGTTCGTTGCTGTGTTCCCTGTTGGCGCGCCTCTGGTCTGGGCACCTGCTGCCATCTGGCTCGCCCTGCATCATCATCTTGGCTGGGGGCTGTTTCTGGCAGGGTACGGTATCGTCTTCATTTCCGGCGCGGATCATATCATACGCCCGGCCTTCATCGCGCGCGGTGCGCAGCTGCCCTATCTGCTCACCGTGCTGGGCGTGCTCGGCGGCGTCGTCACATTGGGCGGACTGGGCATATTCCTTGGCCCCGTTCTTCTCGGTGTCGGCTATACGCTGACGACAGAATTCGCGCGTGGCGCCTATCAGACAGAAAAGAAACCGGTGCAATGAGCCTGGCCCTATCGCAAGACATGTCATTCTCACCCATCCCCGACCGACCCGTCCCCGGGATTGGCCAGACATTCAGGATCCTGAGCTGGAATCTGCTGCGCGCCGTCGGTGCACCGCTGGACGAGGTCGTCGATCTCGCGCGCAGCCTGCAACCCGATATCTTCCTGATGCAGGAAGCGGGAAACGCGTTCGACCGTCTGCCCGAAATACTCGGCGGTCATTATGCGCGCATTCCGCTACCGGACCGCATTCACGGCACGGCCTGCTGGAGCCGCTTCGCGTTCAATCGTGCACCGCTTTCCTGCGCCCTGCCCTCGGGCCTTATGGTCAAACGTACGGCGCAGCTGGTGGATTTCGGCTCGTTCTCGATTGCCAACGTGCATCTCTCCCACGGCCAGATTCTCAACCGTCGTCAGCTCAGGCGCATTGCGCCGATTTTGCGTCCCCGTGCGCTGGTGATGGGAGATTTCAATCTTGTCGGCCCGACGCTTCTGCCAGGGTTTCGCGATGTCGGACCGCGTGAGCCGACCCATCGTATGGCCGATATGCTGCCCATCAGAATCGACCGCTGCCTCGTACGAGGCATGACCGCGCTCGATACGGCGGTTCTACCCAATCGCAGCTCCGATCATCACCCGATCTGTGTCACCCTGCGTCTGGATGCACCGGACAATCATCGCGCCTTTTTCCAGCGTCGCGCCCTCTTTCAGCGTCTGGCCGAACGCCGGAAATCCAGAGGTCAGAAAGTGCACGGACAGGACTAGAGGTAAGGCATAAACAGACGGACAGCCGCGTTACGTGTCTTTCGCGCCGGACTCATGCTGTCGAGCGCGTGATGGGTCAGGCGTCCTGTACGATGCTTTTCCATGAAATGCGTCAGGGTCTGGGCGAATGAAGGGCTGTAGATTTCGAGATTGATCTCGAAATTCAGGCGGAGGCTGCGTGCGTCGATATTGCTGCTCCCCACGAAGGACCATTCATCGTCCACCACCATCAGCTTGGCATGGTTGAAAGGCGGTCTGTTCATCCAGACATGACAGCCTGCGCGCAGAAACGGGGCCAGACTGGCATCGCGCGCATAATCGATCAGGCGGTGATTGCTGCGTCTGGGCAGAATGATGTCGATATGCACTCCGCGCAGCGCCGCCAGACAAAGCTCTGACACGAGGCGCTCGTTCGGCAGGAAATACGGCGTCATGATCCGTACGGAACGCCTTGCAAGAGCAATGGCCTGAAGCATCGAGAATTCGATTTTCTCAAGGTCGTTATCCGGCCCCGAGGTAACGATACGCATGGGCATATCGCCCCGCTTCTCCAGTTCGGGAAAGAAGATCGCGCCATCGAGCTGCTCGCCGCAGGTAAATGACCAGTCCTGTGCGAAAGCTTCTCCCAGCTGATGCACGATCGGCCCTTCGAGCCTGAAATGTGTATCGGCAACAGGATGCTTTATGCGCAGACGGCGGAGATTTTCCTCACCGATATTGAGGCCGCCCATAAAACCCGTCTGTCCATCGACGATCAGGATCTTGCGATGGTTGCGCAGATTCAGAAATGGCATGCGCCAGGGCAGAAGGGAGTGCATGAAGCGCTCGCAGGGAATATCGTGCCCGCGCAGAGCCTTGTACGCTCCACTGATGAAATATCCGCCCCCGATCCCGTCGATCAGCACACGCACTTGCACACCGCGCGCCTGCGCTGCGGCAAGCGCCTCGACGAACTGTCGGCCGATCCTGTCATAACGGAAGATGTAGGAGCACAGCAGCACCGATACGCGTGCCCGCGCGATATCGTCCAGCATACGGGGATAGATCGTATCGCCATCATGCAGGCAGTCGATTGCGTTCCCCCCGAGCAGCGGTCTTTCGGTCAGCTTGCCGACCATGCGTGCTAGAGGTGCGAAAGCCCCCTCGACACGATGCTGTGCATGATAGGACAGACCACGTGCGCGCCAGTGATGATCGCCCGCCAGTCGTTTTGCCAGGCGCCTCACACGGTTGATGCCGAGCATGAGATAAAGCAGCGAGCCGGTAATGGGCATCAGCCAGCTCACCCCGATCCATCCCGCACAGGCGGCCGTGTTCTGTTTCGTCCTCAAAACATGAAGCGTCACCGCCACCGCCAGGGAAAGGCGAAGGACGACCATGAAAAAATCAAAAAGGGTGACGGGCCAGTGCATGGCTCATAACGTTAGCGTATTCGAACGAAATGAACAGGGCTGCCCCTTGCAACCGGATATTTCATCGTAAAATATGAAATTATGGCGGATCGTCACCCCGATCCGGCCGGAGAGCTTCAATGCCCACTGCCGAGAAGGAGAGAAAGGGTGGTTATGTCAGCGCATCGACCCCAGCTCTTCTACACGACAGAGCCATCGCCCTGCCCCTATCTGCCCGGTCGTACCGAGCGCAAGGTCATGACCGAGCTCACCGGGTCAGATGCCGACCTGCTTCACGATCGTCTGTCGCGGGCCGGCTTCAGGCGCAGTCATGGCATTGTCTATGCTCCGGTCTGCACCGGCTGCCAGTCGTGTATTCCCATCAGGTTGCCCGTGTCGTCCTTCGCACCGGACCGCACCATGCGTCGTGTCGGCCGTAACCATGCCGATCTCGTCGTAACCGAAAGGCCGATCGTCGCTACGATCGAGCAATACGAACTGTTTCGCGCCTATCAGGAGCATCGTCACGGCGATGGCGATATGGCGCTGATGGGGCTCGATGACTACCAGTCGATGATCGAAACGAGCCCGGTCGAGACCAGCGTGTTCGAGTTCCGCACCCGCGAAGGACGCCTCGTCTGCGT
>Ga0157365_10000683_pt1 | contig 14415 bp, 17 predicted proteins | sample AttsexASBM3_FD_111478 | JGI IMG/M metagenome (GOLD analysis project Ga0157365, IMG submission 111478) | Fungus gardens microbial communities from leaf cutter ant in Ribeirão Preto, State of São Paulo, Brazil - Atta sexdens ASBM3 | ecosystem: Host-associated > Fungi > Mycelium > Unclassified ... | reverse complement strand
TTTTTTCCAAAAAAAGACATGCAAATCTCGGTGAAAGAAACCACCATTTTTTCTGTATTCCATCCAGATGCCCAGGACTTGTTCAATACTTGTTCAGACCTCAAGAAAGTAGCCTGGGAGCTGTGGGATCCCTCTTTCAGGTTGAACTCTGAGGTAAATGCTTGATCTTTTTTCTGCACTCTTCTCTTCCCAGTTTCATGACACAAAAAAAAACAATCAGGGAAAAGCAATTCAGCTCCTCCATGTTTTCGCTCCCATGCTATGTAAGCGACCGACAAGGAAACTAGAAGATACAGTTCGAGAAATGGGCGGATCTGACTTTTATATCGAAGAGAAGCTCGACGGAGAGCGAATGCAATTACACAAGCACGGAGGCGAGTACTTTTACGGTTCCAGGCCAGTCCATAGAGGTATATTTTTGGTCTTGCCTATATCTGATCCACGAAGCAGGAAGGGCAAAGATTACACCTATCTTTATGGAAAACACGCTGGAACCGGCAGTTTGACTCCGCACATTGACAAGGCCTTTGACAGTCGTGTTGATGAGTGCGTTCCCTCCCTCTCTCAGCTTCCTCGTCCCCTCAATGTCAATGTCGACCTAGTATCATCCTTGATGGGGAGATGCTTGTTTGGGACCCTGTTACGGAACGTAATCTCCCGTTTGGAACACTCAAAACTGCTGCGCTAGGTCATTTGCGGTTTTACTCGTTGCTTCGAGTCGAAATTTGATATTTCTTTTGGGACTTCATTTCAGACAAAGACAAATCCAGAGTGAAACTCAATCCTCGACCCTGTTGTAGGCCTTTTTTTTTTTTTTTCCTGATTGGGTTCTGAAGCTTTTTTGAATATACTTTACTTTATTGCTTTAGTCAAGGTTTTCGATCTGCTCTATCTCAATGGCCAATCGTTGATCCACAGGTCACTGACGTTTCGTAAACGCAACCTTAAGCATTGCTTGAAGGAGATCAAGGGACATATTGAGTACGTCATCGAGTACAAGGGGAAAACTGTAAAGGATATCAGAGAACGGATGGACCAAGTTATGGTAGCAAGAGGCGAAGGCCTGATCATCAAGCACCCTCTTTCAAAGTATGTACTCAATGGAAGGAATATGGATTGGGTCAAGGTTAGGCCCTGTTCTTATGCGTGTGAGAGAAAGGGAGGTGATATTAATCCTTTTTTTCACTTTAGGTGAAGCCGGAGTATATGTATATGACAACCTTCCTTCCACACCGATCGAAATTCTCATACGAATCTTACAGGATAGCATGGGTGAAACGGTCGACGTTCTTGTTGTAGGTGAGTGTGTGTATGCGCGTATGCATGTGTGTTTCATTAGTTTGCCGACACTTTATCCTTTTTTTGTTGCACAATTGACAGCTGGGAACTATGGCAGCGGAAAACGTGGAGGAGGAGTATCAACTCTAATTTGCGCTGTTTTTGATGACCGCCGAGAGGACGAGGATGATGATGAACCCAAGTAAGAAGATATCACTCTCTTCTCTCTATTCATTTGATCATACATGGGCCTGCTAGATATAGTACATTTGTCCGCATTGGAACTGGACTATCGTATGCCGATTATGTCTGGGTACGGGACAAACCTTGGAAGGCATGGAATGCACAGCAACAGCCCTCGTTCCTCCTGACTGCAAATCGAACTCAAGAAGACAAGGGAGACGTATTCATAGAACCCGAAGCGTGAGTTATTGTCGCACTTGGCAAAAAAAAAAAAATCTGATGTAGACAAGTTCGTTTATCCTCAAAGTCAAAGCGGCTGAAATTGTTCCATCGGGTTTCAGTCATTTTTTTCTTCGAGTCTGAATATGTCCCATTGATGTTTTTGCTCTCCCCCCTTACTTAGATCAATATCACCTGGGGTTCACAATGCGATTTCCTCGAGCTGTGGCTATTAGGGAAGATCTGACAGCTGCAGACTGCATGACAGCTTCAGGTATGTGAATGTGTGTGTATGATAAGCTCATGTAGGTGTCAAGATTGAATTCCAGCTGTCTTGGAGAGTTTGAAGACGGAAAGAAAAAGGAAACTGGACAGCGACGTCGTGTATGTTCATGTTTCTCTCATCTAAATGACGTTGCTGAACGATCTCATCACCACCATCATAAAGAGGGTCCAAGAAGAAGAAACGTAAAGCAGACGACAAGGTTTGTGAAGGGACAGAAAAGCCAAAACGACACGAATCGTTGAGAATTCTGTTTGATTAGGCCACGGTGCTGCCTCAATATTCAGGACCGAGTATGAAAGACGTGTCGGTACAATCTGATATTTTTGAGGAAATGAAATTTGGTGTGTGTTTCTTATTCGAAAACGACTTGATAAAAAAAACCCCGAAAATAACTATGGAACGGAACACACAGTCGTGGTGTCTGATCCCAAGTCTCGGACAGGTGACCGAGATCGTCAAGATCTGATGAAGCAGTTGAGTGCTGTTAAACTGAATGGGTGAATATGGGTTTAGACATGAAACATAGAATCTATATGCATGGAGGAACGTGTGCGCAGATTGCTAAACCCGATATGTTGGTGGTCTATGGTGGGACTGTTACCCGTGAGTCGTTGATGATCAATTTTTTTTTTTGATAAACTCATGGATGGGTGTACAAGCGTACAATCTGAAATTGATCATGGATAAGGATGTGAACGATGTGATCAAGCCTGCGTGGATCAAGAGGTCGATTACGCTTGGAAAGGCAGCACCGTTCCATCACAAGTTAGTTTGTCTGTGTGAAGTGTGGAAGGATGGAGAGATTGACGCTTGTATAGATATTTCTTCCATGCGACATCAGGACGTAAGGAAGAGGCTGATTACGACGAGGGTGAGGGTGTGGGCGAAGATGTGACGAGTGAAGGAGAGATAGCAGAATGGTTTAGGGGCGGAGATATGGAGATGTCTGAGACGGAAAGTGATCATGATTCGGCAGATGTGAAGAGGGAGGAGACGTCGGAGGAGGAAGAAGGAAGAGAAGAAGGAGATGAAGATGAAGAAGACAAAGAAGAAAAAGAAGACGGTGAAGATGTGAAGATGGGAGAAAGTGAGGAGGCGAGAGAGTATGATGAGAATTTGATATTCAGACACCTGTAAGTGACGGTGGAGTTGTTGTTTGAGAGGGCTGATCAAGAAACAGATGTTTCTACCTTGATACGGCTGAGAATGCTCGTCGAAATGGGATGGAGGTGAAGAGCGAAAGGGAAGAGGAGATTACGGCAAGGTAAGTGAGACCCGGGTGAGTGGATGTGAACTGAAAAGAGGGAAAGGTTTGAGAAGATTAGGGAGCTGATTGAAGGACAAGGGGGGAGAATAGTGGGACTTGAGGAGGGGAAACTGACACACATTGTGGTGGACATGCGAGACAATAGCCGTCGAATGGAGCTGATGGAGGCGAGTTGCCGGTAAGCAGGTGGTTGGTGCGTGGTTGTCTCGGACTGACGTGGGTGGTGGTACAGAGGGAAGCGGCGTCACATTGTGATGAGTGAGTACATTGAGACGTGTGTTGTGGAGCATAGCCTGGTGGACGAGGAAGGTGAGTGGCGGGTTCAATTTATCTGAGGGCAGGGAGGCGAGTGTGCTGATGCTAGCTAGAATTTGAGGTGTAAGAATAGACATGAGTGAGAAAAATGATCCGCAGACGCGCTGATTTTCCCAGGGCAGCTCTATGGCAGACTCGCCCATTTCGCAGTTGCTGCACACGCTTGGGCTGTCCCGCGAGGAGCTCAGCCGCCACAGCGACCAGATGCGCCGTTTTCTCACAAATTCAAATCCTGACAATGCTCCCAGGCACGATTCCATGGACATTGTCCTCGAACGCCAGCGCCGTCTTTCCCGACGCGACCGCAGATCCAGATCCCACAGACAACGGCCCTCCCTCGACGCTTTCATGCTGTCCCGTGACCTCTCTTCCCCCGACATCTTCCCTCCCTCTCCAAAAACACCTATAAAGTCCATCCCGACCTCCTCCCCCCCTCTTTCTCCCCCATCATCTCCCCTCCCCCCCGTCAACCTCGTCTCCTCCCCAGGCCCCCTTCTCCCCCGCCCCGCAGAGGATGACTACGACAAGCTCCCCTACGCCCTCCCCCCAGGCCCCTACTCCACAAACAAGCCCGACCTCTCCTACGCCGCCCTCGTTGGCCAGGCCATCCTCTCATCCCCAGTACACCGTCTCACCCTCCAGGAAATTTACGACTGGATCACTATCGTCTATCCCTATTTCAAGCGCGGTGAAACAACCTGGATGAACAGCATCCGCCATGTCCTCAGCACCACTGTCTGTTTTCGCAAGGTCCCCAGGGACCGCTCCCAAGGTCGAACTCAGTGGGCTATATGGGATGACGACCTTGCTTGCTTCAAAGGCGGCAATTTCAGGAAGCACCTCTGCAAGGACTACATGACTCAGGTCTCCGCAAAAGACAAGCTTCCCAAGGGCAAGGCCCGTGCCCGCAAGAAACCCGATATTGATGATCATGATTCCCGCAAATCCAAACGTTCTCGAAAGGATTCCCTGTCCTCTCCAATCTTTCCATCCTCCACAACAGCCACTACCTCTTCCTCATCTACCACCTTTGCCCCCCTTTTCCCTCCTACGCGTCCCACACCCCACCACCTCCCCTATTACCAGAGCTGCATTAACAATCACGCTCTTCCTGCTGAAATTATTTTTCCTCCTCTCCCCTCAGCTTCAGCCTTTACTCGTGTTCTCTATCACCGCAATGAGCCATCCTCCGCCACTAGTTCTGCTTCTTCCGCCAGAGCAACTTCCCCCCCTCAGACTCTCCCCAGCTTTTCTTCTAGCACACCCACTTCTTCTGCTTCCTCCGTTCCAGGCCTTACTCCAAATCGCCGATCTTCTAGTTCTCCTTCCATGCCCGCCACCAGCGATATGGACTTGGAAGCAAATCCTATCCGCTCCATCAACGAGTCTGACCCTCAATCCGACCAAGACGCGCGTCCCTTGTCCCCTACAGCCAGTACCATTCTGAAACCTGTTCGCTTCTGGGGCGATCAGTCCAATCCCACTGCCCTCGAGCCCAGCATCCACTTACTGAGCAGCAAACGCGTCATTTCAGAAGACGAAGATGATTTGCTCAAATGCAAGGCCGACGGCCAGCGTCAGAATTCCCTCGTCCAGGTACGCTGCTCCTCTACATCTTGTTGGCGTTTAGTTCTGATTTCCGTCCAGGGTGTTCCACCACTTCTTGTCCCTCCAACCTCCCCTACCCCTGAGAAAAGAGCAGCAAAAACCGCTCTAATGTTACTTGACTCGCAAGTCTGTCCCTCAACGCCCTCTCCTTGTACTCCTCCCCCTAGTCGACACCTCCAATTCTCACCCGTCCGTACTCCTCTCTCACACAAGGGCCTGCACATGAGTCCAAATGCGAGCTTGGCTTATTACAAGTCTCATCTTGATCCTCCTCCTACTATATCTTTCGGAGAATTAGATGATGACTACGACCCTCTGAAGACACCTCGTAGGCGCAAAGACAGTAACCAAGGCAATCCTCTGACTCCGAGGAAGTTGTTCAGTTCAAGCATGATCGACTCGCCTTTTCGTACTCCCAACGGATATGGGTCTTCACCGTTCAGTCGAACGCCTCATGCAAAACCTGTTCTCGATCCTCAGGATCCACGGACACTACTTGATGATGAACTGCACAGAATGGGAACCCTTTCAGATAGCCCCGGAGGTTTGTTTGGAAAAAGCAGAAGTTCATTGCTGTATGATAGTCCTGGTGGACTGGATTTACCTGGAAAGTATAGGAGCTGGTGGTAGTTTTTTTTTTTTTTGGTACTGACTTGATCTTTTTTTGATTTTTGACTGTTTCTGTAATGACATTTATGAAATTGTTCATGTGCCATTTATCTGTGTCATCTTTGTACCCTATCTTTTTTGCAAGGTTGACCGATATTGGGCGATGAAAGGCAGTAACTAATTTTTTTTGGGTCATGACTGAAGATTGTATTTTGGGATAATTTGTAGTTACAGACAATAGATTGTCTACCAATTAATTTTCCTTTTTTTCTGAAAAAGAAAGAAGAATGTCAGTAAACGATGTTTGAAGACTTGGTCAAGAGAAGAAAGGGATCAGCTGGCTGTTCTTAGTTTTTTCAAATACACGTCTCCCCACTCCCCTTGAAAGGGGTCGGTTGTTTGGTGATAGTTTGATTCATCTTGGAATTAGACATGAAAAATGAACTTACTCAATTATCAATACTAAGCATTGAGGTGATCTGGAAAAGATAGAGTTAGCAGAGGACACACAACAGTCGTTGAACGGGGATGGGTTCAGAGGTGCAATGTTTGGCTATTTTGCTCTGCCGATCGTCAAGGTTCTTTGAACTACGACTGGGGCGGCAAGAAAACATCTCTTGTATTTGAATATGAAAAAACAATAACTTACCGATTTACTATGAAGAGAGAGGAAGAAACCAAGAAGGCGTAACAAAAAATTTGATTTTTCTAGGTAACGCGTGGGAATGGTCATCCCCGAGTTATTAACTAATCTTTCAAAGCAAGTTCTCTTCTTGAAGCCCTTCCATCTCTCACACATACATACACACCACTATGTCTCCCTCAAATGAACCAAGACTCCTCGACTCTTTCTCAGTACCCAAAGAGGTTCTTGAGGAATTCGCCGAAATGGCAGAAGAGGAAAACATTGACCCTTTCGCCGAAACTGCGAAAACACGACAAATAGCAGCACGACAAAATGATTATCATCATCGTAGATTCAATCGTGTCGCTGTTGACAGTGCAGATGCATTTGCTGCAAAAGATGGAGAAGAAGTTGAAGGAGGATATAAAGATGCTATGAGGTTGTCACGACTGGAACAGGAGGAACAACGGGTGTACAGAGCCATCCAGGAAAAGGAGAGAAGAGAGCGAGAGGAGGATGGACTGAAGACGGACACGGACAAGACACCTCCCGCAAGTGAAATTCTTGATGTCGCGATGGAGTTGGCTGCGGCAAGGGATTTGGCGATGGCGAGGCAGCAACAGCAGCATGACTCAGCGGTGGGTACGAAGAGAAAGAGAAAATGGGACATGGAAGTGACGGATGAAAATAAAGATCCCAATCAGCGCGACACAGGTGAGTGGTCCAAGGAAGCCTTGGAGGCCTCCGCACCAAAGAAACGTCGCTCCAGATGGGACGCTACCCCTAGCGACGCTATGCCTGCGCAAGCCGCTGAAGCACCCTCGAAGAGATCGCGGTGGGATCAAACACCTGTTGTCCAGGATGTCCCTATGGCCCCAATTATTATGAATGCGCCAGGAATCAACCATGACGACAAACATAATCGATACCTTACAGACGAGGAGCTGGACGCTTTACTTCCGGAAAAAGGATACAGCATCGTGACTCCTCCACCAGGTTACGCCCCCGCTATCAACCCCAGGAAATTTTTGCCCACTACCACTGTCACCGAAGTCGGTGGATTCCAAATTCAGGAAAGCTCGGATGCGGCTGCGCAAGCTGCTGCAGCTGGCTTGGCGCCTGAACTTCCCACTGAAATTCCGGGTGTTGGAAATTTGGCTTTCTTTAAACCAGAAGATGCGCAATATTTTGCTAAAATTCTGAAGGAGGAGGATGAGACGGAGTTGTCAGTTGATGAGATGAAAGAGAGGAAGATTATGCGACTGCTTCTGAAGATCAAGAACGGCACACCCCCGGTTCGTAAAACTGCCCTTCGTCAGATTACGGACAAGGCTCGTGAATTTGGTGCTGGTCCGCTGTTTGACAAAATTCTTCCACTTCTGATGGAGCGCACCCTTGAGGATCAGGAACGACATTTACTTGTCAAAGTCATTGATCGTGTGTTGTACAAGTTGGACGACCTCGTTCGCCCTTACGTACACAAGATTTTGGTTGTTATTGAACCTCTCCTCATTGACGAGGATTATTACGCTCGTGTCGAGGGTCGTGAAATTATATCTAATCTCTCGAAAGCAGCTGGTCTCGCTCACATGATCTCCACCATGCGTCCTGACATCGACCATGCCGATGAATACGTGCGTAATACGACTGCCCGAGCCTTTTCAGTTGTTGCATCAGCATTGGGCATTCCCTCCCTCCTTCCATTCCTCAAAGCTGTCTGTCGATCCAAGAAGTCATGGCAGGCTCGTCATACTGGTATTCGTATCGTCCAACAAATTGCTATCATGATGGGTTGTGCCGTTCTTCCTCACCTTCGTAATCTCGTTGATTGTATCGCTCACGGTCTAACGGACGAACAGCAAAAGGTCAGGACGATGACAGCATTGGGTCTCGCTGCTTTGGCTGAAGCTGCTGCACCTTATGGTATTGAGTCGTTTGATAATGTGTTGAAGCCACTGTGGCTTGGTATTCGTCTTCACCGTGGCAAGGGTCTTGCTGCATTTTTGAAGGCCATTGGTTTCATTATCCCTCTGATGGACCCTGAATACGCATCATACTATACCAAGGAAGTGACTGTGATCCTCATTCGAGAGTTCCAGACCTCAGATGAGGAGATGAAGAAGATTGTTCTCAAGGTCGTCAAGCAGTGTGCTGCAACTGAGGGTGTTACGCCCACATATATCAAACAAGACATTCTTCCCGACTTTTTCAAGGCATTCTGGGTTCGTCGGATGGCACTTGATCGTCGTAATTACCGCCAGGTTGTTGAAACTACAGTTGAGCTCGCACAAAAGGCCGGAGTTTCGGAGATCGTGGGTCGAATTGTGAATGATTTGAAGGACGAGTCGGAACCCTATAGAAAGATGGTTATGGAGACGATTACCAAGGTTGTCGCTACTCTGGGTGCTTCTGACATTGATGAACGTTTAGAGGTTCGACTCGTCGACGGTATCATCTATTCTTTCCAAGAACAAACGACAGAAGACCAAGTTATGCTCGATGGCTTTGGAACTGTTGTCAATGCCCTTGGTATTCGCGTCAAACCCTATCTCACTCAAATTGTTTCCACGATTCTTTGGCGATTGAACAACAAGAGCGCAAAGGTTCGTCAGCAGGCTGCTGATTTGACTAGCCGTCTTGCTGTTGTTATCAAGCAGTGCGGTGAAGATCAGCTGTTGAACAAACTAGGCCTCGTATTGTTTGAACAGTTGGGTGAAGAGTATCCCGATACATTGGGCAGTATCATCGCTGCAGTGGGCGCTATCGCTAATGTTGTTGGTATGACTCAGATGAACCCTCCTGTGAAAGATCTGCGTAAGTCTATCATCAATGTATTTTTTTAAAAAACTGCTAATTTGGAATTGGTCCCTTAGTTCCTCGTATGACTCCCATCTTGCGAAACAGGCACGAGAAAGTACAAGAAGCGTCTATCAACTTGATTGGACGTATCGCTGATCGTGGTGCAGAGTTTGTGCCTGCTCGTGAATGGATGCGTATCTGTTTTGAGTTGCTCGATCTTCTCAAAGCGCATAAAAAAGGCATTCGTCGGGCTGCTGTCAATTCCTTTGGTTATATTGCCAAGAGTTTGGGTCCTCAGGATGTTCTGTCCGTTTTGTTGACGAATCTTCGGGTACAAGAGCGGCAGTCTCGTGTGTGTAGTACCGTTGCTATTGCTATTGTTGCAGAAACTTGCGGACGTGAGTGTTTATTGTTATCATTATTTCTGCTTACAAGAAGCTCATCATTCCTGGTTCATCTAGCATTTACGTGTATCCCGGCAATTTTGAACGAGTATCGTACAGCCGAACTGAACGTTCGCACGGGTTGTCTGAAAGCTCTCTCCTTCGTCTTTGAATACGTCGGTCCACAATCCGCTTATTATGCTGATTCCGTGGTGACGATGCTGGAAGATGCTTTGACCGATCGTGATCTTGTCCATCGACAGACGGCAAGTACCATCGTGAAGCATCTCGCACTGGGTGTGGCAGGTCTTGGTTGTGAAGATTCTATGCTTCACTTGATGAACCTGGTATGGCCTAATTGTTTCGAGACGTCACCTCACGTCATTGGTGCCGTCATGGAAGCTATTGAAGCGATGCGTGTCACATTAGGACCTGGCATTTTACTGAGTTACACGTTGCAAGGCTTGTTTCATCCTGCACGTAAAGTCAGAGAAGTGTATTGGCGAGTCTATAATGCGCTGTACTTGGGTGCTTCCGATGCACTTGTGCCATTTTATCCTGACCTTGGAGAGTTGAGTGAAGGACAAAATGTGTATGATAGACATCCTTTGCAGGTTTTTATTTAAGTTGATCGTTGTCGTTTTTACGTGTGTGTGTTTTTGGTAAACGTACACTTCAAATATTGCTTAATCGTGTATATTTATTGATTTTTGTTACCATTGAAGTATAGGCCCTCTGCAAATGATATACGTATATGATAAACTATAGTTGGATGATAGTTTGAAAAGGAAAAAAGAAGAGTCAAAAAATTGGTAATACTAAGTGAATACACTAAGTGTGGGGGGTCACCCCACACACACACTACGAAGAATCACCCGTCAATCCTGCAGGAAAACCCGAAAAGTCAACTTGATCTTGAATGGTCTGTCCAGCAATAGTATAATTGACGCGCAGTCGTAGTCGTATAGCGCTCTGTGAGAGATATGAATACGTATTTAAGAAAAATTCTCAAAGAAGAAAAGGACTGACTCCAATGGGCGCTATAATCCGCATTTGCTGGGTCTCTGTCACTCCAGGCTCCACACTTGTATTCGACATGGGAAGCATTTGCAACTGTTGTGACTATTCATCGAATCATCAGTATTTCCTAGCTACTTTGAAAAAGAGGGAACAAACCTTGGGTACGGCAGCTTGAAAATTGATTCCACTAGCACCTGATGAATTTTGCACGGTGAATTTTGCCAATACCATGACAATGCCAGGCTTCGCAGCAGAAGCCTGAGGAGTCAACGTAATCTTCAGATCATTCTTCTCGTAGGCAGTGTAAGCTGTTAATCGTGGTGCTGTTTTTACTACAGCAGCAGCAGGAGGGGCAGCAGGGATAGCAGTAGATAAAGAAGGCATAGGGGGCGATTGTACAGGAGATGAGGAATGTGTTGATGAGGAATTTGACAAGAGAGAAGTTGTGACAGGAGGAGGAGGAGATGTGGTGAATGACGACGAAGGAGTCGGGGATGCTAGATTCGTAGAACCAAATAGGCCAAGGATATCATCCATCGTTGATTTCCGTTGCTGCTGCTGGGAAACTTGTAGAGAAGTCGTTAGCGGTGAAGACCCAAATATTTCTGCTAGAAGATCTTGATTCGACTGTGCTAGTGCTTTGGGCTGACCATTTGTCGTTGGTGCGCCACTACCTAATGAAATAATGTCATCCCCACCCATGAGATCGCCTTCAGCCGTTGTTGACCCCACAGGCTTATTCTCGCTCACTGCAACGTCACATGTGAATCAACAAAACCTCTCTCTGAGAGTAAAGCCCGACGCACCGGTACCCATGATAGTGGTCTTCAGTTCCGGCGGAGGCATTCTCTCTAGAACACCCTCCCTAAGATCTCCTAGATTGAACAAGCTGACGAACTCTACTGCACGCTGTTGTAGTTCCAACTCAAGGGTAGTAGTATATTGGGCCAAGACTGCAGCAATACGATCTTGTTCAGCGGAAGATGTGGTAGTGCGAGAGGAGATCTTAGTGATAGCCGCCAGAACAAATTGGCGAGTGAGGTAATTGGCATAAGGAGAATCAAGGGTAGAAACAAGGAGGTCAATAACTTCTTTGTCTGTGATCTGACAAGCATTTAGATCAAATTGGCGCAGCATAGCTACATCTAGCTTACCCTGAGGGACTGGTCTTCATCTGAGATGACACCATTCTCGAGTAAGACTTCGCTATATTCACCGATCACCCATGTCGCTGCCAATGTGAGGGACTCTTGAGAAATATCGGCCTTCAAAGCCAAGTACAGCTTTGACGCGGTGTACGCTTGAAGCTCAGGAGTATGAGCTACAAGGCGAATAAAAGCTGAAAGTATTTCCTCTCGCACAAAATTGCCAGCCTAGAAGAAGAATCAGCACGGGATCATTATGGCCTGCAGTTGACATTGCCCACCAATTTCAGTACTCGTAACACAGTATCGATGTGCCAACGCTTATTGGGCGCAAAACGTTCAGCTGCCAAACATATCTGTGTTGTCATGCCGAGTTTAAATTCGTCGTCTGCAACTTCTAAGAAAGCAAGCAGCTCTCGAATCAGATATCGAACGTTCTTCTCATCAATCAGAACATATGACAATTCCAAGGCACGTCGACGAATTGAAATGTCGCCATCTCGTAGACAGTCGAGGATGATGTTTCGGTGACGTTGCACTGCATTTGTGTCCATTGACACAACTTTGTTAAGGGTATTTAGGGCAACATAACTATGTTCTTCATGAACGAATATAATCTGGTCGTGCCGTCCTACGTACCGGATATTATTATCTCGATTGCTCAAGAATTTTCCAAGAATATTGATGGCCATGACCCGAAGTCCGGTATCAGCCTCGATTTCTAAAACTGTAAGCACTGTCTCATATAATATCGAGTTTCCAACATTCTTAGTGGAATCGGTGTTGGTTGCAACCTGAGCAAACGTGTGAAAAGAAAAATCTGACGACACAAAACCTAAACTTACCTGTGCCAAAATGTCATTCATAGTCTCGCTGGCTTGAGGGTCGCCTTTGCCTAATATACGAAGCAAACGGAGAACCTTGACTTGCAAAAAGGGATCTGTGATTCCAGAAACATCGTGCTCCGGACTATAGCCCGTGGTAACGAGAGATTTGAGATTTCTGACCAGCAGAGGGACTGCCTAAGAATGATAATGATAAGACAGGTTCAGCTTGCCGGTTGAAGGGCAAATCAAACGGAAAGAACACAGACATTTCGGAACTCGTCGAGGAGCTCGGCTTTAACTTGAATCATTTCTGATACAAGCGTTATCGTAGTCAATAAAACACCATGGTTGCGATCTGTCAGGAGATTTTTGGCCTTGTTCACAAAGTGGTCGGCAAGATCTGGGACTTTTTTGATTACTCTGAGAGCACACAATGCAGCCTGTCGGTCACGTATGAATGGATGGCTATTGAACAGCGTAGTATACAGCAGACCTTTTTCCGAATGTATGTGTTTCCCGAGCCCAAGAGCTTCTCGACTTCATTGGCAAGATCGCGCGACATCTCTTCGGAAGCGATATTGGCAAAAGTGCACAACGCCAGTCCAACTGCATACAGATTGGAATGGTTCATATCACTGTAGGAGATTAAAAAACATAAGCACGGTCAGTGCGGAAGATAGTGGCCTAACCATACTTCTTGAGCGAATTCGTGACCAACGTCAGAACTTCCTGATTTTCATCCAACAGCAGCATAATTCCAAGATATCCCAATCGCTTATCAGAGAACCGCGGACTTGCTACGAGCTTTAGACACTCAATTTGACCAAAGTGGGCAGGAGAGCCCAACATATGGATATAGAGAAGTTTGGCAACATTGTTGTATCGATAAAACGAATCCTCTTCCCTGAAGGAGGCACGAATTGCAGCAGACTCCTGTTGTATGAGTGCGCGTTCATCTGCGACTGTCTATTGAACTGGAATAAGCAGACAATCAGATTGGAGTGAGGCGAACGGGCCTTGCATGCTCGGATGCCCTTGATGAGTGCTGAGAGCAAAGTCAGTCACTATTTCCTAGAATTTTTTTTTTTGAAAGCCATGCGCACCCTTGAGATTGTGGTATGGCATCGATGGCTCAACAACGAATAGTGACAAGGTATCACACAACGAAATCTGTCACTTTGTTCCTGATGTGGAAGTATTTTCATAGATTTCATAGATACCGGACTTCCACAATGTGCTTTTACGTACCTTCTCAAACGGTTTTCAGAAAGGATGATTCCACGCATCTTCTGTGATCCTTTCCTTAGTGTAAGACAGAACCTTTTCAACATCGCAGTAATCCTAGCTGGAGAACCAGTCGATTTCATTCTATTTCTTCAACCTGCCTCAATCTCGTCCAATGACACAAAATGAAGAAGGATTCGATTTATCGCTTACCGGTTACACTGTGTAATTTTGAATTAACAAAAGTTGCCATCTTGTTGGAATAGCAATCCTTTTTCACATTCTATCGTACTCCATAAGCATTATAGATGCATGTCTCATCTCTTTTCTCTCATTCCCACAACACAGATTGGTTCAAATTTCCAAGTGTGATGCATTATATCAACTGGTATCAAAAAATTTCACGCTGAACTCTGTGATACTCGCCAAAAAAACGTTTGACGATCAAGGCATATGACCGACCGACAAAAAATAATCACGGTGATCATCTATGATGACACGAAACAAGACGCAAAACACGAATGTCACGGCGGAGAAGGCGGCACCTGTAAGAAATCGAGACGCCGTGCAATCAATCTCGCTTTCACTTCTGTGGGCGAAACCAATCTCCTCTTCAACCTTACTCGT
>Ga0157365_10000682_pt1 | contig 14438 bp, 10 predicted proteins | sample AttsexASBM3_FD_111478 | JGI IMG/M metagenome (GOLD analysis project Ga0157365, IMG submission 111478) | Fungus gardens microbial communities from leaf cutter ant in Ribeirão Preto, State of São Paulo, Brazil - Atta sexdens ASBM3 | ecosystem: Host-associated > Fungi > Mycelium > Unclassified ... | reverse complement strand
CGTACAGCGGGAGCATCGCGGCATTTCCGAGATGGAAGAAACACAGACAACTCGCCAGAATGAGAAGAGGCTTGTGTCGCAGAAAGGATCGTAACCCCTCGGCCGTTTCCTCATCGTGAGCGGGTTTATCGTCCAGTCCGCGTGCAGCCTTATGATCTATGGATTTTTCCGAGATCATGAGCACCGCAGAAATGGCGAACAGACCGAAGGCGACTTCAAGAAAGAAAATTGCTGAGAGGCCAAACTGCCATCCCAGCCAGCCGGACAGTCCGGCCCCGGCCATATTACCGGCGTGGTTCCATGCCTGGTTACGGCCGATCTGTGTGTTGAAGCCTTTCTGGCGCACGATACCGAGCGTTATGGCCGCCATCAGAGGGCCAATCCCGGCTCCGGCCAAAGCAGTTGCAAGTTGACTGACCGTCACAACGGGCACCGCTTGCGAGCTTAGAAGAAGAAGTGAAGCAGAAATCGTGCAGAGCGCTGCCACAATGACGAGCAACCGCTTTTTCGTCGTGTGATCAATCAGCGCCCCCGCGGGAATGGTGGCGAGCATTCCCGCAACTCCACCCACAGTCATGACGGTTCCGATCGGTCCCGTCTGCCAGCCGTGACGCTGAAGAAAAACGCCCAGAAAAGGTCCTATCCCCGCCTGGGCGTCCGCCATGAAAAAATTGAGAGCGCATAAGGCGAACAAGGCCCGATTGAGCTCCGGAATAGCGGGGGTTTTGCCAGTACAAGCTGGGTGGTATGCGGCGGGGTCATCACGTTCTCTTCGTTAAGCAGCAAGCTTTAACTGCGTTCGAGAGAAAAAGTTACAAAACTATTTTCCCTGTGCTTTTTGTTGAATTTATTGAAGTGATTATCGATGTTCACTCTTCGGACAAAGTCGTTCAATCAGGAAAATGTCCGCTCTCGGAAAACGCTTTTCTACGCTTTTATGTCTTAAGTGTAAGCGGAAGCCGACGAAACAGCTGGAGTGACGCTCACGCGCCACCTCCGTATCGCAGGACCGGGATGCCGAGCTTACGCGCCTTGTCGGCAAGGTTCTCCTGAATGCCGGTGCCGGGGAACACGATGACACCGATCGGCATGACGTCCAGCATGGCGTCGTTCCGCCGGAAGGGAGCAGCCTTGCGATGCTTCGTCCAATCCGGCTTGAAGGCGATCTGCACGATCTCGCGGTGATCCGCCCAGCGAGACGCGATGAACTCCGCCCCCTTGGGCGAGCCGCCATGCAGCAGTACCATGTCCGGATGCTTGACCCGGACCTTGTCGAGCCTGTCCCAGATCAGGATATGGTCGTCGAAATCGAGCCCGCCGGTCACGATAACCTTCGGGCCGGGCGGCACCAGCAATTCGCCCTCGGCGCGGCGGCGGGCGTTGAGGAAGTCGCGGCTGTCGATCATCGACGCCGTCATGGTGCGGCGGGAGACCAATGACCCGGTCTTCGGCCGCCAGGCGCTCATGGTCAGACGCTCGAACTGCTCCTGGGCGACGTGGCGGAAGATCTCGTAGGCGTTCCGGCGCTCCAGCAGAGTCAGCCCCTGCGCGATCAGCCGCTCCAGTTCCACCGAGCGGATCTCGCTGCCGTCCTGCTCCTTCTGTGCCCGCTGCTGAACCACCTCGTTGCGGTCGAGTTCACGCTCGACCTGGCCGACCATCCGGTGGAAGACGTTGGTCGTGGACCACAGAAGCTCCTCAAGATCGGGCTCCAGCCTTGTGTCTGTGAGGGTGGCGGCGATGGCGTCGAAGATGTCCGCCACCGCGCCGCCGATGCGGTCGGCGTCGGGCAACGGCCTCGGGTCCGGCTCGTCTTCGAAGGGACGGAAGCCATACATCTGGAGTTCGGTCAGCACATGGGCGGTTGGGGATGCGGCATGGTCGGGTTCGAAATCGTCGGTCACGCGGCTCATGGGACTGTCCTCCGGGGCACCGGCCGCGCCCATCGCGGCCTTTCCGGGGGCGGACAGCGGCAGACCAGGGCCGGACCGGAACCGCGCGGCACGCGTGGCCGCAGCGCAGCGCAGGATGGCAGGGCGGCGGCTATTTTGCCTCGCGATGCAAAGCGCGCCCCCTTGGGCGCGCGGCGGAAAATAGCCGCCGCCCGCCATTGCAGGCCCGGCCCGGCTGACGCCCGCTCCCCTCCTGAAAGGCCGTGGGCGCGGATAGGCCGCCGGGACGAAGATCAGCCCCCCAACGCGGCGGACACGAAACCCACCTGTCCCCTTCCCGGCCCGCATCAGGCGTGTGCCGTCTCCAGAAACCGCGCCACGTCCTGTGGGGCAAGCTGAGGATGCAATATCGCCCGCAGCGCAACGGGACCGAGATGACGGAGATCGTCGTTGAAATCCGCCAGACGCGGCGACAGGGCGATCAACTCGATTCCGGCGCTCTGTGCCCGTTCCCCGAGCGTCTCCAACGCATGGTCGCCGGCCCGGTCGTCATCGCGCACGACATAGAGACGGCGCAGCAGCGGCGGAAAGACCATGTCGGCGAGATGGCCTGCGGAGAGACAGGCGGCCAGCGGCAGATCGGGCAGGACCTGCCGGAGCGAGAGGACCGTCTCGATCCCTTCGCCGGCGGCCACCACGTCGGACGCCACACCGAAGCGCACGGCATGACCGAGCAGGTCGCCCAGTGCCCGGCGCGGGACCTCGACCGGCGCCTTGCCGCGCCCGTCGGGCGCCAGCCAAGTGCGCTGCACACCGGTCAGGGTGCCGTCGAGATCGGTGACGGCGGCGATCAGCGTCGGCCACGTCTCCGTGGGACCGTCATCTTCCGGGCGGTAGTAGCAGGTCGGATGAAAGCGCAGCACCGTGACACCGATAAGTTGTTTCAGGTCGCGATGCCGCAGATAGGTCGCCGCCAACGTTCCGGCCAGCGGACGGGTCACCGACCACAGGCGTCGTGCGGCTTCGGCATAATCGGCCGGGCCGTGTTCGATCGCCGGATGATCCGCGCGCGACACTGGCCTGGGCTCCAGACGTGACAGGCCGAGGAACGCCCGAGCCTCGTCGGCGACATCGCGGAAGTCGAGCAGGCCGCAGCTTTCGCGGATGACATCTAGCAGGTCGCCATATTCACCCGAGGCTGCATCGGCCCAGCGCCCGGCCGCGCCGCGACCTTCCGACGGACCATGCAGCCGCACATAGAGCGAACGCCCCGGCGTATTACGCACATCGCCGACCAGCCAGTAATTGCCATATCGCCGCCCGGCCGAGAGATAATGGCGACAGACCGCCTCTGCCTGCTCCGCCAGACGGCGAGCCAGATCGCCGGCGTCCGCTCTGTCATGTCCGGTCATTTCGCCCTCCTGCCAGGCTTGATGCCGCCATAATCTGCCGCTAACGGCGATGCGGACGGGCCACGGCCCGCATCGGAAAGGAACCGTAAATGAAGATTACCGAACTGGTCGACCATATCGCCAGCGCCGCCGACCTCTCCAAAGCGGACGCGCGCAAAGCCATCGACGCCCTGGTCGCGGCAGTGACCGACGCCGCGAAAGCCGGCGACGAGGTGACCCTGCCCGATTTCGGCAAGTTTAAGGTCAAGGACGCGCCCGCCCGCGAAGGCCGCAACCCGGCCACCGGGGCAACGATTACGATCGCCGCGTCGCGCAAGCTGACCTTCACCCCCGCCAAGGCGCTCAAGGACAGCCTGAACGGCTGAGTGCCGGACAGACAAAAGGCGGCGGATCTGCGCCGCCGCCCCCTGACAGACCGACCGGGCTCTTGTCGCCCTGCCGCTCATCCGACCGTCTCCATCAGCTTGCGGGCCTTGCCTTCGAGGTCGAGCCGAACGTCCTGATTGGCCTTGGTGCGAGCCAGCGCCGTAATCCCCTGCACGAAATCATAGATCGTCTCAGGTTTTCTCTGCTCCTCGCGCAGCACCGTCTCGATGATCGTCGCCGTCTCCGGCTTGGAGAAGCCGCGTCGGCGCAAGAAACTCTCGCGATCATCGTCATCGCGTGCGACGATCGCCTTGCGCGCTGCCTGGATGCCGGAAACAAAAGAAGCCGGACTGGCATGAGCGAAATTCCGCAACGCCGGTGCGGCCTGATGCACAAAGCGCGAGGGCGCGAATTTGCTATGCCGGATCGTAATCTGTTCGAAATTTTCTTGGCCCCACAGCATGCGATTCTGGCAGACTCCCCGCAGGTAGAACGAGGCGATCCCCAGGCTCTTGCTGCCGACCTCCGAGTTCCAGGCGTAAAAGCCGCGAAAGTACAGATCGGGCTCCCCGTTCGGCAACCGGCCGGCCTCGATCGGGTGCGTATCGTCAACAAGAAATACGAAAACATCCCTGTCCGAAGCATAAAGCGTCGTCGTCTCTTTGGTGACATCGACATGAGGATTATGGGTCAGGGTCGACCAGTCGATGATGCCGGGCACCTTCCAATTGGTGTCGCCCGTGCCGTCGCCCGCGATCTTGCGGACGGCACCGACCAATTCATGGTCGAATACGCGGCCATAATCGGGGCCGGTCACCGCGCGCAGTTCGATGCGTCCGTCGTCGGTTTCCAGCGTTTTCACCAATTCGGCCCGGTGCGACAGCAGGCCGTGCTGGAGATTGATCGCCGCCAGCGGCGCCGGCAGATTGCGCAGATAGGAAGACGGCGCGCCAACCAGGCTGGACAACTGACCGAAGGACCAGTGCGTCGGCGCGACGGGTTCGTCTTGCCCCGGCACCGCCAGAGTCAGGCGCTCGGCATTGTCGCGCGACGCTTCCACGCGGATAGCGCGGCTCTCTACGGTGCGGGCCGTGGCCCGATCCGCACGCGCCAGGGTCGCGGCGTGCAGATCGGACAGCGATAAATAGCGTTCATCGTCGGGGCGGGAAAACCATTCCGAGGACACGCGGGCGTCACGCCGCCCCCGCGACGGGTCGATGCGGAATCCCACAGGGCGGGCGGACGGCAGGATGGTGGTAGCGGACATGGAGACTCTCCTCTTGCGCCGGATATTCGGCACAAAAGGCGAAGCCGCCCTCTCCCTCCTCCTTCACGGCCGTGCCGGACGTAAGAAAAGCGGCTTCCGGGGCACCGGAAGCCGCTGGTAAGATCTTGTCCGTCTATTCCGCCGCGATCGCGTTGGACGAGTCAGACGCTGGCGCGCTGGCGTGTTCGCCCGCTGACGGATCGACCGAGGCTGGAACGCCGGCGCGCAGGGCATCCGGCAGCCAGCCGAAGCCCTCCAGCAGCCGTTCGGCCTCGCGGGCCATGTCGGGCTTCTTGAGATGGGCAATCATCTGCGCGGCCTGTTCACCGCGTCCCTCGCGCACCGCCTGCAGAATGCGGGCCTTGGTCACCCGGCCGAGATAATTGTCGACCGTCGGCGTCCAGCCCGCCTCCACGGGATCGAGACGCAACGCCGCCGCCAGCCGATCGGCCCGGGCGATCCGCCGCTCGATCGTCCGCGGCGAGACGGCGCCGTAGGGATGGACCTTCTCGTAGAGCGCATTGACGCCATGGGAGAGGCAATGCGCCAGCAGGGCCAGACGGCTGTCGTTGTCCAGACGATCGAGCCAGGTCCAGAGCGCGTCTTCGCTGGTGGGCAGGTCGGCTTTCCAGGCCTCGTCGCGCGCCTGCACCTGATGCGCCGGGATGCTGCCGGCGAGGTCCGGTCCCTGGATGGGGAACGACACTGTGCGGACACCGGCCTGAAGGCAGGCGCCGTCGTAGGTCTCGTGGAACAGCACCAGGCAGAGCGTGTGGAGGAATTCGGTCAGCGCGACATGCGGGTTGCTGGCGAAAGCGTCACGCAGGGCCAACGTCCGCCAGGCCGTCAATTCGGTGACGAGCCGGTCGGGCAGTGGCTTCAATCCATCCTCGTCCTCGGGCTCGTCGTCCTCCGTGACCACCTGGCTGGATACGGCACCCGCGCCGGAAGCCTCGGAACCGGCATCGTCATCCGTCTCCCCCGCCCCAAAGTCGGCCGACGCCTCGTCGTCGTCCGGGTCGGTCGGTATGTCTTCGGGACGCACGAAGCCGCGCGCGACCAGCAGCGTGCCGTCGTTGTCGAGGCTGACGAAGGCCCCGGCGCGCGCCATCTCGGCCGGATCATAGGTGACGGGGCGCGTTTCCAGGGCTTCGATGGCCTGCTCTATCTCGCCCAGCCGAGCATCGACCGCGTCGGGCAGTTCGTCGGCCTGGCCGTATTCCGCCTCGATGGTTTCCTGCTCACTGTGCAGCGCGGTCAGACGCGTGGCTTCTTCGTCCGAAAGCGTTACCGGCACGCCACTGATCTCCGCGAACTGCCGCGTATGCCCCCAGGGGAAGGACAGCGCGGTTTCGATCCACTTCCAGCCTTCAGCGCGGATTTCGGTGGCCGCCGATTCCAGCCTGTCCATGACCAGCCGGTCGAGCAGGGCGGGGTCGTTCAGCCAGCCGCCATCGTCAGCCTCGAACAGGTCGCGCATGACATGACCACCGGCGGCGACATAGGCATCGAGCCCAACAAAGCGGACGCGGGCATCGGATGCGCGCACCGTCTTCTCGGTCAGCATCCGGCGGATCAGATAGGGCTCGCGGTTGTGGCTACCCGACAGAATCTCCCAGATCTGCTCCTGACGCGCAGGGTCGTCGCTGATCGAAAACGCGATCACCTGGTCGAGCCGCATGCCATCTTCTGCATAGACGGACAGCAGCTTTTCCGAGACGGTCATCAAACGCAGACGCTGCCTGACGACCGTGACCGGGACGAAGAACGCGGCGGCGATTTCCTCCTCCGACAGGCCCTTTTCCAACAGGGTCCGGAAGGCGCGGAACTGGTCCAGTGGATGCAGGGCGACCCGCTGGACGTTCTCGGCCAGGGAATCGTCCTCGGCGAAGATCGGCGATCCGGCCTCACGCACGACGCAGGGGACAGGCGCCGTCTTGTTCAGTTTCTTCTGCCTGACCAGCAGTTCGAGGGCACGGAAGCGGCGCCCGCCCGCCGGCACCTCGAACGTGCCGGTTTCCGCGCCCTCTGCGTCGAGGACCGGCCGCACGTTGAGGCTCTGCAACAGCCCGCGCCGCGCGATGTCGGCGGCCAGTTCGTCGATCGACTGGCCGGCCTTCACCCGGCGAACGTTGGCCTGCGACAGCACCAGCTTGTTGAAGGGAATGTCACGGGATGAACTGAGGGTGATTTTCTGGATAGCGCTTGCCATGGCAGGAAACTCCGTGACGGACCGCCGGAAGACTCTCTCCCAGCCTCGAAATCCGTCGCGAAACCTCCCCTTCCCTCTTCCTCTGCCCGGGCTTCCCACCCGCGCGTCCCCTCACACGTCGAGAAACAGGTCCGCCTGCCCGGTTTTCTCCACGTCGTCAGCAGCATGACTCCGAACGGACGCCTGTACTATGTAGCAAGACCACCGGATCACCGCGTGCCACGAATCGAAGGGCTACACAGGACAGGCATGGAAAAACTTCCTTCGAGCTCTACAAGATCTCACCATTTTGAGCTTTTCCCTCCGCCCACGGCATTCTTCTGCGCAAGAACAAACTCTGCCTCCTGCAAAAACCGCTTCAACGTCGGGCCCTGTTCGTGCTGGCGCCAGACCATGGCGACCTCCCAACGGGCACATACGTCGTCGATTGGACGTGCCGTGATATGTTCTGTCATCAGACCCAACGGCAAAAGCGCGCTTTCATGTAGCAAAGCCACGCCCAGCCCTTCGGCGACCATCGCAATGACCGTCAGTGCCGCACGAACACGATGTATCCGTTCGGGCTCAATATCCCGTTCGACAAACAATGCCTGCATATGCCGCTCCAGCCCAGGAGAACTTTCCGGTCGCAGCGCGATGAACGGCAGATGCTTCACCTGGGGCGAACCAATATCATCGATCCTGTCGCGCCACGCGTTAGGGAACAGAAAAACCAGCCGGTCGGTCGCCACGATGCGATGGGCCAAATCAAGACCAACCGTATGACGCACAAAGCCGACATCAAGATTGCCGTCGCGTATCTTCTCCAACTGCCGTTCGGAAGCGACGTCCTCAAACAGCAGCGAGACATCGGGACATTTCATCTGGAAGATTTGAAGAATTCGGGCCATCGCCGGGATTGAGGAGAACGAAAAACCTACTGCCAGACGTCCCCGTTCACCCACCGCGCTCAGCAGACCTCGCTCCCAGATAGTTTCGGCTTGACGTAGGAACGGTCGGACATCTTCCAGGAATGCCCGTCCAAAGGTCGTAAGCTCGGTGCCCTGGCGGCTCCGCAAAAATAACGGGGCACCAAGCAGATCCTCCAAACGGCGGATCTGCTTCGTCAGTGACGGTTGCGAAATTCCAAGACGGCGCGCTGCGACACCATAATGGCGCTCCTCTCCCAAAGCGGCGAACGAGCGGATCAGCTCCAGATTCATGCGGTTCATAACCGTCTTTCTCCCATCGCAGCGGCACCGAACAGCGATGATTTAGGCACGCCTAGAACCGAACCGACACATTCCCATAATAACTCCTGGGCGCACCGATCTGGAACGTCTGGTAATCACCCGACAGAGGATTTCCTGTCTCACCCGTGATTGAGATGTAGCTTTGATTCGTCAGGTTATAAATATTGAAGCCAAACGTTATATCCTCGATCCCGCTATGGATAGGAACTGAGTACGTGGCCGACAGATTCGCGATCCAGTATCCAGGGACCGATTCGTCATTATTATAACTGTAATAACGCTTCCCCATATACATGGCATCGATCCGCGCCGACGCCCTGCGATAGGTATAGGACAGGCTGCTTTTGTACATGAATTCAGGGTAATTAACCTCCTGCTTTCCTCGTAGCGCGTATGTGATCCCGTCGCTCGTTAGATTGGACTGATATCGGGCTGAATTATAGCTGACGCTGTTGGACAGGCTCAGCCCATCGATCGGGCGTATGATCACGCTGCCGTCCACGCCATTCATGTTGACACTTCCGACGTTCGCGATCGTCGATGTAATATCGGCCAAAGGACCGACGGCAATAGACTGCAGGCGGTTGTAGAAATCTACCCGGTACAACGTCAGCATCGCCGAAACGATGGGGGAGGTATAGCGGTAACCGGCTTCATAGACAAAATCATGCTCAGGCCGCAGGGTTTTCTGCAGATCGGAAAACGCGCTTTGGCTGGTGACACCCCACGGCGATCCCTCGTCGAAGCCACTTTGCGGATATGTCCTCATATTCTTCGAAAAATCGAAGAACAGTTCGTGGTGCCGGGCAACCTGCCAATTGACGCTGAATTGCGGCAAGAACGCACCATTCGCGCTAAGCCCTCCGGAGGGAATGCTGCTTACGCCGCTATAAGTGGGGTCATTGGCGGCAATTCCGCTACGCCCGGTAAACAGGAGCGAACGAAAGCCCGCATTGATCCGCAGATTGGGCGTAATGTGGTAGGTATCCTGGATATGCGCCTGGAACGTGTTGTTATTATAGACATAGGCCCAAGGCGTCGCAAATGGCGTGCCGAGCGAACCAAGGGGGTCAAGAGGGCGCCCTTGACCCAGGACGGGTTCGTTATAAAGATTTTCAGGCTCGTGAGCATGCATGTTCTCGTACCAGACCCCTGCATTGAGGCGATGATGGGCGATGGTATAGGTCAGGTCGGACATCATGCCGTAACGGCGGCTGTAGGCAGCGAACTCCTCCTCGGCAAGAGGCGCGCCAGAGGGAGAGGAATAATAGGGCGACGTGTAATAGCCCGCAAAATTCTTGGCATGGGCGTAGACGGTTGTCGTCCATTCCAGGTTCCGCGCCAGCGTGACCCTGCCTTTGACCCCGCCAAGGTAATTCTGTGCCTTGGACGGGCCGTCATAATAGGCCGCGTCCAGTGGGTCCGACAGTTGGCCGTAACCCGAGGGATAGATACCTTGCGCGGCGCGATAGGCGGCAGCGTAATCGGGATAGTAGTAATCAACCCTGGGGCCGAGCTTCTGCAAATTTTCCTTCGACAGATCTGCGTAGGTCGGATCTTCTTCGTCATCCCAGTTGAAGAATACGGACACGTCAGCCTTCTGCCCGATAGGCTGGACCAGCTTGGTATTCACCTGCTGCTGGAACAGCGTGCCCGATCCCTTCCATTTATTTTCAGTAGTGCGGCCATAGGAAACGAAGAATTTCGTACCGCTTGGGTTCAACTGCCCACTGTCCAGGCGCACGAATGTCCTGTAGCTCGCGAAGCTTCCGAAGCTTTGCGATATCTGGCCCCCACGCCGATCAGACGGATCAAGCGAATGGAACTGCATCACCCCCCCAAGATTGGAGGCGGAAGCAACGTCGACAGCCCCAGCACCCTGAGACACATCCACGCGTGCGATGTTTTCGGGCATGATCGCGCTGTGGATATTTACCCCGCCGATATTCCCGTATCCTTGCCCCGATGAGCCGTACCCCTGCGCGCCCAGTGGCACGCCATCCAGCGTGAAGCCAAGCTGGTCTTCGGAGAAACCGCGCATATAGACATTCGACGAATATGGATCCAACGCCAGGGGATCGCTGGAATTGAACGAAACTCCTGGCAATTGGCCGATCGTGCGCAATGGATTGGTTCCGGCCGCCGCGAGTCCAAGCTGGGTCTGCGTCAGGGTCTGTTGCTGACGGGATGCGCCATGCCCGACGATGGTCACCGCCTCATCATTACGTCCGGTCGCGAGGTGAAGCGGCTTCTGAGGTTTCGAGGCCACTGTTTTGTCAGCCGCAGGCTGGGCCGCGCGGGCCATGCCGCCTCCCGTCGCAAACAAGGTGGATAGGAGCAGAATCGTCTTCAGGCTGGGTGAGCGCATTCACTTCTCCGGGGCGCTAAAACAACTAGATATTAAGGTGGATATATAGATATAACGAGCACCAAGCGCATGATTGGATATAAAACATATATTCCGCAAATATCATTCATTTCCCACGTGATGCTTACTGAGCATCACGTCCGATGGACCTTGCCACAGGCCCTTACGCGAATGCGTTTCGAATTTATTTTCCTTTTAAACCATATGGCTAAATGGATTATCTCCCGTGATATAAATAGCTATCACGTTGCGTAAAATTTTTGCATATCCTGGATATCTTTGCCTGATTACCCTTGATTCACAGTTTCACGCCCGTCGGCCGATCCCTGCGATCGCGCAGTCGCGTAGCGTGCGTATTCAAGGAGGAATGACCCGTCGTGCCGAAGCAGATTCACCTGGCCGGTTTCTTGAACGCGGGCCCCATGGGGACGTCCGGCTGGCGCCATCCGCAGGCTGACCCGGATTTCCTGAAGGCATCCTATTATCGAAATATCGCGCGCACACTCGAAGCGGCCTGCTTCGACCTGATCTTCATCCCGGATGCGTTGAGCGTCCCGCGCTCGCTGGGCGGATCATTCAGGCCCGCCGTCGAATGGGGATCCGGCACCCCCCGACTGGACCCCATGACTGTACTGGGCGTCATGGCCGGCGTCACCGAACATATCGGCCTCGCCGCGACCATCTCCACCAGCTATAACGAGCCGTATAATCTGGCGCGCACGCTGGGCACGTTCGATCATATGACCGACGGCCGCGCCGGCTGGAACATCGTCACGTCCTTTCAGGATGCCGAAGCGCAGAATTTCGGACAGGACCGGCTGCCCGCGCGCGACCAGCGCTATGCTCGGGCCGAGGAAGTCCTGCAGGCGGCCACCCAGCTATGGGACAGTTGGGGCGATGGCGCGATCTTTCAGGACAGGCAGTCCGGTCATTTCGGCCGGCCCGGCGATGTTCGCTCAGTGGATTATCATGGCGACTGCATCAGCACCCAGGGGCCGCTGTCGGTCCCGCGGCCGCCCCAGGGCTATCCCCTGCTGATCCAAGCGGGCGCGTCGCCGCGCGGCCGCGATTTTGCCGCCCGCTGGGCCGATGTCATCTTTTCCAGCAATGAATCGCTTGAAAGCGCGGTCGCCTTTTACACCGACATCAAGAGGCGCGCCGCCGCCTTTGGCCGGGATCCCGACCAGATCAAGATCCTTGCCGCCGCGACCGTCGTGGTCGGTCCGACCGACGAGGACGCGATGGCCCGTCACCGCGCATTTGCCGATCTGGTGCATCCGCTGGCCGGGCTGTCACGCCTCGCCTATCACGTCAATGTCGATCTGACGCACTATGATCTGGACAGTCCGATGCCCGATCTGGACGATGTCGGGGTGCAAGGCCATTACGAAGAAGTGCTGGAGTTCGCGCGACGCGAAAATCTCTCGCTGCGCGAGATCGGCCGCTGGTACGGTGCACGAACAGAAGGGAACATGATCGGATCTGCCGCAACCATCGCCGATCGAATGGAGCTGTGGATGACGCACGGCGCGGCGGACGGCTTCATGATCCAGGCCACGCACCTGCCCGGCGCGTTCGAGGAGTTCGCGCGGTTCATCGTGCCGGAATTGCAGAAACGCGGGTTGCTGCGCACCGGCTATACGGGTGTTACAGCCCGGGAAACGCTGGGGCTGCGGCGCCCAGAGCGCGACGAATGGAAAAACCGCGCCGAACGCGCGCGGGTTCCGACTCAATGACCGTTCCCTTCCATCCCCCCCAGGGGCCGCTGGTCGAAGCGGGCTGGCTGAGAGCGAACATAGACCACACGATCGTTCTCGATGCCTCGGTCACCCGCGTGCCTGGACCGGACGGGACGACCGGCTTTGCGCCGGGCTTGGCTGCGTTCGAAGGCGGTCATATCCGGGATGCGCGTTTCGCCGATCTCTTCGCGGCGTTTTCCGATCCTGGCGCCCCCTTCCCCTTCACCATGCCGACGGCCGGCCAGCTTGAGCGCGCGGCCCGGGGCGTCGGGATCGACAATGACAGCACGCTGGTCATCTATGATCAATTGAACGGAGCCTACGCCGCGCGGCTCTGGTTCGTGTTCATCGCCTACGGATTTCGGAACGCACGGGTGCTCAACGGCGGCCTGCCGGCCTGGATCGCGGCAGGCGGGGCCGTCGACCGGGGAGCAGCGTTCCCCGGGACCACCGAGGGCAATTTCACCGCTGCCTCCCGGGCCGACCTGTTAGTGGATACGCCCATGGTCCTGAACCTCGTCACCTCGCGAGACAGCACCCATCCGCTGATCTGCGGGCTGCGCCATGCCCAATTTTTCGGCGCGGGCAGTTCCGACCGGCGACTGGGCCACATTCCGGGCAGTCACAACCTGCCATATCCCGACCTGCTCGGCCCCGATGGCCGCCTAGATGCTGCCCGCACCATCCAGGCGGTGGCGGCGTTGAACTTGCCGTCCCACTGCGCCCCCATCCTGTATTGCGGCGGAGGGATCAATGCGGCGGGGCTGGCACTGGCCATGGCGGCGGCGCATCTGCCGTTCGGACGCCTATACGATGATTCGATGAACGGATGGATCGCCGACCCCGCACGCCCCGTCGCGCGCAACGGCGGCTCGATTACCCCATGACGTTACTCTCCTGCACATATAGCGCAATGGAACAGAAAGGTCCCCCAATGGATACGCGTTCATGGACATCCCCTTCCGTGCATAAGGAATTCGCGCGCCTGAAGGCAGGCAGGCCATTCTGCTACGGGATCACGAATTACGTCGCCGCCAGTCTGTCGGCCAATGTTCTGCTGGCGGTCGGGGCCGGGGTGGCCATCGGCACGGCCGAAGACTGGCCCGGTGTTTTTGCAGGGAAAGCCAACGCTGTGTGGATCAATGCGGCGGGGCTGATGACCTCTGACGCACAAACCCTTCGCCTGGCAGCCAGGAATGCCCATGAACACGGTGTGCCCTGGGTATTGGATCCGGTCGCGGTAGGAGCCGGCGCACCGGACTATGACCGGGTCGTGCGAGATCTACTGACGTTCCAGCCTACGGCGATCCGGGGTAATGCCTCGGAGTTGGTCGCCCTAGCTGGCGGGGCCGGTGGCGGGCGGGGGGTCGACACCACGCTGTCATCCGATCAGGCGCTGCCCTTTTTGCAAGACCTAGCTGCACGCACGGGCGCCGTCACGGCCGTCAGCGGCCCGGTGGATTATATCACCGATGGCAAGACCACCTTGACCGTTTCCGGGGGCGACGCGCGCCTGACCCAAGTCACGGGGGCTGGGTGTGCACTAGGCGCCCTTATGGCCGCCCTACTGGCCGGTGCCGACTCCGCGCTTGAATCGGTGACGGCAGCCCATGCGTTGTACGCCGAAGCTGCCCATCGAGCCAGCACGGCCCGCGGGACCGCCAGCTTTGCGCTGGCGTTCCTCGATCATCTGTCGCTGCTTGAGATCGCTGATTTTTGACACCGTTCTTCGATGTCACTGGTGACGGCAGCGTTAGCTCCTGAGTTGCCGCGAACCATCACGCGAATGTGCAATCCGACAGTTTTACGCTCCGGTACCTTTTCGTCTGTTTCCTATGTGTTTCCTGCGGGGTGATTTGGGCAACAAAAAACCCGCCGGTGAGGGCGGGTTTTCCTGTGCGATATCAGTCGCTTAATTCATGGTTGCGGGGGCAGGATTTGAACCTGCGG
>Ga0157365_10000681_pt1 | contig 14476 bp, 22 predicted proteins | sample AttsexASBM3_FD_111478 | JGI IMG/M metagenome (GOLD analysis project Ga0157365, IMG submission 111478) | Fungus gardens microbial communities from leaf cutter ant in Ribeirão Preto, State of São Paulo, Brazil - Atta sexdens ASBM3 | ecosystem: Host-associated > Fungi > Mycelium > Unclassified ... | reverse complement strand
GGGGAGAACCCGGCTCAATGGCGCGGGCATCTTCAGAACATCCTGCCGAAGCCGTCGTCTGTCGCCAAGGTCGAACACCACGCCGCAGTCGATCGTAAGGATATCGTCAAGGTTATGGCAGCTTTGTCCGAAGCGGGCGGCCTGGCGGCCAAAGCAGTCATATTCACTTGCCTTACGGCCGCACGGTCTGGCGAAGCACGCAAGGCGGTTTGGTCGGAGTTCGATCTGGGGGCCAAGGTCTGGATCGTCCCTGCTGAACGCATGAAGGGCAAGAAAGAGCACCGCGTGCCGTTGAGCGCTGGCGTGCTGGCAGTCCTGAAAGACGTGCAGCCTCTTCGAGACCGCAAGCATGGTGACTTCGTGTTCCCTGGCCAGAAGCAGGGGCGTCCTCTGACGGACGTGGCGTTATCGAAAGCGCTTCACCAGGCGGCCGGCACGAAAGACGTCACCGTGCACGGCCTACGCTCGACGTTCAGGGATTGGGCGGCCGAGGAAACTGACTATCCGCGCGAAGTTGCCGAAATGGCCCTTGCCCACGCGATCGGAGATAAGGTTGAGGCTGCCTACAGACGCGGGGATCTGTTCGAAAAGAGGCGGGAAATGATGTGCTTGTGGGAACGGGTAGCGACTGGCACAGAGAATTGCCAATAATTTAAGGTCGGCTTTTCCAGACCCCGCTTTGACACGACCTCGAAAGGCTAGTGAAACCCGGGCCCGCGAACTCCTCCCGTTACTTCCCTATTCGGTAACGCTTGGTTGGAAAGCGGGGAAGCGCCATGGAGGAGGATTGCAGGTAACGCCTTGGACGGCTTCCCGCGAATTTTCTGTTGGAAATCCGAGCACTGGATTCTGGACCATGGGGACATCACCAGCGAATGCCTGGTCCCTGTCATGGAGAGCCCGATGCAGCACGACTCCGACTTCCCCCAATATGCCACCTTGCAGGACATCGCCCGGCGCTTCGGACTTAGCCGCTCGACGGTCTATCGGCTCATCGCCCAGGGAGCGATCGAGGCCGTGAAGGTTGGGCGCTGCACCAGGATCGTCACGCGGTCGGTGGAGGAGCACTTCGCAGGGCTGCCACGGATGAAGGCTGCGGCGTGATCGGGACGCGGCCGGGCCTCCCGATGCCTCAACACGACAAAGAATCTCTCCGATCTGGAGAGGGTGGTCGCTTTCCTCCGACCTTCTTTTCGGATAATCTGAAATTATGAATGAGCCAATAGCCGATAATCGGAAAAAGAGGGGACGCCCATCAACGGGCGTCGATCCCATGTGGGGTGTCCGTTTCCCTGCCGATCAACGCACGATAATCGAGGCTTGGGCAGCTGCTAACGGTGTCACGCGGGCTGAGGCCATTCGGAAGCTGGTTGCGGCGGGGTTGGAAACCCAGATATGAAAAAGAAGTTTATAGCAATCAGCATTTTACTTTCTTTGACTAGTCCGGCGCTAGCAGAAGACGACACGACTCGAAGCATAGTAAATGGGTGTAGAAGTTTCGCTGAACATTTAAGTATCTCTGGACACATTGAATCATTTGACGAGGGGCTTTGCGTAGGAGAAGTCCGCGCATCAATGAACTATCAGTCAGGTGTTGCCAGAATACTTGCCTCATACAGAAAAAACAAATTAGAACTTCCAAGAAAATTCATTGCATTTTCATTTTTAATTGGATTTCCTTCATGCCCATCGAAAACATCATCGGTGTTTGATGGAATTAATTATATTGTTCGTTATGCTTCCGAGCATAGCGAAGATGTAAATAACCGTCCTGAGGAATTTGTCGGGAAGGCGTTGGCGGAAGCATTTCCCTGTACTCCGGATACTCTTGCTTACTACGATAAAAACTGATCTGAACGATCCCCATCTATCTTGTCGCAACCTGAGTGTTTGCCATCCGGCCCCGCCGCCATTCTCCGCGACGAACTCGGCACCGGCGGGTTCCAAAGCCAAGCGCCGACCTCACAACCATTGCATCACCCCGCCGTGGTGAGAGCATGTTCCTTGGTGATGCACGCTGAAGGAATACGTGCCGTCGCCGCAGCGAGCACTGGCGCCCGTTGGCACAACGTTGTGGATAGAGTGAGCCGGGGAGTGTACCTCCCGGCCATCCACATTCCTGTAATGTCGATGCTCGATCAGTTGAGCTTCTTGCGGTTGCGCTACTGCAGGCGGGGCAGGGGCTGTAGCGTGGTGTGACGGGTCAAGCGCCCAAGCCGCTGAGGTTGACACCCAAAGGGCGAGCGATCCTGCACACAGAAATTTTTTGAACAAAACTATCGCTCCTCCGCATGGCCCCATCACCTTCGCAGCCGTTCGACAATCAGACCACCGTTTTTTTGGTCGGGCCGGTCGGGCCAGTCGGGCCACCCCATGAAAAACGGTAGAAATCTGGGATTTTGTGAGCACGCACCCCCGGCCCGACCATCAGAACGCAAGTCGGACCGGTCGGGCCATGAGTAGCTCTATGTCGTCGCTACGGAATGTCAGCGCTGAGGTCATCGGCCTGCTTCACGAGCAGATCGGCCCAATGCGCGACAAGCTGGCGCAGATCCGGATTATCGCCCGGCAGATGCCGCGAGAGGACACGCCCGCCCGCAAGCCGCCGACCGCCGAGGAACGCGCCGCCGTTGCTGCAATGGTCGCGCGACACAAGGCCGAGGCCGAAGCGAGACAGGCCGAAGAAGAACGGAACCGGAAATATGGCACCTACAGGCCGGAGGGAAGTTCCGGCCTGACGGTACTGGCACTTGTCGAAGCATTGAAGAGAGATTCTTTCTTTTGGGGAATATTATTTGAATCGATTTGGGAACAGTCTGGATAGAACGTATGTTACATAACTCGTGTATGGCTCTCTCCATTGCGTAGGCGTCCGACAAAGAACGCCGTGGGCGATGGCGTCTTCTTCCATCTGCGCTTCGCGCTCGTAATCAGTCAGTAGTGAAGAGACGCGGGCATAATTCGGCATTCCCTCGCAAATCGTCACTGCGTCTGCGCCGCTGCTATCGAACATCACTACCCCAGACTGCCTGGCTAATCGTTTCATTTCATAGGATGGGTATACTTTTCCTGATAGATTGTTTTTTCCGGTGTTTAGATCAAAATATTTGGTCATTCCGCCCGTTTTACCATCAAAAAATTTTGCCGCATTAATCGATTCTATGGCGTCTCTAGTCAGAGCCCAGTTTTCTCTTGCATGGTTTCGGCCGGTGCCAGCAAATAATACTTTTCCACTCTCTTCAAGTATCCACGCGTCATCATTGCCAAAGAGAAGCTCAATCTTCTTTTCCTTCAAATTAACTATGCAAAATACCGCGTAGGGTTTTCCGTTCTTATCGGGTGGAAAAGGAGGAAGTCCCTTTTGATCGCCGACTAGCCATTTCCTCCACAGATCGCCTGTATATCCACTCCCCGAAAAAATGAATGCCAGCCCGTTTATTACCACTATCTTATCCGCGTCCGTGTCGACGGATATGATCATTCCATCTTCAGTGGTGCTGGAGCTTCTCGAATCTGCCGCAATAATTCCTGCGCACAAATCTACAACAAAAGTAGTCATCTTCTTCTTTCATAATTACGTGCCGAAAGATTAGAGTTGTGCGCATTTAGGGGCAACGTGGCATTCCCCGCTCCGTCCAGCCTCAATTGCCGGTTGCTGCCGTCATCAACGCGGTGCGCACTCTGTTCCCGCGTGTCTGGTTCGCTGAAGAGGTGCGCGGATGGACTCGATTGCCTCCACATGATCGGTTTTCCCGATTAAAAATGTGTACTCATAGGCGAAAATGTGGTATATGATTACCGTATGAGCCAATCGGATGACGATATCCTCACCGAGGTTATGGAACGACATCGCCATTGCAGCGATGTCGAAGCAAGTGCACGCAACAATTATCGGGATGACATGCGCTTCCTGTATGGAGATGCGTATAATTCCGATCAGTGGGACCCTGCTGTGATCACGGCTCGATCTGGATCCGGCGGTGTTGGCAATGAGCTCACGCTCGTCGTGGGCGGAAGCTAGCCATGATGACGGTCGACGAAATCATGGAGCGCCCCATCCCTGAAGGCATGACGATCTATCGCGAGGGAGATGCCGTCATCATGGGTAAGCCCGTGTCGCCTGACTTCTGGGAGGTCCATTGCGGTGCATCTCCAGAGATGCGCGGGCGCCTGGCAATCGAGACATTCCGCCGTCTGGCCACGCGGTTCTGGGCCGATCATCCAGAGGTGGTTGAGGTGATTGGCGTCATGCCACCACATCATCGCGCCGCGCGCCTGAATTGCACCCGCATCGGCTTTCACTTCGACAAGATCATGCCCGTCCATCTGAACGGCGAGACGAAAGACGTGGCCTTTTACAGGATGGCGCGCCCATGAAACTGCACCCCGCCCTTCCCGACGATTATCGTCCTGGCGTCTGCTATGAAACGGGCCTCGATGGGGCTGCGTCGGCTGCTGGTCAGGTCGCTTCGACCGCGCTCCAGGTCAGCGAACTAGACAAGGCGCGACAAGAGGCGAACCGGGCCGGGCAAACGGCGGCAACCAATATCAGCGCGGCTGGCGCGAACGCGGCGGGTTATTACAAGCCCTACGTGGCCGAAGGCACGAATATGCTCAACAGCATATCGGGCAACTCGGCATACAATTCAGATGACAACAGCTACGTCAACAACGCCGAGAACGACCTCAACCAGAACGCGCTTGAGCAGACGCCCGGCTACCAGTGGCAATATGGCCAAGGCATGCAGGCCGCGACGAACAGCGCGGCGGCACGCGGTCTGGCGAACTCCGGCGCGGCGCTGAAAGGTGCTTCGACGTTCGCCAACGGCCTGGCGGATAGCACGTATCAGAACCAGTTCAACGACCAGCTATCGGCCAACAGTTCGGCGCAGGGAAACCTGACAAACGAATTCAACCGTCAGAACGCGCTGCTCGGCTACGGTTCGCAAGCTGCGGGCGCCGCTGCGTCCAATGCTTACAATACGGGCGTTGCCAGCAACCAGGCGCTGATGGAAGGCGCGACCGGCAGCGTTGCGGCCACGACGGGGATCGGGAACGCGTTGCAGAGCGGTGTCTCGGGTCTGGGGAACACGGCGAGCCAGTATTCGATGTATAATAGCCTTCTCAATGGGACCAATCAGGGTTTTGCTGGCAGCTACAGCGGCAACGGATACGGCGGGAGTGGTGGCACGGATGCGAACCCGTTCGGAGGCGCTGGCGGCGCATCTGCCGCTTCCGATGTCGCAGATTACTTCGCCTGAGTGGGGGTTGATCATGGCCGGTTTCGACACAAACGCCCTCGCCAATCCGCGATACACGCCCCCCGCCAATCCGCTCGAAATGGCGGGTCAGGCGCTCACGCTCAAGAATGCCCTGCTCGGCAACAAAATCCAGCAGGCCGAATATGATTCACGGATGGCGTCAGGCAACGCGCTGACGGGCGCGACAGACGCGAACGGCAACACGGACTATAATAAGGCGCGCGCGGATTATGTGCGTTCTGGCCACTCCTTTGGAGCCGAAGAGGCGTTCTCACGGCAGAACGTGGCACGACACGAGGACGTGCTTAATCAGGACGAGCAACTTGCTTTCCAGAACCACGCATCGAACGCGGCGGCGGATGGCATGGGACGCTTGGTCGATGACCCTACGAACGCAAACGTGCGTGGATACGCTGCTTTCATGAAGCGGTTGACCCCAGCCGCCTCCGGCCAAATCGACGCCATCACCAATCAGGTTCTTGCGTTGCCTACAGCAGGTCAGCGCAAGGAAGCGCTCAAGGCCGCGTTCACGGCGCATATGGGTCAGGAGGCGTCCAACCGCGTATTCGGCACGCCGACCAGTGTCGATGACGGGCAGACGATCCAGACCGGCACGCAGGCGAGCGGAATGAACGGGGGCGCGTTTACGCCTGCGTCTGGCGTGCAGCGTCAGCTTTCGCCTGAGGCTAATGCTCAACTCCAACCGGTTATGGAGGATACGCCTTACGGACGCGTGCAGCGTTACAGAACGGCGGGGTCGATCCGTGCCGGGGAAGCGCCACAGGGATTCACTGGACGGCGCGTGGACGTGACCGGAAACGGTGGCGGCGCGGACGCTGGCAACCCGATCGGCTATGAAGACCAGGCCAAGCACGGCGTCGCGGTTCAGTCCGCTCTGCGCGACCAACAGGGCGAAGTTTCACAGACGATTGCGACGCTCCGCAATCTTGACGGGCTGATCGCGCGCATTCCGAAAGACGCCAGGTCGCGAAAGCTGGCCGAGATTTCCAACAACCTGGACAAGTTCGGCATCTCGCCTGATCCGGCCTATGCCACGCTATCGCAGGAGATCACCAAGGCAGGCAGCACGGTCCGCAAGCAAATGATGGATACTGGCGCCGGCCCGCATACGAACGCTGGTCTGTCCGAACTGGATCATATCACGCCGAGCATGGACATGACGCCTACCGCCGCCCGGGCGTTGGTCAACGAGCAGATATCGAAAGCCGAGTTTCAGCGCGCCCGTGGTCAGATGGTGCAGGGCATCACCAACCCAACCGAAGTCATGCAGCGTCTCGCTGATTACGACGCGAACTTCGATCCGCGCTTCGCCACGATCCGCCGCCTGGGTCCGGAGGAAGGCAGGGAATACGCGAGAACTCATATTGGCGACCCTGCTCAATATGCGGCCAGTCTCTATCGCATGGCCCGCGCCGCGCGTGACAAGGGTTACGACTACGGCATGACACAGCAACAGCGTGACCGGATCATTGCCGCGTATGAGGCGCAGCGCGGTGGCCGATGACCTCCAGCAGCGTGTCGATCAGGCATTCGCCGACGCCAGCCGCGAGCACGACATAGACGAACGCTGGCTTCGCGCCACGGCGCAGACTGAAAACGGCGGCAATCTCGATCGCGTCAGCCCGTCCGGTGCAATTGGGCTGATGCAGATCATGCCCGACACAGCGCGCAGGCTTGGCATAGATCCGCAGGATCCGGTGCAGGCAATCCACGGCGCGGCGCGGCTGCTTGATGAGAACTTGAAACGCTACGGCAACCCCGTTGACGCCATGCGGGCCTACAACGCTGGAACAGACCGGACGCGGTGGAACAACGACGAGACACGGGCATATCCGGAAAAGGTAATGGCGACGATGGCGACCGTGAAGCAGCGCAAGAGCGGCCCGGATCCGAAGACGCTTGGCGATGATATCTATGGTTGGCAGGATGACGCGCCGCCCGCACCCGGAAAGCCCGCACCACGTCTAGACGACAGCATTTATGGATGGGCCCCTGAGTCCGCAGCCCCTGCGCGCGTCACCCAATCCGCGACCGAGCAATCCCGGCTGGAGAAGGCCGGAACGTTCGCCAATGACACAGTCAACGCGGCTGGTCGAGAGATCGACCGCACGGGCGCGGGCGTGTCTCGTCTGCTCGGTTACCTGTCGTCGTTCGGGCATCACCTGGACAACCCTGTCTCGCGTGCTGCGACGCACGCAGCGGATGCGATCGACGCGGCGGAAGACCGGGACGAAGCATCGCGGCAGGGCGATTACGGCTCGCGCTATTCCAACATGCTCGGCACGACGGCTGGCGCAGTGCTGGCAAGCGAAATGGGCGGTCGTGCTGTGCGTCCGGCCGCTCGAGTGCTCGAGGGGTCGCGCGGCGGCAGGATCGTTTCCAACATGCTGACCGGCGCCGGGCCAGCGGCGACGCGCTGGGCGAACAATGCACTGGCCGCAGGATCGCAAGCGGCCCTAGCAGGCGACGACTGGCAGCAGGCGGCCGCAACAGGCGGGGCGCTTGGTGCGGGCGGTTCGTTGGTGCGCGGCCTTGCAAGGGGCGCAGGTGGCGTTCGCTCGATTGCTGGCCGTTTGGGCGACTATCTCGACCCTGCTGGCGCGGATGCGCGCGGCGCAGGCGGACGCGCTCCGAATGAGCTGCCGTCTGGAGACGCCGGCCCAACACCTCCCGGTTCGGGGGAAACGCCGCAAGATGCGTCCGGCCCGTCACCTCAAACGACAGCCGAGCAGAGGGCGCAGGACGCCGCACAGACGAAAGCAGTGGGACGCATCGGGGCGTTTTCAGATCCGAAGAAAGCGGCGCAGTCAATCAAGCAGGCATTTACCAGTCCGAACGGAACGCGCCTCTACGAAGCAGAGACGCCCGGAGCATGGCACACCGTGGCCGTTAAAACGCGCGATGTGAAGTTGGCCGGTCTGGAAGACAACTTGCGCGATCTTTATCCAAGCGCGTTCCATGTGCTCGACCACTCGAACAATGATGCTTACGTGCGTCACCTGCGAGACACGACCGGAACGCCGGAACAGATTTCAAAGCTGGAAGCCGATCGATCCGCGTTCGAACAGGGACAACGGGAAGCCGCTTTCTCAAACGAGCAATCCGTGCCTGTCGATGAATTGCACGCCACCTTGCAGCGTCATATCGATGACAGCCGAGGCAACGACGCCGTGAAGTCTGCCCTTGGGAAAGCAAAGAGTGCGCTTGAGGATGCAACGGACGAGGACGGAACGGCCACGCCGTCAAACCTGTGGAACGTCCGCAAGGCAATCGGCTACGGGCTCCAGCAGGCAGCAGCGAGCGAGAGCAGCCATATGCGCGCCGCTGCTTCGCGCCTGACGCCGTTCATGGACGACCTGGCCGAACATATCGACCATGGCGCACCGGGATTCCGGGATTATCTCGACGGCTATTCACAGAGATCTTCGAAGATCGACAGTCTGCGCACGCTCCAGAGCAAGGGCCTGTTCACGCCTTCCAACGACGCGCCGACCGGAGAGGTCGTGAACTATACGGCGCTCAAGGGGCTGATCCGCCAGATCGACAAGAACGAGGTGTCCGTCTCGACAAAAGGCACGGACGCAATCACGCCCGAGCAAGAAAGCCGCCTACGGACGGTCTATCGCGACATGCTAGCTGAGCGCGAGATGCTGGCGGCGGGTCGGTCGCAGGGCGGTTCAAAGACCTTCAAGGCCGGCATGACTCAGCGTACCAAGGAAGTGAAAGGCGGGATGCTTGGATCAGCCCTCACCACCGGCGCGGCGCTTCTGGGAGGTCATGAAGGTGGCCTTGCAGCGGGAGGCGTCGCCGGAATGGCTTTCCATCAAGGCAATGCGCTGCTCGGCCATGCACTTGCCTCTCGGCGCCTGGCGAATGCTGAACGGACCGATCAGGAATTAATTAATCTTCTCATTGGCCGTTAAATCGCACACCGTGGAGAGCTTCTCGCATGCGCTCTTCACGTCCTGGGACAGTGGCGCGCCCTTCTGGCGTATATCTGTGCCCGTTTTATGTATCACCCAATCAATAATACTGCGGGGCAGATTCCCAGATAATCATGAAGCTTGCCATTACAAGAAGGCCGATAATAGTCATGAAGGTGGAGAGTTAGAAAAACCCCACTTCTACGGTTGTGAACGGACTATAAGTCGTTGAAATTGCTTACACTGGAAGATTCTCAATAAGGGTTTTTAGAACCCTCCAGGTGAAAACACTATGATAGAAGATTTCATTGCTACTCAAAACAATCCGGAACCACAGAAGGCCGATCCGATGCAACAGAATTGCCTTTTGGTAATGATGCGCTGCGAGAAGCTGCCTTACTATATCGCGGCTGAGAGTGTGGCACTCGAACATGATGATGGTCTATTCATGAACAATCTAAATAAAACGGTTCTCGAGTGGGGTCAGGTCTCGCTGGATAATGGGGCAGCATGGGAGGAGGTGTTTCTGGCTGGATGGGATCTCATGGCTGCCACGTTCGCGCATCGGGCCAATATCAAAGCCAAATACGTTCCTTATTCAGGCAGCGGTATGGGGCATTTAAAGCATTAAGTTGGTGTGATTCATTCGCGTCGATTGCATCGAGTCGATAAAGAGAGCCCGCGCTAATGGCACCCTTGGCAGGGCATCCGCACCAGGGATGCAATCGTGTATGAGAGAGCCGGATTTAAGGTGATCATCGCAAGTCTCTGAAATGGCACGCTTTGTGGGAATTTCCTGGGGATTAAAAACTCCGGTATATCCCACTACCGCGTGGCGTATCATGCACCCTCGTTTAAAGCAGTTTTCCAGTCAGCGCCGGACCAGTCACCACCGATGATCCTCAGCGCCAACTCGCAACTGGATTTCCTGTAACCTTTCCCGCCCGGGGCCTGAGGATGATTGGTCCAGATCACAGGCAATTCGCCACATAGTTTGCTTGCCACGCGGTCCTCCGTTGGCAGGTCCTGCATCCAGCCTTCGGCACCAAAGACGTCCTCGAGTATCTCTTGCCCGTAATTCCGCACCATCAGCACTACGGCTCGGGGTTTGATCTGGGCGATCTCGTGTCGAAGTTGCTCGGCGCATAATTCCCTCTGCGCCTGGACAAGAGCAGCACTTGGGTTGCCCGCGGGAACGCCAATTTTCACGAGATTGGACCAGGCAATCGGCGGCGGTTCTTCTTCCCTCGTTACGCCCGTGGCGATCTGTAGAGTTTGCCAAAAGAAGGGCCACTTATGTTTGCCGGCCTCGACGCCGATCAGAAGCCGTTCAGCCACAGCATGGGCCCCTTCAAACGTGGCGACCTCGTCCTCGCTCCACCCGCGCGTAGCCCGCCCGACGAATAGGATCGGCCGGCAGACGCCGCGTCTCGCTACAGGCACGAAGGTATGGGCGACGGTGTAGCCCTCATGTTCGTAGCTCTGACGAAGCGCAGCAAACTCCGCGTAGCGTTCGGCCGTCATTATTGCCTCGAATGTTTGGCCGACTTGGGTCATTGATGGCTCAATCCTTTTGAGATCGGAGGCGGCCTTTGAACTTACTTGCCTGAGGTGGGCCGCAGCTTCCGGCGACGGTAGATGCAGGTGCAGGCAAACAGCGCGGGAACCGAGCGATGAATTTCAAAATGAATACTCAGCGTCAGTGGCACACCTGCTGCCAGTTACAGTGGCCATAGGCGTCGCAGATGTTCGCCATATGACAGGACGAAGTTCCTATTGGGGGCAATGTTGGAGGACTGATCGGGCTAATCGACGGCGACGCGATAGGTGGAAGCGACGGGGGTTCAGGAGGAACTATGTCCATTGGGCTTTCGCAGATCGGCACGTGTCTGCATTGGCCGGAAGAACAGTCCCACGTCCAACGACATTCCGCATAAGACGGGATAGAATATCCAACCAGACCAAGAGCAGTGACAGCGATTAGAAGTCTTTTCATGCCGAGCTCTCAGGAATCGTTATTCCGTGTCGTCTTTGTTATGGGTACGCTTCGAGTCAAGCTCGTCATTTTCGAGGTCCAGGCTGCGCTTAAATTGTCATCTTGCGTAGCCTAACCCCAGCCCCACCGCCATTTTGCGGCACGAACTCGACGCCGGCGGCTTCCAGGGCGCTGCGGATGGCTTCGATGGTGGATGATCGGGGGGATACAGCTTCACTCTCGACACGAACCAAAGTGCTCTTTGGGACTTGGCTTTTCTCGACCAGTTGATCACGCGTCCAATCGAGAAGGCCCCTAGCCGCTCTTATCTGGGCTGCTGTAATGGTATCCACAGTATCATTTCCGCTTGCATCGTTCTTAGCATAGTGACATTCTGAATATCACTTCGCAAGCGCGAAGCGGCCGAACGGGGAGCTACTACCTTCCCGCGCCCGGCCTAACCACAAACCGAAGGACTATTCGGCAATGGCTAAGCACGCCCATAGCGTACGGATGCGTTTCTGTACAATCCCTTTCGCCCAGATTGGGGGCTCTTTGCTTTTCGCGGCGCTCTTCGCGCTCACAATTGTTTCGATCGTTGCTCTGCCCGATCCGGTCGCCTCTGGCCATGCCTACGGGGTGGAGACGGTGCGATGAGCGAGACACTCAAAGGCCTCGATGCAATCAGTTCCGCTAACCACGACATCGAATGTCTGGCCAGCTTCACCAAGCTGGCCAGCTCATACGCCGCTGGCGGGGGCGAGTGGAGCGGCGTGCAGATATCGGAGTTTGGCGCGGCGATGGTCTGGGCCGCGTTTGAGATCGATGAGCGCACCGACATCATCAGCAGGGCGCATGACGTCATTGATGCCGCCCGCCCGGAGGTACCGCGATGAGCAAGCCAACAAACCGTGATGCGCAAATCGCCGCTCTCGATCTGTCGAGCATCGGAATGCTGGTCCAAATGGCAGGCGACATGCTGACGCATCACCGCGATGAATTATCCGCCCCGGAAATGGATGGTTTGGGCTTGGCCCTCGTATGGCTTGCCGGGGAAACGGAGAAGCGATGCGGGATCGTTAGCGAGAACCTGTCATGAGCGGAAAGCCCCTGACGCTCTCCGACGACGAGCAGCACGCTGTCCTTGCCATGCGCGATGCGAAAATGGCTGCCGGGGATGCGTCTCACATGTCCCGGATCCTTATCGCTCTCCTGAGAAGTAATGAATTCGACGGCTGCTCTGACTATGCGGAGTGGCTTGGGGAAGAGATCAGAGAGCGCTGCACCATCATTGATGAAGCCTCATCCAGCGTAAGGAGGGAGAAGGCATGAGCCGCATTCGTCTGTGGGCCGTCTGCGCCACCGGTAGCAACCGCCGCATCGATCTGGCCGAACCGCCAAACGCCGTCCGTCCCTATGGGTCATGGGAACGATCCGGGGCTGAGCGACAGAGCCAACACTGGCAACGCGCGTGGGATGCCACGTGGCGCAGGCCCGCTCGCACTATGCCAGACCTGATCGCGCGTGCACGGCTGGCGATCTCTGATCCCGCGGTCATGGGCGAAACTGAAGGCGTGCGGCTAGCGCGCGACGTGTTGGCCGTGTTGGCGCGGGAGGGGCGGATATGATCGACCTCGCAAGCCTTACCGAGGACGAGCTGGAGGCGATCCAGAACCGTCGCGACCGGGTGCTTGCCCTGCGTGACTGCCAGATGATGGCGGGGCTTCTCGTGGACCTGACAAGTCGGGTCCATAACCTGGAACGTCCAGACTGCCTGTCATGGCTCGCAGACCGGCTGTGCAGTCGGATCGACCAAATGGAGGATCGGCCATGACTGCTGCCGTGAAAGGGCGGTGTCCTGATCAACGCCTGATCGCTGCAATGCGATCACCGGCGCGGCTGATTGCCGAAGGCGCCGTGGCGAACCTGCTGCAAAAAAATGGCTACCCTGATGGTGGATCTTACGGATCGAGATAAGCCTCTCGAGGACACGCGAGCGCTCCATTGGCTGGCTAATAGACTGATTGACGAACTGAACCGCATCGGAGACATCAAAACATGAATCAACAGGAATTCGAAGCTGCCGACGCAGGTGTAGTCGTTGCCCAAGAGGCTTTTCGGGCGCGCGATACGCCTACGGCCTTTATCGCGCGGCTGTCGCTTAGGTTGGCGTTTGAGCCAAATATTCCCGACGACCTGGCAGACATCTTGATCGATAGCGCACACTCAACCTGGCGTGTTCTTCGGGAAGGAGGGCAGCCATGACCGAAGGGCCCTTCAACCGCACCGGGAGATATTGCGGAGGTGGGCGCCCATCTGTCGGAATTTGAATGGGAGCGTTGGGCTGTGCTGTGCGCCGCGAACGGCGAGCCGGGATAGGACTGAGTAGATGACGGACGAAGATGACAAAAAGAGCGCGGAACTCCAGGGCAAGATTCGCGCGCTCCTGCGCAAGCATTGCGGGGATGATCTATCGGACGACGTTCTGCAAGATCACGTCCTCTGGTTCGATTATTGGTATAATATTCGCCCAAGTGAGGGTGCCAAGGCGCCAGACAGGACCGGGGCGAAAAAGGCAGTAGCGAAGCTCAACGAGGCTGCCGAGAAGCTTCTGATAGCCTTCCAGGCTGTCCCAGAATACGCATCCTTGGTCGACGGACGCTTGGATTTACTCGACGAAATCAAAGAATGCGGACCGGATCTCATCCGTCTCAAACAACGGCTTCAATACGCTGTCGCATTAACCACGCAGCGGCTGAATAAGCCTGAGAAGGCGAAAAATCCGAATGACGATATGAGAGTAGTCGTCGCAGACCGCGCGCTGCGAGCATGGGAAGGTCTGACAGGTAAGCGGGCTACGCGTATCACCAGAGAAGGAAAGCACGCCGGCCCTTATTACGCTTATCTCAGCGACATCCAGAAGCTCTTCGGATTCAGGCAGACCCTTGAGGGTGCAACGAAGGCAATCAAACGACGAGCGGTTATCAAAATTATGGAAACCAACCGTTCAAAACCTGAAGAAAAGTCTCCTTTGGATCAGCGCCCCGACATGCCTCTAGAGTCCCCCAAGCGCCAAGACGGATAAGGGCGTACAGGAGAGCCAATGACCAGTCTGGAAACCAGCCGCCGCCTTCTCGTCCGCATCGAGGACATCATCCACGAGACGGGCGCGAGTAAATCGACGATCAACCGTCTGATGAATAATGGGCGGCTTGTCCGCGTGAAGATTGGACGCGCAACGCGGATCACGGCTGACAGCTATGGAGCCTGGGTTGCTTCGCTGCCCCGGACGACTG
>Ga0157365_10000680_pt1 | contig 14478 bp, 12 predicted proteins | sample AttsexASBM3_FD_111478 | JGI IMG/M metagenome (GOLD analysis project Ga0157365, IMG submission 111478) | Fungus gardens microbial communities from leaf cutter ant in Ribeirão Preto, State of São Paulo, Brazil - Atta sexdens ASBM3 | ecosystem: Host-associated > Fungi > Mycelium > Unclassified ... | reverse complement strand
TCGGGTCATATGGTCTATGCGCATCTGCCCGCGCTGAAGGAAATGCACGATAACGTGTCGCAGTTTATTGCAAGGACGCATCCAAAATCGTCGTAATAATTTAAAACAGGCGCAGCTGTGGGGTTTTCAAATGGCGGAAGGATGCTCTAGAAAATTCGCCACTTTGGGCGGTGTCAGACCGCCCACCCCCTGTTCCCTGCGAAAGAGTGCCAATGAACGCGCCTGTCTCTCTGCCGATGCCGACCATTGATGAGCCCCTGTCCGGCCTCTTGCCTGTCGAGGGTCATCCCGGCCAGTACCACCTTGCCCCCCCGAGCAAGGAATACGGGCATCTTCAGGCCTGTGAAGTGCTGAGCGTTCATCACTGGACCGACCGTCTGTTTACATTCACCTGCACGCGCGACCCCGGTCTGCGCTTCGAGAACGGCCAGTTCACGATGATCGGCATCGAGGTCGAGGGCAAGCCGCTTCTGCGCGCCTATTCCATCGCCTCGGCCAATTACGAGGAAGAGCTGGAATTCCTGTCGATTGCGGTGGAAGACGGCCCGCTGACCTCGCGTCTGCGCCATGTGAAGGTGGGTGACACCGTGCTGGTCGGCCGCAAGCCGGTCGGGACTCTGCTGCTCGACAATCTGCGCCCGGGCCGTAACCTCTATTTCCTCTCGACGGGTACGGGTCTTGCACCCTTCATGAGCCTCATCGAAGATCCGGAATGCTACGAGCGTTACGAGAATGTCGTGCTGAGCCACACCGTGCGTGTTTCGGGCGAGCTGGCCTATATGAATCACATCCGTCACGATCTGCCGAAGCATGAATTCCTTGGTGAATATGTGTCCAAGCAGCTCAAATACTATCCGGCCGTAACACGTGAAGAATTTGCCGTGACCGATCGTATCACCACGCTGATCGAGAACGGCAAGATCTTCGAGGATCTGGGTCTGCCCAAGCTCGATCCCGAGCATGACCGCGTGATGATCTGCGGTTCGCCCGAGATGCTGGCCGATACAGAAAAGCTCCTGCTCTCCATGGGCTTCGATGAAGGCAACATGAGCAATCAGGGGTCTTATGTCGTCGAGAAGGCTTTTGCGGAACGCTGAGCCCACCCGCCCCGTTCTGAACGGGCGCAAGACAGAGTGCTGACATGCCATGCGCGGCCGGGAGTCTTCCCGGCCGCGTTTTGTTTGATCGGCCATTTTCAACTGGAGAGAGCTTCATGCCCGATTTCGATCTTTTCGTCATAGGTGCCGGGTCTGGCGGTGTGCGCTGCGCACGTATTGCGGCCCAGCACGGGGCGAAGGTGGCTGTTGCCGAAAGCCGCCACTGGGGCGGCACCTGCGTCAATCTCGGCTGTGTGCCAAAAAAGCTGATGGTTTATGCCTCGGAAGGCCCTGAAGCTGCCGAGGACGCACGGGCCTATGGATGGGATGTCCGGATCGGTGCGCATGACTGGCCGCGTTTCATCGCGGCGAAAGACAGGGAAATCGAGCGTCTCGACGGGATCTACAAGTCCATGCTGGGCAAGGCGGGGGTCGAGCTGTTTGTCGGGCGTGCGAAGCTGATCGACGCCAACACCATCGAGATCGGGCCGGGCCCACTGGACGAACAGGCCGAGCCCCGCCGTGTGACGGCAAAGCGTATCGTCATTGCCACGGGCGGTCGCCCGACACGCCCGCCGATCGAGGGCGCGGAGCATGCAATCATTTCGGATGAGGCATTTCACCTCAAGGAACGCCCGGAGCGTATCTGCATCATCGGGGGCGGGTATATCGGCATCGAATTTGCCGGTATTTTCTCGGGTCTGGGTTCGAAGGTCGATCTGGTTTTTCGTCAGGATCTGCCTTTGCGCGGGTTCGACAAGGAATTACGCGAAAAACTGAGTGAGGCTCTGCCGCATCACGGTATTGCGGTTCATGCGGCTCAAAGCCCGGAGCGCATCGAAAAGCTGGGTGAGGGGCATTACCGCGTCATTCTGGGCAATGGTGAGACCATCGAAACCGATTGCGTGTTTTTCGCTACGGGGCGCAAGCCCAATATCGACGGGCTCGGTCTTGAGGCCGCCGGCGTGAAAACAAAGGACGGTGCAGTCTCGGTCGACGGGAACTCGGCCACCAATGTGGCTGGTATCTATGCCATCGGTGACGTGACGGATCGCATCAACCTGACGCCGGTTGCGATTGCAGAGGGTCATACCCTTGCCGAGACGCTTTTTGCCGATCACGCCAGAAGCTGGTCTTACGAAACGACGCCAAAGGCCGTGTTTTTCTCCGAGCCCATGGCCAGCGTTGGCCTGACGGAGGAGGAAGCAGCAGCGAAAGCCGATATCGATGTCTTTACGGCCTCATTCCGTCCATTGCGTCAGACCCTGATCGGGCGCGATCGCAAGGCCTTCATGAAGCTCGTTGTCGAGCGCGAAAGCCAGAAGGTTGTGGGCGCCCACATGCTTGGCGATGCCGCTGCCGAGATGATGCAGGGCATTGCCATCGCCATCACGGCCGGATTGCGCAAGATCGACTTCGACCGCACGATCGGCATTCATCCGACCACTGCAGAAGAATTCGTCACTATGCGCAGCCCGACCCGTCAGGTCGATCGACAGGGCTGAAGCGCTTTACCTCCCCCGGCATCGGCGGGGGAGGCGAGGCGATCAGATGCCGGTGCTGGACAGGAAGGCGAGCAGATCGCGGTTCAGTGCCTGGGCATCGGTGGCAAACAGACCATGGGGCGCGCTGTCATATTCGACATAGCGTGCATGGGGCAGTAATTCGCTGACGCGCTTGCCGGTCAGCTCGTAAGGTACGGTCTTGTCGCCCGTGCCGTGCACGACCAGCGTCGGCAGGGTGAAGGCGGACAGGTCGGGACGGAAATCGGTTCGGCTGAAAGAGTCGATGCAATCGAGTGTGGCGTTCGGGCTCGCCATGATGCCGAGCGTGAAGCTCCAGTCGATCAGTGCCTGACTGACGGGTTTGTGGATCAGGCTGACACCGTAAAAACCCTTCAGGAACTCAGCGAGGAAGTGAAAGCGATCGCGCCTGATCTGCGCCTTGAACTCGGCAAACACATCAACCGGTACGCCATCGGGATTGCTCTGGTCCTGAAGCAGATAGGGCGCAACAGACGAGATCAGCGCGACGCCTGCAAGACGTGAGGCGCCGTAACTGCTCAGATAGCGTGCGATCTCACCGCCACCCATGGAAAAGCCCACAAGCGTCAGATCGCTCAGATCGAGATAATCGATCAGCTCTGCCAGATCGGCGGTCAGGGTGTCGTAGTCATAGCCGCCATAAGGATGGCTCGACTGTCCGAAACCGCGGCGGTCATAGGTGATGACACGGTAACCTGCTTCGAGCAGGGCAAGCGTCTGATATTCCCACATATCGCCTGTCAGGGGCCAGCCATGGATCAGCAGGACGGGGCGGCCCTGTCCCATATCCTTGAAGTGAATGCTGTTGCCATCGCGCAGCTTAAGTGAGGGCATAACGACAATCCTTTCCGCAATGCCCTGTTCCGGCGCCTGTTCAGGCGTATCCGGAAATCGGGCGGTGAGCATGAGAGCATCAACCTGAGCGGAAGAAGGGAGTTCCGGCATGCTCGTGCGGCTGTGATGGCAATGCAGGATTACGGCAGGGGAAATGGCCTGAAAGAGGCGCTCTGCTGGGTGCGGATCGCGTTATGCCGTGAACGCTGGCAAAGACTGGCGCATACCGATCCGGCGGATGCTGCCAGAGAGGCGGGGCGCCATGGAATGCCATGACATCACCGCGAAAACCCGTACGGGCCGGCAGGGAAAGTCAGCTGAAAAAAAACCAGCCGGGCAAGCCGACTGGTTGAGTGACCGGGATCAAGGGGTACCGGGTCAGGGATTACTGGCGCGGCGCGACCCAGCCATTGCCGCTCGCATCGCCAAGCTGGCCGCTCTGTACAGGGCTGGAATTGGAGTAGGCGGAGCCGAATTTGCTGAGATCGGCGCCTGTCACGGCATCGCGCTGCACGTTATCGGCATGATCCGGATCGGGACCATGCTTGAATTCCGTGCTCGGTGCTTCCTGATAGCCGGGCGGCAGGGAGTGGCGCCCCTTGGCGGTCAGATGTTCGCCCTTGCCGTGATATTCCACGCCCGTATCGTTGCTGTTGTTCTGCGGGGCATGGGCTTCGTTCGGCGCATTCTGCCCCGTAAACTGGGCGAAAGCCGTGCCGGCAGGCAGAACAAACAGAGTGGCGGCCAGAAAGGCGCCGCGACGGAGCTTTGCCATGAAAGCTGTCCCTTGCAGTTTCGTCCCGCTGCGAAAGCCGCACAGGAGCATTGTATGCCATCTCGGAACGAAGCCGATCACTGGCGCTGATAACGGAATCAAGTAATTCGTGCGCATCAAGGCGGCAAGAGCCTATTATACGCTCCATCATGATGGATGACCTGTTTGCCCCCATACGTGCCAATGAAACGCTCGGCCCGGGCGCGGTTTTCTATCCGGGTGCAGCGCTGCATTATCAGCAAACCCTGATGACGCAGCTTCGAACCATCGTTGCAGAAGCGCCCTTACGCCGGCTGACGACCCCGGGTGGCCGGTTTTTCTCGGTCGAGATGACAAATTGTGGCACGCTTGGCTGGCATTCCGATCAGGCGGGTTATCGCTATGAGCCCCGCGATCCGCTCAGTGGGCATCCCTGGCCGGCAATGCCCGATAACTGGGCCGGGTTTGCGCGCGATATGGCGGCTCGTGCCGGGTTCGGATCGTTCGACCCGCAGGCCTGTCTGATCAACTGTTATGCACCGGGTGCACGGATGGGGCTGCATCAGGACAGGGACGAGACCGCGCACGACAGTCCTGTCGTCTCGGTGTCTCTGGGGCTTGAGGCGCGGTTCCTTTTCGGTGGCGCAAACCGTACCGACCCGACGCGCAGGGTCACGGTGCTGAGCGGCGATGTTATCGTCTGGGGTGGGAAATCGCGTCTTGCCTATCATGGCATTGCGCCGCTTCGCCCCGGGTATCACGAGCTGACGGGAGAGAGGCGCTGGAATCTGACCTTTCGCCGGGTGCATGCGGGCTGACCCCTAGCCGGAACGCTCAATACGTTTCATAGTAAGAGCCCTTTTTTCGGCTCAAGGAAGACTCTACTCATGCACCCGACCCGCGAATCTGCCCTGCACGCCGGCTGGACGCCGTCGAGCTGGCGGTCGCACCCCATACGCCAGGCACCGCATTATCTGGATGCAGCCGCGCTCGACTCTGTCGAAGCCCGTCTGCGGCGATATCCGCCCCTGGTGTTTGCGGGCGAAACGCGGCGCCTGAAGAGCCAGCTTGCCAAGGCGGCACGCGGCGAAGCCTTCGTGCTTCAGGGTGGGGCCTGTGCCGAGAGCTTCAACGAGTTCACGGCCGATATCGTACGCGACACATTCCGCGTGCTGCTCCAGATGGCTGTCGTGCTCACCTTCGGCGCGAAGGTGCCGGTGATCAAGATCGGCCGTATGGCGGGGCAGTATGCCAAGCCGCGCTCTTCCGATACCGAAACGCAGAACGGCGTTACGCTGCCCTGCTACCGCGGCGATATCATCAACGGCCCCGAATTCACCGAGGCCGCGCGTATCCCCGATCCGGCACGTATGGAGACGGGTTATTTCCAGTCGGTCGGCGTGATGAACCTGCTGCGAGCTTTCGCATCGGGTGGCTATGCCAATCTGCATGAAGTGCATCGCTGGAATCTCGGCTTCGTCAAACGTTCGCCCCTGGCCGAACGTTATCAGGATCTGGCCCAGCGCATCGATGAGACCCTGTCTTTCATGGGGGCGTGCGGCTTCAACCAGAGTGCACCGCAGATCAACGAGACCGAGTTCTACACCTCTCATGAGGCGCTGCTTCTGCCCTATGAGCAGGCCCTGACGCGCATCGATAGCCTGAGCGAGAACTGGTACGACTGCTCGGCTCATTTCCTGTGGATCGGCGATCGCACGCGCCAGCCAGACGGTGCGCATGTCGAGTTCCTGCGCGGCGTGGGCAATCCGATCGGCATCAAGGTCGGCCCCACGACCACACTCGAAGATCTCGAGAAGCTGCTCGATATCCTCAACCCGAAAGATGAAGCCGGTCGCATCACGCTGATCTCGCGCATGGGGGCGAACAAGGTGGGTGAATTCCTGCCGCCCCTGCTCGACAAGGTGCGTGCCAGCGGTCGCACGGTGACATGGCTGTGCGACCCGATGCACGGCAACACCATCACCACGGCAGACAAGGTCAAGACCCGCTCTTTCGACTCGATCCTGGGCGAGGTGAAGGGCTTCTTCTCGGTCTTCCAGCAGGCAGGGCTGCGCCCGGGCGGTATTCATATCGAGATGACCGGTCAGGACGTGACCGAGTGTGTGGGCGGCGCCCAGTGCTTGACAGAGGCCGATCTCGCCGGACGTTACGAGACCTTCTGCGATCCGCGCCTCAATGCCGAGCAGTCGCTCGAAATGGCCTTCCTCCTTGCCGAGGAACTGACGGGGCATTTCCGCGATCATGGGGCGCTCAGGGGATGACCCCGCCCAAGGCGGATGAGGGACGCGCCGCGCTCGACGCGGCGCTCAGCCCCAAACTCGCTCTGACCCAGAGCGAGATCGCGGCACGCACTGACGCGTATTTCAACCGGACGCAGGCCATCGTGTCGCGTTTCGGCGAATGCGAGGTCACCTATGCGCTGTTTATCCGGCGCCCGGTGATTGCCGCTCATGGGCTGATGGTCAAATGGCTCGAAAACGTTGCGCGCGAGCAGGGTTTCGAGGTTGCCATCGATGTCATCTCGCCTGAGGGGAGCTGGGTTGGCGCCGGTGAGCCGCTGCTCTATCTGACGGGTCCGTTCACCCGTATGGCGCCGCTTGAGACGCTTCTGCTCCAGAAACTTGGTTCGGCCTGCGTGGCAGCGCATAACGCCTATCAGATGGCGTTGGCGCTTCCCGATGCGGCGTTCATGGCCATGGAAGCCCGTCATTGCGCGGGTTTCGAAATGCAGGAAATGATGGGCTACGCCGCCTCGATCGGTTCGCGCGCTGCGCGACGCGAAGGGGCGAAAGGCTTCGTCGGTTGTGCCAATGATGTGACGGCCGGGTTCTTCGGGCAGGAGCACGGGCTAGGCACCATGCCTCATGCCCTGATCGGTTATGCTGGCTCGACCCTGCGTGCGGCCGAGATGTATCGTGAGGTCTATCCTGACGATCCGCTTGTGGTGCTGGTCGATTATTTCGGCCAGGAGATTACCGATGCGCTGGCGGTCTGCCGGCGCTTTCCGGATCTGGCCGCGCAGGGCCGTATCAGCGTGAGGCTGGATACGCATGGTGGGCGGTTTATCGAAGGGCTCGATCCACAGTCATCCTATGCCGTGCTGGAGCGTCACACGCCCGGCACGATAAGGCGCTACCGTTCGGATAATGAGCTGAAGGATCTGGTAGGGACCGGCGTTTCGGCGGCCGCCATCTGGTGGATGCGCGAGCAGCTGAACGAGGCCGGCTTTACCGAGGTCAAGATTATCGTCTCGTCCGGCTTCGGGCTTCAGAAATGCATGACAATGCGCGATTCCCATGCCCCGCTCGATGTGGTGGGAACAGGGTCGTTCATTCCGGTTAAATGGAACGAAACCTACGCCACCGCCGATATTGTTGCTTATGACGGTGAAATGCGGGTGAAGGTCGGTCGTGAGTTTCTCCTGCAGAAGATCCGGACCAAGGAAAAGGAGAGCGAAGCATGAGCAGCTCCGAAGCAGAACCCGATCGCGGGTGGTTTGTCCGTATTCTCGATAACTCGGGCGGTGCGGAAGAAGGTATTGTCGAAGAGGTCAAGGATTTCCAGGACCTTGCCCATGCCAATGCCTATGCGCGTGCCTATGTGCGCGACAGCATAGAGCGTTGTCGCGTGGGTGGGGCTGCAGCGCGCGAAGTGCTGGAAGCCTGGTTCTCGTTCGGTGAAGACGCGATTGTGGTCGAGGCCGGTGACGATGGATGGAAATCGGCATCGGAACTTGAGGATTTCGCTGCAAATCCCGCAACGCCCATGGAGCGTGACTGGCGCACGCTCGATCCGCGTCGTCTTGTCGAGGATGACGAGGAGATCGAGATCTGATGACGATGCTGCGTCGCAAGCTTCTGACTGCCCTCTCGGCAGGCATGACGGTTCCGGCATTGGGCGCATTGACGGGATCGGCCTTCGCCGCGCCCGTATCGCCTGTTCCTGAGCCGCCTTCACCGCAGGAGAGCCTGCCGGCGCTCAGCCGTCAGCTTCAGATGCTTCCGCGTCGTCGCCAGTTCACGACCCTACCGCGTCTGCTCGATCATCCCGATCTGTGGGATGATGTGGCTTTCGAGGCGCTGCGTGCCTATCGCAGCAATGAGCGCATGATCGGCACGGGCACGTCGCTCTCCGGCAACTGGCCGGTCGAGGCGCAGAACCTGCTGAACAGCGAAATTTTCTCTTTCGGGCATCCCGATGCGCTTCTGGTGATGGCCCTGTGGGGCGAGGCCCAGCTTGCGCTCTACGATGCGACCGCATGGGCGCGTTTCGACCTCGCACGCCTCGTGACGTCGGGGCAGTCCGTGTTGCCTCTCAAGCAATCTGCAACCGGCAGTTCCCGCCATCACCAGGATGAGCAGGGGGCCTATGGCGCGGCGGGGCGCGGTATTCCGGCCCTTGAGGCGCGTGGCGTGGTGTTTCTCGCCTGCCATAATGCCGTCTGGGCGCATGCCGGACGTTTGCTCGCGCTGGGTGCCGTACCGGGCAATCCGACACAGGAACAGCTTGCCGCAGAGCTGACGAACCGCCTCGATCCGCGTGCTATCGTGACCCCCAGTGCACTCGGCGCCCTGGCTGAATTGCAGCGTGCCGGGTTCGCGCGAATTTTCTGAACGGCTTAATTTCCGATAACCTTACTGCGCGGGCTATGGAAAATTGCCCGCGCCCTTGGCATAGAAGCAGCATGAAACTGCGCTTCGCCCCCAGCCCGACCGGCTATCTCCATGTTGGCAATGCCCGTCTGGCCATCGCCAACGCCCTGTTTGCCCGCAAGCATGGGGGCAAATTCCTTCTGCGCATCGACGATACCGATCTCGAACGCTCGAAACCGGAATACGAGCAGGGCATCAAGACCGATCTCGAATGGCTCGGTCTCGACTGGGATGAAATGGCCCATCAGTCGGACCGTCTGGACCGTTACGCCAAGGCCATCGAGGCGCTCAAGGCTTCAGGTCGACTCTATCCCTGCTTCGAGAGCGAGCAGGAGCTGGCGGCCAAGCGCGAACTGCGCCTCAAGGCCCGCAAGCCGCCTATCTACGATCGTGCGATGCTACGCCTGACCCCCGAGCAGCGTGAGCGTGCCGAAGCCAATGGCAAGACACCCTATTGGCGTTTCCGCCTGTCGGACGGGCACGAGAGCTGGCGCGATCTGGTTATGGGCGATCTGTCGGTCAAGCTGACGGCGATTTCCGACCCGGTTCTGGTGCGTGCCGATGGTACGGTGCTCTATACGCTCGCCTCTGTGGTGGACGATATGGAGCTTGATGTGACCCATATCATTCGTGGTGAGGATCATATCACCAATACGGGTGTGCAGCTCGATATCATCGAAGCGCTGGGCGGCAAACCCTCACGCTTTACCTTCGCACATCTTCCTCTTCTGCTCGACGAGGGCGGCGGCAAGCTGTCCAAGCGTTTCGACGCGCTGTCACTGCGCGCGCTGCGTCACGATGGCATGGAACCGCAATCCGTCGTTTCCTATCTTTCGAAGATCGGCAGCTCGGACGATCCAGTGCCGATGACCCTTGAAGAATCCATTGCGACCTTCGACCTGTCGCATATCTCGCGCTCGGCTGCGCGTTTCGACATGCAGCATCTTCTGGGGCTCAATCGTCGCCTGCTGCATACGCTTTCTTTCGAGGATGTGCGCACCCGCCTGCCGGAAGGGGCCAGCGAGGCGTTCTGGAGCGCCATTCGTGGCAATGTCGATCTGACAGGCGAGATCGCATTCTGGTGGGATGTGGTGCAGGGCGAGATCGCTCCGCCTGCGCTGCATGACGAGGCGAGCTTTCTCGAACAGGCGCAGCAGACTCTTCCCCAGGCGCCCTGGGACGGTGAGACCTGGAAACAGTGGATTGCCGCGCTCAAGGATGTGTCGGGTCGCAAGGGCAAGGCTCTGTTCCATCCGCTCCGTCTTGCGCTGACAGGCGAGGAAGCGGGGCCGGAGCTTCATGCGCTCCTGCCGCTGATGGGCCGCGAGCTTGTGCTGCGCCGGCTGCACGAGGCGTCCATCGCGCAGGGTGGCAACGCCTGAAGATCTGACGTCAAGCCATGAGTACGGATCACGCACGGTGGAGACATCTGTTCAGGATACAGGCGGGCCTGCCCGCTCAGCGCACCGGCGCTCACGGGCGACATGATCGTCATGAAGACACCGAGCAGCGAAGACGTGCGGCTGTCATTCGTATCGGGATTGGCAGCAATTTCTGGACCGATCTTTATCATCGTGCCCTGACCACCTCGTGGCCGCGCTTTCTGGGATGGTCCACGATTGCCTATGTCGTGGTCAATCTCGGTTTTGCGATGCTGTACCGGCTTTGCAACGCGCATATCAGCAATGCTGCCGATCTGGATCTGCTCTCGCTGTTCTTCTTCAGTGTGCAGACGCTTTCCACCGTGGGATACGGCGTTATGGCGCCGACCGGCCATATGGCCAATGCGCTGGTCTCCATCGAAGCCCTTTTGGGGATGATGATCAACGCGCTCTCGACCGGCGTGGTCTTTGCGCGGTTTTCGCGACCACGGGCGCGTATCGTCTTCAGTCATCTGGGCGTGATAAGCCAGTGTGCAACACCGCCTGCCTTGTGCATACGCCTGTCCAATCTGCGCGCAAGCGCCGTGCTGGCCATGGAGGTGGAGCTTTCACTGTCGCAGCTGGTAATCGGCGAGGGAGGTTATCCCACACGGATTTTCACCCCCATGAACCTGCTGCAGTCCCATGTGCCTGCATTGCGTTTTACGGAAACGCTGGTGCATCCGATCGATAGCAAGAGCCCTCTGGTTCTGTTGAGCCCTGAGCAGATCGACGCGACTTTGGCCGAAATTCTGGTGACGGTGCGCGGCACGGATGAGGCGACGGGTCAGGCTGTTCTCATACAGCACAGCTACGATCATTCCCGTATGATCCGGGGAATGCGCTTTGTGGATATGATCGAGCAGGATGCTGCGGGAAATTATCGGGTTGATTACAGGCGCATGCACGATATCGAGGCAGAGCCTGAGCCCCATATCTGAGCGGCCCTCACAGGAAAATCCCACTATTTCAGCGCGGCCGTCAGCCCGATGAGCTTCACCATCGGGCTGCGGATACTATGCATTGATGCATCTAGGTGTGTGTTGATAAATAGTAAATCAATTCGTGGCATATGAATGAAACTAATATGAAAAACCGATGACATAGTCATCATTAATTCATCATCTATACTTGTTTCGCAACACAACTATTTCTTTTTCGAACTAATTGAGACCCGTTGGGTAGGGTTTCAATCGTGAGTCCTGCCTGCAGAGGTCCAAATCGTGCAAAACCGGACAGATCGACGAACGGATACCTGATCTGCTCCCGGGCGGGAGAGCGTTGTGTTGAGAGGTAAAAGACTATGCCTGGTGTTCACGTTTCTTTGCTGCACCGGGTCTTCCTATGCTGCGTCTTCGACTGAGGCGGCGCCTTCTGTTTCTTCAGACGCGACACAGGGTGCGCCCCATCTGACTCCGTCTCATTCGAGTGCCTCTCACGACAGGCTCACCCCCCCGTCCAGCGCCGCGCGCAAGATACGCAAGCAGACGAACAGCAGCGCTGTTACAGCCAGTGGAACGGGCGAGGCCGCTGCACGACCTCGCTCCGGTTCGTCGCACGATACGGCAAGCGCCTCCAACGCGACGCATCGTGTTGCCCATCGCACCACGCCGGAGAGCATTAGCGTTACAGGGCTCGGACATAGCCGGAATTTCCAGAAAGAACCGGCTTCGGTGTCTGTCATGACGGCCAAACAGCTTGCGAACCGTCATGTGGTTTCGCTGGTCGATCTGGGTGACGGTTCTATCCCATCATTGAGAATTTCCCAGTTTTCGGGCCGTAATTCCGCACTGGTGGTCAACATACGTGGTGTGGGCGTGCTCGGAGACAGCAACCAGCCAGCGCGCGATCAGGGAGTAGGGGTCTATATCGATGGCGTCTATGTGGCGCGGCCCCAGGCTCTTGGCACGGCCCTGTTCGATGTCGAGAGCATGGAGGTGCTCAAAGGCCCTCAGGGCACGCTTTTCGGACGTAATACCGAGGCAGGGGCGCTGAACATCATCACACGCCGGCCAACCGGAAAGTTCGGGATGCGTCTACTCGGCGGTTTTGGCAATTACAACAGCAACAAGGGCGAGCTGCATCTCGATCTCCCTGCTTTTCATGATCTGGCAATCAAGATCGACGCCGTGACCGCTCATCGCGCGCCGCTGGTCCAGAATCCGCTTTCCGATACGGGCGGGTTCAACCAGTACGACAAGCATGGTGTGCACGTAGAGGCAATGTATCGCCCGGTCGATAACTTCACCGCCGATTACGCCTATGACAATTCCTATGACAGCACCACCACGCTCTGGCTGCAGATGCTCAAGGGCGGCACCAACAAGCTGGCGCAGCTCGCCACGCTTCAGACGTCACGGGCAAAAACAGCGACTATAGGCGTTCCGGAAAAACCGAGTATCGGCAAGAACAGCGGTCATCGCATGACGCTCGACTACAAGGCCATTCCGAAATACCTGAATTTCAGATCCATTACAGCCTATCGGGAGCTGAGTCAGAGCCAGTACGATAACGGCATGGTCACGAGCAGCATGTCGAATACGACAGGCAATTTCACGGGGATGAGCTTTGCACGTAATTCGCTGGCCGGTTTCTGGCAGGATCAGATCAGTCAGGAGATACAGGCATTCGGTCATACGAAGCGTCTGAAATATCAGGGCGGATTTATCTATTACCGCGAGCATGCCTCGGATAATGCGCAGGCTTTTTATACCAATAAATTCACCGATGCCGCAGGCAGCGCCTATACGCTGTTTTCCGGTCCGGCCTATGACAACTGGGCCTTGCAGCCGATCGATCGCGCGAGTCAGGTCACCTCAACCAGCTGGGGCGTTTACGGCAATGCGGTCTACACGCCGCCGGTTCTGCGCGATGCGCTACATCTGACGGCCGGATTGCGCTGGTCGCATGACGGCAAGAAAGGCACGCTCAGCACCGTCAATAACAAGCCGCCGGTCAACACGGCGGGTGTTTCAGGGCCGATCGATTTCGATGCAGGCTGGTCGCGCGTCGATCCGCTGCTCGAGATCAGCGGAGATCTTACGAAGCATGCCATTCTCTATGGAAAATGGAGCACGGGCTACAAGCCGGGTGGCGCAAACTCGCGCGCGCAGGACTACGAGGCTTTCGGCCCGGAATCCGTTTCCATGTTCGAGGTCGGAACCAAGACGGAATTTCTCGACCAGCGTGTGCGCTTCAATGTTGCGGGGTATTGGGGGGACTACAAGGATATCCAGGTCGATTTCAGCAAGCCCTATCAGATCGGCAATCAGCTCACCACGCGCACGACCACGTCGACCATCAACGCACCCGGTCATGGCGATCTGAGCGGGGTTGAGGCCGAGCTGAATATCTCGCCTCTGCGCTATCTCACCGTTGGATTTTCATATGCCTACAACTACGTGCATATCCCGCCCACGGCGAACCCCTATCCCAACTCCGTCGGGATCGTGAGCACCATGCTGGTGCCGATCTATCAGAACTATACCCCGGCGCATTCGGGGAGTTTCCAGGTGGATTACACCCGTCCGTTTCAGGGTTTCACGCTGCTGGCCCATCTCGATGGCAATATCGACAGCGGCTATTACGCCGGTACTACCGATCCCGTTTATCTCGGCGTCGGTAACGTACGAAACGTCTATCAACCCAAGGGCGATAGCGGCCTCATCGTGAACGGTCGTGTGGCGATCGGTAATGTGCGCCTTGGCCATACAGGATCGAAGGCGACTTTCTCGCTCTGGGCACGCAATCTGTTTGCCGAGCAGCATGTCTATTTCAAGACACTGGGGGTCACGACAGGGCTTCAGGGCTATTTCAACGAGGCGAGACAGTTCGGCGGTCAGGTCGAACTCGCCTTCTGAGTCCGAGCCGATGGAGCGGCAGAAGACGGGGGCACTCCGCAGCCTCCGTCTTCCGGGATCTCAGCTCTCGGGGACGTCTTCCGACATTTCTTCCGCCTGCGCCTTGAGGCGGTGGAAACTGCGTCGGCTGAAGGGCAGCATCAGCAGATAGATCAGCCCTGCGGCAGCAAGCGCAAGCCAGGGATCGGCCAGGAGGATCGCGGCATAGAGCAGTGTGCCGAGCATGAGCGGCAGCACGAACGGCGAGGGGATCTTGAAGTTCTTGAACGACCAGACCGGCAAGGTGGAAACAAGG
>Ga0157365_10000679_pt1 | contig 14527 bp, 15 predicted proteins | sample AttsexASBM3_FD_111478 | JGI IMG/M metagenome (GOLD analysis project Ga0157365, IMG submission 111478) | Fungus gardens microbial communities from leaf cutter ant in Ribeirão Preto, State of São Paulo, Brazil - Atta sexdens ASBM3 | ecosystem: Host-associated > Fungi > Mycelium > Unclassified ... | reverse complement strand
AGTTGAACATTTCTGACCGTTTTTTAGGTTTGTCAAAGCTTTTCCAGACCCCAATTATGGCTATGTTGATGCGGCTGCCATTATTGATAGTCTTGGGACCTTTCATGGTCTCTCTTATGACCCAGACCTAATGCGCTGTCCGGCACGATATGCCGCACGAATCTCCCAAGCGTTCACTGCGACTGATGCAGCTGTGGTTCCAGTAGAAAAAGTCTTGAAACTCGATGACATTAAGACGGAAGATGGCAAGTACGTCTTCACTGACGGGGTTGGGACGATGTCAAAGGATCTCGCTCGCGCGATATGGAAGAAATTACGGGAGCCGAAGAAGGGACACGGAAAATTGTCTGATTTCCCCCATGCATATCAAGTTCGCTACCGAGGGTCCAAAGGGATGCTCTCAATTGATCACACTCTTAACGGCGTGCATTCGATAGGGCTACGTCCTTCAATGACCAAATTCGAGGCTGATGATGTCTCCGGGGAACACGAAATAGAAATAGCACGAGCCTTCGACCGACCAACACCGTACTATCTCAACCGTCCACTTATTATGCTCCTAGAAGGCCTTGGAGTTCCATACGATGTATTTCACAGCTTTCAGGAGAAAGCGGTGTCAGAGACCAAAAGTGCCACTGCAACGTTGACGGGGGCTGCTCATTTACTGGAGAAACATGGTCTTGGGGCCTCATTCAAGTTACCATCGACAATGCAGAGTCTGGCCAAACTCGGTCTTGACTCGATTTACGATGATCCCTTTTACACTCGACTTCTCAAGGTTGGAGTCTACCATATTCTTCGCGACCTTAAGCATCATGCGCGAATTCCAATCCCTGGTGCCTGGACGCTCGTTGGAGTTGCGGACGTTCATCACTATCTCAAAGAGGGCGAAATTTTTGCTTGTGTCAAGCATCACACAGAGGGTGTGATCTTCCTTGAAGGGCCAGTGCTCATTTCACGGTCACCTACTATACACCCTGGGGATATCCAACTGGTCAGAGCAATTGGAATACCTCCAGAACGTTCATTTTTTGCGAGAGAGCCCCTGTTCAATACAGTAGTTTTCAGTGTTCAAGGTGGAGTCCATTCTACGGCATGTAGTTAGGTTAGCTCATGTTCTTTCAAGGCAAACGGCCCCTTCCGTCATGCCTAGGGGGTGGGGACCTCGATGGTGATATCTATAACATCATCCCCTTGGCGGATCATCCGTGGTTTGAACCGAAAAAATCATTGAGTGCTCCAGCAGAGTATGCGCCCACTCAAAGGAAACTTTTAGATCGGGATAGTACGATGAAAGACGTTGCCGACTTTGTTATGGAGTACATTATTTCAGATGTAAGACACTAGTCTGTGTCCCTGGTTTTGTTGAACTCATTATGATTCGCAAGGTGGTCGGGATAATTGCCATAAACTGGTTGATTATCGCAGATCAGAGTCAGGACGGAATATACGACACTGATTGCATCACGCTCGCGCACCTGCACAGTGATGCTGTAGACTACCCAAAATCTGGTCGAGCAGTAGAACTCAGCGCCATTCCAAAGCTGAAATTCAAGATCAAGCCTGACTGGATTACTCCAGAAACGATAAACCCTGACTCCTCGAACTATTATCAGAGTCAAAAGATAATTGGCAAATTGTTTAGAGCCATTGAGCTGGATGAAGTTCCTGCATCCAGTCGTCCTCGACGGCGTACAAGGAGGACTATGTCGAGACGGATGCAAGATCATCTATCCAATTTTCAACTGAAGGATCCTAATTCTGCTGTCTTTGATTTGGTTGAGCGACATGTTGGGAGGTTTCTGGATACTGCAGGCCCATGGGAGGCATCAGACTTTGAGAATGTCTCCAGGCTTTTCAAACGGTTCTCCAGTGAACTGACAGGGATTGCCGCCAATTACAGCCTCTCTCACAAAAGTGTAATGCTCACTGAGGAAGAGGTTATTGCCGGAACGATTATACAAAAAACATCACAGCCTCGAACGCGAAAAGAGTACATGACCAAAGTGAGAGACATGTCAAATACGCTTGTGAAGGGGGTTCTGTTGGAGCTCGAGGGAGACGAACATAGGACACTCGAGGATCACTTGAAGTACGCCTGGTTGGCATGGGAGCTGTCTTTTGTCGAGGTCACCAAAGAAAATTTTGGAGCGAAGAGCTTTGGTTGGCTTGCGCTCAGTGCTATTTTCGATGCGATGAAAATGATTGAAGACCATGATGCGTTGGAATTAAGAAGCTTGAGAAGTAGGAGAGAGTGATCTGGTTGGACATTTCTGCTAGTTGTACGTCGTACTCATATCATCTGTCTACTTAAGGAGAGGCATTCTGAATAAAGCAGTCAACAGGAAAAGATATGAAGATGAGGCAGCTCGTATTGCCTATGCCTGATTTCGAAGGACTGGTGTGCATCAGTAGAAAAGGCGATGGAGGCACAGACTGATGTTAACGTACCCAGAATCACAGAATCACCACTAGTCGCGTTTAAAGTTAGTCCCATACATTTTCATAAGATAAACTACCAACCGCAAAAACATTTTACTGATAAAACGGTCTTTATTAACTGGTTTGTTATTTTTTCCCTTGGGAACTTCTGTCCACATCTAATGGAACATGGTCGCAGTTGACTAGGGAAGTATTTTTCGAAGAACTTGCCTCTTTCACGTTCTCAAGGACCTGGTTAATCACGATGAGATACTGGCGGAATCTGGCGAAAGTTCAATACCATATTACTGTGGCGATCAAATGCCTTCACACGCGCCAGAAGCTTCTTGTTGTTTCGTAAGGAGATAAGGACTTGAGTGTGGTTTCGAACGGCTTGTTGAAGCACCGACAGGGGACCCTGAGAGATTTCATGTTCCTCCAATTGGCGCAGTTGGGCTTCATCGAGTTCTGATTTGGGAACATGAACATACTGACTGTACTATTATGAGCAAACTTCTGGCTGTGCATCTGGTTCTGCACCTACCTCATGGTGTATTGCTTTGGAGAGATTATGGTTCGGCCTGAGCTGGAAGATCGTGTTGTTTGGTATCGACAACAGAGTCAAACAAGCAAGCCGAAGTAACACTATCTATTTTTTTTGCATCTACAAAAACACTATCTCTAGTCCTTACTATCCCTCAATATGGGCCGTATCAAGCAGAAAGGCAAGGCAGGAGCTGCAAAAGCCTACATTACACGATCTTCTGCTGTTCGAAAGCTACAGTGCTCCTTGGCTGATTTTCGTCGGCTTTGCATCTTGAAGGGTAACTGTCATTGTTTTATTGCTCAGGAGTGCTGTTGAGATCGACCGAATTTCAGGGATATTCCCAAGAGAACCAAAAAGTCGGAAGAAAGCGAACAAAGGCTCTTCAGTGCCGACCTCCTTTTATTATACCAAGGATATCGCCTACCTCGCACACGAGCCCGTCCTCAAGAAACTGAGAGAACACAAGGCTTTTGCGAAAAAACTTTCGCGGGCGTTGGGTCGTGGCGAATGGAAAAGTGCTAAAAATTTGGAAGACAGCAAGCCAGTTTATCGGCTCGATCATATCATCAAGGAGAGGTATGTAAGGGTCGTACCATACTACTTCTAAGCCTACGTTCTTTCTGACAGATATCCCACCTTCATTGATGCTCTGAGGGATATAGATGATGCCCTATGTATGATCTTCCTGTTTGCGAGCTTACCTTCCGGCCAACGCCTTCCCCCTGAGCTCATCGAGAATTGTGCAAGACTATCAGCCGAATGGCAGCTCTACATCATGCACTCTCGACTGTTGCGGAAAGCATTCCTCTCCATAAAAGGCGTTTATTACCAAGCTGAAGTCATGGATCAAACAATCACTTGGCTAGTGCCGTATCAGTTTACTCAGAATGTCTGTACATTTCCCAGGTATTGGTTTTTTCCCCTGACATGTTCATCTTCAGATTCCAAGTGATGTTGACGTGCGGGTTATGCTCACATTTCTGGAGCTTTATCAAACTCTTCTCGGGTTTGTCTTCTTTAAACTATTCACGGATGTCGGCCTCGTATATCCCCCGCCATTAGACCTAAAGAAACTGGAAGCTGCCGCAGGTATTGGTGCATTTAATTTGCAAGAATCTGGTCGTTCTTCATCAAACGATCTCGCTCCCAAACACAAGATTGTAGAAATTGATGGCCACAAGATCTCCGAAAAGGATGTCCGGAAAACTATTAAAGCTATCGCTATAACTTCCGAAGATGCGGAGTCCACTGATGCATTGCCTTCCTTAATTACAAATGTCACGCATGAAGAGGATTTCGTCCTCTATCCGTCGAGAAAAACTTCTGCGGCTGATGCTCCTTTGCCTACGCTCAGGACTCTTGAGACTCTCCCAAGGTCTAATGCAACAATCCTTTTTACGCCTTACACATTCTTCCTGTCTCGTGAAACTTCACGATCAATATTTGAATTTCTAATTCGGAGTTTTGGGGGCAACGTCGGCTGGCCAGCATCTTCAGGAGATGGTAGTCCAATTAAGGAGGATGACCCATCAATCACTCATGTCATTATTGACCGCCCTATTGCTTCTTCCAAGATTGAAACTCAAGAGGAGAAAGAGCGACGATCCGTACGAAAATATGTTCAGCCCCAGTGGATAGTCGATTGTATCAACTCTGGAAGAATCCTCTTGGAAGATTCCTACGCTCAAGGTCAGACACTACCACCTCATCTGAGTCCCTTCGATGAATATGAAGGTGCTTATGATCCTACGGCCGACCCCATTGGGTTTCATGTCGAGACCGATGGAGAAGAGGCGGAAGAAGATGAAAAGGAAAAGGAGGAGACATCTGAAAGAGCCGAAGTAGAAACGAAAAACCATCATCTCGAGAAAGCTTTACAAAATGCGGCCCACGATCCTTCAGCGCTCCGCACTGCTGAGTTGGTTGCCGAGGCTGCAGGAATGGATTATGACGCATTTGCGAACGAGGTCAATAAGTTCGAGAAGAAGGGGAAGAAGAAAGGACAGAAGCCTGGAGGTGAAGGCGAGGAAGATATGAACAAAATGCTGATGAGCAATAAAAAGCGAAAATTATATGAGAAGATGAAACATTCTCAAAAGAGGAAGGAATCAGAGGTGATTCAGAAGAAAAATTTGACCAATATCTACAGTGAAGCTGATGAAGTTTTTATCTTTTGTTATATTAGAGATATGTCCTTGAAGCAAAGAAAAAGACGATTCTGGCCCGGAGAAGGCAGGAGAGTAGGAAAGCCGAGTCACAGTAGTGTGATAGTAACTGTCACAGTTTTTTGGGAGCAAAAACATCACCTACGACCTTCTGTCACCTTTATTTTACAAAGGATACTCTGTGTACAGAGGCCTACCCTGTGCAGACGGTAAAGCAATGATATAATACTGCGTACCGTGCATTCAATCTGCAGAAAATTTACCCCCCGTTTCATCCCTTCTTTCTCTTTTCATGGGATATTTCTCTCTGAACAGAAAGAATACTCCAAGGACCAATCAGACTTCACCACCACGGCCTCCTTCTCAGTACCACAACAGTAACCAATCCCCGCTGATCGTCACTGAGACGACTACCACTCGTACCGAAGTAGTTACAACGACAACTCAGACAACGACACACTTTCTCTCACTCCCAACATGGAGGCAGCGGAGCAAGACCAATGCTACAAGTCTTTGGCGCCCTAGGACTGCTGGCAGCATAGAGGTGACTGGAGAGTCTGCTCTATCTAGATGCAACAAGGAACTTCCACCCACGCCCTCAAGCTTGCCGCATCTCGTGCCTCGTTCTCCAGCAACAACATCAGATAGGCATCAAGATGCATCAACTACATCACTTTCCCAGTCTCTACCTGGGCTTGGATGCGCGCAACCTGTTCTTCCCCGAACGTCTGGTTCGTCGACGTTACACGAAAGCGAAGTAAATACTGTTGCCTTTGTTCCGACCCTTTCCCAGTCCCAGCCTGTATCTGAATCATTTCTAAATGTCAAACGACCTCAGGCTTCTCACGGGCCAGGTGTGTCACCATATCTTACATCTCCAAAGGAAGTAGAACGACGCACACGTGGGATATCTCTCTTTGGTTTTACTAGTGCTTTCGATGTTAAGGTGGATCCGAAAACGAAGGAGCAGGCCCAGGAACCAGCTCCAGAGCAGCCGAAACCTTTGACCAGGAAACTATCTTTTTGGAATCGAAAGAAGAGCCGTTCGCGACCTCGTCCTTCTACTGTCCAAGGCGATTTTTCTGACTTCTATGATTCTTGCGAAATCAATCTTTCTAACTTAACGACCCCTGCTCCTTCTTCTCAGAAACTGCAATCTCGTGATCTTCTCTCGCATTCTTTCTCAGAACGTCCACACTCGTATTATCCAATTGCTAGTCCAGATATTTCCATTTCTCCACCATCGTCACCTACTCAGCGACCGACAACTGCGGATAACTCCATTCCGACTGCAGAGCACACTTTCTTCAAGAGTAGCTTGATCTCAGGTTCAATGAGAGCAACGGCACCCGGTTTCTCGAGGACAAATGAGCAGAACCGTCCCTTAAGACTTCGTTCGCAGACAAATCCACCATTACTGCGCCGTTTATCCCTGAACGTGTTTTCATCTCCGTCCCTCCTTACTGCTTCACCCACGTCCTCTACTTCCTCTCCTCTTCCAAGCTCAACTTCGGATCCGTATCGTGGTTCAATGATCATTCCACGCCCTCTGGAAGAAGAGTCTCCTGATATCTACCTCGATCGATTGATGGATGTTGTTAGCAAAGCTGAAGTCACGAACATTTTGGCGTCCAGGTATTTCTCGTCTCGAGTCCTTCGTGTCCTGGGTTCTGAGATTTTTCTAGTGCTGAGCCTTTTTATGCTGCAACATTGGAAGTCTTCATTGAGCGCTTCAATTTCGTAGGGCATCCTCTTGACATTGCTCTTCGCGAGCTCCTGTTGGAAATCGGGCTGCCCAAGGAGACACAACAGATTGACCGTGTCATGGAGGCATTTGCCAAGCGTTACATTCGATGCAATCCTGATCTTTATGTTTCAGATGGTAATTCTTTGCAGCCATCATCAAAGGCTTTCGCTAAAATTAGTTTAGATCATCCCTATATCCTGGCGTTCAGTCTTATAATGCTTCATACTGATGCTTTCAACAAGTCCAATCGACGCAAGATGACCAAAGCGGATTATGTTAAGAACACGAGCTTACCTGGAGTTGAGGTTGAGATTCTAGAGGTAACCATTTTCGACATGACAACTCATCAGGTAGCTCAAAGTCTAATTTTAGTATTTTTATGACAACATCATCTTTGCGCCATTCATATATATCGAAGATCCATTGGATTTCAATGATCAACGTAGGCCTATGACGGACCCCAATCGTCGATCAACTGTCTTCCGAGATGCCACATCACAAAATTCTGGTCTTGCATCGGCTGGGCCAACATTGACTAACAGAACTCACAAGATTGACCCTTACTACATGATTAGCAATGTAAGTTCATCACTAGTCTCCTTCCACATCTAAAACCACAGTTCTTTAGGATCTCCTTAGTCCCCTGCGTATTGACACTGAATCTTTTATACCATTGTCAGATCCATACAGTTGGAGAGGTACTGCAAAAAAATGGGATGAAGAAGAATTATTGCGAGCTTTTGCTAATGCTCGTGTTTTGGAAGTGGGGAGGGAGTATATTCGATCTTCCATATTTTTCGGCCTTCCTGCTGGGAGTACATCAAATCCACGAATAACCACTCATCCAACCCTTCATGATATTTACTCAGATTTCGAGGGCGACTTGACTCTTCGGGTAACTAAAATTGGCCTCGTTGACCGCAAAGACGAGCTTAACGAAGATGGCAAGAAGCTCCTAAGCAAGAAATGGAAGCCCTGGGGAGTTTTGTTAACAGGGTCCCAATTACTATTTTTTCGAGATTCTTCTTGGATGCATACTCTGATTTCAAAGGCAAAGGAGGACAGTGATGGTCAAGTTATGTTGCCATCGTCAGCAATTCTGAAAATCGACGAGCTGTTGTCCGTGAAGAATGCGATTGCTGTTCTCGATAAGTCGTATATCAAGGTATGTCATCTCATATATTAAAAGTAGAAGCTGACAACATGGCCCATAGCATCGGTTCACTTTCCGATTGGCATTGTCTGATGGTCGTCACCTACTACTCAAAGCGTCATCAGAAAGTGACATGAACCAATGGATATCACGAATCAATTACGCAAGTGCTTTCAAAACAGCAGGAGTTCGCATGCGGCTCCTTAGTATGTCAGGAAGAACCATGGAACTCACTGGTGTTGCAGCTGCGACTTCTCATCTACACGATCTCCAGAACCAGAGCCTTTCTTCCTTCGCCAACCTCGCAAATTGGGATGAGAACGCACCTCGGGCGCTTTTTGAAATGCTTTCTGGTGACAGTCCAGGAAAGAAACGTCCTTCTTTTCAAAGGAGGGTGACATTGAGAACAAACCGAGAGGAAGTGGAACTGGAAGGACCTGTGCCAGTTGAAGTTGAGAAGACACCCGAGTTCAGGGATACATTCGATCAAGTAAAGGCTGATCTCGCAGCTGAAAGATGTATACGGAGAGGAAATGGCTCTAACACAACTTTGACCCTCGTAGATCCCATGACATTGACAGGAGACTTGAGTCCTCATTCGCAAGCGTCTTCATTAAATGACCATCCTCGGCTCCGATCGCAAATTATCAAGGCAAAAATTTCTGATCTAGACAACCGACTGATCACAACCCAAAGGCACCTTGATGCACAGATTCGCTTTATACGCGCTGTTGCGACATTAGTGCCATTTCAGAAGGCAACTCGAGATCACCTCATAATTGCACTCCAAACGAGAGCTTGTACTGTGATGCAGCTTCGTCTAGATATTGCTCGTATGCAATGTCATCGGAGTGTTCTCCAAGATGACATGCTTGCAGAGAACCGCATTTGGAAGGAGGTGAAGGACGTTGCTTTGAAGGTGGCGAAGGAAACACTGCAATCTCGACGGAGCCCAGAGATGTCAACATCTCATGTGGTGTCATCAGAGCTTACTCAGAGACCTCAGAGACTTCACAGTCGGGAATCGGAGTCCTCCATTTGTGAATCGTTCCACACCGCTATCGACTTCGGACCAGATTGGCCCTTTTCTGATGAATTAGGGTCCCCGTTTCTTGTAGCGCCATGGGTCCCAGACTCTCCCAGGCCGAGCACCTCAGGATCATTTTCGTCATATAGACATGATGATGGGTCTTTTCGAATTCGGAAAAACGATTCTGCGTTAGCAGTGAGATTACAAAATGATTACAGTACCGCCCTCAATGGCGGGGATACTCACATTGTTCCAGTGGAGGAAGCAGAAGAATGGAACAAGACACGGTGTGCAAAGCATGTGTCTCTGGTTAGAGTACCGTCAACTCTGGACTTCTCATCTATGAACAGGCATTTGATGCTAACCACATCAACGGACGCTGGCGCACTACATAGTGAATTTTAGAATTTTATTGGAGTGGCATAGGTTAAATTTTCTTTTAATTTTTGAAATTTATTCGTTGTACTATATTGGGATGGTGCATCGTGCAGGGTTGCCAAGAGACGGTACAGGTACGAATTCTACTCAACCAGGTTGGAGTATCAAGACCATGGTAAATTTATCACTCGGCCTGCCGGTGACTGTTTCATTGCTCTTGTCCTTGCCTTTTCTCCTCCTCGTCCGCTTCTCCCCTTCGATCCCACCATGTTCGAACAGTCCGACAAGCCGCCTGTCCCCTCTCCAATACAGTCGTGTATTCAGATCTTGGATCCTCCACACTTCAGGGGGCAGCTCGGCTCAGACTCGACCGACCTGAACCAACGGCCGGGTCTTCGTAAGGCGTCCAAGCCGACTCGAGTCCTTTCTCAGAAGAGCGTCGAGAATTCGAAAGCCCCTCCGAGGAAGTTGAAAAGCCTCCTCATTCAGCCAGTCACCTCACATAGACGCACATTTTCTACCCTCAGCGAAACAAAAGAATCCCATCCTATATCTATGATCGATGCCATTGTGATGCCTAACCCCAAAGTTAAAATTCCCAAATCTTCGATTGGTACATCGCCAACACCACATATCAAGCCAGTATCTTTTGAAATTACTCCTGGCTCAGTGTGTCCATCTGCAATCATCAGAAGACCAAATAGTTCGATTTTTATCCGGTCTGGAGACGATGCCAAAGAGGACCAAGCTCTTTGCTCTCCTTCACATACATCAATTCTGAGATTGCCTCGGCCAGAAACCACACCCAATTTCCAAACAAGAGAATCTTCTTCTGAAGCGATGCGACAGCATTTCGCTGAGGTCAGACGGGTGAGGAAGATGACCAAGGTAAGCATATCTGTGCGTGGCTGCCAGCAAAGATTCTAACATACTTAGCTTCTTGGCCAGGAACTTCCGCCCCAATTAGTCCGAGTAGTAGAAAATCGGTGTGAGCACTCCCGCGGTCGTCTCTATTCCACCGCATCATCTACTTCTGACTCTGTTCCCTCTGTCACGATGTACGAGAGCTATACGGACGTATCAGAAGGAGAGAATAGATCATCATTGACCAGGCCTGGAACTGATTTCCAGGAGCGAAGAAAACGAATCACGAAATTATCCCGGTTCTTTGGTGTGGGGTACGCGGACCTTACCCCTGTTGTGGCTACGAAGCCCAAACACCATCGCACGACTTCGAGTATCTTTACACCGAAATTGGTGTCATTGGAAGAGCCAACAAGAGTTGGTATCAAGGTGATCAGTCGGAAGCGCTTTGGTTCGGGTGAAGATATGCGGGAGGTCGAGCTGGGTGATGCCATTGACAAACTACGTTGTCTCAAGGCAAACTAGCTTCAATTTTACTTTGTATCCTATATCACAGCCAGCTCGAGTTGCGTCAGCAGTACAATACATCTAATAGCGTCAGTGTCGTATTTCATCATACGTCCGCTTAATTCGACTTTCTACGATGGCATGAAGCAATCGTCTATTTTCGTACCAGAAGATAGATAGGATCTCCAAGGACTATACTGGTCATATGACGGAAAGAGCCAGTCAACGACATAAGGAGGCCACCGAAGGAAAGATAGGCAGTACTTGGAAATTATCAGACAAGACCTATTGTCACGACATAACACATACACGATCTCCGCAGTTCCACTGTCAAATTTATACACCTGAGGAAAAAGCGGCAAATCATTGTTTGGGTTCTGGAGCTGTTCAGAATGATGCTGACCTTTCCATACATCACGTATTCGTAATCTTCCTCCAGGCCATGCTTTCCTTTCCCATCCGGTCTCCACTTGTGACGGTCCTTGTCCGCTTCTTCCTCGCCGTCCGTGACCATTGACGGGACATCTTCACGATCTAGTGACGAAGCAAGAGCAAGGGCGAAACTTTCCCCATTTTGAAGTGGAAAAAGCTCAAGATTGTAGTCGAGAGTCAAATCCATATCATAATTCTTCGAATGAGCGTACAGGCGAGAAACTGAAGCCAAGATTAGATAAATAATCACAGAGAAATAAGATTCAGACCTCGGTCGAATTTCCTGCCCTCTTTTTCAATTGCATTCAGGGTGAAGATGTCATCAAAGACAATACTGGAGGATGTGTTTGCCATCTTGAGGAAAAGGGAGAAGTATCAAGTGACTGACTCTTGGTCATGTTGATTGCATCATGATGTTATTATGTTCCGTTTCCTCGCCAGCAATTGGCGCAACAAGCACTTCCTCGTCACAACTCGCCATGTCCACTCCAGTCTTCTGCGTACGCCACCCAAATCGGCACCTAGGGAATGTCCAACTCCCCTCGTATTTGTTTCAGCCCAATCTTGGGATGAGGATTCCAGTCAAGGGTAAATCTCCCGATCATTGACACTGAGTTAATCAAACAAATGCCGTTGCAGGATGACCACACTCTCTTCAATGCTCTCTGAGAAAGGGTTCACTTGTCTGCAAATTGACCTAGCGCTGCCAGATCCTCATATTCGCAGTAACTCATCATCTCTCATGGAGTGGTTTGAAGACGGTTCGTCCCGCTCCTCCATCGACATGGACTTCGGTAAACGTGTGCTGTTGTCTTCATCACACAGATCTTCGCTCTGCAATCCGTCTGAATATGATATCTTTTCCTCCAGTTGTGTTTGCCCGATCAGCTGGCTGCCTCATTGCTCAAACATATATTTCTTCTAATCCTGCAATGGGACTCTTTTTGCTCTCACCACCTCTCAATAATATGGAGATGGAGTCCTCCCGCAGTCAAGATGGCTTGCCTGTTCTTCCGACAAGGCTGACTGAGTTCAACTTTGAGCCCTTTTTCCCGATCGGAATTATGGCCACCTCAGAGCGCATGAAACATCTTATGAAGTCTAATCAACTTGCACAGGCCTCGGCGGTTCATAAATATGTTGTGAAATGCCTACAAGGACAACGAGCATATAACGATGTACAAAATTGGCTTGATGACATAGGAATCTAGTTCTTTAATTGGGCAGGTAGACTGCAGATATAAAAAGCTTCTGGACACATCTCGGACGAGGTTGCGCAAGTTGAGTTACTAGCTGAGAGCAGGTAATCTAGTCATCAACCGGGGGGAGAAGAAAGAGGCAATCAGGGATGTTCGTGTCATGAGGATGCAGTCTCCTCTCTGTATTCCCTCTTGATCTTTTCTTGAGTTGCCATGGTTTCTAGCCCCGGAAGTACAAAGTTCCAGGTCGCTCTTGCTGCAAGGACCCGACGTACTTGATGTTGTATGAGTTCGTTGAGTTTTGGTACATTTGCAAGTTTAGCACGGCTTCCCATTAACGACGTCGTTGTTAGGTCAAGGACAAAGTTGGGAGATATGCTGAGTGTCAGAACAGGCGGATTCGAGTCGGGTGCGGGAGATGTTACGAAAATCTGATGAGAATTGTAGACCTGGTTCTTAGTGTTGAGGTAGTAGAATATTACTCACTGTGGACTTGAATTGGGACAGAGATATGGTAAGAGATATAGGAAGCCGTGCAAAAGAGGCCATAGGGTAATTAAATAGGTAGGATGTTGAAAGGGATACAGAAATCGTGTCCGTGTAGGTTGCATCGAACTCAACCGTCTGAAAGATGACCATGCGGTCATGCATGAGAGATGTGTATGAATGAGGGTGACAGTGCACGCACTGCCTGGGTATCTCCAGAATGCGGTCTATGCCGCGCGTTGAGTAACCGGGGCGCCGACACACCTAGGTCAATAGAGTGGATTTTGATATCGTCCTGAGTAGCAAGTAGCTTAATTCGGTATTTGTCCGATGCACAAGAGGGTACTGACCAGAAAGCCCGGCGGACGGACTCGATTCGCGAGTTCTTCAATTTTTCTCCGAGCAACTTCATCTCCCTTAATGCCAGGCAACTCGTCTCTTATTTTTAGCCGGTATATGTCCAATACCTGAAAACAAACTCAGCATTTCATAACAAAAAGGGTATTTACTGACCTGTTTGAACAGCACATTAAACCATTCTGCAGGTTCAGCATCCTGATCACCGTCTGAAGGCATTTTCTCATCCAAAGCGGCGTGCAGTCTTCGAGAAAGAAGGTCATTGTCAACGCGGGGAAGGTATGAGGACGTCTCAAGAGGATATTGAGTTGACTCTAGAAACAGATAGCGAAGGACGAGACCCGTGAGGATAAGGACGGAGAGCTGGCCTAGAACAAGGCCTTGAGTAAACGTGGGCTTGAAAGTGAAAAGGTAGTTGTTAGACATGATCTACTGCAAACATACGGAGTGAAGGGAAATCATCTGCCCAGCACTGAACGGAATAGTTCATAAGCTCTCGACCCATCACCTCACGTGTTATTCTATATGTCAGTCACATCCTGGAATTCTTTGACCATGACCGTTGCCTTCGTATCTTGGCCCTCGGCACCTCTCACTCATCGTCTGGTAATAAATGCCCTCAGGAAAATTCAAGGGGAGATAGAAATTGTGAAGAGTCTCGGCAAGAACCAATATGACTCCCTCATCCAATGGTCTACCTACGATGAAATCGATCATGAGCTGACCAATACTCGCCGCGAGTCTGTTCTGGCGTCTAGTTACACGTTCCGGAAAGCAATTACTAGGAAAAATTATCTTGCACATTCGATATATGCCTACCTCACTAAAAATCCGGCTTCCATCCTCCAGAAAGCTACTCCTCAGACATATAGTTTAGATCTCGCATTCGCCGATGAGTTGGAGGAAAAGTGGTCGGACGATCTATATGATCTCGGTGGCTTGCTGGAGAACAATCCTCATACATGGTGGATTCTGAAACCGTTTGTTGTCTTCATTGATCATCATTCCACGCATTTGTCTTACCCCATCATCTGGAAGTGGCATGGCAGACCGGGGGATGGGCATACGTCTATTCAATAGCAAAGCAGCTTTACAGGAGATACTTCAAGATTTCGAGTTATCGGACTCAGAGGTTGAGGGTAGTTCTCATTCCGGAGATGAACTTTGTGCTATGTCCAGGACTGCTGTCGTCATTTCCCAGCTTCGACAGTTTGTTGTTCAGGTCGGATTGGCTCGTCCTT
>Ga0157365_10000678_pt1 | contig 14539 bp, 17 predicted proteins | sample AttsexASBM3_FD_111478 | JGI IMG/M metagenome (GOLD analysis project Ga0157365, IMG submission 111478) | Fungus gardens microbial communities from leaf cutter ant in Ribeirão Preto, State of São Paulo, Brazil - Atta sexdens ASBM3 | ecosystem: Host-associated > Fungi > Mycelium > Unclassified ... | reverse complement strand
TTTACTAGATTAAGAGCGCATGAGTTTCTCAAGGAATTAAAAAGGGTCAGTGGTCTTGTGCACAAGACCACTTGTGACACATGGGTTAAGGGCTACCGCACCAATATTCTGAGAACTCCATCGAAATGACACGCGGCTTTACGAAGGGCGGATATTGTATCAAATGCATGAACTGAACTAGCAGCACAAACCAGAGCAAGACTAGTGACGGAAGAATATTCCACGATAGAGCAGAGAGGACGGAGACGGATCAGAGGGTGGAATTGGGAGATTGACTTGCCATCGACAGGCACTGGGATAGATAACGGATATATTGAAAGGGTCTAAGACCAAAGTTGGTGAATAAAACTGTAGAAAGAAGACAGAACGAATTATCCTTACAAACTACATTGATATAGGCTATGGCCTTCATGGTGAGAGCGCCAACTGGTCAAAGACGGAGAAGAAAACAAATACAACAAATACTTACATCGCAAGAGAAAGGGATCAGGAATTAGTTGCTGCGGAACAAGCCAATCACAGGGAAATCATAACCTTAGAGAAAAACATACTAAGGGATGAAGACGCAGTGGCAGTAAGAATGGTAGGCAGAATTATCGGAGAGGGTGCATGACCTTATAACCGGGAATCATTGAGCAGCCATGCGTTTACAAGGTGTTTGATGGAACCCACCAGGTCGGTGACAGGCTGAAGCAGGTTGAAGTGACCTAGCTATGTGATCGCAGATAGAGACAAGCCAATAGTAAGCATGCTTCGACTTTTACCTGACTGCGATCGAGTTACCCGATCAGATGAGAAGGGATTCAAGGCGACGAGTCGCCGCTAGTGGCGCCACAGCAGAACAGCAGAGAGATATCGAACTCGAGACAACTGTCCTCACGGTGGAACTGTGACAAGGAACCGGTAACGCGTGAAAGTCAAGCACGCGACTTATGAATCAACCAGTAGAATGCAATGCTCATGAGTCTCATAAACCTTGCTTTTGTGGTTTCTTGAGCAAGTTTTATGGGCTGAACGCGAATGATCGGACCGCGTCTTTGATGGATGGTCGTGTCTGAGATTGATGAAGGCTTGAAGGCAAAGAAAAAAATCAGTACCCGTGGAGAACCTCGAGGTGTAAACGGAGTAAAATAAGAGAGAAACATTGTAGATGTGCTGGACGCAAGTCTCCAAGGAAACCCTCCAGCACGTTTAAGGGCCAGTCAAGGCACGTGATTGGACATTGTTGATTGAAAATCGGTGACACTTAACAAGTGGGAGAGTTTGATGCTCATTTTATTCGTCAGAATTAATCAAGTCAGAAGAAAAAACCATATTTCAACAATAGAATAGAATGAGTTGATAACAACAAGCAATCTACCGCATCCCAGTGATATTCATGACGTCATCGTATCATTATCCATGGGTGTGTATGTCCGAAAAGCTAAGCACGTAGACTCTCTTCACGGAAGTAGTCAACAGTGCTGACTTACACATAATTTGCAACTGATTCAAATTGATTTCTGAAGAGAGCAACTTGTAGGTACAGGAAAAATGCATCGTCCGTCCTTTTTAATTCACCAATTTATTACGCGGGGCTCGGTGGCAGGCCGCGGTATCGTCCGTCCATTTCTGGCTGCTGATAATATCTGTACCATAAACGTAATTACGTTTTCAATAACTTATAAGAACAAGTGACTCTCATGAGATGAACAGAAATAAATATGGGGACTGGCTCATTTTGGATAAACTAAGTATGTATATTTAACACCTGATCTTGTTTCCTAACATGTCTCTGTATGATGCACAAAGCCGAGACCCCACTATCCCTGGTGTGAATGACGGTATTCCGTGGGACCCCCGATTATCGGAAATTCGTGTGAAAATTTTCGAACAATAAGGACAAGCGAGCTGAGACAAAATGAACAGTAATATCCAGTGTTGACCCATAAGGGAGCGGGAAAATACCGGTCGAATGATCATTCCCGTCCGATGACGTTAAAGGAACAGGCGGACTTAATTTGCTAGCACGGAATATTCCAACATTAGGAGACGGCCCCTGAGCCCGGTTCCCTAATTTTTAAATCCCAGTGCAGGAACCTAGAGTTCAGGTTTCATATCATAAATAGCCTCAAATTGCCACTGCTGGCGAGGCACGGTCCATTTATCGAGCATTTGTCTTCCAGGGAGGAGTAAAGTATTTTTCTGTTATAATCACATTCAATCATGATTCGCTGCGAAATTTGTCGTCTTGTCCCACGCGAGGATGATATCAATCTACCTACATTGATTTTCATACCTTGAACAATCCTGGATGAAGGATCCTTTGTCTAAATCCCTCCAGCGTTGTCCGAGCATTGAACAGCCTGACACCATCGACCCACCCGAGCTGCAATCCATTCTCATTAGACCGAGAAATCCTAGTTACATTTCATTCCATTAACCATTCCAATATGATATCTGAGCTTGCTTACTATGGTATAGTATATTGTCTCCCATCATGTTGGGAATATCATGCATTCGTATTACTCGCATCTATTTTTTTTAGGATTCAGCTCATGACCTTCAATGGAAAAAAGTTTCGTTCACTCCTTCTATCAGTCATGGTCCACGAAACTCCATCCATCACCAGTGGATATCATGTTCGATTTTTGAACAGCTGTCCCAACAAATCTGGTAGCTGGTCAACAAGACCTTGACGACATGTATTCTGGATGAAGAAACTTAAGTAAGAATCAGGTAATCAAAGAATGGAGAATGTTGTTACCGGCAGACAGCGTCTACTGAAATGAATCTCATCATAATTTGGGCTGCCATCACCCCGTCTGCTCGCAATAGCTTATATCAACTTGAATTTTACACACATTGTACATTTTATTACATGTTACCTTGCTTTGGACCTAATTTCCTTCCGTACTCATTCCGTATGTCATAGTCATTCATTTCGCCAAGTGATGACTCAGAGAGACGGCTTGATATACTTAAACTCTGGATCGTTTTCGAGTTTCTTCAATGCAGTATCGACTTCTTGCTTCAGATCATGATCCCAGATGGAGTCCCAGACGCCGGCCAAGTTGTTTGCAGCCCATTCAGGACCCTGACCTGGCTTCCCGAAGCCGTCATAAATCCGCCCGACACGAGCACTTTCTTCAAGCACCATATTGGCTCGACGCGGTCGTAATTTATCATAGATCTGAAGAACAAACTGAAGTAGGATATTTAGACGGTACATTGACTGACGTTTATCCAAGCTCACGTCAAGATTGGATCGTCTGGTTCCTGGGTGGCATAACAAACGACAAAGGACGTAGATATCTTCAAAGCCTTGCCCTACACCCGACCCAAGATGTGGTTGCATGCCATGTGCCTGTATCGAGAGAGGCTAGATCACATATTGACTCAACCTCAAAGGGATTGACTCACGGAATCACCAACCAAAACAATTCTTCCAGAAATGTAGCTGGGAAGTGGAATGACTTGGTGTATATACCACTTCCCTGCGTTGGTAACGTGATCCACAAGGATTTTCACGTCACTCCCCAAGTCCGCGTATATGGCTTCAATATCACATTTAGGGACAGTCTCAACCCAAGGGCCCTTCACCTCAGGCCCCATCGGCTTAGAATAGTCGCTCGAGAAAAGGACAACATTGAGCTGGAAAGAATTCGAGTAAGTTCTAGTTTGTCACGAAGAACGAACCATTTTCGTCCCCTGCATAGGGTATGTAATCAAATGCTGAGGACTATCATCAAACACTGCGAGGTGTTGAGAAGCAGGCACCGACCTTGTCCGTTCCCATCCAACAAAGGGGCACCCCATCTACTTTGGTTTTGATTCCTGCTTTATACAAGGAATCCAGATCCATCAGGTTACGGTAAGCAACCGTATTAGTGAAAACCAAGTCAGAAGTTGAGGCCTTTGTTACAGAACTACGAACGGCGCTTTTAATACCGTCAGCACCAATCACCAAATCAGTTTCATGAACTGTTCCGTCTTCAAAGTAAAGGTTATAAGCACCAGACTCAAGTGGTATGACCCGAGTGCATTTCTTATTGAGGTGGAGGGAGTTTGGGTGAAGTAAAGGCAGAAGGGCATCAAGAAATGTGGGTCTGTATATTCCAACTCCAAAATGAAGAGAATGCTCGGCATACTGCTGAATGAGATCAACATATAAGGGAAGGCAACTGGATGACTCACGTTATAGACAACTTCATGCTGACCATAACCTGATACGAAGGTGAAGCTTCGCAGGGTCTTCTTATTATCCGTTTTCTCCATGACAGGCTTCAAAATACCAAGCTCATCGAGAGCCTTGATAGCATTGAGACCTGTTGAAGTCTTCTGCATCAGTGCAGGCTATTATACAGATGACTCACCGAATCCAACACCTGCGCCCACTTGACCAAACCGAGGCTGCAAACTTCTGTAAATCCATGATGATCAGAGAGGCGGTAAGGCATACAGCGGCTTCGAATACATCAGCATGGATGTTTTTCAAAGAGAGGCTAACAGCACTGTTTATGATTCATTAGTCTGTTTTCGCATTTCAACTGGTCCCCATTACCAAGCTATACCGCACATTCCACCACCGACAATAGCAACACGAAAGTCTTTAGTAGAGGACATGATCAGTGGACAGAACAGTGGACAAGAAACTGTGGGGAAAACATTAGACACTCTGGATGTTACCACGAGGGCAGTCCTTGCAGCCTTCTATACTTGAACTCAGGACCCCAACAGCAATACTGTCAGTGTTCCATACCGATAAAGCTGAAAAGGCGAGTTGTTAACAATTCTGACCTAGAATACAGTGTCTTTCGCAAGCCCAAGCGGAATCGCGTAACTACATAGAGTTGGAATAAGATCTGGGCCAGATAAACGAAAAACGAAGGAAATATGATATTCGATAAGGCCGAGGTTATCGTGCGAGAGTGAGTTTTGTGGAGTTTTTCGATTTCGAATACAAGGAAAGTGCCCTATGTTGCCGCACCTAATGCTGAGTCCTAATAATTGTCGCTCTACTGGGGAGAAGATGCGCTGAGCCTCATTTTAGGCGACTCTTTTCTCTACAAAGCGAATTGGGGGAAACTCCATTCCACATCGAAGCAAGCTGAACAAGCTGATTATTCAACGACATCTTGACAAGCCGAAAATGTTAGCGGTATTTCCCATTTCAATCATTCTTGTCTTGTCTTTGGTCTAGGTTGCCAGAGGACATATTTCGACTACGACGGATATATGGCCTGATTATTGAAGTCATCGGCTTTATCTCGAACTGGACATCAAGTCTTCCCTTATATGACGTTATGAAGATTAATGGCTACTCACTTTTTGGACTCCCTTTCAATATAGTCTTTGGAACTTCATAACTCCAATTTCCTCGAATGAGGGCCTTTGCAAGGTAAGAGACCACGAGCCAATGTTCCCAAAACAGAGCTGATGATTGAGTGCTGATTGCCAGTGTCTGATTCCTGTATTTCCTAACCGAATAAGAGAGTTCAGCCTAGACCGATATGCGAAGAATGAGCAAGAAAAGAGCTCACAGGGAAAGAGTAGCATTTTGTTTAAAGAACTAACCAAGTTTAACTTATGCCAAATTGCAAGAGGAGATGGACTGAGTAAACTACACACGACACTGCCATGTTTTCTCCCAATATTAAATTCTTTCATATCTCAATCTAGTCCTTTGAATGGATACATATTTTAATGGATACTCAGAGAAAGTTCAAGTTGTGCCTCAAATTCTCCTGAGCAACGTGATTTGGTCACAGTTTGGTTGAAGATCTGCCTCTCATCCCTGACATAGTGGCATGTTGGTACTACGAGCGTAGGTAGGTGAAGCCAGACAACTTTGATGAAAATCGAGTCACAGTTGACCCCGATCCCTGATGGAACAGCAAATACAACAGGTGTCGAGGTTAGAGGCATCAACAGACATATATACAGACATATATTCTACATGCATTCATTCAGATACCGAATAACCCTCTGATCCGTGCTCGTCAAAGCGTTTGACTTCCACCTTCTGATTTCAAAGTTTCTGAGGCCAATCATCAAAGCCAAGATCAATGGCTTATGAAAAACAAATCAGTCAACTGCATGAAAGATACCAACATCAATACGTACGCCAGGGCGGAGTGATGAATCTGCAGAAACGGATCAACGGCTCAAGCAGCAAAATGGCGGCAGGGATGAGTAACGAACCTTTTCTGTTTGCCAGCTGCGGCAAGACCATCTAGTTTCTCAATGTCAGCTTTGGTGAGTGCCTCGAAAGCATTTATAGCGCCAGAAAAATTATCTGTTATACGGCTGGGAGTCACAGACTTGGACAAGACGACCGTTCCCTTCATCACTAGAAACGATGAAAGAATGAGCACACGACGTGAATAACCCGAGGACGATAATCACTGTGGTATCCAAGAAGGACATCGACGGGCTTTAACTTATGTTGTTCGGCAATACTCATGATGTCAGCATCAGCAGCAAGAGGGGTGTTAGATGATCCGAGCGGAGAATACGCCTGTGGGATTATATTATGGGATTTCAAATATTCCAAGAGGCGAAGTTGCGGATTGTAAGGATGAAGCTCCAGCTGATCAAACATACAGGATCAGCAATCAAAATCCGATTCGGTACATAGATAGCGCATACCTGATTCACAGCAGGGATGACATTAGCCGTTGGGAGGATCTCTTCGAGTTTCATTTGTGAGAAATTAGAGACACCGATTGATTTAACTTTGCCTGTTGATCGTAATGATAGCGATTGATCGATTCAGTCAAACTATGCAAGAATCAAGGGCGATCAATGACTCGCCTTTCTTCTGAAGGTCTTCCATCTGCTTCCATGTATCTGTCAGTTTCCAACTGTGATCAACGTCACGTCTACCGTCGGGGAGCACTGGTATGGTGGGATGATTGCCCTTGGGGTTCAACGGCACTGGCCAATGAACTAGGAACACTATCAACGGGATATGTGTCAATACTTCTATGTGAGCCTAAGTCTAGCGATTTATAAATGCTCACAATCGAGGTAATCAATGCCAAGATCGGCCAACGTCTGCTCGAGACTCTCCTCAACGCGAGAATGGTATGTGGACCACACCTTGCTCGTTATCTATCCCAAAATGGGAAACATAAGTCAGTAACATGTACGCCAGAACAAGATCGAACTTACAAATAACTCCGACCTGGCAATACCAGACTGACGGATACCTTCTCCCACGGCCTTTTCATTTCCATACATCCTATGAGATGATCAGCCTTCCCTGATATCATAGTTTTTCTTCAAGGATAGGATTCGAAAGCACATCGCCCATAGAGAAACTCACCAAGCACAGTCAATATGTCGGAATCCAGTTTTGATCGCGTGTACAACAGCATTGACAACCTCCTCTGGATTAGATTGCCAAGTACCTGTTATCAATAACATGCGAGTTGCAGGATACAACCAATGTCAACGATTATTTCAGTCGTTTGAAATTCGCCTGAGAAAACTTACCAAAGCCTACAGATGGAATCTCTCTGCCATCATTCAACTTGAAATTTGGGACCTGAGGGACCATGGATCTGCTGTTAGGGAAAAGTGCCGTTGAAAGCACCTTTATAATGGACTTAGCGGCCCGCACCGACCCGCACCGACTCTGTTACCCGAACACCGGAACCGTCGGACCGAGACTTCAGAATTTCAAGTAACCAATTTTTGACTACGACCACGAGTGCGGCTTCCACTCTTTTCATCGAAGGTCCTGTGTGAGAGTTCATGGATCCTAACCACCAATATGAGAATTGTTCACAGCTATCTTCAGCTGAATACGAATATCAAACCACCGAATAGTCACTAGCTGAGCAGCCTCTGCATCTAATCATCATTCGTATGTATTTACAAGATTTTGGCAATTGCCAACTAAAGTGGCGTGTGCTAGCACATGAGCCGATCATGTGTTGTCTGGTGCTATCAGCATTGGTGCCCTTGTATCCAAACAAACAGCCTGTTGGAAAACCACAAAATTGAAGCCAGCGAGGATCACGATTTCGGCTGGACCGAGAATTATTGGGTCTTTGGAAGGAATGAAGGAGTTGGCGAGAGTGAAGGAGATGATATGAATTGATCTGTCCTTGTCTTCGAAGCAGGGTGGGTAATCTAGACCCGGGCTGGCGTTGCAGTAGCTGCAAACGCAACCCGGAGTATAGATTCCATCAAACATTCTGGAGCGAGTCCTGCGTGCGGAAAAAGTGAACACGAGGTGCGGACGACAAAGCATTATATTGTTTCGAGCTTGACGCTGCAGGAGCAGTGACGCGAGAAAACCCTGTATTGGAACCTAGAACAGCCTCTTGGTTTCCTCGCATAGCTTCCCCACGAGGATAGGTTGGGTCTTGACACAACAGTATAGGATCACCTGGTGCTCCTGACATGCGATCATCCATCCCTAGCTCATCTCTGCCTTCAAGCTCGGCCACGTTTTTTGCAGTCCAAGAATATGAAAAAGGGTATTGATTGGGAAGACCTTCTTCCTGTAGTACAGCATTAGATGGCTCCATGTGGCCAATCCTCGACACTAGCTGTGGCAGATGTGGGCTCGACCAATATTCACAAAAAAAAAGCCGACCATACCGTCAACCCCATATCGGATCCCTCCGGCTGTTTACCTTTTGCCCTTTCCCTTCTCCAAGGTAAGCTCAAATTCAGCTTACGATCTCGTGGACGGCTACGGCAACAAAATGCACACACGGCTATCATCCCTACCAGCCACACCAACAGATACACCAAGGCTACAATTGTGCTGACTGTCTCATTGACATGAATTGTCCTTTTTTCGAAAGGTGTTTGCTGACTAAATGGTGCTCTGTCAGTTACTCCATAGACCCGGTGATCCAAAACGCTGACTCTGCAAATGTGCTGTTGATGTCTCTGGGAAGAAAGAAATACATCACCGTTACTGTTCGTCGTGTTGAGTGAGTGAGGGGGATGAGTAAAGATGATGGTGATGAAGAAGGAGCCGCTATTCGGCATTGCTGTAAACAGGGCGGTGGGGGAATATCTTCTTAAGTAATTGGCTGTGATATTTGATCAGCGCCGGTATCAACCGTGTGGGATTACAGTCATCAGGCACTCTCTGCGTCCACATGACTTTAAGCCCTTTTTGAATAAAATGACAGGTGTTAACTAGACTTTTGTCTACACTATTAGTAGTCATAAATATATCATATTGAAGTAATAAATTATTGGGAAGGGGAAAGGAATAAGTGCGAATACCTAGCGACGAAAATGCAGACAACCAGGGGAAACAACCAGGGGAAGGTGCCCCTCAAAAAGATACAAATAAAGTGAAATGGTAAATGTTGTAATCTACACTGTTATAGGTACATGAGTCATGTATTGCCTGATTTCTCATAACAGTCCAAGATATCGGTTCCTGCTTCTGTAAAGCCCACCTAGTTTGTTTGAGTGTTGTATGCAAAACACAACTGTCATCATCCACAGTGATCATCTTGCAGGATTTGCCCGACCCCACAAAAGATCTCGATTTAGTGCATTTAAACCCAAAGGGTATAATGCCACCCAGCCCAGTCAAAATCAATCGAAAAGGCTTGTTCATCCTTGTCAATGATGTCTGTATTGTAAAATTACTGTTTTTTAAATTTTCTATTTCATTATCTCCTTCCTGGTGCTGATCTGTTTTGTGACATTTTCTGCTGCCTAATCAGTGGAATTTTTTGTAATAGACTTACTCAGGGGTAGTCACTGAATATAGCCTTATATACTAAAATATGTTTAGTTAAGGGCAATCAACGAAGTATGAGGGGGAAACTCGTTGGTAAATGCACAACGAGCAGTCCATTCAAAATTCCTATTTATCTATATCTCATGTAACGTAGCTACCAGTGCCAAGCAATGAAACAAATGATATGATTTAGTATAGCGTTCAATACTCAAACAAAATAGTCATCACACACAATGACTATGTCTTATTAGAAGCTGCCCGATAATAATCTTATTTCATGAAGCCTTCTATGACAATACTTACTGTTAGAATATCGAGCGCTATACTAAAATTAGTGAATGCGCAACGAGTTTCCGCCCGTCCTTTTTCTTCTCGATCTTAACTCAATACTCTCATGACTGCCCGCACCCGGTGGTCATGTTCTGGGTTCTTCGTGGCCTATAACTTTCAACAAGTCTGACCTGGCGTGTTACCTTCGAAATCGAAACTGAGTCACGGCTTACGCACCAAGACTTGCCCTTATTGATAAACATAAGTTATATGCATGGTTAGTAAGAACCTAGAAACTGTATACGGCGAATTTGCTTCGACCCAACTTCATTTGCATCATACTACGCAATATTAGACTCTTCTGTAGACTTTTCCTTGAGCTGCTCATTCAACCCATACCGCTCATCTGCTACTGTTTGCATAGGTACCTCTTTCATCATCAACGTACTCAACAGTCCCAAGGCAGATATCCCCAGCAAGGTCTGCCACAACACCTTCAAGGAGCCCGAAAATGCATCTCGCACTTGATCCCTCAGAGGTTCAGCAAGTGCTGCAATGCTAGGAATAGCACTGTAGGATAGTTCCAGTCCCCTGGGTAGCGACTGCACGAACACCCCCGGAAGCTTCGCCTTAAGTTGATTCTCAAGAACCGTTGAGCCTATGGTTATTCCTAGCGCCTGTTTATAGGAAATCAATATCTCATGAAATAGATAGACTACAAGAATCACTTTACCGAGAAGAACGATCGAATAAAGATGAATAGCCCCAGTGCACTTCCATTATCACTCACTGGAAGGGGAGACAGGATCGGGAAGGTTGTCACCACGTACTAGAAGTCAGCCTTAGTTGGGATATTCAGATCTACTTCAAGTATGGACCAACCAGCATCCCAAATCCAATTCCTGTGATAAACTCGAAGCCAACCCAATTTCTCACTGCACTGTTCACACCAAGGGTGGTCTGTAATCCCAATCCGATGAGGACGAAACCCCATGAGATAACGTTCTGTATGCGGTAGCAATTAAATTTGGATGTTGTTGCTCCGATGAATATTGCAGCTGGTGCGACAGAAAAGCTATATGGAAGAAGGTCAACGCCGCTGCGGATGGGCGAGTGACCTTTACAGGCTTGAAAATAGACTGGGATATAGACTGGGGAAGGCAAGTCAAAAACAGAAGATGTGATCAGGATTGAAACCTCTCACAAAAGGCTGCAGCTACTAAAATACCGTGGATGGCCGTAGCAATATATCTGCTTTGAGATTATTGATTGAATAATGGATAAAAGTTCCTTACTTGCCCACTGACGCTTGTCCGGTTTTTGAGAAGTCTAATCGGCATAGTGGGTTCAACTGGCATGAACGCTTCATAGACAACGAAAGCTGCTACACCCACGAGGCCTAGAATGAGGGGAAGGAGTACACTGACCGAAGACCAGGGGGATCGAACACCTCCCCATGTCAACCCCAAGAGCACAGAAGTTGCCGAGGCAACTATGATTATATTTCCGCTAGATGCCTCGTAAGCTTTGGGCCATGAAGCATGAATTCTGCCACAAACATCCAGTCAATCCTTGCCAACTTCTGGGATAGATTACTTTCGGGAACCTTGAGACTCAAGCAGAAAAGACAGGCAACAAATGCAATACCAGTGAGAGGGAGATTTAAATCTACAATTTCAGTAAAGACAGTGCAAAGAATAGTTCACAAGCATCTTACAAAACAATCCTCGCCAAGTCCAGTCTTCCCTGGAAGAAAATGCCCCTCCCTGTGCAGCATCATCAAGAGAGATTGACAAGGATTGAACGTAGAATGCTCACAACAGGCGGACCCAAAGTACATGCAACGGACCAGACCATACCAATCAAACCTTGATACATCCCTCTTTCATTGAGTGGAACGAGATCAGAAAGTATTATTTCTGTTAGTGCGAGAATGCCACCTGCCCCGCCGCCTTGGACAACTGATAAATCTCAGATGAGATGACTGTCAACTACCATTTCAAGGGCGCAAAACCTACCGCGGCCACCAATGAGCATGTTCATTGACTGGGCACCCCCACATAAAGCACTTCCAAGAGCAAAAAGAAGAATACAAGCCAACAAGATAGATCGTCGACCAAAAATATTGGCCAAGTGTGCCGACATGGGGATTGTGGCAACTGACGCGAGTGTGTATCCGGATCCTATCCAAGCAAACTCAGCACCACCAAAGTCAGCTACGATTGTGGGGAGAGCCGTTCCAACGGATGTCTATATGTAGTTGAGGAGGATGGGAAAATTTCACCAGATAATTATACTCACTGAGTCAAGGGCTGCTAAAAAGGTTGACAACATGATACAGGACATGGCCAGCCAGAATCTCACGTCCTTATCCGAAGATGGAGACACAATAACTTCATTCTCCGTTGTCTCTTTAGACTGTTCCTGTGGCATGTCTTAGGTGAACTCGGCAAGTGCGAATGGACTGCGAATGGACCCTTGTAATATCAGTCCCACGATGTAATCATTGATGCTATTAATCCCTTAATGTAATCAAAGCTTCTGTCTATCTATGTGTCATTAGAATGACAAGTTGTCGATACACAGTCATGTGCATCGACTTTTTTTTTGGATTCAGCATTTCTATTCCGCAACAAGCAAACTAGTACTAAGACGCGAAGGGCTACAAAGCCCAATGTCTGGGGCATATCTGCGGGAGAAAGGAGTATGATGTGGGCGAAGTTAAGTAGTGGAAGGGGAGATGTTGCATCGACATCTTTCGAAACAGTAATGATGAATTCTCAAAGCGGTAGTATCATGACTAATACTTCTCATCCATCAAAACAAATTCCGTCAGTTATAAATGGGATTGCTGACTCACTATACCACCAAACCTCTTCCAGACTCCCATGACAGACTCTACCAAGAAAATGTCTTACGGTAAGTCCCTCTCCAAGACTGTCATCATCTCTAAACAAAAGATGGTTTCATCCAGTCCGTTTGGGCAACTCGGGCTTGAAGGTTTCGAAAATCATTCTCGGTTGTATGTCGTACGGTACCTCAGATTGGGCGGGTTGGGTCCTCGATGAAGCAGAGGCTGCCAAGCATATCAAAGCTGCGTGCGTCGCTATCCGTCAATGCTTCTCAATATCTGATTACCATTGTCATCTACAGATATGATGCTGGTATCAACACATTTGATACTGCCAACGTAAATATAGCTTCCGAATATCCCCATTTTTCTTACCTATTTGATAGATATACTCCAATGGTCTTTCGGAGGTCATCCTTGGCAAAGTAATCAAAGAACTAAAGCTTCCCAGAGATGAAATCGTCGTTATGACCAAAGCTTTCGGGGTCGTTGATCGTGATCTAAGTCATAGTTGGGGCACCATATCAGACCCAGATCGACAAGGATACGTTAATCAACATGGCTTGAGTAGGAAGCACATCTTTGATTCTGTCAAGAAAAGTCTTGAAAGATTGCAGTTGGATTACATCGATGTCTTTCAATGTAAGTTTGATACTGTTGTCTTGGTACCAGATTTACATGCATGTATGTAGGTCATCGATTCGACCCTGATACCCCTATCGAAGAGACGGTAGGTAGATACACATATACCATTTCTCGTATCCACTCAGATATCGTCAGATGCATGCCCTCCACGATGTTGTGCAAGCTGGGTGGGTTCGATACATTGGCATGTCTTCATGCTATGCCTGGCAATGTATGTATTTCTGCTGAAATTGTCTATATTGATTGTACTCAGTGTAATATTACAGTTTCTGCAATGCAGAGTACGTATCGTCAATCTGTTGCACCTGGATTCTATTTCTCATGAACGCAGACTACGCCATCAACAACAAACTCACGCCTTTCATATCAATGCAAAATCACTACAACCTCATCTACCGAGAAGAAGAACGTGAGATGTTCCCAACCCTCAAGGTATGTTTCCGCGTATGCCCCGCTCACGCTAGCCCTTATCATCGTCCCATAGTGGTTCAACGTCGGCTCTATTCCCTGGTCTCCCGTTGCTCGTGGAATCCTTTGCAGGCCTTTGACCGAGTTTACGAAACGTACAGGAGCTGACTTCGCGGTAGAGCGGTATAATACTGAGGCACCTACCCAGGAGATCATCAAGCGTGTTGAAAAAATTGCAAAGGCAAAAGGAGTCAGCATGGCTCAGTTGTCACTCGCTTGGGTTATGAGCAAGCCCGGTGAGTGTTCTATATGTTCTCAGGTGTCATGGGTACCTTGATCAAGCATAACATTTCAGGTGTAACAGCACCCATAATTGGCACCACATCATTGGTCAACTTGTATGACCTGCTTGGTATGTAGAAAATCTAATTCAGTCTGATGTCGATGTTTCTTACGACATTTCTCACAGGAGCGTTTGATGTCCAATTGACCGCAGAAGAGATTAAACAGCTTGAGGAGCCTTATAAGCCTATTCAAGTGTTTGGTCATTAATTGAGTTTCGGACATGGAAGCGGCGGCTTGATCTTTTGGTTGCATCGCAGAAAGATATCTTTGACAGGATGTGTCGTCAGTAAAGCCTTCAGAATGAAAGTTGAGTA
>Ga0157365_10000677_pt1 | contig 14570 bp, 10 predicted proteins | sample AttsexASBM3_FD_111478 | JGI IMG/M metagenome (GOLD analysis project Ga0157365, IMG submission 111478) | Fungus gardens microbial communities from leaf cutter ant in Ribeirão Preto, State of São Paulo, Brazil - Atta sexdens ASBM3 | ecosystem: Host-associated > Fungi > Mycelium > Unclassified ... | reverse complement strand
GCAGGTTTCTGAACGGGACGTTGGGGCATGATCGGTCCGGCAAACTCCAGGAAAGTTTGCGAGATATGCCGGAGGCAGACCCACAGGCGCAAGTCACGGCCCGGTCACTCACCTGTTTTCAGTAAAAAATCTGGTACGAGAGGGGGGATTCGAACCCCCATGCCTTGCGGCGGTCGATTTTGAGCCGACTACGTCTACCGTTCCGTCACTCTCGCCTGATGGCCGGATTGTTAGCGGGGTTCGATCGAAAAGGCAATTGATACGCGCCGGGGAGCGTTTCAGACCGGGAAGCGACGGCTCCCCGTCAGAAGCCGGGCAAACGCCGTGGAATCGATCGGGGTAGAGAAATGATACCCCTGTCCCGTGGGGCAGTTGATTCGACGCAGCAAGGCGAGCTGATCGTCAGTCTCGATCCCTTCAGCCACAACATCGACAGAGATGGCCTCCCCGAACCGGATGATCGCCTCGACGATGACCTCCATCGAGGGCTCTACGCAGATACGCCTGATGAAACTGCGATCGATCTTGATGCAGGATACCGGAAAATCGCGCAGGAAGCCGAGCGAAGAATATCCCGTCCCGAAATCATCGAGAATGATCCTGATCCCCGCGCGCTGAAGCTGGGCCAAAGCGCGGTGAATATAGTGCTCGCTGTTCTGGTAGAGCACATGCTCCGTCAGTTCGAGCTCGATCATTCGTGCAGACAGGCCGAAGCGCTCAAGCCGCGCGAGCAGCTTTTCGGCGTAATCGTCCTGCATGAACTCGACCGGAGCGACATTGATCGAAATCGGCGGCGGCATCAGCCCTGTACGGCGCCACAGTGCGATATCCTCGAAAACACGCTCCTGCACGCGCGCGGAGACACGTGAGGCGAGATCGTAATTACGGAAGATCTCTGGAAAGGAGTCCGGGCCGCAATGCAGGTCGCCCCGGCCACGCCAGCGCATCAGCGCTTCGGCACCCATCAACTGCCCATCGGTCAGCCTGACCTTGGCCTGATAGGCCGGATAGACGAGATCGTCGCTCAACATCTGCCGGACCACATTGGCCTGAGCGCTGACACCGCCTTCGGGCTTCATGGTCGTCGGATCAAAAAGCCTGAAGCCACCGCGACCATGGGCCTTCACATCCCCCATGGCAATCTGGGCTCCCTGATACAGGCGAGAGAGTACGCGCCCGTCGCGCGGGAACAGCGCGGCACCAATACTCAGACCGAAGGTGATCTGCTGCGCGCCGATTGCAACGGGATGATCCGTGGCGGCCAGAAGAGCCTGGGCCAGATCGGCCAGATTTTCATCCCGCCCGATCCCCGTGAGCAGAGCGGCGAATTCATCATCGCCGCTACGGGCCACGATCCCCCTCCCTGCCACGATATCCGACAGGCATTCGGCGACAATGCACAGGATACGATCGCCTGTCTCACGCCCATAGAGCGTGTTGATGTCACCGAGATAGTCGATATCGAGCAGGAGCAACCCGACGCGCTCGTCGAGCGCCCCGTTCTCGAAAAGAAGAAGCGCCGCCTGCCTGTCGAACGCGGCCCGGTCCGGCAGGCCGGTCAGGGCATCATGGGCCTGTCCGTCGTCTCGTCCATTCTCCGGCTCCGAAGCAAGACCGGCGGGGCGGTCCGCGGGCTCACGCAGAAACGGTGCGGTTTGCTGCAGTCTGGCTTCAGCCTCACTCCGGCCTGGCTCGGTCAGCGAACTGGCCGCCCGCATCAGACCGGGTTCTTCGCCGTCCGGACGCTTTGCCAGCACGCCCAGCGTATGATCCTTGCGCGAACCGGCCTGCATGTCGGTTTCAGGACTGCAATAGAGGAGCCATCCCCCTGTCGCCGGATCCATTTTCTGCCAGTGCAATCGGGCGCGTATATCTCCACGCCCTGGGTGATGCAGGGAAACGGCTTCATGCAGGCAATACGCCATGGGTTCGGGACACCGGCAGGGCAACTGGCCCTCGCCCTATCCGATCAGATCGGTCCAGGACAGGGTGCCCGCCGTCTCGCACAGACCGGAGAAGCTTCTCCAGCAATGATTGAGATAGGATACCCGGCCATCCGGCTCGACATGGCAGACGAGCAGGGGAAGGGTATCCAGAATACGGCCAGGAAGGCTTGGCATGATACGCTCTCGCTCCTTCCTTTCTATGACGCCGCGCCCCTTTTCCCCGTCGGTGCCGCAGCCGACACAAGGGATGGCATCATGAAGGTTAGCAACCAAAGAATGATCAAACGCTAAGAATGCCCTCCGTTCCGGCACCCGTTGCCGCTTTCCCGGCTCTAGACGCCGCACATGAGGCGGATGTTCTGCAGCGCAGCGCCCGATGCCCCCTTGCCGAGATTATCCAGACGCGCCGTCAAGAGCACGTGGCGCCGGGCTTCATTACCGTGCACCCGCAACTCCATATCGTCTCGACCGGCAAGCCCGGCCGCGTCCAGACGGGGCAGATCGGCAGACGCCATCCTTACGGAAGACGATTCCTGATAATGCGCTGCAAGGCAGGATTCGATATCAGCCACACTTATGGTCCCAGGCAGATCATCCAGATGCAGCGGTATGGAAACAATCATGCCCTGGGCGAAATGCCCGATGGATGGCACGAAGATAGGACGTCTGGTCAGGCCGGTATAATGCATGATCTCGGGGACGTGCTTGTGCTCGAGACCAAGACCATAAAGCTCAAAGGCAGGGCCACCCGCCTGCTCGTGGGCCTCGATTTCGCTGCGCCCCCCGCCGCTATAGCCGCTGACGGCATTGATCGTGACCGCATGATCGGCTGCAAGCAGTCCGGCATCGATCAGCGGGCGCAGGAGGGCGATGGCCCCGGTTGGATAGCAGCCCGGGTTGGAAACGAAGCGCGCCGTTCTGATACGCTCGCTCTGGGCAGAATCGAGCTCGGGGAAGCCGTATTCCCAATCATCAGCCACGCGATGCGCCGTGCTGGCGTCGAGCAACCGCAGATGGTCGAGTCCCGCGGCCAGGGAAACAGTCTCTCTCGCTGCGTCATCGGGCAGACACAGCACCACCAGATCCGCCTGCTTCATCAAATCAAGGCGAGCCTCAGGTTCTTTCCGACGAGCCGGGTCGATGGATAGAATCTCGACGGGGAGGGCGCGCAGGCGTTCACGGATGCCCAAACCCGTCGTTCCTGCTTCGCCGTCTATGAACACCCGTGTCATCAATTCATTCCTTCACTAAAATATTCTGTCTGGACGAAGTAAGCATTTACATGGCTTTGTCCAATGCATGATGGATAAAGATCGACACTCAGAACAGGTTTTTTCCCTTGAAGGCGAGCCCCCGCTGCTCCATGGCGGCAAGCTCAAGGACCGGCATATTGCCATGATCGCCCTTGGCGGTGTCATTGGTGCCGGTCTGTTCATAGGCAGTTCTGCCGCGATCGCCGCAGCGGGCCCGGCAATTCTTCTGACCTATATCGGCACCGGACTTCTCGTCGTCATTGTCATTCGCATGTTGGGCGAAATGCTGCTGGCCCGACCGGGCATCGGCACCTTCATCGACTGCATCCGGACAGCGCATGGCCCCTGGGCGGGGTTCCTTTCGGGCTGGCTTTACTGGCTTTTCTGGGTCGTCACCATCGGCGCCGAGGCTATTGGTGGCGCCATCGCAATGCAGGACTGGGTCGGTTTACCCGTCTGGGTTCTGGCCCCGGCACTGATCGTGGCGGTCAATCTGATCAATCTCGTTTCGGTGCGTGTTTTCGGCGAATGCGAATTCTGGCTTTCCCTCATCAAGGTCGCCACCATCATCGCATTCTGCGTCCTTGGCCTGCTCAGCCTGAGCCATTTCATCGGCCCGCACCCCCGGATCGCGCATAACGTCTTCAGCCATGACGGCTTTTTTCCGCATGGCTGGGGTGCAATTCTGGCAACGGTCCCAACCGTGCTTTTCTCGATGATCGGCTCTGAATCAGCGACTGTCGCCGCGGCCGAATCGGAAAATGCCGAGGAAAATCTGGCGCGTGTGACCCGTACGATCGGTATCCGCGTCACGCTCTTCTATGTGCTGTCGGTCATTCTGATCCTCACGCTCGTACCCTGGACCGCCATCGAGCCGGGCTACTCGCCCTTCGTGACCGTGATGCGCCATATTGGCGTGCCCGGAGCAGCGACGCTGATGCAGGTCGTTGTGTTCACGGCCATCCTGTCCTGCCTCAATTCCAGCATCTACATCACCTCGCGCACCCTGCGCGGCCTCGCCGAACTCAAGGATGCGCCGCGCTGGTTTGCCGCTCTGTCACGCACCCAGGTGCCGCAACGCGCCGTCACCTTCTCCAGCGCGATCGGACTGGTCGTGGCCTTCTGCTCGATCCTCTCGCCCAAGCTGATCTTCGCCTTCCTGCTCGGTGCGACAGGAGCGGTCATGCTGCTGATCTACGGATTGATCGTCTCGTCCCACAGGATCATCCGCCTGCAGGACCCTCAAAACAGGGCTTTCACCCTGCCTTTCGGCACGGCGCTGAATATCGGCACCATCGGCGCGATCGGTCTGGTCGTGCTCGCAATGCTCGTGCAGTCCTCCCAGCGCCAGACCATCCTGGCGAGCCTCGTCAGCGTGGGCCTGATCATGGGGCTGTATCTCTTGTGCCGCAGGAACAGATAAGCCAGAGTTTTCTTCCAACTCCTGTCAGGATGATCGGTATGAAGCCAAGCGTCTCCCTTGCCCTCCTCCTGACCGGGTTTGCAGCCCTGCAAGGCCATCGAGCCCTGGCGGCCCAGCCAGGGACGACCCAGCCGGGAACACTTCAGGCACCCACGACCCAGACGGCGGTTCGGCCTGCCCTCTCCGGCCCGGCGCTTCTGGCATCGCCCGCCCGTTCGGTTGGCGACCAGGCCCGGGATGCGCTGCGCAAGCCGCTCGATCTTCTCGCGCTCATCCCACTGCCCAAAGACGCCAGGGTGGCCGATCTCATGCCTGGAAGCGGTTATTTTACACGGCTTTTGAGCCTGAAACTGGGTAGCGCCGGCCATGTCTATGCCGTGATCCCCGCCGAGATGGCCGCACGTCACCCGCAACTGCCCCAGACAGCGCAGGCCATCGCAGCAAGCCCCGATTTCTCGAATGTCTCGGTGGTCATCACGCCCGTAGTCGATTTCCATGTCTCGCAGCCGCTGGATCTGGTCTGGACCGCGCAGAATTATCACGACGTCTATGGCGCCATGGGACCAGAAACCGCCCAACGCATGGACCGCGCCATTTTCCAGGCACTCAAACCGGGTGGCTACTATATGGTCATCGACCATGTCGCCCAGGCGGGGAGCGGCACGATTGCCCCGACCAGCCTGCATCGCATCGATCCCGCCCTGATCATCCAGCAGGTTGAGGCCGCCGGATTCACGCTCGTGATCAACAGCCCGATTCTGCGCAACTCTCAGGATACCCATACCCTGCCGGTTTTCGACAAGTCGATCCGTGGCCAGACGGATCAGGTCGTTCTCGGGTTTCAGAAACCCCGCACCCGCGACGATGGAAACTGAGCGCAGCGCTGCCTATACTCCGCAACGCCTGACCACCGGACCGGAGCACGCCTTGACCTCTTCCATTCCGCCCATGACTGACCCTGCCGATCATGCTGCGATCGGCCCCCGATCGGTCGGCTCGGAAACGGCGCATCATGCGGCGAAGCAGCTTGAACGCCTGATCGCGATCATGACCCGCCTGCGTGACCCGCAAACGGGCTGCGCCTGGGACCGCGTGCAGACCCATGAAACCATCGCCCCTTTCGCCATCGAAGAGGCCTATGAGGTCATGGACGCAATTGCGCGCAAGGACTGGGTGTCGCTTCCTGACGAACTGGGGGATCTGTTGCTTCAGGTCGTCTATCAGGCCCGTATCGCGGAAGAGGCCGGGCGCTTCGATTTCGGCGAGGTTGCCCGCCTGATCTGCGACAAGATGATCCGCCGTCACCCTCACGTCTTCGGTGACGCGCAGCGCGATGCAGATCAGTGGGAGCGCAGCAAACAGGCCGAGCGCGCGGCGAAAGCCGAACACGGCATTCTGGCAGGGATCGCTCCTGCACTGCCCGCCCTGATCCGGGCCGAGAAACTCGGCAAGCGCGCAGCCCGTGTCGGGTTCGACTGGGACACGCCCGAGCAGGTTCTGGCGAAAATTGCAGAGGAACTCGACGAGGTGCGTGCCGAACTTCCCGGCGGTGACAAGACACGGCTCGAAGATGAGGTCGGTGACGTACTTTTCACCGTTGCGTCCCTGGCGCGCAAGCTCGGCCTCGATCCTGAAGCCTGCCTGCGGCACGGCAACGCGAAATTCACCCGGCGGATCGAGACTATGGAAGCCGTTCTTGCAGAGACGGGCAGCACTCTTGCCGATCTCGATCTCGCCGCACAGGAAGCGCTGTGGCGCGATGTCAAAATCAGGCTGGCGGCCTTGCAAACCGCCTGACCCCCCGCGATTCAGGCCTCCAGCCAGAGGTGCGGAAAAATACCCACACGGGCTGTACGCGACCCGGGCTTCCCCTCCCTTCGGGCCTTGTCCTCGTTACACGCCCCCTGTCCCGATTCTGGCCTCTGCTACAGCTTTCAAAAAGCGCAAGATCGGTGGGGCAGAGGGCTTCAGTGCCGATAGGATGGGAGGGTAGCGGGTTTCCACGTCCGAATGAGTGCCGACGGGGGCCCGACGAGAACACCTGAGCCGAAGGAATCGCGGGTGACACGACATCGCCACATGACTGAGGCGCGTTTCAAACGCGCCAGAGACCATATCAGCAGTTTTCCCGGCGAGCGGCTCGATCTAGCCACGCTGAGTCGTATCGCGGCTTTGTCGCCCAGTCATTTTCATCGGCGCTTTCGCACGCTGTTCGGGATGAGCCTGCATCGCTTTACCCAGCTGACGCGGCTCAAGCACGCTGCTTTCCACCTCGCCCATGGCACGCACCCCATTACGCGCATTGCCCTAGAATGCGGGTTCGAAACTCCGGATGGGTTCGCGCGGGCATTTAGACGCTGTTTCGGCATCACACCGTCACGTTTCCGTCGCCAGCAGGACTGGCGCGTATGGCGCAAGCCCCTGGCAGAGCTGACGATTGCGGAGAACCGGTATCAGCGTCGGCGTTTCGAGCCTCGCGATGTCACCATACGCTTCTTTCCCGCCACACCCATCGCTCTGATGATGCATCAAGGTCCTGCCGAGCGGGTCAGCGAAACGGTCCAGCACTTCATTTCCTGGAGGAAACGCAATGGCCTATCCCCTGACAGGGCTGCCACCTACACTATTTTCTTCGACGACCCGGCTGAGACCCCGCCCGAATCCCTGCGGATCGGGCTGGCGGCCGGGGTATTGCGCGCGCTTCCGGCGCAAGGAGACGCCGTGACGCTCCGCACTTTGCCCGCGGGGCGATGCGCCATGCTGCGCCTGGTCGGACGCGCAGACACCATAGAGGATGCTGCCCTCTTCCTCTATCGCGACTGGTTGCCCACAAGTGGCGAGCGCCTGCGAGACTTTCCCCTCTTCTGCCAGCGTGTCGCCTTTTATCCTCAGGTGCCGGAGACCCGCGCCGTGGTCGATCTGTATCTCCCACTCGAAGGGGCCTCGACCTGAATACCGGTTGAACGCAACCCACCGATCAAACCAGCAGCCGCATCTTCTCTTCACTGAGATACGGAGCCACCCGTTCAGGCTGCTCCATCAGATACGGCCCCCCGGCAACAATTTCTATCGCGATCAGATGCGGCCCTTCATCGGCATGAAGCGTAAGCGGCAGACGGGCTTCGCCGTTCGTCCAGCGGCAATGATGCCCATCGCGGCAGAGCCAGCCTTCCAGCGTCTCGCTCGTGATATGTTTCTCGACCTCGCGCATCTGCGCATTGCTGAAAATGGTAATCCGCCCGACCAGAACTCCCAATTTGCGTCGATCATCCACAAACGGGCCGATAGCATCGCAGGGGCGGCTGGCATTGGAGCGCAGCGTCAGGTGACGCACATCGCCCTCAAGCATGAACACATGCTTGTCTCCGCTGATCCGCAGCGGCGGAAATACGCGCCCATCCGTCGCCACCAGTTCCATGGCCGTATCGAATGTCGTTTCAGGGGACTCGGCGGTCACCCCGGCCCGCTCCAGGAGACGTTGGTAGACAGGCTCGACCCGCGCCCGCGTGCTATCGAGGGGAGCTGCCGCATCATGTGCCCAGTCATGGGCGTGATCGGCGCCGAACTGCACAACCGAACCGTGCTGATGGAAATTCCGTCGGTTTCCCGTATCCAGATAGCTCTCTGTCAGCATGGCTTCCGCCCAGAGCACGGAGTGCTCCTGCGTCTCGACGTGATAGACGAAGTGATCGGCCCTGGTCTTGTCATAATAGATACTGCGGCCATTCACGAGCATGCGCGCCGGTATGAACACCCCATCGAAAAACAGGCAATGCTCTGGCGTCACATACAGATCACGCGCTGGAATACCCGGTGCCACGGCATCTGCCCGGATACAGACAGGATAACCCGCCTGATCATCGGAGAGCGTGGGGTCGATCTCGACACGTTGCCTGCCAACCCAGCGCAGGCGGCTCGTCCGCTCCACGCCATTCTTCCAGTCCCAGACGCAGACATGATCGCCGATCTGCAGATCCTCGACCGATTTTTCGCCGTGGGGCGTCCTGATGGCAGTCCCGGCGAGAAAGCAGAGGAGCGTGAGCGTGTCTCCTGTGAACGCAAATTCGTTATGCGTATAAGTGCCGGCCAGCTGGATACTCGCGGTGCGCCCATTGCTGGCGCGCACAGTCAGCAGACCATCCGATGTCAGATTGGCCGAGGTGATGGTACCGCTCAGATAGTTGAAATCGATGGTGCCGTGTTCCTCGAGACGCCCGCTGACGAGCCCCCCGGCATCATTGATGACGACGGTGCCGCCGCTTCCGATCGTCGCGCCGTTTTCCACGGCGCCGACACCGATGATCTCCGTACCGCCACTCGCGATGTAGGTATTGAAACTATGCGCGGGATCAGAGGTGTTGTTGGAGCTCCCCACATACATGAGGCCACCGCCCTGAACGAGAGCGCTGGTCACTACACCCGTCGTGGTCGCGGAGAGCATGCCGCCATTCGCAATAATCGGCTTGAACGCAGAGCCATAATTCTCAACGATCAGACGCCCGCCGCTCATCACTGTGTCATTGAGGGACAAGCCGCTGGCAACGGATGTGTTGCGTCGTCCGGCCCAGATCGTCCCGCCCGAGGTGATCACGCTCGAGATAGACGTTCCCCCGCTATCAAGCAGTACCGACCCGCTATTGCCGATTTCGGCCTGGCTCACCACAGCACCCGCCTGGGCCGAGATCATACCAAACACCCCGGTCACATGCGCGTCGGAAACAACGGCATTGGCCCCGGAGGCATTGACCACACCATATGTGGTGATCTCGACACCAGTCAGGGAAGCGTTTTCTCCCACATAGACGCGTCCCTGCGATGTCACGGCATAATTGGTCGCATCGAAATTGGAGATATAAGCCGATCCATTGGCATTGACGCTGACAACACCGCCATCCTCCGCGGTATCGTTATAGCTGAGGCCGCCGCTATTGATCAGAGCCGACCCGCCCGAAAGCACGAGCGTCCCACTGGTAATGCCGCGTGAGTCGACAGCGCCTGCCGACAGTCCGGCGCGACCCGAATTGATCAGCACACCCCCATTGCTGACCACCGCCGTCAGCATGGTCCCGCCAGAGCCGACGATGGCCGTCCCGCCATCGCGCACCGCTGCGCTCGTCACGACACCCGATGTATCGACGATGGCACGACCACCCGCAGAAACGGCAGGCATGACACCGGTGCCCCCATTGCGTACCGTCAGCGTACCGCCGCTGAGCATGGTATCGTTGATGGAAACACCCCCTGATACCGCAGAGACGCGCCCCCCGGAGGAGACGACGGCGGAAACCGAACTCCCCCCCACAGAGGCCAGGATCGTACCTGAGGCACGGAGATGCGCGTCGCTCACTACGCCTCCGGAACTGACCTCGATCGTGCCGAACACCCCCGACACATCGGCCCCGATCACGGCGGCGCCCTCTCCTGCCACCGTCACGACGCCATAGGTCTGAACGGTCGCATTCGAGAGCACGGCATGGTCCTGAACCCAGACCCTGCCCTGGGACGTCACAAGGTAATTGCCGGTTTCGATGCCTGAGACAAAGGCAGAGCCGTAAGCGCCGACGATGATAGAGCCGCCGTCCTCTGCGACCTCATTATAGCCTATGCCGCCATTGCCGATAATCGCGGTTCCGCCCGCGAACACCTGCGTGCCGCTCGTGATTCCCCGCAGCGTATCGTTGCCTGCGGAGATGACGCCGTAATTGGACAAAATTCCACCGGAGCGAACAAGCGTGTCATATGCTGTTCCCCCGGAAGAAACGAGCGCGGTTCCGCCCTGTAAAATGGCAGCGCTGGTGCTGACCCCCTGATAATCGACAATAACCTTGCCGCCCGCGCTGATATTGGTGCGTGTGGCGCTCCCCTGATTCGCAACGGACATCGTCCCGCCGGCCCGTACGGTATCATCCAGCGAAACCCCACCCTGGATGGTTGACCCACGTCTGCCCAGATAAAGGCTCCCTCCGGAGGAGATGACGTTGGAGACTGACGATCCATTCTTCCAGACCGTGATGATACCGCCTGAGAGGACAGTATTGTTTTGCGCTATACTGGCGCCCCCTGAGATAGCCACATCGAGCTGACCGAGACGCGACAAAGTCAAATCGGAGGCAATGCCCGAAGAAAGCGCAATATATCCGCGCGATGTCACCTCACCGCCAGCAATGGTTCCGGCACTCGTCACGCGTACCGTGCCCAGAACCAGAACATCTTCAAGAACGGTACCGACCACGTTTGACGTGACCCCGCTCGAAACCACAGCAACCATGGAATCTTCTCCGGATTTATTTTAGTAATAATCCGGTCTGTCCGTTTCTTTACATTGACTCAAATCACGATTTTTTAAGATTTCAGACGATTTCAAACCGTCCATTTTGTACTTCTGAAACGTAGTCAAATAAAGGGGTTGATTTAACACGGTAATTGTTTCGAAAATTCAAACTATGTGGGCGCTCCGAACAACCCTGAACCGGGCGACGACATAATTCGATAAAGTGAAAGCTTCCTTACTGCTTCGAGAATTGAGCCTCGGCAGGTTGGCGCACCTTCCGGGCAAGGCGCCCCTGCCTCGGGAGTCGCGGCGGCCATCCCGCCCCAGAGCGGCTCCGCAGGCATGACAAGATGTGTCGGAACGGACAGAGAGGCAGGAACACCCCGTATAACGTGACTCACCAATGCGGAGCCCGCCCCCCCATGACCTCACGTAAAACCGCCTTTATCCTTGCAAATACCGATCATGGAACCATGATCGTCAACAGGCTCGACTTCAATCGGAATGAGAGCGCCAGCCTCAGCTACGGGGTCGGCTACAGCCTGCTTGAGAAGGGATGCTATGACCCCAATGACGTTCGGTGCCTCAAGAGCATCCTGAGCGTCCTGCGCCAGTTGAGGGGTGATGGCATCATGGCGCTCGATGTCGGCGCGAATATAGGCGTTCATACGCTCGAATGGGCCAGACACATGACTGGCTGGGGCTCGGTATTGGCGGTCGAGGCCCAGGAACGGATCTTCTATGCGCTTGCCGGCAATATCGCGCTCAATAATTGCTTCAACGCCACCGCGCTCAATATCGCGATGGCCGATACAGTCACGCGCATGAAAATACCCCGGCCCGATTATACCCTTCCCGGAAGCTTCGGCAGCCTGGAATTGCAGCCCCGCGCCGAAAGCGAATTCATTGGCCAGGAAATCCGGTATGACGACGCTGCGATGGTCGAGATCGAAACGCGTACGATCGACTCTCTCGCCCTCGGGAGGCTCGATCTGCTCAAGATCGATGTGGAGGGAATGGAGATGGCCGTCCTGCACGGCGCCAGAACGATGATTGCCCGCCATCGCCCTGTCCTGTTCATCGAGCATATCAAACTCGATTTCGGAGCACTTGAGGCCTTCATCGACCTCGAGCAGTATCAGATGATCAATGTCGGAATGAACATGATCGCCTACCATCGCGACGATCCGGTTGCTTCCTACCTCTGAAAGCAGAACCAGGTCGCGCCTGACGCGACTGGGGACATGACATGTAGCTAGCCAAGGTGCTGACCACAGGGCAGCGTCATGATGCCCCCTAAGGGGCGGCCTCAGGCGTCCAGTGCCTGGGCAATACTCTTCGTGACCACATCCGTCGAGATGAGCCTCGAGCATTCGAATTGACGATCCGTATTGGCGTGGCGCGGGCACCAGAGGAAATCATTGTGATTGAACATGTGACGCGGGTCGTTCCAGCAGGAATTGCAGGAATGCCATGAGATGACACGCCAGGGGGTGTGAAACTCATTATTGGGGTGGGTAAAGCCCGAGATCATGACGGTCTTTGTCTGAGTGGCCCAGGCCAGCCAGGAGAGCCCGGAGCTCAGCCCGACGAACAGATCGGCGTGCTTCAGCCACCGGGCACGCTCGGCGAGAGGGCGATTGCCTGTCTGGTCCTCGGCACCGTTGGGGATATGGTTCCAGACGATACCCGTCCCGCTGAAGGGCTTCTGATCGATACAGATCACGCGATAACCGCGTTTTTTCAGAAATTCGATAACCCCGAGCCAGCCTCCCGGATTATTCCAGTATTTGCACTGCGCCGAGGCCTGGGTGGCAATGCACACATAGGGCTCCTCGATCGGGCGCGTATCATCCTCGATCGCAATACGAGGTGCTTCCTCTGTCGGGTCTACACCCAATATGTAGCCAGCCGTACGATGCAGGCCGACATAACGAAAATCGCAGGGCTGGTGGATGTTGTCGGTGTCATCGAAAAACAGGCCGATATTGTAGGTCGCATAGACTTGCGAACGAAGCGGGCTCTTTTCGAAATCCTCTTTCGTCGTCAGTTCGATCTCGGGATATTCGGTAGCGAAAAGCGGAATGAACACCTTGGCCAGGCAGCAGATCACGCGTGCACCGCTCTGTGCGGCAAACCGCGCCACATAAGGGAACCAGCCCAGCGTATCCCCCAACGTGCCTACCGGGAGTTGAACCAGAACAATCTTTCCCCGTGCATCGAATTCGTGGTGCAGGATCTTCGTCTCAGTGCCATCAGGCGCGATGCGCTCGACATCCACGGCAAAGCGAATGAAGAATTTCTTGGTCGAGGAAAGATGTCCCTCCTCCAGCTCACCCTGGAAGATAATCGTGGAGTTATCGAGGTCGGTCAGCGTGGCGCGCCAGCGCCCTTCCGTCGATTTCGGCAGCAGGACGCGTGCGCCCCAGTTGAAGTCGAAGTGAATACCCTGTCCCGCATCATTCGTCGGCAGATCGGGCGGCAGGATATAGGGATTGGGCATGGGGGCAGGCTGAGCCTGGGCGACGGGCGGGGTCTGGGCCTCGGCTGCGGGCGTTTGGGCAGAGCTGTCAGTGGACATGGGCCGCGTCGTCACCTTTTTTCAGAGCGTTCGGAACAGAGAGCACCGGCTGCGCTCCCCTGTGATCGGCAGGATCATTGTTAACGATTGGTTTCGCTATTTAAAACCCGAGCAGTCAGAGTTCAACGCGCGAATGCGCCTGTTCTCTTTCAAATAATATCGTTCTCGTTACAGCTCTATACGAGAGCGAAATCAGGACAATAACTGTCCTGATAGAGCATTACCCCCTAGCACAGAGACCGCCAGAGCGCCGATCTGCAGCAGCCTGTCCCGACTTGCCCCATCGCGCGCCTGGACCCCCATACCGTTGATGACGGCGCTGAAATAGGCCGCGAGTGCCGCGCAATCGACGTTTTCGGACAGCTCTCCCGTCGCTGCCGCCTGGGCCAGACGCGCCTCCATCAGGGCCTCAGCAGCATGACGCTGGTCGATGACCATCTGCCTCAGCCGCGCCTGAGCGGGCGAGCATTGTGTTGCAGCAACCGCGATCATGCAGCCCGAGGGCGCATCGCAACGCGTGAAGGCAAGCGCGGCAGCGTCGAGCATCGTCCTGAAAGCCAACGCAACACCACCATCGCTCCCAAGCGCCTGAGTGAACCACGCACCCTCACGCCGCGCATAGGCCTCTATCGCCTCGACATACAGCGCTTCCTTGCTGGCGAAGCTGTTGTAGAAGCTGGACGCGCTGATCCCCATCACCCCGATCAGATCGTCAAAACTCGTACCTTCATAGCCTCTGTCCCAGAAGAGAGTCATGGCCTGGCTGAGGGCAGTATCCCGATCGAAGGAGGGGGGGCGGCCACGAGGGCGGCGCGGCGCGCATTCTTTTTTTGGTGTCATCGCTCCATAAATCCTTGAAACCCGCTTCAGGCTTCTCATATGCGTTATGTTGGAGCCATCGCTCCACAAATAAAGTCCTTCAGCCCCTCTTTCTTATATCCCTTTCCTTCCGCGCCGCAGAGCACCGGAAGGCGTTTGTCGAACAGGCAGGATCATCATGAGCAAGCTTTCAGGAAAAGTCGCGGTCGTCACGGGTGCCTCCAAGGGCATCGGCACCGAAATCGCCCGGGCTCTGGCCAAAGCAGGCGCCGCTGTC
>Ga0157365_10000676_pt1 | contig 14577 bp, 22 predicted proteins | sample AttsexASBM3_FD_111478 | JGI IMG/M metagenome (GOLD analysis project Ga0157365, IMG submission 111478) | Fungus gardens microbial communities from leaf cutter ant in Ribeirão Preto, State of São Paulo, Brazil - Atta sexdens ASBM3 | ecosystem: Host-associated > Fungi > Mycelium > Unclassified ... | reverse complement strand
ATCTAATTGCCAAGTTATTAGAAAAATATCTAGACTTCGATATTCCTCCAGCCCCCAAACGACGAAAGTGGCATGAGAACATGAGCCATGAATCATACCTTGACCGTGGGCTTCTTGTCTTCTCTATACAGGCAATGTAGCATAGCCGCAAGATTCGCACGCAGATAGATTCCAAATGGAAAATACCGAGTCCGATTTAGTCATTGTGGGAACGCGATAAGAAGCGTGACATTCCTATTTACAAGGAACTCATTTTCTCGAGCAGAACCTCTCCTGCGAAAAGCATTAGATCCGAGCACAGGCTTGTGACGAGTCAGACGTTCACATCTTATCCAGGATCCATCCGAAAATTGCTCGATATCGCACGTTAATCAGGCAATTGAGTCCGGTGTGGACTAGTTCGTTTCACAGACAGGATTACAAATCTCAGCAGGCGAAGAAGCAATTTGGAACATGACGAAAACGGCGATCGTCAGTGGTCATGCACCAGAACCTTATGAAACTTTGTCATACTAGTTACAATTCACTGGTTTAGGACCATACTACTGCACCAACAGGACCTAGCTCTCAGATTACCAAGGAGACTCCAATTTTTTCTCCAATCAGAATGCTCTTCTCGACGATTTTTGTCTTGGCTATGGGCCTAGCCCTCCACGAGTATACTTTAGCGAGTGATCGGATGTCAAACAACAATATTGTTGACCTGGGCTATGCAAAATACTTAGGAAATCATACAGATATTTGGCCCAATACTGTGTCCTACCTTGGCTTGCCATATGCAGAACCACCGCTTGAACATCGCCGCTTCCGTGCTCCAGTCCCTTTGAATACCGCACGTATCACAAAAGAGTCGAATGGGAAAGTAATCGATGCCAGGTCATACCCCAACTTTTGTATTCAAGGAGCTCTCTCCCCAGGTTTATTCACTTCGAAATATCTTTCTCCTATTGGCTAAGCTTTTTCTTTTGCATTCAGCTGATCACGGCGGTGCTGGAAGCGAAGACTGCTTGAAAGTCAATGTTTACACTCCGGCTGGTGTCAAGTCGGATGCCCAACGTAAGCGGATTGTTTAGACAAAACAAGCTATAGTTTGATGGGATTTGATTAGTTCCTGTTCTTGTTTATATTCATGGGGGCGGATATGTTTTCGGCAATCCAGCTAATTGGCCTTTTGAGCACTGGATTCAACAAAGTCCAAATGTGATAGTGGTGTCCGTGTACTATCGACTCTCCAGTTTTGGTTTCCTGTCTACACCAGAATTTTCAAGCGGCGAACTCGGTGACCTCAATGCTGGCTTCTTGGATCAAATAGAGGCTTTACGCTGGGTCCAAAAGCACATCGCCAAGTTTGGTGGTGATCCCAGCAAAGTAACTATCAACGGGGAGAGCGCTGGTGGTGCCTCAGTTGAATTACATTTGACTGCAAATTCTGGCAAGGAAGAGTTATTCCGTGGCGCTATAGCACAAAGTATTTATAGAACGCCTTTGCCTACGCCTGAACAGCAAAAGGTACATTCCTCCTTGGACCGTCGGCTAGAGATGAATTGATTCTCCCCAGCCCTTGTTTAATGCCTTTGTTCAGAAGGTTGGATGTACCACTGGTGATTTCAGTGCAAAAATGGCTTGTCTTAGATCTGCTAGCGTCAGTGCCCTTGCTATTGCACAGGATAATGCCACAGCAACTCTGTATATAACTGATTATTGTCTTTGCGTACCCATGATCTGATGTTTATTAGCCCTGGTTATAACGCTTTCCATCCTGTCGTCGACAAAAAGGTTCTGACTGACTTCCCTACCAGACTGATTCAGAGCGGCGTTTTCAGAAAAGTTCCTCTCGTGGTTGGGTTAGTCAATTTATCACCTTAGTGATGAACAGTCGGTACTCATTGGTCACCCTAGGGCAACTACGAACGAAACAGTTGCTGGGGGTGCAGATATTCCCTCTGCCATCGGAGCATTCTTTCCGTCTTTGAAAGGTGAAAGTATCAATCGCCTTGAACAAGTAAGCGCATTTAAATGATACTATCCCATGGATCAAATTTTGAACTTTTGGAAGGCGTATCCGAGCTCAGCTTTCGCCTCGGAAAATCTGAGATTACAAACGGTTACTGGTGATAGTTCTCTCAGATGTGCTGTAAGCTTTGTTTCCTTATCGATCATCCTTTTGCATTCAAAGTACTCCCGAAAGCGCACTATAATGGCTTCTTCTTGGAATAGAATTAACGTTCAAACTTGGACATACCGATACAATCAACCTGATCCCATTGGTGGCAGTACAGCGACTGCACATGCTGCTGAAAACTATATGATGTTTCGAGGGACTCATACAGGGTATTCGAAAGTCTCTTCTTTTGTCGCATTCTGATGTGAATATCAACAACAGTATCAACGGAACCACGACTTTCTCGACATTTAATCCTTCCGAAATCGCCTTTTCTGAGGAACTCATAGCCTACTGGTTATCCTTCGTCTGCACCCTGAACCCGAATGATCGAAAACTCCACCGTGCACCTACCTGGCTATCATACAACATAAATACAAGAAGTAGGCTTGTCTTGAACGAGGCACCAGCTGGTGAAGATGTCAATACTATGAGCGGGAGCCACAGTGAACTCGAGAGTGAGGAAGAGGTGAGGAGGTGTTTGGTCATTGCTGACTTAGTCGACCAGATGCAAAATTGAGTTTTCTATGTTTATATTTATATACTGCATGCACTATTGCATGTAGGACGTGGATATTGGTTTTAAACCAGATGTTTGCGTTACGCCGTGTTGAGCACGGTAGCGAGGTCCGGACAGATAAGTGATCGATCTATACAAACCACTGCGATGATTCTCTGGTATTACACTCATTGCACTGACGAATGTCTGCTTAAAACTGACCTCGCCTTCTCAAGGCAATGTGACCTCTTGACGCAGAAACGGGCCGCCTGGTCAAGGCCGCTCGCACGATCCTGGCATCGTGATACTCTCTGATTTCCCTTTCTGAGGCAGACCTAGCTGGACCACCAAAAAGCCAAGTCTGGCCACCTAAACTCCAACGAACCATCGAGAAATGCTGCTTCTGGTGCATTCGAATTTATATCCATGAAATAAGTTATCGTTTTGCACCTTCGTCCGCAGAAGTGCGCATCCTAGAAAAACGTGCTGATACTTACAAGTCCTCTTCAACAAGATAGGATGCTCTCACTCTTCCTTCTTATCTTATGGGCTTGCCCTGTGGTTTTATCTTTGGTCATCACCGACGACACTACCACAGAACGCTCAACTGTTGTTGACCTTGGTTACGTGAAATATCTGGGAAATCATACAAGGACCTGGCCCAACACTGTCTCTTATCTTGGTATACCATATGCCGAACCACCTGTTGGAGGTCGTCGCTATCGGGCCCCTCTTCCTTTGGATACTGGGCGAATAACGAGGGAGACTAACGGAGAAATTATTGATGCAAAGTCATACCCGGACTTCTGTATTCAAGGCGCTATCAGTACAGGTCAACAAATTTCAGACATTTATCGAGCTTTACCTTAATTTAACCACTCTGTCAGATGATCATGGAGGAGCTGGAAGCGAAGACTGTCTCAAAGTCAACGTTTATACGCCTGTTGGTACTAGGCCAGATGCAAAACGTGAGTAATCACGTTATCTAGAATGAATTTAGAATAACATGGACTTGGGCACCATCCAGTCCCTGTCCTTGCCTACATACATGGGGGTGGCTACGTTTTCGGTAATCCAGCGAATTGGCCATTTGAGCACTGGATCCAGCAAAGCCCCAACGTCGTCATAGTCTCAATCTACTACCGCCTGGATAGCTTCGGATTTCTATCTACCCCAGGGCTTGAGGATGGAAAGCTCGGAGACCTCAATGTTGGCTTCCTAGATCAAATTGAAGCTTTGCGCTGGGTTCAGAAATATATTAACAGGTTTGGTGGTGATCCTTCCAAGGTCACGATCAACGGGCAGAGTGCTGGAGGATCATCTGTCGAGTTACATTTGATTGCGAGCACAGGAAAAGAGAACCTATTCAGTGGAGGTATCGGCCAGAGCGTGACTAGGACTCCAGTCCCTACTGCGAAGCAGCAGCAGGTAGGTAGTGTTTTTCCTGATCTATCAGAGTGCTGATGCTAGATAACAACAGCCCCTATTCGATGCATTTACACGGGCTGTCGGTTGTGGAACCGGAAACTTGGCTGATAAAATGACTTGTTTGAGGTCCGCAAGCATCAGCTCACTCGCGATTGCCCAAGATAACGTTAGCGCAACACTGTTCGTTGCCCTTGTCTTGATTTCGATTCTTGGTGTTGACAGTTTTACAGGAGCGGTTACCATTCCTTCCATCCTGTCGTGGACAATAACGTGATCACCGATTTCCCAACGAGACTGATCCAGAAGGGAGTTTTCAGAAAAGTACCCATTGTTATCGGGTAAGTAATATCGTCATCCCCTGGATTCAACATATCCTTAATGGAAACCACCAAGGTCGACGTCAAATGAGACACATGCGACCGGTCCAACTATTCCCGAAGCTCTTCATACTTATTTCCCTTCTATCACAGACAAGTCGATCATTAGATTAGAAGAGGTAACCCTCTCACATTGTTGCGTACAAATCATAAGTTGACATCTGTTCTGTAGGCCTATCCAATTTCTATCTTTGCTTCTGCGGATCTAAGACAACAGATCCTTACAGGAGACATTTCATTCAGATGTACGGTGAGATCCAGAGTTATTTGCAATCAAGCACAGCTCTGTCAACATCTTAAAGCGTGCAATCATGGGATCTGCCTGGGATGCTGCAGATGTCAAAGCGTATACTTATCGCTATAACCAGCCCGATCCCGCTACAGGTAGCCCAGCAACAGAACATGCCGCTGAGAATTATATGATGTTTCGGGGTACACATACAGGGTATGCACTGGTCTATTCCTCAGTTCTTAAGAGATATCTGAACAGAACTCGATCATAGCACCAATGGGACAACGATGTTTTCGACATTCAATCCCTCTGAAATCGCATTCTCTGAGGAGCTCATCGCTTATTGGCTATCTTTCGTTCGCACATATAATCCTAACACCTTCAAGCTTGATCGGGCCCCTGTTTGGGGTCAATATACGTCAGAGCATAGGAACAGGATCGTGCTGAACGAGGCACCTGTTGGAGCAGACGTGAATACTGTCAGCGGTAGTCATATGGAGATCGAGGGCAATGGTGCAGCAAAGCGATGTCAGATTGTAGCCGGATTGGTCGATGAGATGGAAGATTAACTAAATTGTCTGAACTGAAGATGTATCATAGTTTTGAACAACGGTACAGCACATCAGATATGCTAAAGTTTTCCCTCCCCATGTTCCTCCTTAGAGGTCTTGACAGGCAATCCGGAAAACTTACTTCTGAGAGTCTCGTACTTCCTCTTCTGAACAGCACTAACACTAGGTGGGACTTTATCCAGCGCCTGCAAGAAATCATTCAGTCCTACCATGATCTCGTCCCCTCCGTCCATAGCATCCGATGTTGAATTATTCATGGCATCAAAAGTGCCCAAAGTCCGGCGAAGGGCAACGACACCGGCTTCTCTGACAAGTGAAGCGAGATCGGCGCCAGAGTATCCTTCACACCTAACACTTCTTACTAATTCCAATAGTTCCCTCATCACTACCTCCTTGCTGCTATCAGAGTTCACGCTTCTACCAACTTCATTTTCTTCAATAATACCGAGAGGAAGTTTCCTCGTCATGGTAGTCACAATCTCTGCGCGTTCATCTGGTCCTGGAAGATCAACGTAGAGGAGTTTATCAAGTCTACCTGGGCGGACCATGGCCGGATCGATGATATCAGGCCGATTGGTCGCTGCAATGACGTAGACACCTTTTCGGGAGTCAAGACCATCGAGTTCAGTCAGGAGGGTGTTCACCACTCGGGCTGAAGACTCAGACTGAGACGCGAAGAATTAATGATATTGTGGGGTGAAACATAGGATAGAACGTACAATATTATCATCTCGTCTTGGAACAAGTGCATCCAGCTCGTCAAAAAATATGACGCAAGGGAATGACGCGCGAGCTCGAGAAAATACCTGTCTCACTGCTCGTTCACTTTCGCCAACATACTACGTACCCGTATCGCTCATCAGTCAAAAAATTGAAATGGTGTGACATCTGTCGACCTTACACACCTTATTTAACAACTCTGGCCCTTTTACACTGATGAAATTGGCTCTGCTCTCATTGGCAACCGCCTTCGCCAGTAATGTCTTTCCACACCCAGGAGGCCCCCACAGCAATACACCACATGCAGCGTTGATCCCGACCTTTTTGAATATCTCTGGTCTTCTGATAGGTTGCACTATCGCCATGTGCAGCTCCTCTCTTATACCGTGAAGTGCGCCTACATCTGACCAAGACACATCAGGAACTGTAGCGAACCCTTCACGTTTTGAAGAGGGTTGGACCTGTGACAATGCGTGTATAAAGTCTTCAGCCATTATAAAAAGAGGAGAAAGTTGAATTTCGGTGAGAGGGAAAGGGTGTGCATTGAGAAAATACGCGATCGAGCCAGGGTCCACAGGAAAAGAAAATGTACTAGATAAAAATGCCTTTGTGGGCTGGGAGACGGGAAGGTTTGGGGCTGATGTAGAAATCACTGTGGTAGGCAATGGTTCTGAAGGATCGATAACCATTGTCACATCTGGGTCTTGTGAGAGAACAGCCGCTTGGTGCTGTTGCGATGTATCATTCTCATCAGGATCTTCTGAGACAACAAGTGTTCCATCTGAGAGTTGTTTGAAAATTCGCTTGACAGCGATTATACCCGCAGCACCAGTAAGCGCAGCTAAGTCGGCACCCACATAACCGGGCGTAGCTTTTGCAAGGGCTGTAAAATCGAAATTGCCAGCGAGTCGAAGCTTAGCGCATAGTACACGCAGTATCCTGTTAAAGGAGAGATTGGGCGCGGTTTTGTTAGAGCTGAGGGGAGAAGATAGAGGGAAGCGTACTTAGCACGAGCTTCATCGTCTGGCACTCCCATACTGATTTCATGGTCGAAACGGCCCGCGCGGCGAAGTGCAGCATCAAGTGAGTCCGGACGATTGGTGGCCCCAATGACTATAACGGGCTTGTTCTCATTTTTCTCCCAAGACATGTCTGTAAAGATATAAGCTCCGGGTCACCAACTTGGACTATCCCCGCGTACCATCCATGCAGGTTAGAAATTGGGCCACAATTCGCCTTTCCATCTCTCTCTGTGCGCTTTCGCGCTTGGGAGTAATAGCATCGATCTCGTCAATGAATAACAGGCATGGTGCTACACGCTAGAAGGATAATGAATGCCCAAATGGTAAAGGAAGATGATGTGGTTGAGTCACCTTGGCTTCCTCAAAGGTATCTCGGAGCGTTTTCTCTGATTCCCCCGACATACCGGAGACAATAGAGGGTGCAGAAATACTGATGAAGGGAACACCAAGTTCCTGAAATCTTTTCAGTTGACTTTATTTTGGATTACGTAGCGACTCACACCAGCCATAGCATTTGCCAGCAATGTTTTTCCACAACCTGGAGGACCATGCAGTAAGACTCCGCGAGGAGGTGGAACGCCTGTGTGGAGGTAAATCTCAGGATGACATAGGGGCATTGCCACGAGTTCAAGCATCTTCTCGATGCACGCCTCGACACCACCAAGATCTGACAAACGAGCAATCGGAGGAGCATGGTCTTTTGCTATAGACCCAGAAACAGAGGTAGAGGTGGATGTGGGAGAGACTTTTGTCCGTTTGGTGTTACCTGCCTCAGTTATCCTGCTTGATCGCACTTTGCGCTTCCCTGACTGGGATTCTGGAGATGGAATTTGTGCTTCAGAAGTAGAAAGCTGAGCTTGGGGTGGTGAAGATACTGAAGGGGCAGGGACATCCTCTGTTGGCGGTGTTGGTGCTGGAGAGGCATTTGGTGAAGGTAGAGAATTGAGATTGATTTTGGTACGCCTATGAGCAGACCAGAGGCCTTGCATGGAACGATTTAGCACATTTGAACCCTATCTGCAATTTTTGTAAGATTACGCAGCAGTAGAACAAGCATACGCACAGAATAATCCATGGAACTTGATAAGAATAAGAGCCGAAAATTAATCTCGAGTTTCTTTGGCATCTGCATTGATCACAAACAAAGCGGATCAGGCAACTCTTGACAACTGGGGATCCTGAAGATCAACTTCGATCCAGAAGAACTCACCCTCGGTGATCTTTACATGCATCACCGCACGAATAAGACTATCTGCTATCATCATACTCAGTCTGGCTATACAAGAACCAAATCCAACGGCCAGTAGTGGAAGTTAACTCCTGAGCTTAATCCATGGAGACGCCTGCGCGGTGATTCTGCCCTTGGGCTGCTATTCAGCAATGGTCTATATAGCCTATGAAATATAGCTTCTTCCTCTGGTGTCTTAATCTCGACTGGTTCTCGCACTACGCCCATCGGCTGTATGATATCCGAAACACCTCTGAAAGAGTCTTTTGGGGAAGACACAAAACAAGATGTCAAATGTTTCGTCACAGAGCCACCACTATACGTGACTGCTGAAGAAGATGCGAGAGTTCTCAAGAAAATTGATCGCTGGTATAGGTTCTGACAACTCTCCTTGGCCAAGACTGACGCTCAGGTAGCATCATGCCCATCATGTTTGTGATATATTTTCTACAGTGTGGGTATTCCTTGAGCCTTCAGGCTTCCATCTAAGATGATTCTAGACATGGATAAGCAAACCCTCTCGTTCTCCTCCGTATTCGGTATAATTGGCGACGCACACCTCATTGGGAGAGAGTACTCCCTATTGGGATCCATAGTTTTGTCTGTTATTAACTCTTCTGATTTGTCCTATAATTTGACATCTAGGCAGTGTGGCGCAGCTTCTGCTTCAGCCAGTATCAGCATATTTCCTAGTCAGGTTTCCGCTTTCAAAATTTATTCCCTTCATTGTTTTATCCTGGGGAGCGATTCTGGCATGTATGTCGGCCACTCGGGGGTTCACTGGTCTGCTCATTGGCCGATTCTTTGTACGTTAAGCTTTCCACCGCGTTTCCATCTCACCAGGTTGATGGTGATAAATAAAACAAAGCTTGGGGCGTTTGAAGCGTCGATTCAGCCCGCTTTCATTCTAGTCGGTCAAATTTGGTATCGTCGCCATGAACAGGGATTTCGTGTTGCAGGTAAATACATTCGACCAAAATTTTCGTCCGCTTACTGAGCTGAACACTATTGTAGTATGGTATTCGAATAACGGATGGGGAAACATTTTTGGCAGCCTTATCATGTATGGAATTGGTCATATCCATTCGAAGATTCTCTTCCGGTACCAAATTATCTTTTTGTTACTTGGATGCGTTACAGTCGTCGTTGGGATGATCAGGTAGGTGCCACTTTCAGTATCTTAGTGTGTTTGTTCACCTTCCTTTTCCTGAACAGTTTCTCCGTGTTTCCAGACAACCCAACAAAATGCAAGTTTCTCTCGGATGATGAAAAGATCATTGCTGTAGAGGTAATGAGAGGAGGCTCAATCGTATCCTGCTTCACAATTGACCTTCGCGCAATTAGCGGTTGCGGGCAAACAATCAAGGACTCGAGAATAAATTCTTCAAATTGTTCCAGGCACTTGAAATGATCACTGACCTAAAGTCTTGGTGTTGGATGACGCTTATGTTCTTGATGGCCCTTCCTGCTGGAGGAATCGGAACCTTTGGTCCTCTCATTTTGAAGGGTTTCGGGTTCGATGGGTAGGTTCCCTTCCAATGTTTCGAGCTCAAGTATATTTATCCATGTAGATCCGAAGTTATGTTGTTCAATATGCCGTTCGGAACGATGCAAATTTTTGCTATATTCGTCGCGTTCGTGAGTGCCTTGTCTCCCTCTCTTTGTGTGTATCGAATCATAATTGATCGCATTGAAGTGGGCCGCGAAGCGATTCCGGATGAAGTCGCCCGTAATCCTTTTGCTACTGATTCCATGTATCACAGGGACAGGTGCGCTTCCTTCTCAAAAATTACATATTAGGCCCTCTAAAAAACTATAAATCCTGCCAAAAGCCCTGCTTTTGTGCCTCGGAAGATCACATGAAGACCATCCGTTCTTATTGTTGGCGTTCTACATGTTAGCTTGCCATAGCTCCATCATTCCTCTGATTTTCAACTGGCAAAGTACAAACGTCGCAGGTCACACGAAGAAAACTACGGTATGTCCGATGATTTGACACAAACAGGCAGGGACTGAGATAGAAAATATTCCCAGACTACTGCATTCATGACGATGGGAACCGTCAGCGGTAACATTGTGCGTCCTTTAATAGAGCATTTAAATGTCTTATCCATACTCTGGACTCTTTAGGTCGGTCCTCTGTTATTTAAACCCCAGGATCAGCCTTACTACACGCGTGGTAATACTTCTCACAATCGAAAAGTAAAGCACCATTGACGAAGATACTACAGGTTTAAGGGCAATGCTAGCGTGTTATTCTTCTTGCTTCGTCATCGTTTGTTGCACGACCTTGTATCTCTACTTCCTTAACGCTAGAAATATGAGGCGAAGAGTACTGGCTGGTAAAAGTGCGCAGGCCAGTGGCCTTCAAATAGATTCAAGGACTGATACTGTAACAGGTGCACGAATCATCGATTATTCTATGTTGAACGTCCAGGAAGCCGAAATCGCTCGCACCAAAGCAAGACAAAACCTAGAAATTTCGAAGACTGGTAGTGGTGATCCTAGTTCATTGGAGGGACGGGGAGCCTTCGATGACATGACGGATTTACAGAACGATGAATTCATCGTGAGTTTGTTCCTCTGTCAAGAAATTTCTATCGAGGCTGATACGTCTTCTTGAAGTATGTTTACTAGCACGCTATTCTATAGCTGGAGAATGTACATGATATTCTAGTGGTTGCTTTCTATCATCTGAGTATCTCATAAGAGAGCAATAAGAATAAAGATGTGAAACACGCGATAGTAGTAATGATCAACTTCACTTAGCATTTAGAGGAATATAGTCCCTCCAGGGCTCGATACTGACCGTTGACTACAATACAGTCCTGCAATATTTTGATAATATTTTGATGCGCCTGAAAATAGACCACAACTTTATCAAACCACCACAACTCAAAACGAACAAGAGGAACCCAATCGAATTCCGTGAGAAGCACCACACTACACACCATCCATTTAGAGAACCTATTACCTTTCCCAAGGCAACCTAATAAGCTCATCCCGTAATTTCTGGAACATTACGTAGATTATTTGCATCAACTGCTTTTGGGATCCTGGCCGTACGAGGGAAGTCATAAGACACTTCTTGCTTCATTTATAACACTAGAAGACCCTATACATCACTCTTGGGGCCGATGTCTTCTCTATCTTCTTCGCATCCCCGTACCTCGGCTGCAAACATTCCAGATTAGCCATTTTTCGCCTCAACAATTCCTCCCTCATCAATCCTACTTTGACAATCACGTTACATCATTGTACCATCTGACTCTCCGTAATATGCTGTTCAGGGTCCCTACACTCCCCGTGAAAGCCGTCGAGTCCATGAGGAAGCTTGAGGAATCAACCGAAGAATCTATCGAACTTTGCGAACATCTGGCCCGGAAAAGGCCCTTGGGAGCACTATCAGTACAGCCGACTTATCTTCGCAGTCCGGGACGAACTGTCATGACGACAAAAGTAGTCCTCGATATGGTGCAATATACCTCCCACTTTGGCTTCGCCAGGTACCCTAATTCCACTTTTGCTTCAAATCATCTTAACCAGGTGTTCTTTAAGTTTGAGTTAAGTACTTGAAGTATTACTACGCACAGTCTTGACGATGCTCGTTGGCCCCCACTGTTTCATGACAATCTTCGCCAAATTGCAATACCCGATACCTACAAATTCATGGTCGTCCTGAATACCTATTATGCCGAACCACTACCTCTCGTCAGACCCGCTCGGCTCACTCCTTGGCAGTCTCATCTCTACTCAAATATCAAGTCAATGACCTTGGCTAAAGCATAACTTCATATGTCATTGGTATATTGTGAAGATTATCATAGTGATTGTAGATAGGTTGATTTTTATGTTTGATGCCTGAGGAACAAGTCAGTACAAATACCAATAACGACACAAGATCAGATAGACAATAATGTAATCAACGCCAAAGCAATTCATCAACAGCTTCTAGTTGATTTGTGATATTTATTCATCATGGAGAGAAAAACTCGAGCCCACAGAATACTCACAGGACTTGGAACAGATAGTAGCACGGGTAAACCTGAAGATAATCAATCAGCGGGATTCAGACAAAAAGAGGGAAGGGGGTTGCCCGAGGTTTGAGCTGTGCGGGCATTTTCGGCAGTGACAATACGAAGACCGTCGTGATGGAACATCATTGAATAGGAGAAGAAAATTTATACGTACTGCTTACAAGTAGAAAAATCAGTCGATTAGGCAAAGCATATCGGATCCTGGAAAGGCATAAGCTCATGAAAGATTTAAGACAAGATTTCAGATTCAGAAAAGTAAAAAACAGCCATGGAGTCATCGTCATCGCTAGTAGACTAGCTCAGGCGGTAACTCCTTTGAATCATCATTTGCATGAAGTGAATACGTTACATACCCATCGATCCAGGTCAAAAGGTGTTGAATAATTGTACATAAGAAAAAGGAGACCTATTCTAAAATTTGAGTGATGCTCAGAGACAAGATTCGAAATGAAGTCAGCATATACGACATTTTAAAAGCATCGGGCCGCAATAGAGGCACTCAGATACTCTAGTTTGAAAATGATAATATCATCCTTGAGATGGAGTACAATAGTAGAATGGATATGAACATTAAATGAAGACCCACCCGAGTACTTCGGCACGACTCAGTTCAACCAACACTTAAGGAGGAGAAACATGTCCCTATAAGCCACCATTATAAGAAATCACTAGTACAGGAATGAGGTTAGCTTCTGAAAAGACGAGGAAAAAAAAACCGATCAGTGTAACTATGACAAAAAGCCACACAGCTTCATCGATTAGGTTTTCGATGAGACTCGACGCATAAAATGACATCCTGTCGAACAATAAAACTTCAAACTCACCCATGGGATGGTCAACATAATTCAATGAAGAAGAGAGGAAAAATGTTCGAAGCGCGTCAATTAGGGCAGGTGCATATGCAGTCACGGGATTATTCAGCAACGCTGTGACTGTGCCCCAGTCATAAATCAGCTTCCAAACAAACAAAATCAGCATAAAATAAGTCATCATATCTGCTGCTACCCAAACAATCCACCAGCAAACTTCGCCTACACCCTCCTCTTATGGCCACATGCCTTCTGACACACACTCTAACGTTGGGCCATGCATAGGCCCTCCGTGTCTTAGCACTAGCTGCGGAATAGAAATCCTGAAATCATCACATGCTCCTTGTATGTCACGTATATCTCAGCCCGCACATGGCCTTAGTTTTAAATAGCCTGACCCACGAGATATTCAATGTGGCCAGTTTCTTGCGAGCTGTTCACACGTCCCAGAGATGCCGACCGTCAAGCCTTCCAATGATGATAAAGAAGTCGTCATGACTGAGGGACTGGATAAAGCCGAAAATGACCTAGCTCCGACTCGAGATGAACCGATTGTGACGAGGAGAGAGTTATGGAGTTATTACAGTGCGTCCTTGTATCAGCTGAGTGAAGGTTATTGATTCTGACTATAACATAGTGTATTACAACGGGAATAATGTCCGTTCTCAATATTGTCTAGAGTTCGTGGCTCTCAAACGGCATGTGACAGAGTGTCGGTCCTGAAGTCTTCTCCATGACCTTGTTTCAATCCCTCGCCACTGCAGCTGGTTACGACCCTACAAGAGGACCTGGGTCTTCATGTCTCGCACAAGATGCATCCGGACAATGCGTACTTCCATGGGGTGGTGGAACGAAAGCAGTCGCAAGTATAGTTCTGATTGCGAACGGTGTCAGCTTTGCCGCTATGACTCTGTTGTTCGCTACTATTGGCTCAGCTGCAGATTACGGAATCTTTGGGCGATGGTTATTGTTCTCAGTGACAGTCATATGCTGGGCCGCCCAATTTGCCAGCATCAGCTTGACGGGTAGGTGATAAGTCTCTTTGCGCGGAACTAAATTGGCAATCATCTTCAACAGGGCCTTCTCGATGGGGATTAGCCATGGCATTGTTCATGATCGGTTTTATCACTTATGGGGCGACACTTGTGTTCTACGCGGCTGCCTTTCCGAGACTAGCCAGGAATACCGCACATGCACGAGAATTACGGGAGAAATATGAAAAAGGAGAAGTCGATCTGGAGGACTATGAACGTGAAGAGAGCTTGGAGAAGAACAGAATCAGCAACATTAGCACAGTTTGTCCGCCTGTGATCTCATTGTTGCCTCATGACAAATGATGCGATAGACACACAGCAATATTGGCTACATCATCGCTCTCTGCTTGAATCTCACTCTACTTCTGCCTTTGAAGAACGACCCTAGGGTTAATAATTACTGTATCATCCTGTACGCATCCATTTTTCTTGCTAAAGAACGAGTCAAATAACCTACT
>Ga0157365_10000675_pt1 | contig 14611 bp, 13 predicted proteins | sample AttsexASBM3_FD_111478 | JGI IMG/M metagenome (GOLD analysis project Ga0157365, IMG submission 111478) | Fungus gardens microbial communities from leaf cutter ant in Ribeirão Preto, State of São Paulo, Brazil - Atta sexdens ASBM3 | ecosystem: Host-associated > Fungi > Mycelium > Unclassified ... | reverse complement strand
TCATCGGACGTGCTGCGCGTGCCCTTGCCGTAGGATACGCGCGCGCCCTGCACGATGCCGCTGTCGCCGCCCATGTAGTCCACCGCGCGGACAAAACCCGTTTCCAGCACCGGAATGGGGGAATACAGCACGTCTTCCACCGCCGGCACGACAAGGCGGCGGGTCTGCGCCCATCCGGCGCGGGCTGCGTCGATTGCCGATTTCTGCTCAGTGGAAAACATGTGCCGCGTCCCGTCCCGTCTGTATCGATCATAGCATGAGGACGCGGGGCATATCATATGGGTCATTTCATATAAAGGCGCTGGTCCATCCCATCAGCCCGCGTGGCCTGATCTGTTCATGTTGCTGTGGGCCGTCTTTGCGGCTGCATCATGGCGCAGGCCGGATGCAGAAACACCACTGGCGCCAAGGAAAAAATACGGCCTGCTGACTGTTCGCCGTCCATGCGGTCGGGCCACGGGAATGGAATATTTTTTCTGCATCCGCTCGGATGGACCGGGTACCATGGGTAAAAAAAATATCAATCCGGCAGCAGGCGGCGGAAATCCCGTCGAGGGCGCCCTGCCATCGCGTGGCCCCTTGCCAGATGCGCGGCCAGTCCCTATATCCGAAAATGCCGGAGGGGCTTGCCCCTTGGCTATGGCGATAAACGGCGCGTGGAATAAGTGTTGTGGACCCGGGGGCGGTACCCGGCGTCTCCACCAAATTTCTCCCTCAGGGGGAACATGGGGACGAAACAGGCTCGACACGCATGGTAAAGACCCGCCTTTTGCCCGGCATTGTACCACCGTTATCGGGCTAAATTACAAGTGCCAATGATAACTCTGAGGTGCTCGCTGTCGCTGCATAAGCGATAAGCGCGGTTCGGGAGGGCACCGGGCAACAGAAGCCTTCCCACCTTTTCTTCCGTTCATGTTACATTGATGGCGCGGTATCCGCTTCGTGAAGGGATGCCCGACCCCAGCGGCTTGCCACGCCCTGAAGTTTGACGCACAGCTTGAAGCTGTGGCACGGCGTGGCCCGAACCCGCATGTCTGCAAAAATCCGGTCCGGCGGGGAAACCGTCCGGGCGGATGTACGGAGAAGTCCGAAATGTCCGATGATCATGACGAGGAAAACGGTTTTGATGCCGCCATTCCCGACAGCCTCATGCCCTATGATTCCTGGATCGAGGATGCCTACCGCCAGGTCATGCTGCGCGCGCTGGAGTACGCCGCGGGAAATGGCCTGCCGGGTGATCATCATTTCTACCTGACATTCCGGACCGACTGGCCGGGTGTGGAAATGCCCGACCGCCTGCGCGCCCAGTACCCGCATGAAATCACCATTGTCCTTCAGCACCAGTTCTGGGACCTGAAGGTCGACCGCGCGCACCAGATCATATCGGTCGGGCTGTCGTTCGGAGGGATTCCCTCCACGCTGGTGATTCCGGTGGCGGCCGTATCCGCCTTTGCCGATCCGCATATCCGCCTGGCCCTGCGTTTTACCGTTCCCGAACAGCCGCCGGTGGCGACCAATGCACCCAACGTGGTGCCGGTGCAGCCCGCCGCAGCAGCGGACACGGTGGAAAAGGCCGAGACGGCTGCCGAACCGGCCGGAAAGGACGCGGAGAAGGGCGAAGGCTCGCAGGTTGTCAGTCTCGCCGCCTTCCGCAGGCGGGGACCGGGGGGACCGGGCTGAGCCACATCATCCATCCGGGCGCGCCGGATGCGCCGGGCGCGCCCTGAACCTGAACGCCGCCACCCGGAACCAATCCGGGGGAGAAAAGGCAGGAGACCGTCCGTTGAATGTATCCGCACCCACGCGCAAGCCATTTGTCTATGGCCCGCTTTTCCCACTGCATGATGATGACACACCGTGGAAGAAACTGGAGATCGAGGGGATAACCACCTCGGTCCTCGGTGGCCGCACGGTGGTTCATGTCCGGCCCGAAGCCCTGACCGCGCTTGCCGCACGGGCCTTCAACGATGTGGCGCACCTGCTGCGCCCCGGGCATCTGGCGCAGCTTGCCAAAATCCTGAAAGACCCCGAGGCGTCGGAAAACGACCGCTTCGTGGCGCTGGACCTGCTCAAGAACGCCTGTATCGCAGCCGGTGGCGTGCTGCCCATGTGCCAGGATACAGGCACCGCCATTGTATATGGCAAGAAGGGCCAGCGCGTATGGGTGGATGGCAATGAGGAGGAAGCCTTCTCCCGCGGGGTATACGATACCTATACCGGCACGTCGCTGCGCTATTCCCAGATGGCGCCGGTCTCGATGTTCGAGGAAGTGAATACCGGCACCAACCTGCCGGTGCAGTTCCATATTTCGGCAACGCCCGGTGATTACCATGCCGAACAGATGGACCTCATGTTCATCGCCAAGGGCGGCGGGTCAGCCAACAAGACCTTCCTGTTCCAGGAAACCCGTGCCCTGCTGTCCAGCAAGGAACACCTGCTGAAATGGCTGGACGGCAAGATCCGCACGCTGGGCACCTCGGCCTGCCCGCCGTACCACCTTGCTGTGGTGATTGGCGGCATGTCGGCCGAACAGAACCTTGAGACCGTGAAGCTGGCCTCCACCCGCTGGCTGGACAGCCTGCCGACCGAAGGCAGCGCGCATGGCCATGCCTTCCGCGATCTGGAGATGGAAGGGGAAATCCACAAGCTGACCCAGCGCCTGGGCATTGGCGCGCAGTTCGGCGGCAAGTATTTCTGCCATGACGTGCGCGTAGTGCGCCTGCCGCGGCATGGTGCGTCGCTGCCGGTGGGCATCGGCGTGTCATGCTCGGCAGATCGTCAGGTCAAGGCGCGGGTCACGGCCGATGGCGTCTTTCTGGAACAGCTTGAGACCGATCCCGCCCGCTTCCTGCCCGAAACCACGGATGATGATCTGGATGGGGAGGCGGTCCAGATCGACCTGAACCAGCCGATGGATGAGATCCGGCGCAAGCTGTCGCAGTATCCCGTGCGCACCCGCCTGTCGCTGACCGGCACGATGGTGGTGGCGCGTGACATTGCCCATGCCAAGTTCCGCGAACGGCTGGAAAAGGGCGAGGGCCTGCCCCGGTACCTCAAGGATCACCCCGTCTATTACGCAGGCCCGGCCAAGACGCCCGAAGGCATGCCCACCGGTTCCTTCGGTCCCACCACGGCAGGGCGCATGGACAGCTATGTGGCCATGCTGCAGAAGGCTGGCGGGTCGTATGTCATGCTGGCCAAGGGCAACCGTTCGAAGGCCGTGCGTGATGCGTGCAAGGAATATGGCGGCTTTTACCTCGGGTCCGTTGGTGGGCCGGCCGCCCGTCTGGCGCAGGACTGCATCCGCAAGGTCGAGGTGCTGGAATATCCCGAACTGGGCATGGAAGCGGTGTGGAAGATCGAGGTCGAGAATTTTCCGGCCTTTATCGTAATCGACGACAAGGGTAATGATTTTTATGATGGCCTGACCGGCTGAACGTATCCCTGCGGTGCGTCCGGCCCGCCTGTCGGGCCGGACAACCGGAGGTTAGTGAGCGCCATGCGTTTTACCGTCGATCGTCTTGACCACCTTGTGGTGAGTGTCCGTGACCTGGAGGTCTCGGCCTCATGGTACCAGCGCGTGCTGGGCATGGAGCGGGAGGAATACGGGCGCAATAACCGTACGGCCCTGAAATTCGGCGGTCAGAAGATCAACCTGCGCCCCCATGGCGCGGAAGGCTGGACCACGGCGGAAGACGCGCTGCCCGGCACCAATGACCTGTGTTTCACCACCGCCCTGAACAGTGTCGATGTCATTGAACATCTGGAAAAATGCGGCGTGCACGTGACCGAGGGGCCAGTGGCCCGTCTGGGGGCGCTGGGACCGATGACCTCGGTCTATTGTAACGATCCCGACGGCAACCTGATCGAAATCGCGTCCTATCAGGGGTAGGGCTGCCTGCCCTGTCCGTTCCCGGATGCATGGATGTGAATTCACGGGCGCGGTCGTGCCCATGCTGGTGGAAGGGCGCCCCATATCCTGATGGGGTATTCGGGGGCTGACCGCGCGCATCAGCCTGTCTGGCCGGAGCAGGATGCTGGTGGCACGCGCCGCCCATATCGGGCATCATGGACGCGCGCCTTTCCTGCTGCCGCGCATTTATACGCGGCGCAGGATCATTATTTCGGCTGCCTGCCGAACACGGCGGTCAGCGTGGCCGAACCGAGGCTGTGCTGGTTGATGACAAATCCCACCATGGCGCCCGATGCATCATTGGGCAGTTCGATACGCTCGATGTCCAGCGCATGGATGGTGAAAATGTAATGGTGATCCGGTCCCGGCGGGGGGGCGGCGCCGCCATAGACATTGCCGCCGAAATCGGTGCGCGTCATTTCCGCCGGTTCGGGCAGGCTGTTGTCACCCGACCCGGCCCCTGCGGGCAGTGAGGACACGCTGGCGGGAATGTTGATGACAACCCAGTGCCACCAGCCCGAACCCGTGGGCGCGTCGGGGTCGTACATGGTGATGGCGAAGCTCTTGGTGCCGGCTGGCGGGTCCTGCCATGCCAGCGGCGGCGAGATGTTGCCACCTGAATAGCCCATCCCGTCAAATACCTGTGCCGCAGGCAGGCGGTCGCCATCGTGGAAGGAGCGGCTTGTCAGTGTAAAGGTCATGTCGGTTTCCTGCTTTCCGCGCGGCGGGCCGCGCGGATCGGGGTCAGCGTAGGCCGGGTATCGGGTGGAATTTACCAGTTCTGGCTGATCAGCCAGAATTCTTCCGATGTCAGGGTGATGACCTGATCGCCGTTCTTGCTTTCGGCGGCAGCGCGGGCCAGCGCCTCGATGCGCTGGATCATTAGTGTCTTGCGCTGGTAGGTTTCGTTGCGGTCCTTTTCCTCGACCGATTCCAGCACCTGCAGCGCGGTGTGGCAGGCGCGGGTAATGCGGGCGGCATCAAGCTGGGCATAGGACATGGGGCTTCATTCTCCATCTGGTTACTGGCCCGGCCGGGACCGGGCACGGGAATTCCCATGCGGGAATCGCTGTCTCATTCTGGCTTCCCCGGCTGCGTCTGTCCAACACCGGCATGCATGGGGCATATGACCGGACGCTTTGTTGCGAAGGTGACAGTTCGGGCTGGCAAGTATGGTGCGGATTCCGTAAAGGGAGCCGCATGACGGACCTGGTTTCTGATTTCGACTTCACGCTTCCGCCCGGAAACATCGCCGACCATCCCGCCCGCCCGCGTGACAGCGCGCGACTGCTGGACGTGCCGGTGGATGGCCCCTTCAGGGACCGCCATGTGCGCGACCTGCCGGGCTGCCTGCGCGCGGGTGACATCCTGGTGGCCAATGACACGGCGGTGATCCCGGCGCAGCTGTCGGCCATGCGGGGAGATGCGAAAATCGGCATTACGCTGGACCGTATCCTGCCCGATGGCACATGGCACGTGCTGGCACGCAACGCCCGCCGCCTGCGGCCTGGCGATACGCTGACCTTCGGCGCATCCCCCGTTACGGCGCAGGTGGTGTCGCGTGGGGAAGGCGGTGATGTGACGCTGCGCTTCAGCGCGGAAGGGGCGGCGTTCGACCAGTTCCTGCATGATGTGGGCCATCTGGCGCTGCCACCCTATATCGCCCGGCCCGAAGGCCCCACCGACGAGGACCGCAAGGACTACAGCACCATATTTGCACAGCACCGTGGCGCGGTGGCCGCCCCCACGGCGGGACTGCATTTCACGCCCGGCCTGCTGGCGGGGCTGGATGCGGCGGGCGTGATCCGCCAGACGCTGACGCTGCATGTCGGCGCGGGCACGTTCCTGCCCATGCGCAGCGAACAGATTTCCGCCCACCGCATGCATGCCGAACGCGGCACGATTTCCCCCCATGCCGCAGCCCGCATCAACGCAGCCCGCGCGGCGGGCGGGCGGATCGTGGCGGTTGGCACCACCTCGCTGCGGCTTTTGGAAAGTGCGACGGATGAAAATGGCATTGTCCATCCCTTCCATGGGGAGACCGCCATCTTCATCCGCCCCGGCTACCGCTTCCGCGCGGTGGACATGCTGCTGACCAATTTCCACCTGCCGCGTTCGACGCTGTTCATGCTGGTCTGCGCCTTTGGCGGCTATCACCGCATGAAGGCGGCGTACGCCCATGCCATCGCCAGCGGCTACCGCTTTTATTCCTATGGCGACGCCTGCCTGCTGCACCGCACCGAAGGAGACCTGCCATGACCACATTCCGCTGGCGGCCCGAAGCCCGCGCGGGCCATGCCCGTGCCGGCTGGCTGGATACCGCCCATGGCAGTGTGCCGACACCCACCTTCATGCCTGTTGGCACCGCCGGCACCGTCAAGGCCATGACGATGGACAGCGTGCGCGCAACGGGCGCGGGCATCGTGCTGGGCAATACCTATCACCTCATGCTGCGGCCCGGGGCCGAACGGGTGCGCGCACTGGGCGGGCTGCACCGGTTCATGGACTGGCCGGGGCCGATCCTGACCGATTCGGGCGGGTTTCAGGTCATGTCGCTGGGGCCGCTGCGCAAGCTGGATCAGGATGGCGTGACATTCCGTTCGCATATTGATGGGTCAAGGCACCGGCTGACGCCGGAACGTTCGACCGACATCCAGCACGCGCTCGATGCCACCATCACCATGTGCTTCGATGAATGTCCCGCGCTGCCTGCCGCCCCCGACGTAATCGCAAAATCCATGCGCATGTCCATGCGCTGGGCCGAGCGGTGCCGCACCGCGTTCATCCAGCGCCCCGGCTACGCGCAGTACGGCATCATCCAGGGCGGGACCGAGCCGGAACTGCGGGCCGAAAGCGTCAGGGCGCTGACGGGAATCGGGTTTGAAGGATACGCCATCGGCGGCCTTGCGGTGGGTGAAGGGCAGGAACTGATGTTCGCCACCCTTGACGCCACTGTCCCGCTGATCCCCGATGCCAGCCCGCGGTACCTTATGGGCGTGGGCACGCCCGATGACCTGCTTGGTTCCGTGGAACGGGGCGTGGACATGTTCGACTGCGTCATGCCCACGCGCGCGGGGCGTACGGCGCGTGCCTATACCGAACGCGGCACGCTGAACCTGCGCAACGCACGGCATGCCACCGATTCGCGGCCCATTTCGCCGCATTGTGACTGCCTGGCCTGTTCACGCCACAGCCGCGCCTACCTGCATCACCTGTTCCGTGCGAATGAAATCCTCGGGCCGATGCTGCTGACATGGCATAACCTTGCCTATTACCAGCGCCTGATGCGCGGTATGCGGGCGGCGATTGTCGATGGCGCGTTTGCCGCCCATGCCGACCACCTGCGTGCGCAGTGGGCGATGGATGACTGGAGTGGTGACGAAATGCCCTTTCCCGACATTCCCCCGGTGGCCTGATGGCGGCCGCGCCATCCGGTCCTGATCCCGTGCGGATGGCGGCGCGGATTGCCGACCATGCGCGCGATCTGGGTTTTGACGCGGTGGGGTTCGCGCCAGCCCGGCTGGATGATGCGGCGCGCGCGCGTCTGGCCATGTTCGTGGAAAACGGATTCGCGGGCAGCATGGGCTGGATGGCCCAGCGCATGGAACAGCGTGGCGACCCGCGCATGCTGTGGCCGGAAGTGCGCAGCGTCATCGCCCTCGGCCTGAATTACGCGCCCGGAGGGGACGCGCTGGCTACGACCCGCATGCCCGATGCGGGCAATATTTCTGTCTATGCCCGCAACCGGGACTATCATGACGTGGTCAAGGGAATGCTCAAGCACCTTGCCCAGTTCGTGGTGAACGAGGGGCGGCGGCAGGGCATGGACGGCACGCAGGTGAAGGTCTTTGTCGATACCGCTCCGGTCATGGAAAAACCGCTGGCGCAGAACGCGGGCCTTGGCTGGCAGGGCAAGCACACCAGCCTAGTCTCGCGCCGTCATGGCAGCTGGCTGTTCCTGGGCGAGGTCTATACCACGCTGGACCTGCCGCAATCGGCCCCATCGGGTGGGGGGTGCGGCAGTTGCACGCGCTGCCTGGTCGCGTGTCCGACCGATGCGTTTCCGGCCCCCGGCGTGATGGATGCGCGACGGTGCATTTCCTACCTTACCATTGAAAACCGTGACCCGATTCCCGAGGGGCTGCGCCCCGCCATGGGCAACCGTATTTACGGATGTGATGACTGTCTGGCCGTGTGTCCGTGGAACCGCTTCGCCACGGCCACGCATCACATGAAACTGGCTGCGCGCGACGATTTGCGCGCGCCCGCGCTGCAGGATCTTGCCACACTGGATGACGCGGGGTTCCGCGCACGGTTTTCCGGATCTCCCGTCAAGCGGATTGGCCGGGGGCGCTTCGTGCGCAACGTGGCGGTGGCCATCGGCAATAGCGGGCAGGCCGTCCTGCGGCCCAGCGTTGCGGCATTATGCGCGGATGCCGACCCGGTGGTGGCGGACGCCGCGCGCTGGGCCACGCTCAGGCTGCCCCGGTGACGGACCATATGGGCATGCCGCTACCCGCGCAGCGCGGTGCGCGCCTGTTGCGCAAGCGGAGCATCAACCTGTCGGGGCACCGCACCAGCGTGGCGCTGGAGCCGGAGTTCTGGCACGCCCTGCACCTGATCGCGCAGAAGCGCGGCCTGACCCTTGCCGCCCTGGTGGGCCGGATTGACGCGGGCCGTCCCCCGGACCGCCCGCTGGCATCTGCGCTGCGGGTGGAGGCATTGCGGGAATGGATGCCTGCATTGCCGGAAATTGCTGGTACGGACAGGGAAGATCAGTTGGGTTGACCGGGCATCCGTGCTAGCCTCGGGGCATGGCAATCTGGGGAAAACTTTTTGGTGGCGTTGCGGGGTTCGCGGTTGGCGGCCCCATGGGCGCTGTCGTCGGCACGGCGCTGGGCCATGCGGCGGATAACGGTTCCCTGCTGGAAACCCCGGTGGGGGGATGGACCGACCGCTGGGGCCCCCGGCTGAATGCGGACCCTAACGGGGCCGCGACCTTCATGGCGGCCAAGATGGCGGCGGTGATGGGCAAGCGTGACCAGATGTATGGTCTGGTCATCATCATCCTGTCCGCCAAGATGGCGAAGTGTGACGGGCCGGTGAACCGGGCCGAAATCGATGCCTTCAAGCGCCGTTTTCACCTGCCGCCCGAAAACATGAAGGAAGTCGGCCGCCTGTTTGACAGCGCGCGCCAGCGCACGGATGACTACCGCGCCTTCGCCACCGAACTGGGCCGTGCCTTCGCCAGCAAGACCGGCATGCTGGAAGAGGCGCTGGCATCCCTGTTCGTGATCGCGCGCGCGGATGGAGAGGTCAATGCGCGTGAGGAAGCCTTCCTGCGCGGGGTGCACAAGGCATTCGGCCTCAGCCCCGGGGCATGGGACCGCGCGCGTGATGGCGGTGCGCGTCCGGGCGTGAGCGAGGTCGATGCCTATGCCGTGCTGGGCGTTTCCCGCGATGCGAGCGACGAGGAAGTGCGCGTGGTCTGGCGCAGGCTGGTGCGCGAACATCACCCCGATATCATGACCGCGCGTGGCGCAACCCCCGCGCAGCAGGCGCAGGGGGCTGCCCGCATCGCCCAGATCAATGCGGCATCGGAACGCATCAAGCGCGACCGCAGGCTGTAAGGCCCTGTCTGCGGGGCAGACTGAAAATTAAAAGTTTCTGGTGAAGCTTTTTTTAAGCTTCGGGGGACGCCGCCTTTTTGAAAACAGGTGGCACCCGGGCCTTTTGTTATTTAATTCATCACGTTGGCTCATGCAGCGCCGTTGACCCGATCATGGACCAGGCCAACGGGAGTGGGGCGACTAAAAAAAGAGACTGTCGCGCCTGGTGTCGTGATATGCACCGTCCCGATCAGCGCGCGGCCTTTTCCTTCTGTTCCAGCAGGCGGCGCAGCGCGCCCCCAACCGTGTGGGCCAGGGCGCGATAGGCCTGACCCGCCGGGCTGTCCGGGGCGGCAATGACGATTGGCGCGCCATTGTCCGCGCTGGCGCGGATATCGGCCAGCAGCGGGATTTCACCCAGGAACGGCACGTTCATTTTTTCCGCTTCCGCCCGTGCGCCGCCATGACCGAACAGGTCGGTGCGGTGGTTGCAGTTGGGGCAGCAGAAATAGGACATGTTTTCCACAACCCCCAGCACCGGCACGTTCATCTTCTCGAACATGGCCACGCCGCGCCGGGCGTCCAGCAGGGCGATGTCCTGCGGGGTGGAGACGATCACGGCGCCGGCCAGCGCGGTTTTCTGCGCCAGCGTCAACTGGGCATCCCCCGTGCCGGGCGGCATGTCCACCACCAGAACGTCCAGCGCGCCCCATTCCACATCGCCCAGCAACTGCCCGATCGCGCCCATGACCATCGGCCCGCGCCAGATCATGGCCTTGCTTTCATCCACCAGCATGCCGATCGACATGGCGCTGATGCCCCATTTGTGCGGCGGGATCAGCCGGCCATCGCGGACTTCGGGCTGGTCGCCAACACCCATCATGCGCGGCAGGGAAGGGCCATGCACGTCTGCATCCAGCAGGCCGACCTTCAGCCCCTCCAGCCCCAGCCCGACGGCAAGGTTGACGGCCGTGGTGGACTTGCCCACGCCGCCCTTGCCCGACGCCACGGCAATAACCACGCCCACGCCCGGCGGCAGGGGGCCGGTGGCCGGACGGGAGGCCCTGTCCCCCCCAAGATTGAGGGGGCGGTGCCCCCCGCCAGCGGGGGCGGGCTGTGGCGCGGGCTGCGCCGATACCGGGCGGTGCGCGGTCAGGATGACGCTGGCCCCCGTGCAGCCGGGAACCGCCGAGACAAGGGCACGTTCGAGTTCAGGCAGCAGTGGCTGCAATGATCCCGCCCGCGTGCGGTCGGTCGCGATGGCGACATGCAGGACGCCATCACGCATCATGAAGGCATCCAGACTGCCCATATCCGCAATACTGGCGGCATGATCCGCGGTGCGCACGCGGTGCAGCACGGTCTCGATGGTTGTCCGGTCGGGACTGGTCATGGTTGTGCGCTCCCTGCTGGCGGCTGTGTGACCCGTGCGGGTATAGAAGGGGCGGGCCGTGATGGTCGAGTCATGAAACGGTGGGCAGCCTGTCCGGACTGCATCCGCGTGCCATGTCCGGCATGCGTGGCATCCCTGCCATGACGGGAATGGCCTGCGGCGCGGTTTGCTGCTTTACGCTCGCTGCGCCATGATGGTTGCAGCCATCTTGTGCACCGTTCGGGCTGACAGGAAATACGATGGGCGCTTCCCCTTCGCACGCAGCAACGCCCCACCGGCGCGATCACCGCATTGACGCGCTGCGCGGGGTTGCGTTGCTCATGATGTGTATCGACCATATCCCGCAGGATGTGCTGAACCGGTTCACCATGCGCAATGTCGGGTTTGCCGATGCGGCGGAGGTGTTCGTACTGCTGGCGGGTTATGCCTCGTGGCTGGCTTATGGCCGTGCGTTTGGCAAGAAACAGCCGGTCCTGTCGGTGCTGGCGCGTATTGGACGACGGTGCTGGCAGCTTTATGTTTTCCAGATGGCGATGGTGGTGGTGTGTATTTCCACCATCCGCATATGGCGGCATTTCTGGCCTGTGCCGGTTGATTTCCTTGAACCCGAACTGGCGCATGGGCTGGATTCGGCATGGCGGGTGCTGTCACTTCAGGCCCTGCCGGGCAACCTGAACATCCTGCCGCTTTATATCGTGCTGCTGCTGGGGTTCGCGCCGTTGTACGCGCTGCTGCGCGGGGTGGGGACGCCGGTCGTGCTGGGGCTGAGTGCCGCCGTCTGGCTTCTGGTCAATCTTGATCCGCGCCTGAACTTTCCCAACTGGCTGGACCCCGACGGGTGGTATTTCGACCCGCTGGCGTGGCAGTTCCTGTTCATACTGGGGGTCTGTGGGGCGCGGCTTGCGGGACGGCATGATGGCAGCCTGCCACGTTCGCGTGTGCTGGCTGCGGCCTGCGGTCTGTATCTGGTCTTTTCCTTCGTTCAGTCGTTTCCGTGGATGGACTGGGGCTTTGCCGACCTGCGGCCCGTCAGCATGGCGGTGCCGGACAAGATGATCCTGGCCCCATGGCGGCTGCTGGATGTGCTGGCGCTGTTCTATCTGGTGCAGTCCTCGCCCGGTGCGACCGCGCTGGCCGCAACGCGCGGTGGCCAGCTTATGGCGCTGTTCGGTCGGCATTCGCTTGAAATCTTTACGGCAGGAACGCTGGTGGACCTGTATGCCCGGCTGGTGCTGACCAGTTTTGGCGCGGGCTGGATCATGCAGGTGGTGGTGAATGTCGTGGGGTTTATGGTGCTGCTGTGGGTGGCGCGCAACCGCGAACGCGCCCGTGCGGTGGCCCGCGCCCGCAGGGCCGCGTCCCCCGCACCGGGCGGCCTGCCCGTGCATGCGCCGTTATGCCGGAACTGAGGGCATGGTTTCCGCGCGCGTGAAGGGCGTGATATAGGTGCTGCGTCCGATCCAGTTCAGCAGGATATATGAGCCCCATGTCCTTTCGCGCCGCTGCCTTTTCCCGATCCTGCCTTGCCATTGGGCTGGTGACGGCCCTTGGGGGGCATGCCGCGCAGGCGGCTGATCCCGCCCCGGCCCCTGTTCCGGCCGCCGCATCCGCCGCCCCCCTGCGCCTGCCGGGCGAGGGGCGCAACATGCCCGACAGTTTTGCCGACCTTGCGGCGAAGCTGCTGCCCGCCGTCGTCAACGTGTCCACCACCGAGATGGTGCGTCCCGGCGAGGACGATGATGATGGCGATGATGGCGACAGCACGCCACAGGTGCCCAATTTTCCCGAAGGATCGCCGTTCGAGAAATTCTTCCATGATTTCATGAACCGCCAGGACACCCCCAATGCGCCACCACGCAAGATGCAGGCGCTGGGTTCGGGCTTCATCATCGACCCGTCGGGCGTGATCGTGACCAACAACCATGTCGTGCGCCATGCCGACCAGATCACCATTACATTGCAGGACAATACCGTGCTGAAGGCGCGGCTGCTGGGCCATGATGACCGCACCGACCTTGCGGTGCTGAAGGTGGACAGCCCGAAACCGCTGCCTGCCGTGCCCTTTGGCGACAGCGACCATGCCCGCGTGGGGGACTGGGTGCTGGCGATCGGCAATCCGTTCGGCCTGTCGGGTACGGTGACGGCGGGCATCGTCTCGTCACGCGGACGCAATATCGAACAGGGTCCGTATGACGATTTCATCCAGACCGACGCCCCGATCAACAAGGGCAATTCCGGTGGCCCCCTGTTCAACCTGAACGGGGAGGTGATCGGCATCAACACCGCCATCTTCTCGCCTTCGGGTGGATCGATCGGGATCGGCTTTTCCATTCCCTCGGCCGAAGCGCAGGGCATCATCGACCAGCTTCGCCACCACGGCCGTGTCACGCGCGGATGGATTGGCGTGCGCATTCAGGACGTGACGCAGGAAATTGCCGATGGGCTGGGCCTGAAAAGCCCCCACGGCGCGCTGATCGCGGGGGTCGAGCCAAAGGGACCTGCGGCGGTGGCCCACCTGCAGACCGGCGACGTGATCCAGAGCCTGAATGGCAAGGATATTGACGGTCGCGCCCTGCCGCGCCTTGTGGCGGAACTGGCGGGTGGCAGCGTCGCGCATCTGGGAATCTGGCGTAAGGGCCAGCAGATGAACGTGGCGATCACCATTGGCGCCCTGCCCGAGGAAAAGACCGATAAGGCCGATGGCGCCACGGCACCTGCGAAAAAACCGGCACAGGGCAGCATGGCCATTACAGGCATGGGCTTCACGGTGGGCGAGATTGATGACATCGCGCGCCAGAAATACAACATGGCGGAAGGGCAGAAGGGCGTGCTGGTCACCGGCGTGACTGATGACAGCCCCGCGGCCGAGCGTGGCCTGCGCCCCGGCGACGTGGTGACCGAAGTGCAGCAGTCGGCGGTGAACACGCCCGCCGACCTGCGCCGCCAGCTTGACGCGGCCCGCGCCCAGCACCGCAAGACCGTGCTGTTCCTGGTGCAGAATTCAGACGGTCTGCGCTGGGTGCCCTTTCCCCTGCCGGATGGCGCCGGACACTAAGCCGTATGCATGAACGCCTGAAGAACCTTTTCCTGTCCATTACGCGGCGGGGGACGTGGCGGCAGGTCGTGCGGATGAACGTCTCGCTCATCCTGTCGGGCATTGTCGCCACCATCATCCATCTGGATGAACCGGTCTGGGCGCTGATCACCTCGGTCATCGTCATTACCCAGACGCGCCTGACCCAGACGCTGTCCACCGGGCGCGAACAGATCGTGGGCACCCTGATCGGGGCGGCGGCGGGCATGTCGGCCATTGCGCTGGAACAGTGGTGCGCGCTGTCGGTGGGCATGGTGTTCTGGGTCATGCTCATGCCGCTGGCGGTGCTGGTGGCGCTGCGGCCCAAGATGCGGGTGGCCATTGTCACGTTGATGGTCGTGCTGCTGTTTCCCGCCACGGGGGAGCCGTTTTCAAGGCCGCTGCAGCGGATCGCCTCGATCATGACGGGTGTCGTGGTGTCGTTCGCGGTGTCGTTTTTCGTGTTGCGGAACGAGGCGCGACGCGAAGTGCTGCGTAATGCCGCAAGCCTGCTGCGCCGCCTGTCGGACCTGCTGGTCACCGCGCTGCACCAGCATCCCGACCATGACGCGCTGGCCACGGTGGATGTCATGTGCCGCTCCCTGCTGCAGGACATAAATGAC
>Ga0157365_10000674_pt1 | contig 14628 bp, 8 predicted proteins | sample AttsexASBM3_FD_111478 | JGI IMG/M metagenome (GOLD analysis project Ga0157365, IMG submission 111478) | Fungus gardens microbial communities from leaf cutter ant in Ribeirão Preto, State of São Paulo, Brazil - Atta sexdens ASBM3 | ecosystem: Host-associated > Fungi > Mycelium > Unclassified ... | reverse complement strand
TGACACGTCGGGAGATTTCGTCGCCCAGTATTACAACCCCGTCCGGGGCGACATCCTGCTCAATCCTTTCGATGCGCGGGGCGTCTACTGGAACCCGTTCGACGAAATCCGCCATCCCGCCGACGCCGCGCGGATCGCCCACTATCTGATCAGCGAAACCGGAGACAGGGACCGCGACGTCTGGCTGGAAACGGCCCGCATCCTCGTGGCCAACATCCTGCGTGAACTCTGGGAGGAAAAACGCGGCACACCGGCCCGACTGCTCGATACACTGCAATATATGTCCAGCGCGGACATGGAGCGCTGGCTGGCCCATACGTCCTCGGCGCGAACCTTTGCCCAGGACGCCGAGCGCGCCACGGCCAGCGTGCTGTTCATGCTCGCCAAGGCTGCCAACCTGCTCATGTTCCTGCGCGCCGAACCGGCACAAGGCGGTGAAGGCTTTTCCTTTGCCCACTTCTTCGCCGGGTTCAACAGCCACAAGGGCCGTCGCCCGTGGATTTTCGTGCCACGCAAGGAGGATCATTTCGAGGCCATCAGGCCCTTGATGGCGCTCTGGCTGGAATGCGCGGCTTCAGCGACGCTTGGATTGCCGCCCTCCGACCGTCGCCGGATGTGGTTCCTGCTCGACGAGTTCCCGGACCTGCCGCGCGTGGACAACATGACCCGCCTGCTGCCGCAGGGGCGCAAGTTCGGCGCGGCCGTGATCCTGACCTTCCAGACCATCGACCAGATGCGCAGCCGGTATGGGGAAAAGGACGCTGAGACGGTGCTGGGAAGCTGCAACACCAAGCTCTTTCTTCAACTCACCGATGTCGAAAGCCGGGACTGGGCGTCGAAAACAATCGGTCAGGCCGAGGTCGAAATCCAGACCCTTTCGGCCAATCTCGATCCCAAGACCCGGAAGCCACAGATCACGGTCGGCACACGACGCGAGGTCCGCCCGGCCGTGATGGAAAGTGCTTTGCGCCTGCCGCCCGGCTGGGCCTATCTCCTGTTGCCCGATGGGTTGCCGGTGGCCCGGATCGCGCTCACCAGCGCGCATGTCATCGCGCGGGGCGCGGCCGGAACGTCGGCGTTCGAGCCGATCGGCCTGGATCAGACATTGTGGAAACAGACGCGGCCGGATGAGTCGAAGGCCGGAAAGGAGAAGAAGGAGGAGGAGGACAAACCCACCGGCGAGGCTGCGGCATCGAGCCGCCCCACCCGACGTAACCCGGCCTCCAAGCCTGGCCCGGTCTGATGGTCGCCACTGTGTCGGCCCTGAGCAACGCGGCGCAAGCGGCAAGCTATTACGAGGCTGATGATTATTACGCCGAGGGTGGTCTCGCCCCGTCCGAATGGCAGGGCAAAGGGGCGGAGGCGCTGAAGTTGCAGGGCGCGGTCGAACACGACCAGTTCTCCCGGCTTCTGGAAGGCCGGGTCGCGGATCAGCAGCTTGGCGCGACGCGGGACGGCGAGATCGCGCACCGGCCCGGCTGGGATTTGACCTTCAGCGCCCCGAAATCGGTGTCGATCCTGGCCGAGGTGGCAGGCGACCGCCACCTGGTCGAGGCGCATGAGCGCGCGGTCAGGACCGCGCTGGGACTGGCCGAAACCCATTTCGCCGCAACGCGCATCCGAGAAGATGGAGAGGTCCGGCGTGAGACGACGGGGAATCTGGTCATTGCCACTTTCCGCCACGGCACCAGCCGCGCACTTGATCCGCAGCTTCACAGCCATAACATCATTCTCAACATGACCCAGGATGACGGCGGGCAATGGCGGAGCCTGGAACCCCGCGCCTTCTATCAGTTACAAAAGCAGTTGGGCGCGATCTACCGCCAAGAACTGGCGGGCGAGATCCAGCGTCTGGGCTATGCGATCGACAGGGGGAAGGACTCCGGCTTCGAGATCGCGGGTCTCGACGCGGCGACGCTGGAAGCGTTCAGCCAGCGATCCCAGGCGATTGAAGCGCATCTCAGCGAGCGCGGGACCAGCCGGGAAGAAGCGAGCGCCGCCGAGAAGCAGATGGCGGCACTCGATACCAGGCTGGCCAAGGAGGCCGTGCCCCATGCCGAACTGATCGGGGAATGGCGCGCGGTGGCGGATTCCGTCGGATGGAACGAGCAGGCAAGGCGCGAGATAGTCGCACGGGCCGAGGCGCGCGCCCGGACCCAGGCCACGGCCGAAGATGTGGAACACGCCTTCGCCCGCGAATGCGCGGCCGATCGGGCGGTCACGCGGGGCGCGTCGATGCTTAGCGAGCGGCACTCGGTGTTCGCCACCACCGCGCTGCACGAGGCGGCGGGACGTTTCGCCTTCGGTGAGGTCGGCCATGCCGAGATCGGTGCCGCGATCGTTCGGGCGCAGAAAACCGGTGCGCTGGAAGTCCGCTCATTCGTCGATCGCCGGGGCGCGACCTTCGAGGGAATGACCACTTCCGCCAATATCGCCGATGAGGCCACCTTGTTGCGCCTTGAAGAAAACGGGCGAAACCAGGCCGAGCCCATCCTTGTACCCGTAGCCGCTGCCCGCGCTGTGGCCCAGGCGGAACGACGAGCGGTGGCGCAGGGTCACACCTGGAACGACGAACAGCGCGCGGCCACGACGCAAATTCTCACCAGCCGCAACCGGATCATCGCCTTGCAGGGCGCGGCAGGCACCGCCAAGACTTCGACCGTGCTGGCGACCGTCGCGGACGAAGCCCAGGCGCAGGGTCTTCGAGTCACGGCGCTGGCCCCGACCGCCTCGGCAGCCCAGGTGCTGGGCGACGCGCTCGGCAGCCGCGCCGACACGCTCGCGCGACATCTTTTAGCACCCGGCAAGCCCACCACTGTCGACCAACTTTGGATCGTGGACGAGGCGTCACTGGTGTCGGCGCGCGACACCGCGAAGTTGCTGGCGCTGGCGGAAACCCATCGAGCACGTGTGCTGTTGGTCGGCGACACGGCGCAACTCGGGTCGATCGAGGCCGGTGCGGCCTTCGGGCAGCTTCAACAAGCGGGCATGGAGACCGCCCGTCTCACCACGATCCTGCGTCAGACCAACGAGCAGGCGCGCGCGGCGGTGGACGCCAGCCTTGCCGGCGATGCGAAGAAAGCCTTGGCGGCCCTTGATTCGGGTGGCGGCCATGTCGTCGAGCATAAGGGGCGCGAAGCACGGTTTGAGCAGATGGCGCGGGATTTCGCGGCGCTGGACGGGAAAGCGCGCAAACGCGCCCTGGTCATCGAGCCGTCGCGCGACGGGCGCGAAATCCTGACCGGGAAAATCCGCGAGAAGCTGGCCGAGGCGGGTGCGCTGCATGGGGTGGCGGTCGAAATGACGCGCCTCGTGGCCAGAGACATGACCCGCACCGAGGCGAAAGAGGCGAGAAGTTACGTGATCGGCGATGTCGTCCGTTTCACGAAGGATTATGCCGATAAGGACGTCTCCCGGCGGGATGCCTATACCGTGGCCGGCATCGATACGGAAAGGCGGCCGTGATCCTGATGGCGCGTGACGGGCGACGCATAGACTGGCGCCTGCGCCAATGGGGTGCCACGCAGTCCCAGGTGTTCACCGTCGAGCCGATCGAACTCCGTGCCGGTGATCGCGTGCGGTTCACCCGCAATGACCGTGCGGCGGGACGGATCAACGGCCAGCAAGGGGAAGTGATTGGTGTTGATCCCAAAGCGCGAACGGTCACGCTCCGCATGGACAATCGCCGGATCGAGCATCTGACGCCAGACGATCCGCGCGACCGTCATATCGCCCATGGCTGGGTTGCCACGGCCTTTGCGGCGCAGGGGCGGACTGCCGATCGCATTCTGGTCCATGCCGACAGCGCGGCCAGCCAGCTTGTGGATCAGAAGAGCTTCTATGTGGCCCTGTCGCGCGCCAGGGAGAGCGTTGCCGTTTATACCAATGACCGCGCCAAGCTCGTCACAGCTATTCAGGAGCGGTCAGGGCTGAAGCAGACCGCCCTTGCATCGGCGGCAGGCGATCAGATCGGGGACATTCAACGCAAGGCCGCAGCCAAAGGCATGGCCCTGTAATCCAAATTTGTATAGCCTCGGGATACGTAAAGTTTAGAGAGCAAACATTCCGCGCCGTTCGGGGCGTGGCGATGCTCTCTCTTTGTTTGAGAACGGGATTGGGTAGAGGCGATGAACGCCGTAGAGATTGAAGAAGCCGTATCCGCGCTTGCGGAGCAACCATTTGATGCAGAAGAGTTTCCTTACCTTTTTCTCCTGGCTTTCGGCAACAAAGACACCACCATAAAGCGTCTTCGGGCCACCAAAGGCTCGACCAATGCCTCTGACATCCCAGGAGCCGTTCTCCAGCGGAATAACATCCATATTGCTACCTGCCAGCCCGGTGAGGTAACGCGGACTTTAACCACCCTCCGGAATAGCTCAGCCACGTCGAAGGCTAAGGCTAAGTTTATCCTGGCGACGGATGGTGAGACCTTCGAGGCGGAGGAATTGGATACAGGTGAGACCGTCGCCTGTGCCTATACGGACTTCCCGAATCATTTCGGCGCGTTCCTGCCCTTAGCCGGCATCACGACGGTCAAGCAAATTCGCGAAAGTTCGTTCGATATTCGCGCGACCAGCAAGCTGAACCGGCTGTATATCGAATTGCTGAAGGACAATCCCGACTGGGGAACTGCCGACCGCCGCCATGACATGAACCATTTCATGGCTCGCCTGATCTTCTGCTTCTTTGCCGAAGACACGGATATTTTTCAGGATGGTCACTCTTTCACGAACACGGTCGATACAATGACCGAGCGAGATTCGTCTAACACCCACGCGGTGATTGGCGAACTGTTCCGTGCAATGAACACCCCTACGGCAGAGCGAAAGAAAGCTGGCATTGCTCGTTACGCTGATAGGTTCCCTTACGTTAATGGCGGTCTATTTTCGGGCAGCCCTGAGGTGCCTCGGTTCAGCAAGATCGCCCGCTCCTATCTTATCCATATCGGTGCCCTCGACTGGACAAAAATCAACCCGGACATCTTCGGGTCTATGATCCAGGCCGTGGCAGACGATGAAGAACGTGGCGCTCTTGGGATGCACTATACGAGCGTTCCCAACATCCTCAAGGTGCTGAACCCTCTCTTTCTGGATGACTTGCGGGAACGGCTAAATGAGGCTGACGACAACGCCCGGATGCTCCTGAACCTACGCAAGCGTATGGCGAGGATCAGGGTGTTCGATCCGGCCTGTGGTAGCGGAAATTTCCTTGTCATTGCTTATAAGGAAATGCGGGCAATCGAGGCTGAGATCAACAATCGTCGCGGAGAAGCTGACCGTCCATCAGAGATTCCGCTGACCAATTTTCGTGGAATAGAACTGCGCGACTTCCCGGCCGAGATTGCGCGTCTTGCGCTCATTATCGCAGAATTCCAATGCGATGTGCTGTATCGCGGTCAGAAGCTGGCCCTGGCCGAATTCCTACCGCTGAACGCAGAAAACTGGATCACTTGCGGTAACGCTCTTCGCCTCGATTGGCTAAGTGTCTGTCCACCGACAGGAACCGGAGTCAAACACAGCGCAGATGATCTATTTCACAATTCGTTAGATCAACCGCAAATCGATTTCGAGAATGAGGGTGGAGAAACTTATATTTGTGGGAATCCGCCCTATCTGGGTAGCCGATGGCGCGATAAAGAGCAGCAAGATGATCTTGCAAATCTTTTTTCTCACCGATCGCAAAGTTATAAAGACCTCGATTATGTTGCTGCTTGGTATCTAAAATCAGCGGATTATATACGGTTAATCCCAAACGCAGAATCGGCGCTTGTTGCAACAAAGTCGATTTGCCAAGGTGAGCAAGTATCAATGCTTTGGCCGCTCATTTTTGAGCAAAAATTGGAAATATCTTTCGCTCATAGACCATTCCATTGGAGCAATCTTGCGAGTTCTAACGCTGGTGTGACTGTGGTTATCGTAGGCATTAGGTCGATAAGCGCAGGCAAGAAAAAACTCTATGATGAGAATGACAAGCGGCTCGTGGATAATATTGGCCCATATCTAATTCCAACTGGAAACGTAATAGTTTGCAAAGAGTCCAGACCTATTAACAGTCTCCCAAGAATGGATTATGGGAACAAACCCACAGATGGTGGTAACCTTATTTTAGATAGGGCCGAGAAAGATGCACTATTGTACTTGCATCCAACAGCCAAATATTTCGTGAAAGAGTATGTTGGTTCTAGCGAGTTTATTGGTGGCATACCGAGATTTTGTCTTTGGATTTCGGACGATCAAATAGATCAGGCATTTGAGATACCTGATATTCGGACCAGAATTGAGAATGTCAAAATCCTACGGAGTGAAAGCAAGGGAACACAGGCCAATGCAAACGCTAAAACCCCGCATCGTTTTGTCTTCGCCCCCCATAGAGAAGGTTCAGCTATTATTGTGCCCCGCGTTTCTTCGGAGCGCCGCCCCTACCTACCTGTTGGCCTAGTAGATGATTGGACCGTTATTTCAGATCGTGCGGCAGTCATTTACAATCCTGAAACATGGTTATTCTCGATCATTGCGAGCCGGATGCACCTAGTTTGGATTGCAACAGTGTGCGTCCGTATGCGAATGGACTTTTCATACTCAAACACCCTCGGCTGGAACACCTTTCCTGTTCCAACCTTGACCGACAAGATGAAAGCCGACCTGACCCGTTGCGCCGAGGATATTCTTCTCGCTCGCGAGGCCCATTTTCCCGCAACCATTGCGGAACTGTATGACCCCGAAGAAATGCCTGCTGATTTGCGAGAGGCTCACGACCGTAACGATGAAGTGCTGGAGCGCATCTATATCGGACGCCGCTTTCGCAATGATACAGAACGGTTGGAGAAGCTGTTCGATCTCTATACCAAAATGACCGCCAAGCCCGGATCGAAGAATAAGAAAAAGGCAGGTGCGGTATGAGCACTCTTACAGAGATCGACAAAAGATACCTTGAAAAAATTCTTGGGATGCAGAGCGGTTACGTTCTGGATTATTCAGACACAACATTTCAGGAGTTTTTCACCCGTTACGGGATTGAGATTCATAGTCAAAAATATCAGACGTATGGTTCATCAAAAGCCAGAAAAATGCGAGCCTTCTGGGAGAGCGAGTCTGACGCCATTGTAGGTCAAGTCCTCGATGAAATGTTAGGCGTCTATGAGGTAATTTGTCTCCTAAACGGCAATCAACCTGATGAAGTCATTCTCGAACAATCCCGAAAGGTAGTCGCACGTCTGACCGGAAAGCCTCTTGCCACTAAAACTATGACCGCTGAAGAAGCCTTTCTTCAAAGTGAATTTTCCATCCCAAACCTCCAGAAACTCCCGGTTGAAGGAGCAGTCGCATCCATCATCGAAAGTCGGTTAAAAGAAGCGCAAGCGACAATGTCTGCAAAAGCGTATCTTTCCACAATTTTTCTATGCGGTAGCGTGTTGGAAGCCGTTCTTCTGGGGGCCGCGCAGAAAGAGCCCGCACGATTTAATCGTGCATCTTCCTGTCCCAAAACCACCGAGGGCAAGCCCAAGCTATTTCATGACTGGACGCTCAGCCAGTTGATAGATGTCTCATGTGAAATAGGATTACTGAAGCCAGACGTGCAGAAATTTAGTCATGGTCTCCGTGATTTCAGAAATTACATCCATCCATATGCGCAAATGTTATCGCGTTTTTCCCCGGATAAACACACAGCGACACTTTGCTTCCAAACATTAAAAGCGGCATTAGCCAGTGTCGCAGGAGAGAGAGCATGACCCAAAAAATCCAATCTGTACCTTCGGTCTCTGTCTCTTACGCGGCCAATGGGAGTTCAACCAAGGCAAATGCCATGGGGATGCGTCCCATGCAGGAACGCGCCTATGAAAAGCGCGGCGAACAGTATCTTCTCATCAAGTCTCCTCCGGCTTCGGGAAAAAGCCGGGCGCTTATGTTTATCGCTCTCGATAAACTGGCCAACCAGGGACTGAAGCAGGCCATTATCGTCGTGCCTGAAAGAAGCATTGGCGCAAGTTTCCATGACGAGCCTTTGACCCAGTTCGGCTTCTGGGAAGACTGGCACGTAGAACCCAGAAGAAACCTGTGTGACGCAGCCGGCGGTGATAATGGGGGCAAGGTCAATTCGGTCGAAGCGTTCCTGAAGAGTGACGACAAGGTGCTTGTCTGCACGCACGCCACCTTCCGCTTCGCCGTGGACAGGTTCGGCGTTGGGGCTTTCGACGATCGTCTGATTGCTGTGGATGAATTCCATCACGTCTCGTCCGACTCAGACAACAAACTGGGTCATCATCTCGGTGCATTCATTGCCCGCGACAAAGTACATATCGTCGCGATGACCGACTCATATTTCCGGGGCGACGCGGTCGATGTCTTATCTCCTCAAGACGAGGCCAAGTTTGATACCGTCACCTATACCTATTACGAGCAGTTAAACGGTTATCGATACCTCAAGCATCTCGACATCGGTTATTTCTTCTATTCCGGGTCTTATGCCGACGACATCCTGAAGGTTCTCGACCCAAAGCAAAAAACCATCATTCACATCCCCAGCGTCAATTCGCGCGAAAGCACGAAGGACAAGATGAGGGAAGTGGAGCACATCATCGAGGAACTTGGTGATTGGCAAGGGGCGGACCCTGTCACCGGTTTTCAGTTGGTAAAAACGGAAGACGGCCGGACGTTGCGCATCGCTGATCTGGTGGACGATGACAAGAACAAACGTGACCGTGTGTCCACCGCACTGAAAGACCCAACCCAGAAGAACAACCGCGACCATGTGGACATCATCATTGCCCTGGGCATGGCCAAGGAGGGCTTTGACTGGATTTGGTGCGAACATGCGCTCACCGTTGGCTATCGATCCAGTCTGACCGAGATTATCCAGATCATAGGACGTGCTACCCGCGATGCGCCCGGGAAAACCCGCGCTCGCTTTACCAACCTTATCGCCGAGCCAGATGCGTCGGAAGAGGCCGTAACCGAGGCCGTGAACGATACCCTTAAAGCCATTGCCGCCAGTCTGCTGATGGAACAGGTTCTCGCCCCCCGCTTCGAATTCAGATCGAAAGCGTCAACCAACGAACCGACTGACGGCTTCGATTATGGAGACGACGGCTACCAACAGGACAAATGCAATGTCGGGTTCAACGAAGAGAAAGGAAAGTTCCAGATCGAGATCAAGGGGCTGTCCGAACCCAAGAGCGAAGAGGCAACCCGTATCTGTCAGGAAGACCTGAACGAAGTCATCACTGCCTTTGTGCAAGACAAGACCGCTCTTGAGCGTGGACTTTTCGACAAAGAACTCGTTCCGGAGGAATTGACGATCTCTCGCATGGGGAAAATCATCAAAGACAAATATCCCGAACTGGATGAGGAAGATCAGGAAGCCGTTCGACAGCACGCCATCGCGGCTCTGAATCTGACACAACAGGCGGCTCATATTGCGACGAGTGGCGATGGAGAACCAGGAGCCAATACGGCCCTGATCGATGGCGTGCGTAAATTCGCAATGGACGTGCGTGAAGTGGATATTGACCTGATCGACCGGATCAACCCGTTTGGCGAGGCCTATGCTATCCTTGCAAAAGCGATGAGCGAGGAAAGCCTGAAACAGGTTGCGGCTGTGATCGGGGCCAAACGTGTTACTCTAACCCCAGAGGAAGCACGCGATCTCGCCAAACGGGCCTTGAAGTTCAAACAGGAGCGCGGTCGTCTGCCCTCTATCACGTCGGCTGACGCATGGGAAAAGCGTATGGCCGAGGGAGTCGCATTTCTTGCCCGGATGAAAATGGAGGCCGCCCGTGGCTAAGGAATTCACCGATGAGGATGACGCTCTTCTGGCGGAACTCGGCGTCGAGGTTGAGACGAAGAAGGAAGCCGCCCGGACGCCCAGAGAGGAACGCATCATCGCTGGGTTTGAGGAAATTCAGCGTTTCGTAACGGAACATGGCCGGCCACCACAGCATGGAGAAGATCGCGACATCTTCGAGCGGCTTTATTCCGTCCGCCTCGACCGGCTTCGGGCACAACCAGATTGCCTGGCGCTACTTCAGCCTTTTGATCATCAGGGAATCCTCGCGGACGCCATTCTTGTTCCAGGTCCTGACGAGGACATAAGCGATGAGGAATTGCTGTCTCAACTAGGCGTGGATGACATTGCCCAGAATGATATCACTGAACTCCGCCACGTCCGTTCCACCGCCGATAAGCGGGCTGCTGAGGAAATCGCCAACCGGGAGCGGTGTGAGGATTTTGACAGTTTCAAGCCTCTTTTCAATGCGGTGCAGAAGGATATCGACAGCGGCGTGCGGATCACTCGCCCGATCCGCAAGGAAGCAGGCTTCCTGAAGACAGACATCCGGTCTGGGGAGTTTTTTATCCTTGGTGGTCAGGTTGCATACGTTGCCGAGGTCAGTGACTTCTTCAAGGCACCCAATGGTGAAAGTGATGCTCGCCTTCGTGTCATCTATTCAAATGGCACTGAAAGCAATCTGTTGCTTCGATCTCTTCAACGCGCGCTCTACAAGGACGAAACTAGCCGTCGCGTGTCCGAACCTAGTGCCGGACCATTATTCACCGGCGAGAACGAGGACAACGATCTGGCCAGTGGCACCATTTATGTTCTTCGGAGCAAGTCGGATAATCCCATTGTCACGGCTCACCGAGACCTTATTCACAAAATCGGCGTAACCGGCGGTGACGTTGCCAAACGTATAGCCAATGCGAAACTCGATCCGACTTTCCTGCTGGCCGATGTGGAGGTCATTGCAACCTACAAGCTGTTCAACATCTGCCGCACCAAACTCGAAAAAATAATCCATCGCGTCTTCGATCCGGCCCGACTGGATATCCAGATTGAAGACAGGTTCGGCAACCCTGTCATCCCGCGCGAATGGTTCCTTGTTCCACTCTTCGTGATTAATGAAGCAGTGGAGAAGATCAAGGACAGTACAATTATTGGATATATGTATGATCCGGCAACGTCACGGCTGATGCGAACGAAGGATTGGGCATGAGTATTTGGGACTATTGGGCGGTCGCAGACGCCACGAAAAGTAATCTCCGGCTGCTAATCCCAGGAAAGGGCTGGATCGCATATGACGACCGGATCGAAGATGACAAGGTTATCGATCGGGGCAGCAAGGAAGAAATCGATAGTGCTCTCATTAACGCCCTCTCTGCGACCAACTTTGCCGTTCTTACCGGTGCCGGTGCGTCTCTCAGCGCCCGCAATGTCGAAGGTATGTCGCAAGCGCCGTCCATGCGTGATCTATGGAGTAACGTGAAAACTGCGGTTGGCGATGCTAACTTTACTGCAATTTGTGCAAAGTTCCCCAATGTCCACTTGGACGAGAACATAGAGAAGCTGCTTAGTCTCTGCAAAATCTATCTCGAACTGAATGAGGCCGCACAAGCGGACAATCAGGACGTGACGACCATGCGAACTTTCGTTGCACGGGCCGAATCTACGATCCTTGGGCTGGTTGATTTCGTAGGGCATGAAACCGCTCTCCCAGCACACGAAACGTTTATCAGAAAAATCGGACGGCGCGGTTTTCGCAAGACACGAGCCAAACTCTTCACAACTAACTACGATCTAACCAATGAGGAAGCAGCTCGTCGATTGCGCTTTACTGTAATCGACGGCTTTTCACACACTCTCGATCAGGTTTACGATCTGCAGTATTTTGAACTAGACCTCGTGCGGCGCGAAGCGGCGAAAGAGGCGCCCGACTACATCCCCAACGTCTTTCAGCTCTACAAGCTCCACGGATCGGCGGATTGGCGACGGATCGGAACGGAGGTGCTTCGCTCGCGCGACAACACAAAGGGCAAGCCCGTCCTGATCTATCCTCGGTCAAGCAAGTATCAAGAGGCGTTCGATCCGCCCTACCTGGACATGATGGGGGCGTTTCAAGCCATCTTGCGCGAACCTGAAACGGCGCTGGTCATCGCAGGATTTGGTTTCAACGACGACCATATCAGCCGCCCCATCATTTCTGCGCTCGAATCCAACCTATCTCTGCGATTGATAATTTGCGATCCAAGCTTCATTCAATCCGAGAACGACCTGAAAGGCGTTCCTCCTGATCGTCCCGCTCATGCCGTCGCTCTTGCCAATCCTTCCCATTCCAATCCGTTTCTTGTCAAAATTATATCTCTGGTAGAACGAGCCGACCCGCGCGTTCACCTGATAAACGGGCGCTTCGAGGACTTAGCGGATGCACTTCCCGACCTGATCGGCGAAACGGACCGTGAGCGTCATGTTGAGCGTGTTAAAGTACTACGCGATCAAGGGGCTGGATGATGGCAACGATAAGCCCCGTCGATCCAGACCACTATATCGGCACGGTGACGTTCGTTAATGCCAGTCAGGTGCACGCCAATCTACCACAGGCAAGCGCGCAACCCGAACGCCGTGCGCTTGCCCGTGGTACCGTTGGCGATTTCGTTTTCGTTGATTGTGAACGCATTAAGCTCTTGGGCCGTATCACAGAGGTTAGGATTCCCGATAGTGAGCGCCTATCGGTCGAACCCCATCTAGGGGCTAGCACCACTCCAAATCCAATAGGCCGCATCCAGTTGCTTGCCACCGTGGTTGATAGCGACACCAAGCTTGCGCGCGGGGTGAACACGTATCCAAAAATTGGAGACGGCGTATTCTTGGCCAGTGCCGAGATATTGGCTAACATGATCGGGAGCAGCGCTACCAAGGTAAGCGAAATCAACATTCCCATAGGCGTGATCGAGGCTGGTAGTCGCAGCGTCACCATAGACCTTCCGCCCGAAAAGCTCTTTGGCCGCCATTGCGGCATTTTCGGTGCGACCGGCGGTGGGAAAAGCTGGACCATCGCTAGCTTGATCGAGAAGGTTAAGGCGAAGAACGGCAAAGCCATCGTCTTTGATCCTACTGGTGAGTTTGTGGAAACAGCGGGCATCGACACCGTCTTTGCCTTCGAGGCCGGAGTTCCAAACTCCTGCCACGTCCATTTTCCCTACACTGAGATAACCGAAGACGACCTGTTTTCGCTGTTTCGGCCTTCGGGCCAGAGCCAAGGCCCGAAGCTCCGCGACGCGGTAAAGAGCTTGAAACTCCTTCGTGCATTGGGCAATGCTATTCCTCAAGGCGTCCATGTCGTTAATGGTGCTATTGAGAAGGCAAATAAACCCCGCGCTCCATACTTTAGTGCGATCAGGGCCAATGCAGCCGCGATCCATTCCCCTAAATGCGACTTCGACATTCAGAATCTACCCAATCAGATCAAGAATGAATGTGTCTGGGGAACAAGCCAAAGCAACGCTGCTAATTTCGGGCTAGCTGACAATTCCGTAGGCTACTGCGAATCACTAATTTCCCGCATCGCGACGCTCATTGGCTCCCGTGAACTAGAGTGCATCTTTCGGACGCACGGGAACTCGCTTGTTACCGAAATCGACAACTTCCTCAATGACGCTCAGCGGGACGTTGCTCTTATATCGTTCAAGGAAGTCCGCTTTGAGCACAACACTCGGGAACTTCTCCTCAATATCATCGGGCGGTATCTGCTTGGGATAGCACGCGATGGCCGTTTCCGGGACGCGCCAATCGTTGTGTTTCTGGACGAGGCGCATCAGTTTCTTGGGCGCACGGTTGGCGACGAATACGGCAGCGTCCGGCTGGATTCCTTCGGACTAATCGCAAAGGAGGGACGAAAATACGGACTCACTTGTGTACTTGCCACGCAGCGCCCTCGTGACGTGCCGCAGGACGTATTGAGCCAGCTTGGAACGCTGATCGTCCATCGCCTTACGAACGAACAAGACCGTAGTACTATCGAACATGCATGTGGCGATTTGGACCGCTCTGCCATGCAATTCATTCCCATGCTGGCACCTGGCGAAGCCATCATCATCGGTCCGGATCTTCCTACGCCGCTTCCTCTCAGGATGCTGCGTCCCAATTCACCACCGGATTCCAAAGGACCGCAGTTTCAAGATAGTTGGACTGCAAGAGCTGCCGCGCGGCTCCTTGACATAATGTGAACCGAGTTTGTTTAATATAAGAAACACCAAGTCTGATTTAATAAATCCAAGGAATTGCAAACTAGACGGCAGTTTGAGAATTTACTAAAATACCTATCATGGTTATGCGTTCCGACAGAAAGATAAACCGGCTTCAGCAGGAACTCCCTGAGGGGCTCCTAGCTGATGCCGCTTGGATGGAAGCCCACGGCTATTCGTCGGCGCTGCGGAGCCAATATGTGCGCTCCGGCTGGCTCGAAAGCCCAGCCCGTCGCGTCTATCGCCGCTCGCGCACGCCGCTCACTTGGCAGCAGGTAGCCGTCTCTCTTCAGACCGTACTGGACCTTCCGCTGACCATCGGTGGCCGTACCGCGCTCGAACAGCAGGGGTATGCTCATTATCTGTCGACGTCGGTTCGTGAGGTTCATCTTTACGGACCGAAGCCTCCACCGACCTGGCTGCCAAGCCTGCCGCTCGACGTGGCCTTTCATTGGCACAACAGCCTGCGGCTGTTTCCAAGCCACATCGATGCATCGCCCATATCAAGTCCCGCTATGGTCAATATCGGTGGTCTGGCCCTGCCCATTCGCTATTCCAGCAAAGAGCGCGCCGTTCTCGAATTGCTCGATGAACTGCCCGAGCGTGAGACCTTTCA
>Ga0157365_10000673_pt1 | contig 14641 bp, 8 predicted proteins | sample AttsexASBM3_FD_111478 | JGI IMG/M metagenome (GOLD analysis project Ga0157365, IMG submission 111478) | Fungus gardens microbial communities from leaf cutter ant in Ribeirão Preto, State of São Paulo, Brazil - Atta sexdens ASBM3 | ecosystem: Host-associated > Fungi > Mycelium > Unclassified ... | reverse complement strand
GCTTCGAACGGCAGACGCTTGACCCATGAAGGCGGCATGAAGGCCCCGGCGAAATAGGCGCCGATCAACTCGTGCAAGCCCAGCGTCATGCTCGCCCAGGATCCAAGGCTGAGATAAAGGGGTATGACCGCCCAGATCAGAAGGCGCGGCGGATTGCGTATATGCCGTGTAGCGAGCGAGCCTGCGATGCCGAGACCGGCAAGCAGGAGAAGCGCCAGACATTCGCGCATGCCCCAGCTATGCATGGCCGTTTTGCGTTCGGCTGCAAACTGGAGGAATGCGAGACCGATCCAGAGCGTCGCATCGTCAATGACTGCAAGTTTCAGGGCAAGCTGCCCTATAGGTTTATCCCTAACAGGGAGTTCCCGCACAATACCGATCAGCACGGGCAGCGCACTGACAGCCACACACAAACCGATCGAGGCGGCCGCGATAAGCGGCGTCACCGCAGGAGCGTGCCACCCTGGCAAAGGCAGGAAGAAGAAATAAACGAGAACGGTGCCGATCAGGAAAGGGCCCCCCAGAGCCATCGCCGCGCCACCCAGCAGGCGAGACACGCTCGTTGTGGGGAGAGCATTCTCGGACGGGCTTCCTTCCGGGTGTTGCCACATTTCCATTCCAGCCGTGAAGGCAAGCACAAGTACGGCCACCCAGCCGATGGTGTCTCCGTAAAAGGACGGAATACCGAGCGACTTCAGGGGAAGGTGCCAGACAGCTGCCAGGATCCCTATCAGGATCGGGATAACGGCGATCGGCACTGCGCGGCCGATCAGGCGCCAGATAATCCAGGGCAGGCAGACAAAAACCCCTGCATCTGCAACCAGTGCAGTGAAATCACTCATGGCAATCCTTTCTTAGATTAACGAAAGGATAGCTTGCTTTAATCGAAATGTGAAACCTGTCATGCGCTACTCTCGAAGCGCGCGAAGACACAACAGTAGAACATGGACACCTTAAATCATCTGTCTCGCCATTATTTCACTATTGCAGGTAGAAAGTGCTGCTTATGATGTTTCGAATTAACATCGAAAAAAAGGATATTCATGAGACCCGAGATCAGAAAGCTTCGCCACCCGAATGAGGGTCTCTATGGTGGGATGCTGACAACCATTGGCAGCCTTGTCTGGGTTGTGGTGCTTGGGGGAATTTTTCTTGCTGCAATGGCAAAACCCCAGATGCTGCACCATCTGCTTATCCTGCTCGTATATGTCGGTGTCGGCGCGTTGTTCGCATGGATCGGGGCAGCGCTCTACCGTGCCTATGCCATGGGCAATATGGTTCTGCTTTCAGAGCGGCAGTTCCCTGAACTCTATGCGATTCATTGTGAAATGGCCCGCGTGCTCGGACTGGCTGAAGTCCCGACAGCGTTTATCCATAACGCGAGTGGGGTAATGAATGCTTTCGCAATCCGACTTCTACGCGGCCGCTATGTTTTTCTGACCTCTGCCCTCGTCGAGGTCGAAGATGATGCGCAGCTTCGCTTTGTGATCGGCCACGAAATTGCCCATCATGTTCTGGGTCATCTCAACGGGTTCAAACACTGGCTTCGTATTCCGGCCTACTTCGTACCGTTTCTCTACCGCGCTTATTCGCGTGCACGCGAATATAGCTGCGATGCCGTTGCGGCCTCGGTGCTGCCGGATATACGTGATGGTCTCGGTGCGCTTCAGATGCTGGCATGCGGTGCCAAGAGACTGAATGGCGCGATGCATAGTGACGCTTTTGCCGCGCAGGAACAGATGGTACCCGGCATAGCTGGATTTTTTGTCGAGATCTTTTCGACTCATCCGCGCATGACCAGACGCGTTGCCCGTCTTGTGGCTCTGTACGCCTCGCCTGCCAACAGGAACGAGGTGGTCTGAGCCCCTCGTTCGTCCGATTCCTGGGGCAGGGTAGCGCCACTGCCATCAGGGACGGTCGCTGAGCAGCGTTTCGTCAGAAGTCAGCCTGCATACTGATCGAGAAAGAGCGCGGTGCACCGATCAGGACCTCAGAGGGGTAGCTCGTATCGGCCCACTGCACGAAATGTCTGTTTGCAAGATTGTCGATACGCCCATAGAGGGTAAAGCCCTTGCGGATGTGCCAGCCAGCGAAAACATTGACCAGTGCATAGGGGTTGAGCGTTAGCGTATTGGCGTAATCGCCCTTGCGGCTCGAAACGTAGCGCATCCCGACACCCAGATCGAGCGGTAGATCGAGCATGTTCGACCAGACAGCCCATAAATTGGCAGTCACTGCGGGCACGTTCGGCACCCGGTTGCCTGTGGCATTGGTCTTGGCATCGGGGAAGAACGTGCCGTAGCGCGCATCCGTATAGGCCACATTCCCGGAAAGCGACCAGTGGCGATCGATGTGCCAGTCAGCCTGACCTTCGATGCCACGCGATTTCTGCACACCGGCGGTCGATACGCTGTCCTGACCCGTCTGGACGAGAACATGGCTGCGCCGGATATCAAACAGGGCGAGTGTGGTGACGAGATGCCCGGAGAGGGTGCTCGCCTTTATGCCGATTTCACCCTGTCTCGACTGACTGAGCCGCGTGAATTGCCCCTTGTTGGCAAGGAAAAGGTTCGAACCCGGCGGGTCTTCTGCCGTCGTGTAAACACCGTAGAGACTGACAGTCGAGGTCAGATCGTATACCGGGCCGATACGGAAGTTGGAGGGATGATAATGCCCTTTGAAACTCGTCGTGGGGTTGAATTGACCGTTCTGATTGTAGTTCTGTCGATCGAGTGAGAGCCAGTCATAGCGAAAGCCTCCTACAAGGCGCAGCTTTCGTGTGACAGAGAGGGAATCTTCGAGAAAGATACCGGCGTCCAGCATGGTCGTGGGCGATTTGCGATACGGGTATTCTCCCGTGAAGCTGCCCAGTGACCCGCCTTGTGGATCTGTAAGGGAAACGCTGTCGGCATAGCTTGCGTCCGGGAAACCCCGATTGCGTATGAAGCGCAGATAATAGGCGTCTCCCCCCAGAACGAAGCGGTTTTTCATGCCGAATATCGGGTGGTCGAACTGCGTATCGAGACTGTCACCGACCTGATGCTGGTTCTGGTAGACGTAAAACCTGTCACGTCCGATGCGGCCCGGCGCGATGGATCCGCCAGAGGCGTCAGTCTCGCCGGGTTGAGCGATATAGCTATAGGTCTCTGCGTTGTCCCATCGGCGTTTGGCGTAAAGCAGATAGGCTTTGTCATGAAAGCTCAGATGGTCGGTAACGGCCCAGTCCAGATGAAGTGTCGGTGCGGCGTTGACCGAACTGGCACGCGGATTGGTCACGTTATAGTTGCGCCACAACGATGCGCGACTGATGACGAGATTTTGCGTGGAATGGAGCAGGCCGTGAGCGGCGTCACTGACCGCGGTGCCGGGGACAAGGGGCGCACCGTAATAGGTCGACAATTCGTCTGTCAGATAATCCATGCTGAGACGCGCCGAGAACCGTGTGCCCGGATGCCAGAGGAGCGTGGTTGTCCAGTCGTTGCTATGCGGATCGGCGCCTTTGACATAACCGTCGGAAGATGTGCGGCTGAAATCGCTTCGTATGGCAAGGCTCGGCGAGAGGGGGATCGAGCCGCCGAAGCCGGCATTCCAGCTGTTGAAGCTGCCGTATGAGACGAGCGCGTTGGCACGCACATGCTCTGTATCGGGCATGCGCAGCCGCATATCGACCGTACCACCCACCGCGCCTTGTCCGTAAAGGACCGAAGACGGCCCTTTGAGGATCTCCACGGCTTCGAGATTGAAGGCGTTGAGCGGTCGGTTGACCATGGTTGTTGGCCCGAAATAGAAGCCGTCGCGCAGGACCAGAACCTGATTGCCGCTGAAGCCGCGCATCATGAGCTGCGCCGGGTTTCCGGGCGAACCGCCAGAGGTCACGCCGGGTGCGGAATCTGCAGCCTCCTCGGCATGGGTGTATCCGCGCTGGGCGATCACTTTCTGATCGATGATCGAGATCGATGCCGGGTTGTGCTGAATGCTCAGGCCGAGCTTTCCGCCGATTGCCGGCCGCGCCTGAAGGTCGGTGCTTTGACCATGTGCCGTGATATATTCATCGGCCGTCTCGCGTTCCTGCGCATGGGCTGCAGGAAACAGGGCAAGGAGGGAGATACCGGCAAGCAGGCCGGGAGTATGCAAGCGCATAGAACGCATGGCGCGCGACTTATCCTGTCTTCACGTCACTACGACAAGCGGCTTTCAGGCCGCCACTTCAGGGACACCCCGCCCGTCAGACTTCGTCTGTGACCAGAAAGATGGCAGGTCTCCTGACTTGTGCGTCGTCACGCGACATCTGGCCTTCCCGGGGGACAAGAACCCAGTGGCTGGACCTCACGGCCCACGATATCGCCCTCTTCACCTACAGTTGCGGGGGCAGTCATGGCGTTGGACCATGTTCCCTTTTCATCCCGGCAAGCGGGAACCATCGGGCCGGACCCTATCGCAGCCCGTTTTGCTGTCAATACAAATCCACGCGGATACATGCTGGGCAAAGCATCAACCCGAGCCGGGCGCAGATGAGACAACCGGCTATATGGGACGCTGCTCCGGGCTCCCGAAATGCGGGTCGGAAAGGCCTGGTCTGCCGTTTTCAGCGTAGCCTGCGCAGGCCATCAGGCATGAGCCTTTCTGGGTATGGATTTCGATGTCGTACCACCTTGCGCTCGTCCCGAGATCGAGCACGATATTATACTGTCCCTTCTTGTCGGGCGTGAGGCTGTCTCTCCTGCCGTTATACCGGTTGGTGAGGACCAGATTTGCCTGTTCTGCCGGGTCGCCAGCCAGAGCAAGGTGAAGCATGCTGCCTTTGGTGAAAGCCATAAAGGCGAGGCCACCGTGCGGCTCGTGGCGACGATAAAACCCGTTCGGGCCGTAAATCTCGATTGTACCTTCAGCGGCGCAGCGTATGGACTGGCGTGTGTGGCCGGCCAGCGTGACATGACGGCTTGGCTTGCCGGTTTGCCTGATACGCAGGACCACGCCCTGAGCGCCGGGATTATCGAGATTCAGACGTGACAGGTCATCTCTGGCGACGCTCACCTCGAAGCGGTAGGGCAGGGCGCGACTGCGACGCTGTCCGGGTTCTTGTGCCGGCAGGCTGCCATGCGCCGGGACCAGTGGCGGAGGATGCGAACAGGAGAGGCGTGTTCTGGGCAGGTAATCATCCGTTCTGGGCAGGTTGGCCGTCCATGATGCATCGGGCGTCGAAAAGTCGAATGCTGAAGTCAGATCGCCGCAAACGGCGCGTCGCCACGGCGTGATGGTCGGGCATACGACGCCGAAACGTTTTTCGAGAAATTGCAGAACCGAGGTGTGATCGAAAATCTGGGAGTTGACCCAGCCGCCCTTGGTCCAGGGGGAGATGATCAGTGCAGGTACGCGCGGGCCGAGCCCTACAGGCTCACCGTGATACGCTTCTCCCGTTAGCGGCACGGTATGAGGCTCATCCGGATCGGGTACAGGGGGCGGAACATGATCGAAAAATCCGTCATTCTCATCGTAATTGAGAATAAAGACGGTTTTCGACCATGTATCGGGATGTCGAACGAAGATGTCGATCAGCTTCGAGATCAGATGCTCGCCGAACCCAGGAGGGGCCTCGGGATGTTCCGAGAGCGCTGCGGGAGGAACGATCCACGATACCTGAGGCAACGTCCCTTCGGCGATATCCTTTTCGAAGGCGTCGAGCAGATAGCGCCCTTCAAGCTCATGCATGTTGTCTTTTGTCGAGCCCGGTGCGATGGCGCGTGCGTTCCTGAAGCGCCAGTCATTGCGGTCGAGGTTGCGGAACTGTCTGAATGAGGCGAGGGGATTATCGCCGAAATTGTCGTATTCCTGATAGAATTTCCAGCTGACCCCGGTCTCCTGAAGTCGCTCAGGATAGGTCGTCCAGTCAAACGGGGTGAAGGCCGGGTTGTCATGCGCCATGTCGGCAGACCAGTTGCCATCATCCACATTGTCGACGGCCTGTTTGCCTGTTGCGCCGACGGCAAGACCGTTGGTGCCCGTGAAAAAATAGAGACGGTTCGGATTGGTCGGTCCGAAAATGGACGCGTGATAGGCATCGCAGATGGTAAAGGCATCCGCCAGCGCATAGTAATAGGGGATCTCACGCCGGGTGAAATAACCCATGGTCATCGGCGATTTATGCGGGACCCAGCGATCCCATTCATTCCATTCGGCCTGGGTGCCTTTCCAGCTATGATCGAGGCTCTTGAGGCAGGCTGCCGAAGTATGGACCGTATCGAACAGGAATGGCCAGATGGCCCGACCCGTAGCATCTTTCTGCGCGAAAACCGGACTTCCGTCACGCTGACGCTCCGCACGCGGGTCGCCGAACCCGCGCACGCCACGAAGCGCGCCGAAATAATGATCGAAAGCACGGTTCTCCTGCATGAGGATGACAACATGCTTGACGTCCTGAATGGTTCCCGTCTCGCGATGGGCCTGAATGGCCATGGCTTTGCGCAGATTGTCAGGCAGTACGGCCCCAGTCAGAGCGGCAGCACCGAGATTGAGGAAATGCCGTCGGCTGGGTTTCATGCTGTGCGCCCCTGCGTTCAGTTGAAATGCTTGCGAATGGTGAAGAACACCATACGTGGTGCTGCCGCCTGAAGCGTCTGGAAAGAGCCCGAAGGATCGGAATTGATGAAGCCGTTACTGCCAACGGTTGCCACATAGCGCTTGTTGAACAGGTTGGAGACGTTGATCTGCGTGTCCAGACCGCGCAGCCAGAAATTATGGCTCTTGAAGCGATAACCGAGATTCAGGTTGAACACGTCATTGGCGGGCACATAGGCGTCGTTGGTGTAGGTATAATAGCGACGATCCTGGATCTGCATGAGCACATTGCCCCAGATCTGCCCGTCATCGTAACCGAGCTGCACATTGGCCAAATTGCGTGGCATGCCAACAACGTTCTTGCCTTTGATCGCCGCCGAGACCTTGCCGTCTGCCATGACGTCGTCCTGATAGAACGAGTTGTTGAAGGCGTAGGAAGCGAAGATCGACCAGTTGGGCGCGAACTGCCAGTTGACCGCAGTGTCGATGCCCCGTGAGATTACCCCACCCACATTGGAAAGTACGGAAGCATTGCCCTGAATGCCGACGCCCTGTGTGACAGCAAGCAGGCGATTGTCGAATTCGACGTAATAGCCGGTGACCGTCGCCTGAAAGGTGCGGGTATGATAGCGATAGCCGAGCTCTTCCGTATTGGACATCTCAGGTTTCAGCTTGCCCTGAAGCGCCTGAAAACCTGCCACGGTGGTCGAGAACGGTCCCGATGTCTGTGCGCTGTCGAAAGCAGCCATGTTGCGACTGTAATCGACGAAAATTTCGTGATTATGATTGAAGCGATAATTGGCGCCGATCTGGGGCAGGAAGCCGTTGCTCGCACTGAGCGATCCACTGGGATAGGCCGTAGGCGTGGGCGTGCCAAGGTAGTTCCCGTTGAGCGCGCGTGCCGTGTTATCGACGATCAGCGACTTGAAGCCATAATTGACTTTCAGCTTCGGCGTAATCTTCCAAGTGTCGCCCAGATGAACCTGATAGGTCTTGGTATTAAAGGCGCTTTGCCACTGGGTGTAGAAGGCATTGTCGCGGTACCAGTGGGTAGAAGATGGCGCCCCATCCAGAGCAAGCGGGTAGAACCGGCGTGCCTGGTTGAAATTGTTGTTTTCGAACCAGAAGCCACCTTCGATGGCATGGTTGGCAATTTTGTATGTCAGGCTGCCGATGAAACCGGCCCGGTGAATGTCGTATTCGGTCGTGCGTGTAGCGAGAGGCGAGCCCCCGAGGGCTGCCGGTGTCGGGACATAGGGTGTCACCCATACGCCTTCGCCCGTATTGGTGTGGCCGTAGCCCATGACATAACCGGAAAGGCGGTTATTGACCCTGAAATCCAGCTTGCCATAGCCCATCGCGTCTTCACGCAGTCCGGCTGAGTTGAAATAGGCGGTATCCTGGTTCTGGATCCCTGCGGGAAATGCCGTGCCGTTCTGATAGGCATAGCCGATCTGCTTGGCGAGAGCGTAATTGCCGGTGATATTGTCCAGATTATAACCGTAGGTCCTGATCTGGGAGAGGGAGAGATCCTGATAGTCGTTCTCGGCGCGCTTGGACCAGTCACCGAAAACGGTGAGTTTCAGATGCTCGCCCAGAGGCTGAACGTATTTAGCGTTGGCCTGATCCTGACGCTGAACGCCGTCGCCTTTCCATTTATTGGCGTCCTGATGGTTGTAGGACACATAGAATTTGCCACCGCCCTTGAGGACACCGCTATTGATGCGGGCGAAGGTACGCCACGTGGAGGCGGAACCGATCGTGCCGCTTACATCGGCACCGAATTTGTCGGTGGGGTCGATCGAGGTAAACTGCAATGCGCCACCCAGATCGTTCGAGGCGGCAACACCAACGGCGCCTGCACCCTGTGTCAGTGTGGCGGGGCCGTTATTCTCGGTCTGAAGCGCGCGCCCGATGGAAAGACCGTTATCGTTTCCGTAGGCGAGATTGCCGAGGGGCACGCCGTCGAAGGTAAATCCGAGACGGCTCTGGTCGAAACCGCGGATGATGATCTGCTGGGACCATTCATAGGAACCGAGCGGATCGGATGAAGTGAACATCACGCCGGGCAATTTGGAGAGCGCCTTGAACGGGCTTGTTCCGGGTGTGTATTCCTGAATCGCCGTACGCGAGATCGTCTGTGTTTCTCGGGCCTGGCCTGCGCCAAGAACGATAATCGACTCAGGGGTCTTTGCTTCGACGGATTTATTGCCAGCTGTTTTGCGGCTCTTTCCGGTTACGCTGTTGGCTGCCCCGTTCCCGGTCGTTTTGCTCTTTTGCCCGGACATCACCCCCCGGGTTGTCGCGCGCTCCTTACCCGGGCTCTGTATGGCGGGGTCTGCCGCGCTGCTCTGCGCCTCTGCCTGGGTATTGGCCGCGACGATCAGCGCCGGGAGGCTGGCCGAGAGAACAAGACGATGTCTGAGTTTCATTGACGAGGAGCCGTTTCTTCAAAAGGTCGGGTTGCCGCTCGTCAATATCGTGACAGGGTGTGACAAAGTATTATGGTTTTATTAAAATCGGATCGTAAACAAAACGTTCATGGTTCTGTCATTGTTCTGACTTATTTTAATTTATTCATTGCCTGTAATAAAATCAGCATTACTTTCTGTTTCTCATATTTCCTGTCATGTGTGCCTGCGTCATCAGCAATCCTGTCAGGCAGGCTCCAGCCGCATAGGCAATGAAGTTGACGCAGGCGAAATGCGAGCCGAGCACGAACGCGCCGACACCTGTCGCGCGCGATGTGTCCAGCCATGGGAAATGAAGCAGTTTGACTGTCTCGCTGAGTGTCGCCCCACACAGGGCGAGAACCAGGATGACGAGGCGCGACCTGCCGCGCGCAATCAGGGCAGCAAGACACCAGAACATGCCGCCCCATAGGACCGAACCGCTCCATTTGCGAAAGGATGGGGAAAGCCCCAGAGGGGCCAGCCGGCAGGCGATGCCCGCAAGGATGATCGTCAGCAGAAGCGCAACCACGGGAGCCATCCCGGCCGTGATATTATAGCCTGTGCGCTGCCGGGGCGCTTCTCTCATTATGCGATACTTTTTGTATGCGCCGTTGCCGATGCGCGGTCAGGACGCAGAAGCAACGTTACCGAGATGAACGCGACATAGAGCAGGAGATACCATGAGACGAGTTTCTGCGGGTGGACAACCCATGTGAAATGCCTGTGGGCGTAGAGCCAGGTTCCGGTAAATGTGCCGATATTCTCTGCAATCCAGAGGGCAACACTCGATAACAGGGCGGCGAGGGGCAGGCGCATATGCCAGATCGAGGTCATGATCCGATACTGGATGACGCAGTGCCAGTAGAGAGCCAGTGTCGCTGCCACCAGCAACCAGCGCAGATCGGGCATGAAATGATGGGTGAAGAAATTGGCGTAGATAGCGATCGCCAGAGCCAGAGATAATCTGAAATTGGGATAGGGCGTGAAATGCATGTCGAACAGACGGATCACGCGCGCCATGTAACTGCCGACAGAAGCGTACATGAAGCCCGAAAAAAGCGGGACATGCATGATCCTGAAAAAGCAGAGTTCGGGATAGGCCCATGAACCTGCATGCACCTTGAACCACTCCATGGCCGTACCGGTCGCATGGAATATGAGAATGATCAATGCTTCCTGACGTGTTTCCAGTCTGAAGAGCAGGAACAGACCCTGTGTGACAAGTGCGAAAAGGAACAGGAAATCGTAGCGATGAAAAGCCCAGTCCGGTGACCAGAAGGCGTGGGTGGCCAGAATGGCGCCAAGCATCAGCCCACCGAAAAGACAGGCCCAGCCCTGCTTGAGCACGAACAGGACGAATAATCCCGGCGTTCCGGGCATATGGCGTTTCAGCCAGTCGCCGAGCCGACGCTCCAGCGTGCGTGTATCGTCATATCGGGGGGCAGGGGAAATGGCGGCGTTCACGGCGCGGCTCCTTGTCGGTTGCCGCGCCAGTGCCTTACTCGGTGAGCCAGCGCAAGAGACTGGCCGGGTCAACAGATCGACAGGTCCGGCCCGCGTTATCGCGAGAGCGCAAAGCTCAGGCCGCCCATGACCGTAAGCCCCTGATTGGGAATGGTTGAAATCTGGCTCGTGTAATAACGGCGATTGGTCACATTATCCGCGTTGACGAACATCTGTAGCTGTTTGGTGAGCTGATAGGCGCCGAACAGATCGAACACGACATAGCCGCCCTGCTTGGGGAAGGCCGCGACACGACTTGTGGGCTGACCGAGTGTCTGTGTTGCTGCCCTGATGCGCCCACCGATGGAGAGCCGGTTATCGAGAAGGTGAATTCCTGCCGTGCCAGCCAGAACCGAGCGTGGCGGTGTGGTGAGCATGGCGCCGAAACCTGTATAATCGGCGTAGGGAAGTTTCGTTGTCGTGTTGGTATAGGAGAGCGTCGCGAAAACGAACCTGTTGTCGTATTTCGCCTGTCCTTCAAACCCGTGGGTGAACGTATTCCCGGCCATGTTCTGATAGTAGTAACCATAGACCGGAATAAACGAACCCGCTGCCGGACGGCCAATCACGCGTGTCTGGGCAATATAGTTCTTGATGCGCGTATCGAAATAATCGCCGTCGAACTCCACCTTGTCGCCATCGGTCAGCACGTCGCGATAATGGAGTTTTGCTCCAAGCTCCCAGCCATAGGTCTGCTCGGGCGCCAGATTGGGGTTCGGGATGAATTTGAGGAAACTCAGTCCGGGATGCGAGCTGGCCATGAACATTTCGGTCATGGCGGGCGGACGGAAACCAAGACCATAGCTGCCATAGAGCTGCAAACCGCGGACCGGAGTCACGGCCAGCGTAACCTTGGGATTGACCGCATCGGACCCACGTGACGCGCTGAAAGCCCCGGCAGGGATCGAGGTGAAGCCAGAGGCCTGATTCACGCCGCTGCCTGATGCATGATAGCTGTCATAGCGCAGGGCCCCGGTCAGCTGGACGATTTTCCAGTTCAGGGCGAGCTGGGTGAAGGCGCTGCCGACGCCACGCCCGCCCGAAGGAGTGGATCCCTCGAACCCTGTCTGGTCCTTGGTATTGACCGAGTCATGATAATACTCACCGCCGTAATTGAGTGAGGCCAGTATCGGACCGAGCGGGAACTGCGACGTGTTGTCAGCCTCGAAGCCCAGTGTCGTCAGATTGTATCTTGTAAGATTGGCCTCTGCCATCGTCATGGCTCGATAGGCAGGCATGGCATTATCGAGCCCCGTCGAGACGACGTAACCTTTCACATGAAGGGATACGAGTTTGTTGTCGTGCGGGGTAAATCGATATTCGATATTGCCCTGGTTGTTCTGTATCGTGTTGCCAGCATAAATGCCTTCTGTGCCCTGACCGAATTCATTGTGATAGATGACGGTGCCGAGTGTCAGGCTCTGGTCCATGCCCGGTTTGATGTCGATCTTGAACAGGCCGGATTGCATGCGCTGATAGGTTTCGGGAATGCGTGTACCTGCACCGTCTTCGTAATCGCCCGAACTGCGCATGCTGAACGCTGCGGCAACACCGAGCCAGGGACGAAGCCGGATACCCGCGCCGACCACACCCGAACCGTCATAGTTGTTCGTCCCGCCAAGGGCGCGCGCCATGACGCCATACTGCTTGCCCGGCTCGACCAGATCGTCCACGCCGAGCGTATGCATGTTCACCACGCCGGCAATTGCGCCTGCGCCATCTGCGGTTGCAACGGTGCCGCGTGAAACGTCCAGACCGGCAAGGAGGGCCGGGTCGACATAGACGCTGCCGTTCGCGCCATGACTGCTGGTCTGGAAGTCCTGACGCGCACCATCCACCATGACATTCACGCGCCCGAAATCCTGCATGCCGCGTATGGAAATGGCGAGAGAGGGCGATCCGTCATTCTGGAAATAGACACCGGGCAGGCCCGTCAGGATCATATAGGGCTCTGTCGGCTGAACCCTGAGCATGTCCTTGCGGATAAGCGTCGAGCTGGCCTGAGGGACATTGATGTCAGTGGTTCCACGCACTCTCACGCTGGGAAGCGCAATTTCATGCGATGCGTCCTGCAGGTGAACCTGCCGCCCGGCGTCAGTAGCATTCTGCGAGGCAGACGCCTTGTAGGACGGTGCACTGCCGGGCTGGGTCGATGCACTATCATCGGCGATTGCCGGTTTGAGCCCCAATGCGAACACGGCGAGGGCGGTCGAATATAAAAGGGCCTGTCTGGTCCCGGGCATCGTTTATACCTGCGAATCGTTATCAACTGTTGCGAACGGTTATTGAGAATGACTCGCACTTGCAAGATGTAAAAACATCCTTTAAGCCTCCGCCCCGTCAGGTGAGGGATCGCAGCAACAGCACCTCCACCCGCCATTGGAAGGGTCAGGGTTCATGAGCATCAGATTGTTCAGCCGGCGTCAGTTCGGCTTGACAGCCTTCGCGACCGGTGTGTCGGGAGCTGCTTCGCGTAGCGCACGCGCAGGTGAAAAACGGCCCGTGCGTGTTCAGGACTGTCGCGGCCGATCCGTCACTCTGGGGACGATGAACCGCATCGTTTCCATTGGCGGCACCATCACCGAGACGCTTTACGCGCTTGGTGTCGCTGACAGGATTGCCGGGGTGGATATTACATCCACCTACCCGGTCGCAGCGCTGAGAGAGAAGGCCTCGGTCGGCTATATGCGTCAGCTCAATGCCGAAGGCGTGCTGTCTCTCAAACCCGATCTGGTCCTTGCCATGAACGATTCAGGCCCGGTGACCGCGATCGAGCAGCTTATCGAGTCCGGCACGCCCGTGGTGATGATCGACGCCGCCCCGACGCTCGATGGTGTGCGTGAGCGTATCGTGACCCTGTCGAGCATTCTCGATGCGCGTGAACAGGGCGCGTCGATGGTCGTGCGGTTCGACAACCAGCTTCGTACGCTCAAGGCCTGGAAAGACCTTCACCCCGAAAAGCACCGCGTTCTGTTTGTCATGCGTGTGGTCAATGGTCGGCCCATGGCCGCAGGAACCGGTACGGCGGCCGATTCCATCATCACGCTTGCCGGTGCGGTCAATGCCGGTGGTGCGATGCAGGGTTACAAGGCGCTTGAGCGCGAAGCCCTGATCGATTTGCAGCCGGATGTGATCCTGATGATGAGCCAGGGCGGCCAGACCATGCGCGAAACCCTGCTCAGGGACGAGGCTGTCATGCTCACGCCAGCCGGAAAAAACGCTGCCATCATCGATATGGAGGGCGAGAAGCTGCTTGGCTTCGGGCCGCGTACCGCGGAAGCGGCGCTCGACCTGGCCCAGCAGATTGCCGCTCATACCCGCCCGGCATGAAGATACGCCGCCTGCCTGCGCTGCCCGTGCTGATCATGCTCTGTGTCGCTCTCTTGGGGGTATCTCTGCTTGCCCTGGCGTGCGGGGCGACAGGGTTCGGTTTCAATCCTGCCCACGCGCGAGATACCGCGATGGCGCGATTGATCGTTCTGGGCATCCGCCTGCCACGTATCGTGCTGGCCATGCTGGTTGGCGCAGGGCTGGGTGCGGCGGGTGCCGTGATGCAAGGGATGTTTCGCAACCCGCTTGCCGATCCCGGGTTGATTGGCGTTTCTTCCGGTGCTGCTCTGGGAGCAACTCTCATGATTGTGCAGGGGCCGGTCTGGTTCGGGCTGGGCGTGCTTGCACATTGGGGCATTCCCGCCGGCGGCATGGCAGGGGCCTGCGCCATGACGATGTTGCTTCAGGGTCTGTCGACACGTCAGGGGCTTTTATCGACCAACCGACTGGTTCTGGCGGGCGTGGCACTTGGGGCGCTTGCTTCTGCGGGGACCGGTATTCTGCTCTATCGCGCGAACGACACCGCCCTGCGCGATCTGACATTCTGGACCATGGGCAGTCTTTCGGGAGCGCGCTGGCAGGAAATATCCATCCTTGCGCCGCTGATGTTTATCGCGCTCGTTGTTCTCGTGGCCCTGTCACGCCCGCTCAATCTTCTGCTGGCCGGCGAGGAAAACGCGGCCCTGATGGGATGTCATGTGCGCCGCACGAAGTATCTCTGCCTCTTCGCCGTGACGCTGGCCGTCGGTCCGGCCGTCTCTTTCTCGGGCGTGATCGGTTTCGTCGGGGTGATCGTGCCG